>ERZ761602.138-NODE-138-length-175031-cov-10.898883_pt1 | contig 175031 bp, 142 predicted proteins | sample MGYA00512165_ERZ761602 | MGnify/ENA primary metagenome ERZ761602 (study PRJEB28899, sample SAMN02445085) | bioreactor sludge metagenome | biome: EBPR sludge; isolation source: Thorneside wastewater treatment plant | place: Australia: Brisbane, Thorneside...
TTCCTCAGCTTTTTCAGAATTAGTCAAATTATCAAAATTGGGTCTTAATTCTTATATTTATAGTTTAGATGGTTTTCCCCGTCCAGCGATTTTCTTCGGCGAGAGGATCGCTCCGGGCTCCGGCGATGCCGCGAAATCCATCAAAGTATTGTCACCTCCCCGTAACTCAGGCTGGAAAGTCTGGAGGATGGCTCAGGCCGGAAACCTGTATTGCACCGCACCGAAGTCACGGAGCCGACGGCGCGGGGAAGACCAGCTTGAGGCGCACAAAGAGGCGGTCCACGCCCTCACCCACCGGGGTCGCCCGGACCTCCACCGGGGCCACTCCCCCCGCATCGGGAGCGCCGACGCTCTCCTCGAAGGTGACGGCGACGCCTCCGAAGCCCTCCCCGTGGCCCTGCCAGTTGTCGAGGTCGATGCTCCATTCGTAGGAGGCGGCCACGTCCTCGCGGGCGGGCTCGACGCGCGAGTAGGCGAAGACCCAGTCGCCGCCCTGCCTGCCCATGAGGGTGAAGACCGTCGCATCCGCCGCCCCCGTGGCGAGATAGTAGCGGAGGCCGTTGGAGAGGGCCTGGCCCAAGGGCCTCGCCCCGAAGCCGATGATCGCGGGGTCGGTCTCGCCGGGGAACTCGGCGTCGAGCCATTCGCCGTAGTCGTCGGGGAGAGTCACTTCGAAGACCTGCGTCACCGGCGCGGCGGGGAGGTGGTTGTCGTCGCCCGCCTGCGTGGCAGTGACGCTCACCGTGCCCGCCCCGATGAAGCTCAGCAGATCGCCTCCGGCGATAACTCCGGGGCCCGCAGTGACGGAGAAGACCACCGGAATGCCCGATCCGCCGCCGGTGGCGGAGAGGAGCACGCTGGCATTGACGAATTGGTTCGGGATCGGGTCGAAAATGATGGTTTGCGGGATCTTGTCGCGGGTCACGGTCACGGTGTAGGTCTTCTGCGTGCTTCCATCCTGCGCGGTGACGCGGATGTCGATGGGGTTCGCGCCGACGTTCAGGGCCAGCGGGGCGCTGGGACTGCCGGAGGCCACCCCCGTCCAGTCGCCGCCGTTGATGCGGGCTTCGATGGTCGCGTTGGCCTCGGTTTTCGTCGGAGTGACGACGGTCGAGGCGGTCGCGGTCGCGACGCTGGCGCTGTAGCTGGTCGTGTCGGCGGCGAAGGCGGGGTCGAGGGTACCGCTGCTGAGCGTCAGGGCACTGAGGTCGGCGTTGTCGCTTCGGGTGTCCACGGTCACGCCGCCGGTTTCGGCGAATTCCCCGGAGACGGAATTGCGGGCGACGCGGAACCCGACGTTGTTGAGACCAGCTACCGGGTTGCTGATATAGCGGCCCGCAGAGCGAGCGTTGCTCGCGTCGCTGTTCCACCTGCCGCCCCGGAGCACCCGACCCCACGATGATGCAGGCCCGCGGGGGTCGGTCGTCACCGTGCCGTAGTAGCTGCCCTCATACCAGTCCCAACACCACTCCCGCACATTCCCCGCCATGTCCTTCAGCCCGTACCCGTTGGCCGCGAAGCTGCCCACCGGGCTGGTGTATGGCGTGCCACCCGTCGCGTAGGCCGGATGGTAGGTCGAAGATGTGTAGGGACTCGTGTCGTAGGTGTAGGCGCTCCCGTTGGCAAGGTAGTTCGCATGGTCGTGGTTGATCTCGTCCGTCCCCCACGGGAAGCGCTTCCCCGCCACCCCGCCGCGCGCCGCCTTCTCCCACTCCGCCTCCGTCGGCAGGCGGTGGCCGTCCGTCGACCAGTCCGAGTGCGGGACGCTCTCGCCGGTGCGGTAGACGTTCCCGCCCACGGTGTAGACCGGCGTCAGCCCATCCATCTCGCTCCGCGCGTTGCACCATTTCACCACCGTATACCAGCTCACCGTCTGCACTGGGTGGTCCCCGCCCTTGCCCCCGCCCGCGGGCAGGTCGGTGTAGCCGTTCGCCAGACCCCAAGTCCGCACCTCGTCCCACTGCGCCTTCGTCGTCTCGGTCTTGGCCATATGGAAGGCGCTCACCGTCACGCTCACCGGCGGGGCGTCGGGGGCCGTATCCCCGCTGGTGCTTCCCATTGCGAAGCTGCCGCCGGGGATGTGGGCGAAACCCTCGGGCACCCCGCCGTCGGCCACCACCCGGAACCTTATCTGTCCGCTGTAGCCCCCCGGCCAGTCCGCCCCGGCGTCCCACACGATGGCCTTGCCCGCACCCGGCGCCACGGACGGCCCGATGTCGCCGCTCGTTGTCACCGCCGGCACTGTCCAGGTCGCGCCCCCGTCGCTGGAGATCTGGAGGGATACCGCGGCCGTCAAGAACCCCGGTGCGAACAGGTCGTAGGCGATGTCCACCAGCTTCGTCCCCGGACGCTGCGAGGCAGTCAAAAAATGCATGCCGTGCCCAGTGAATGCCACGGAAAACTCCGTCTCGTCGGGATCGTCGCTCATGATGATGACGCCTCCCGCACGGGGGCCGGAAGAAGCCGGCGCGAAAGTGGCGGTAAAGGACGAGGTGGCTCCAGGGGCAAGCGTGCCGTTCATGTCGGTGATGTCGACGTTCCAATCGCCCGTCGCGACGACTTCGCCTAGGACAAGCGTGTCGTCGCCGTCGTTGCGGATGGTGAAGAGACGTGTAACGGGCGTGGCGCCGACCGTGGCGTTGCCAAAATCGACGGTGCTTTCACCGCTGTTCAATGCGGTGACCCCGACGGTGCCCGCGAAGACGCGGATGTCTCCGGCGGGCCGGGTGAGGGACAGTTGCACCGGCGGAGCTGCGTTCCAGGCGCGTTCGTCGCCGGGCTGCCATGCCAGGAAAGTCACCGTGCTGCCGGGAGGACCGGTGTGGGCGATCTCGTCGCCGTCGATTTCACCGGGACCGGAGACGAGGGACAAAGACACCGGCAGGCCGCTGGTGGCGGTGACGCGCCCGGAGACCGCCCCGGCGGGCAGTGGGACGATGCTCTGGGGCGAGAGATGGGGCTGCACGGGAACGACCGCGGTGCGATCGCGTCCGCCGCCGAGGACCTGCGTCCCGGCGGTGCCGGCGGTCCAGAAGCTCCCATCCGCATGGATGGCGACAAAGGAGACGGCCCCCATCGCCGCATGTTGGAAGCCCGCGGCAGTGCTCATTTGGGTGAAGGCCAGCACGTTGGCGGTGGTGCCTAGACCGAGCTGGCCTGCGGGACTTTCTCCAGCGATCCAGAGCGTGCCGTTCGCGGTGAGCGCGGCGGAGGAGTTGAGGCTGGCGGAAATGCTCGCCCAGTGGGTGGCCGTGCCGACTTGCACCGGACTGGTGCGCTGGGCGGTGTTGCCGAGGCCGAGCTGGCCGCTGGAGTTCAAGCCCCACACCCAGAGTGTACCGTCGTTTTTCAGAGCCAGGGTGTGGGCCTGGCCACAGGCGACCGCCGCCCAGTCGTTGCCGGAGCCGACCTGCGTGGGCGTGGTGCGCTGGGTGGAGTCGCCGAGGCCGAGCCGGCCGTTGTTGTTGAAACCCCATGCCCAGAGCGTGCCGTCGGTCTTGATGCCCATGGTATGGGTGCCGCCACAGGCGACGGCCTGCCAATCTGTGGCGGAGCCGACCTGTGAAGGGATAGTGCGCGCGGTGGTGTCGCCGAGACCGAGCTGGCCGTTGCTGTTCAATCCCCACCCCCAAAGCGTCCCATCGGCGCGCACCGCCATGCCGTGGTTGGAGCCGGCGGCGGCCCGCTTCCAGTTGGTCGCCCCGCCGATTTGCGTGAAGCTGTCGCGCGTGGTCGTGTCGCCGAGGCCGAGCTTAGAGTTGGTGTTGCTCCCCGTCCCCCAGAGGGTGCCGTCTTTCTTTACCGCCAAGGTAAAGGCGCCGACGCCACCGGTCTGTCCGCCCGAGGCGACCTGATCCCACTGGTCTTCGGTTCCGATTTGCGTGAGGATCGCCGCGTCCGCCGTGCTGCCGTTGCCGAAGGCGCCCCCGTTCCGCCCCCAAGCCCACAGGGTGCCGTCCGCGCGCAGGGCGTGGAAATGCGTCCCGTTGCCGCTGAGTTGCACCCACTCCTGCGCGGAGGCGGCGGCCCGCGTCAAGGCGCGGGGGCTGGTGCCGGAAAAGCCCCGGCCTTCCCCGACCACCCAGACCGTGCCGTCCTCGCGCCAGGCCGCGACATGGAAGATGCCTACTTCGATACCGCTCCAGTCCTTACTGGCGGCGAAGCGTTGCGGGGTGCTTCTGTTGGTCGCGGTGCCGTCACCGAGCTGGCCGGAGGCGTTGCCGCCCCAGACCCAAACGCTGCCGTCCGCTTTGCGCGCGGCGCTGGTGCTGGTGCCGAAATAGGCGGAGACGGAGGTCCAATCCGAATCCATTCCGACTTGGACGGGGACATACGACGGTGGTGATGTGCCGCCGTTGCCGAACTGGCCGTTGCCGTTGATGCCCCATGCCCACAGCGTGCCGTCGGTTTTCAATGCCAGCACATAGCTACCGCCGACGGCGATGCGCGCCCAGTCCGCCGCCGTTCCAACGCGGGTCGGGGAAGTTCGCTGAACGGCGTCTCCCTGCCCGAGCTGGCCGCTGCCATTGGAACCCCAAGCCCAAAGCTCCCCGTTGGACTTGAGCGCCAGCGTGAAATTACCGCCGCAGGCCACCCGGCTCCAGTCGCTGGCCGATCCCACCGGTTCGGGGCTGGTGCGCTGGTCGGTGTCGCCGTGCCCGAGCTGGCCGTCGGTGTTCAGCCCCCAGGTCCAAAGTGTGCCGTCCGCCGCCACAGAGGCGGTGTGGGCGCTCCCCGCCGAAACGGAAGCCCAAGAGCGCTCGGAACCGATTGAAACGGGCGCGGTCCGGACCGTGGTCGTGCCGTCGCCGAGCTGGCCGTTGAGGTTGGATCCCCAAGCCCAGAGCTTGCCGCCCGCGCGCAAGCCGAAGCCGAAGGAATTGCCGATGGCCAAGTCCGTCCAGTCGGAGTCCGCGCCGATCTGTTGCGGAGCCACCCGGCCTGCGGCAAATGCGGTGGCGTCCGCGAGATGGCCCGTGCCGTTCGTGAAACCCCAGGTCCACAGCGTACCGTCCGCCCGAAGGGCATAGGTCGCCCATCCGGCCACGAGTTTGGTGAAGGGATGCCATCCGCCCAGCGCGAAGGTAACGTAGACGTCGTCCGCCGGCCCGTAGTCTCCGCTGCCCGGCTGGCCGATCCGGATGGTGACCGCGCCGTCGGCTCCCGTGGGCGTCATGAGGCCGCTCGCGTCCACGGTGACCGGCCCGGCCAGCACGTCGTAGGTCAGGGGCAGGCCGCTGTTGGCGAAGGCGCCGAGGGGGAAGGGGCCGTCGGTCACGCGCCGGGGCCGGGTATCAAAGGCGGAGAAATCGATGCTTTGCGGGCTCTTGGTTCCGTTGCCATGAATCGCAAAGCTGAACGGGCTCTTCCCACTGTCGTTGTTTTCGAAGCTCACCTCGGCGCTGCGGATACCGGTGGCACCGGGGTCGAAAGTGATCTGGAACGTGGTGGAATTGCCCGGAGCGACGGAGCTTTCGGGATGGGCGGTGACGGTGAATTCCGCCGCGTGGACGCCGCCGACAGAAACCTCACCCACCGAGAGGGCCGCCGTTCCGGTGTTCCAGATGGTGAATGTCCGCTCTGCGGTGTCATCCAGAGTAAGAACATCACCGAAGTCGGTGTAATCACCCGGATTTGGATTGGCGGAGCCAGCAGGAATTTCCACGCCGTTTCCGGTGATCAGGATTGCAGGCGTGCCCCCTTCGCCGGTCAGCGGGATGCGGTCCGTCCCGGCGGTCGCATCCGAGTCTACGATCAGTTCTCCCTGGTACTCGACTTCGACAAGTGGGGCGAAAGTCACAGAAAAAGCCACGGACTCGCCCGCCTCGACAGAACCGCTAAAGGACGAGGTGTACCCGGCCGGCGTCTCGATCCTATATATCTCCAACGTCTCATGCCCGTCGTTGTGGATTGTCAGGGTATGCTCCACTGACTCGCCGATGGCAACCTGACCGAAATCGGTGTCGCCGGACAGTCGAATCAACTTGGAAGCTTGGTTGTAAAGCTGAGAGGTCACCTCCACCGGCGCGTCGCGGCGGTCTAGCCACACGGTGTTGTTTTCATTACGACGGAAAAGCCGCAGGTCGCGAAGCTCGAAGGGGCCGTAAATCGTCTGCTCCGGGAGGTCACGCGGGTCGAAGGTGAGCGTAACCTCGAGGAGGCCCGGTTCCGCCCGGTGGAAATCAGTCACCGCCCGGATCTCGCGATCTTGTGCGTCGTCTCGGAGGATGGCACTCAGCATGTAGTCGCCGGGCGCGCTCACCGCCACGGGCACGTTCGCCATTAGCGCGTCGCCAAATCCATCGTCGTCTGCATCGACCGTCTCCCAGACCGGCTCGCCCGCGATAAAGCCCCCCGTGTCCGCGAGCAGGAAGGCCCGTTCGACAATCCGCCGGAAATCTCCGCCGTTTTCCGAGCGCAGGCCTTCCGCCCGATAGACGACGCGGTATTCGCCCGGCTGTGCTAGGCCGACTTCGATCCGGCCAAACACGCCGTCGCCGGCTTCGCCGTCGCCCTGGGTGCCGTCGTCGGCGACAGTTCGTTCTAGGATGGTCCCATCAGGCTGAAAAATGAGGGCGGAGACCGTAGATCCTGGAATGGCCAGCAGTCCGTCGACTGCTGTGCCGAACGCCGCCTTAAACACGGTCTCTGTACCGGGATGCACATACTCCGGCTGAATAGTTTCTAGCGTCAGATTGGATTCGACCGTCGCCCGCAACGTGTATTCGGTCGGCTCGGTCAGCCCGGCGGCGTCCACTAGCAGCTGCCACCCTCCCGCATCGGGCGAGGTGATTTGGTATTCCGCGACCAGCACGCCGTCGCCTCCGGCATCTGTATAGACGACAGCGGGATTGCTGCCCGGTGAGGACGGATCGATTGTTGCTCCGTCCGGCGTCAGCAGGCGGAACTCCACTCCGGCATTCCCGGTGCAAGTCACGCGTAGTCGCGGAGTGGCATCGACCGGGAAAGCGATGGATTCCGTAGCCCCCGCTGTTACCGTACCCGAGACGCTTTCGACGATCCGCTCCGGCACAGGCAACTCCTGCCCTCCGTCTGAGTTCAGGGATGCATTCGTCGGCTCTGACTGTACTTCGAAGGTAGTGGACGAAGCCAAGTCGGGCACCTGACGCTCTTGGGCCGGGGAATTGGCCGAAAATCCTGCGTTCGGTTGTCCAAGATTCGGCGCTTGGGGGCGTCCTCCCGCCAAGATGCCCGCGATCCAGTCCGCCACTGCGGCGTTCGATCTGATGCTGGTGTGGTTAAGGGGAAGCTCGATGGGATCGATGGTGGGGGAGACATTCCATGTGGGAACTTCGCGCGCTGGCAAAAAGAAGGAGATAAAACCTGTGGTTTGCGAGTTACCGCCCTCGATGTACCGACCCCGGCTGCTGAGGATCGAAACTGCGCCGTCGTTGATCTGATCCCCAAAGGGACTGATTGATCCTAGATACGGTCCCGCCTTCTCGAGATCAGAATCCCCGGCAAAGGTTGTTCCCCCAAGCAAGAAGAGACGCATGCCCGATGACGGCCAGTGTACCTTGCTGGAAAAATTCTCGTTGGTCAGCCTGTCGGTCCGCAGGTCGCGAATGCTTTGCCACGGTTTCCACCAATCGCCGATCTCCGGCACGGTATTTGCCAGGAGCGATCCCGCATGGGGCGTCGAGAGCATGAAAACATCCCCCTCCAGCTTTAGCGATGGTCCGTGGATTTCCGCGGCGTTGTCGTGCAGCATCTGTCGGAGGATCAGTCCTCCCATCGAGTGGCAGATGAAGTTGACTTTGCGCGGGATACCAATGTCCGTTCCATACTGGCTCAGCTGCCCCTTCACGTAGTTCCAGAGCGGTTCCGAATTGGCTCTGATGCCCATTGTGCCTTTGACGCGTGAGACGCCGTCCTCGTTCGGGTCCCATACGTGGTTGAAGCCCTTCGACCGCAGCGCATCTCGCATTGCCGTCCAGTAGGCGATCTCTTTTGAAGAGTCGTCTGTATTGCCCAAGCCCCGCACCAGCACGACTGGATAATTTTTGGGATCGGCGGGATTGAAAGACGGAAGCAAGGCGAACTCGAAATCCACCGTCTCCGTTTGGCCGACTATCAGATTCACCGGCTTACCCCAGTATCCCGAACCGTAAAAGATGCGAGGATCCGCCCCCTGCATGTCCACCGAGACCAAGTAGTTTCCGGTCGGAGCGTTCTCGATGCGGTAGTGGCCCAGTTCATCGGTCACGGCGTCGCGGCCAACCCAGCGCAAGAGTCCTTCGCTTTCCGAAACCACCTTGCGCACGCCGACCTTGGCTCTAGCGATGGGAACCTCCACACCGAGCGCGTTGCGTCCCATCACCACGCCCTCGACTGTCGCCGTGCCCGTGGTTGCGAGCGCGGCCCGGCCAGCGAGCGTGCGGGTAAAGGTCGCGGCACCGATTTGAAGGACCAGTGTCCGCTCGTCCCGACCGGCTACAACCGGGCTGTAACGGACCACAAAACTATGTTCCTGGCCCGGCTCCAGCATGGCGGTTTCGCCGCTGACCACGGCAAAGGGGGCATGGACGGTGCCCGCGGCGAACAGTACCGGCGCCGCGCCCCCATTCCGGATAGTGAAGGTCCGCTGCGCCGTGGTGCCGGGCGGGATGGTGCCGAAATCGATCCCGTCCTCGGGTAAAACCGCCGGTGCCGCCACCTGGAATGCGAACTGGTCGGACGTCTGCCCACCAAGGTTGCGCACCTCCACCGTCCATTCCGCCGCGATGCTGGAGAGATTTACGAACACCCGGAGTTCCAACGGACTTACAAACTCAGTACGCGTGGCGGGGATAATGTATTCTTCGGAGCCCGTGCGCAGGACCACCACCGAGCCGTCGTTGAACCCCGCGCCCCTGATCGCGATCCATTGCCGGGAGTCCGAGCCCGACACATTGGCCGGGGCGATGCCGGTGACGGTTGGATCCGGAGCTCCGCTTCCCATGAACTCAACCACCCCGCCGCTATTAAAGCCCCGAGCGCGAATCAACCTATCGGCTGGTAGATCCAGCCCCGTAAGCCGCCAGCCACCGGGACCCCGGACCCCAGCGCCAAGCTCGGTCCATGTCGCGCCCTGGTCGGTGGAGAGATGGAAGACGGTTCGGTCCACCTCCGGTGCTGTTCCTCCTCTCGCCCAGAATACCTCGGTTTCGCTCACCGTCGAAAGACTCTGCGTAGCCGGGTCGTTGTAGGCGCGAGCCAGATGGCTACGCGCCATGCTGTTGTAGCTGGTGAAATTTCCGACGAACAGCGCCTTGCCGTCCGCCTGTATCGCCACGGAAGCGACGTAAGCGTTCGGCGGGTTTGACCACGCCACGTTAGAGTTATAATATCCGTTCACCCCGCTTCCGGGATTAAACCCAACGTCCAAGCTGCCGTTGGCGTTGAGCCGTGCGATGCCGTTGCGAGCCACTCCGTTGTAGATGGTAAACCCGCCTCCGATTAGCACCTTGCCGTCCGCCTGCACTACCGCGGAATCGACTACCTCATTCGCCCCGCTTCCTGGATTGAAGCCGGAGTCGAGGCTGCCGTCAGCACTAAGCCGGGCAATGCGGCTGCGTGGCACTCCGTTGTAGAAGGTGAACGCACCGCCGATTAGCACCCTGCCGTCCGCCTGCAACGCCACGGAATTTACATTTCCGTTCGCCCCGCTTCCGGGAGCGAAGCTGGTGTCGAGGCTGCCGTCCGTGTTGAGCCGGGCAATGCCGCTGCGAGCCACTCCATCGAATGTGGTGAACCTCCCGCCGATTAACACTTTTCCGTCCGCTTGCAGCTCCACAGCCTCCAAATATGTGGGATAACCTCCATCGCTAATCCCAGTTCCGGGATTGAACCCTGCGTCCAAGCTTCCGTTGGCGTTGAGCCGTGCGATGCAAATACGAGTCACTCCATTGTAGCTGGTGAAATTTCCCCCGATCAACACCTTGCCGTCCGCTTGCAGTGCCACGGAATAGACCGCTCTGTTGTTCGCCCCTGCCGAGCTCACACCGCTTCCGGGATCGAAGGAGGAGTCGAGGCTGCCGTCGGCGTTGATACGGGCAATGCGACTGCGCGCTACGCCGTTGTAGCTTTCAAAAAAGCCTCCGATTATCACCTTGCCGTCTGGTTGTAATTTGAGGGAAGAGACGCCAGTCAAAGAGTTGTTCGTCGGCCCCAGGCCGGAACCGGGATCGAAGGAGTTGTCAAGGCTGCCGTCGGCGTTCAGGCGCTCGACTCGGTTGCGCACCACACCACTGTAGTGTGCAAACTTGCCGCCGATCAGCACCTTGCCGTCAGCTTGCACTGCGACGGAATTCCCCGATCCGTCCCCTTCGGCTCCGCTTCCAGGAGTGAAGCTGGAATCTAGGCTGCCGTCCTCATTAATCCGGGCAATGTAGTTGCGCGCCACGCCGTTGTAGCTTGTGAAGGAGCCGCCGATCAACAGTTTGCCATCCGGCTGAACCGCCACGGAATTGACTGGTGCCCCGCTTCCGGGATCGAAGGAGATGTCGAGGCTGCCGTCAGCGTTGACCCGGCCGATGCCGCGGCGGGGTACGCCGTCGTAGCTATTGAAATTACCGCCGACCACCACTCTGCCGTCCGCCAGAAGCGCAACGGAAGTGACAATACCGCTCGGCCCGCTTCCGGGATCGAAGCCGGTGTCGAGGCTGCCGTTAGCGTTGAGCCGGGCAATTCGGTTGCGTGCCACGCCGTCGTAGTTGGTGAAACTTCCCCCGATCACCAGCTTGCCGTCCGCCTGCAACGCCACGGAATTTACATAATTGTTCGCCCCGCTTCCGGGATCGAAGCCAGTGTCGAGGCTTTCGTCCGTGTTAAGCCGGGCGATCCGAATGCTTACCACTCCATCGTAGCTTGTGAAATTTCCCCCGATCACAAGCTTGCCGTCAGCCTGCAAAGCCACGGAAGTGACCGAACCGTTCGCCTTGCTTCCGGGATTGAAGCCGGTGTCGAGACTGCCGTCCGCGTTAAGCCGGGCGATCCGGTTGCGAGCCACGCCGTTGTAAATGGTAAACCCGCCGCAAATTAGCACCTTGCCGTTAGCTTGAACCACAACGGAATCTACTCTCTCATTCGCCCCGCTTCCAGGATTGAAGCCGGTGTCGAGGCTGCCGTCCGCGTTAATCCGGGCAATGCGGTGCCGCGCCACACCATTGTAGCTGGTGAAATCGCCGCCGATTAGCACCTTGCCATTCTCCTGTACTGCCACGGAATAGACCGAAAAGTTGGCCCCGCTTCCTGGATCGAAGGTCTCATCCACGCTGCCGTTCCCGTTGAGCCGGGCGATGCCGTTGCGAACCGCCCCACGCACGGTGCTGAATCTTCCGGAGATGTAGACTTTGTCGTTTCCCGCAGGAACTACGGAGAGAACTTCCTCGTTCACAAAGGAACCAGAATCAAAAGACAGGTCCACCTCCCCCGGCGTCTGGGCCTGTGAGGAGGTGATGAGGCCGAAGAAAAGGGCGGCGGGGAGGATGAGCCTTCTCATGGTGTGGAGGCCAGCGGGACTGCGTTACTCCCGCTGTTGACTTGGGCCGCAACAAGCGAAGCTCTTGCAATGCCACCGAGTCCGACGACAATTTGGAGCATTCTTACCAGGGCGTGGCGAATACCCGGAAAGTGGGCGCGGTGACAGTTAACGTCGATCTTCAGTTCCCATTCGACAAGGTCCAAAGTGGATGCGTAAGCTCCGCGGAAGCGACGAAACACTCGTTGTGTCGGTTTCATTAGAAGAGTCGGAGACCGACGAAGCAGTGACCATCGGAGTCGTGCCGTCCGCACGATTTCACTGGCTAGAATTGCTTTCAAAAACTAGGAAGGCAAGCAGAATCGCCTGATAGTCGGCATATGCTTCCCAGCCCTTTTGACTTCACTCCGCTTTGGATACTTCGCTTGCCCTACAGGGAGTCCTGCTGCGTGGCAAACCATTCTGCAAGCGTTTTGACTCGCTTTGGTCCGATTCTTGGACCTTAATAGCCCCATCCCTCGGGCGAATCCCATGCAGACAACCACCCCTCGCGAAAAAGCATTTACTCTGCTTGAGCTGCTCATGGCGATGGCAATCTTTGCGATTGCGGGGGTTAGCCTGGCTCAGGCCATCCAACAGATCAGCCTTGCCGTTTCCGAATCGGTCGATCAGGCCGTGATGAGAGAGGAGGTAAGGGCGGTTCTTCTGGAAACCACCCGGAATCCCGCGCTGAGAGAGGGCGAATGGGACATCGCATCAAAATTTGAGGAAGTCCGATATCGCGTCACGGTCGGGACCGCATCCTTGAAGAATCAAGAGGCGGCGTCCCTTCCGGATTTGTATGAAGTCGTCGTCGAGACGTTCACTGAGGGAAGTGACGAGCCGATCGACTCGATCAGCACCCTTGTTTATCCCCCGATATTCTGAGTCAGATGGACTTTCGCAGAAGCACAGAGCATGACGGCTTCACCATCCTTGAGATGATGCTCTCGATTGCCGTTTTCCTGCTGCTAGCCACTTCGGCATTTGCCCTGGTCGGCGCCACGACCGAACTGATGACTGAGATCTCCGACGCTCAGAATGACTCTTCGCTGGAACAACAGTTTATTGGCTCGGTCCGGACGGCTTTCGAATCCATGTCCGCGCGGTCTTTCCTGGAGTTCGCAGTCATCGATCGTGGCAACAGCAGTCCCGACACCTACCTGAGTTTCTTCGAAACGCCTCGAGCCTTTGAATTTGGAGTAGACCTCCGGGACGACGTTGAGATAGCCATCCTTGCGGCTGAAGCACGGCCCGATGGCTTTTTCCGTCTTGGCGTCTACTACATGGATGCGGTTGAATTCGCCCGGGCCCACGAGGAAAAATTCACCGACTTCTCTGACATTCCCTATGTCGAACTCCTTCCCCGAATGAGCCAGTGTTCATGGCAATTCTACGACAACACAGCCAGAGTCTGGCGTCCCGATTTCGTTCAAGGTGCCCGGCCTTCTCTGATCGAACTCGTATTCCAGATCGAGGGACGCCCCCACCCCCTGCGATCCGTGTTCTGGTGTATTCCGAACTGATGTGATGAGACTGACATCCGGCCAATCTCCAGACAACGGTAGAAGCTCGATTCGGGGAGCTGCTCTCGTCGCGATTCTCTGGGTCATTGCGATCTTGAGCATCGCCGTCTTCTCCGCCACCCAATTCCTCTTCGTCGGAGTCGAGTCGGAATCCAACGCCGATGCCATCTTCCGGGCGGAGACGCTCGCGGAGCGGGGAATCGCCCTGGCTGCCCATCCGCAGATTGAGCGGGGCGATCCGGTTCTTGTCCAGATTCTCAATGAAAGGGAGTCGTTCGAAGCACGCATCAGCAGTGAAGGTGACCGACTGAATCTGAATACCCTGCTCGCAAACCATGAGAGAGATCGCATCGTCCTCGAAGAGCTCTTCTATCAATGGGGCATGCGTCGCGACGAAGCGGTTGACCTTGTCGACAATCTGGTCGATTGGGTCGATGAAGACGATCTCCCCACCAGCATCGGCGCGGAGAGAGGGTATTACCTGTCGGTTGATCGGCCGAATCATCCATTCAATCGTGCCTTCGTCTATCTTGAGGAAGCCCTTCTGGTGAAAGATTTTGCAACACTTACCCGCCTGAACCCCGATTGGATGGACTCGTTCACCCTGTTGAGCCAAGGGCCCCTTGACCTGAATGAAGCCCCTCCGGAACTCGTTTCTGTCGCCTGTCAGTGTTCATTCGAAGCTGCCCGACTCTTCGTCCAGACGCGAAATGGACTCGACGGGTTGGTCGGCACAGAGGATGATCTTCGTTTTCAGGAGATCGAGGAGGCGATGGCCTTGCTTGGACTGCCCGGTGACGGATCGGACTCCGTTTTGGGACGAGTCTCGATCAGTGACTCCGTTCAGCGACTCATCTCGGTCGGCCGATATGGAACCGTCTCCGTGGAGAGTTCCGTGACGCTTACTGCAAAAAATGAATCTGGGAAAATCCTGCAATGGGGCACCCGTAGGATTGAATGAAAGGTTCGCCACCAGAGTGGGCTCTTCTCATCGACGAGACGGGGCGGTACTGGCAGCATCTCGCGACCGCGGAAAGGCAGCCATTTGTGGCCGGTGCGTCCCAGCGTCTCCCGGGGAAAGCGATCTTCGGAATAGCGACCCACGATCTGATCTCCTGTCCGCAGTGGGTGAACAGCAAAGATCCCGAGATCATTTCACAGCTAGTCTCCGTCGAAATCGAGTCACTGGGACTTCACCGGAATGCGGGCCCCGGAATCACCAAGGACTGGACTCCCTTGAAATCGAACGGTACCCGGTCTCTCATTCAGGCGGTGGCGGTTCCATGGGCACTCAGCGAACTGGATCAACTCATGGGTGACTTCGTCTCCTTTTGTCCGCAATATTCTCTTTTCCCCCCTCCCCCGGATTCCATCGTCTTTTGGAAGGAACATAGAAAGCTGGTGGTCGGCTACACCCACGAAAACCGCTGGATCCACGTGCAGACTCTGGACTTGCGGGAGCAGGTGTCCCACGCGGTGAGGGAAGCCAATCGAACCTTGCTCGAACTCGCGGCCAGGAACATTCTGACCCCTCCCTCTCAGGTGGTGGTCTGGGCCCCTTCCGAAGGCCGCATTCAACAGGCCCTCGAGAAAGAATTCGAACTCCCGGTCTTCTTCAGCCCGTTCCCGTCTCCTAGTCCGGCCACCTCATGGAAGTTTGAACCCCACCAGATATCCCTTTCCCGCAAGTCCCGCCAAAGCCGACGCCGTCTCCTTTGGCTTTCCCTTGCCGGGGCGTTCACCTTGGTGGCCCTCGCCGCCGCCGCTCTACTGGATCTGCACCACCTCAAGAGTGTGAACCGCGACCTCGAATCCCGGATCGCGGAAAGTGGTGATGATGCGACTCTGATTGAATCCAGCATTGACCGCTGGCAAGCCCTTGGTCCCGCGCTGGATCCCTTGAGAAACCCGCTCGAGATCCTTCATCAAGTCACCCAGCTGCTTCCGGAAAAGGGCTTTCGACTCACTTCCTTCGAGGTTCAAGACTTCCGCACGATTCTGTTGCGCGGGGAAGCATCCAGCATGGCTTCGGCGCTTCAGTTAAGGGGGGCGCTTGAGCGTGCCCCGGGCCTGAAGGACTACGTCTGGGAGATTCCCCCTCCGCGGTCCAAGGAGGACCTGACCGAGTTCTTTGCAACTGGAACTTACCGATACTAAAATGACATGAGCACCAAGGAAAAGCGATTGTTGCTGATCTTCTTCGTCCTACTTTTTCTGGTGGGCGGAGTGGTTCTGTTCGACTCCTACTGGGATCGACGCAAGGAGCTTCTCGCGGCTCGTGAGATTCTCGAAAACGAATGGATCGCGATTGAGACGCTGCTCGAAGAGAGGGAAAAATGGGAGGTCCGACGTCACTGGCTCGACCTTAACCAGCCGAAATTCACCTCGGATGAGGAAATTTCCCAGGAGATCTTCCGCATCGCGCTTGCCGAGCAACACCCCTCGGTTCGTGTCAGCAAACAAACCCTACTCCCCACAAGAACCACCGCCCATTTCACCGAGGTGGGGGTTTCTCTCGTCGCCGGCGGGAGTTTACCCGACGTTTCCAAGTGGATATTTGGCTTAACCGGCCCCGAGTCCTTCTATGCGATCCGGAATCTGAAGATCATGCCTGACAAAGAGAACCAAAAGGATATTCTCTCTCAAATGGAATTGCTCCGATGGTATACCCCTTCCCCATGAAAAAACGGATTGCCTTCCAGCTTATTCTTTGTGCGACCGCTCTTTCAGCGCAGGAGAAGGAGGAGGAGTTCCTCCCTTCCCGATTTCCCCTGGAACGCTACACCGCCGGTTGGGAGAATTCTCCCTTCAACCGGGAAGTCGTCAAAGTAGTGGCGGCACAGGTTGCCAGTGCTTTCGGGCGTGGCATTGTTCTTGAGGGGGTCGTCAGTGATGACCAGACCGGAACGATCGCCTATGCCAGAGATCTCGTTGAGGGGAACTTGATGATTATCACCGAGAAAAGCAGTGAAGGGCATCCATTCACCATCAAATCAACCTCGCAGGCCAATGACCCTCGGGAGACCTCGGTAACAATCACCGATGGCAAAGAACAGGCAGAAATTCGCTATGAGGTAAAGTCACTCACCCAGACGATCGCCACGGATCCTGTTCCCGAAGGGACGGCGGAGGGTACGTCACCAGTTCCACCTCCTACCTCGGGCAATTCACCACCCCCCTTTCCCGCTCCACAGGAAAATCCGACCGCAGAAGCTTCGCAACCTCCATCTCTGACTCCGTCCCCTTCCGATTCTGGCGAAGCGCCTGACGACAAGGGTCTCCGTCGTCGCATCATTTCAGTCCCCGGCCGTTGACCAGCCTGTCCCGCTCATGAAATCCACTTTCACTCGCTCCTTCCCCATACCTCTTCGGGTCGCCATCCTTCTCATCGCGGCGACCTTCCAAATCTGCCATTCCCAGCAGGCCCCCGCATCGGCGGGTGGAGATTCCAAGGACCCGATGACGAACGTCCAGTTCCCCAACACCCCGGTGCCGGTGATATTGCTGGAGTATGAACGGCTCACCCAGAAGCGGGTCATTCGGGATGTCGGCATTCAGGATAAGAATCTCAGTATCCAGACTTCAGGAAAGATGACCTACGCCGAGGCCGCTGACTTTATCGAAAAGAGTTTTCTGCTGAACGGATACGCCATCATTCCGACTGAAATCCCCGATCAGGTGAAAATCATCGCCTTCAACAGCGATAAGAAGCTTAGCAGCGAGGGCCTCACCATCATCACTGTTCCGAGTCTGCTCCCTGCTTCTGATCAGGTTGTCACCTTTATTATGCCGCTCACCTATCTGGAGTCGACCGCGGCGGCGGAACTCTTTGGCAAGGCGGTTGAGCTGCACCCCTACGGCCGCATCACCCCTCTTGAGAACTCATCGACTCTTATCATCACCGAAAGCTCCAACGTGATCCGCCGACTCATCGAGTTGAAGGACACTCTCGACGTCAGTCCGTTGAAGACGGTAAACCAGTCCTTCCAACTTGAACGGGCCGATTCGGACGACATTGTCGAGGCGCTCAACGAAATCCTCGGCGTCGAAGAGGGATCCGGGCAAACCGGGAACGCTTCCCCATTGCGTCCCAATGAACCCCAGGGGCCCAATGGGGCTTCCACACCCGGTGCCGGTCCCGCAGCATCTTCTGGATCAGGGACTCTGACCGCCACCCCGAATTCGCCGCAACCCCGCATTCAGAGTATCGCCCGGGCGAATCGTATCTTCGTCTCGGCGACTCCCCGTGATATGGAAAATATTGCGGAAATCATCGATCATCTGGACGCCCCGGTCGAGAACTCGAAATACATCAAACGGAAACTCCGCTACTTTGCGGTGAGTGACCTCCTCGAAATCGCCGGGAATGTGTTGCTGCGTGGCAATACCGGCGATGGGGCTTCCGCCCAAGTCGCCGGGGGCACGGGAAACAGCGGGCAGAGCGCGGAAAAGAATTCGCTCGGCGGGCAGGGCTCATCGAGAGGTGGCGGCCAGACTGGTATTGGTGGATCCGGAAGTTCCTCGGCCACGGGAGATCTCGGTGAAGCCGGAGCCGATGCCGCGGTCCCTCCACAATCGCTCGTCGTCGGTAAGACCCTACTGGTGGCCGATAATGTCCAGAACATGCTGATCGCCTCGGGCCCTCCCGAGCACCTCGATCTCATCAATGAACTGATCGACAGCATGGATGTTCGGCCCGAGCAGATCCAGATCTCTGCAATCATCGCCCAGCTAAACCTCGGAGACGATTTCGAACTCGGTGTCGATCTGCTGCGCAGCTTCGAATCCCCCGCCGACGGAAGCCGCTTCAACGGCGGTGGTTCCTTCATTTCCCGCACCGGGGAATCCCGCAATCTGCTCGATGTGGCGACCCTGACCAACGTGGCCAACCTCCTCCCCGCCGCCCAGGGATTTACCTTTTACGGACAGATCAACGAATACCTCGATACCTTTGTGGCGGCCCTCGACTCCACCGATCGCTTCGAGGTGCTTTCACGACCGACCGTCTACACACTTAACAATCGTCAGGCCGTCATCGAGACCGGGCAACGCGTGGCGGTTCCCCGGAGCACCCTCTCCTCACTTGATGTCAGCGGCAACAACAATGCCAACCAGATCGTCACCGCCAACATCGATTTCGAAGATGTCGTTCTCCGCATCGCCGTTCTCCCGCTCATCAATGCCGATGGAGAAATTACCCTACAGATTCAGCAAAAAAATGACTCCATCGTGGGCAGCCAGTTGATCGGGGGAGATTCCATTCCAACCATCGCGACCCAGACACTGGGGACCACCATCATCGTGGATGACGGGAACACCATCCTGCTGGGAGGGCTCATCAGCGAAGGAGATCAAAAAGCCGAGTCCGGCCTGCCTCTCTTCGCCAATCTCCCTCTGGTGGGCCGGGTCTTCGGCTCCACCAAAGACAATGTCAACCGCCAGGAGCTCCTGATCTTCCTGCAGCCCAAAATCATCCGGGGGACCCGCGATCAGTTTGCCGTCGACCAGGATTTGCTTGATCGCACCCAGGTCGGACCGATCGCCGAGGAGTTCAGCACCAACGATGAAAACAACCTCGAGCTGTTCGAATCCCAGGATTTCAACAGCGCGGAGAAGCGCATCAAGTTTTTTGGAAACATCTTCAAGAAAAAGACCCCGACCCAGGTGCGGGCCGTCCCCGTCAAGGAGTGAATGCCCGTTTTCTTCGGGCGCAGCTCACTCGATGATAGTCACTTCCTCGGCCGTCCCCGTGAGGACATTAAAACTCAGTTCCGTGTAGGAGGACCTCATGGAAAAGCGCACCACGAGCGGGTCACTCAAGCCTGAGCCTCGGAAGGTCCACACGTAGTCCGGGTCACGCTGCCAGGTTTTCGAGCCCGGAACCTGCCATTCCATTCGAACATCCGGCGGAACGACAAAACGCTCCCCATGCTCCCCACCTTCGGAATCCGGGGGCCGACCGAAATCCGCCCCGTGCCGTCCCGAGATCTCGAAGCCTTGTTTCGAGAGAACCACAACTTGATCCCGGCGGTAGGCGAAGGAGCGCCGTTTCGCGAGCAGGGCCGAATTTCTTAGCTCTCCGGATACCCGGGCCAGGGTCTCTTCGACATGACCATCGTCGAAGCGCAGGGCAAAGACTCCGGTGAACAGAGCGATGATCCCCAAGACGATGAGCAACTCCAGCAGGGAGAATCCCCCCACCCGTTTCCGCACCTGTCGGTCCCGTCTACCAGTTGCCGATATCATCTTCCGTCCCTTCCTTCCCGTCGGGTCCGAAGGAAAAGATGTCATAAGTATCCGGATTGAATTTCCCGGGATAGCGATATTGATACTGGTTTCCCCATGGATCCATCAGCGCCTGTTCCCGGATGAGAGATTTGTAGGATCGGGGTTGAGGACCATCGACGGGACGGGAGACCAGAGATTTCAATCCCTGTGCCGTAGTCGGGTAGAGCCCGCCCTTCGTCTTGTATCGGATCAGGGTGGCATGCAGGGTCTGGATGTCGCCCTTGACCTTGCCCTCTTCCGCATCCCCGAGGACATTGACCATCAGATAGGTCCCCATGCCCACGAGTAGAGCGATGATGCCGAGCACCAGCAACATTTCCATCAGGGTGAATCCCCGCGGACACTTCCTTGATTGGATCTTCATAGCGCGAGGGTAGTGAGTTCTAGCGGTTGCGCAAGACAGAAATGGTCTCGTAGATGACCGAAATCATCATGTAGGCCATGATCCCGACGACCAGCGCCATCACCAGGATAATGGTCGGCTGGATCACCGAGGCGATGCGTTCGATACTGCGGTTCAATTCCCGGTCGAGCCGTTCCCCCGCCTTGCCGATAGACGAGGCAAGATTCCCGGTGTCTTCCCCGATTCGAACCATGTCAATGAGGCCCGGCTCGAAGATCCCCGCCTTTTCCATCGCCCGATGGAGAAAGGCCCCTTCCGACACCTTCGCCGTCATCTCCTGTATCTGCGCCCTGACATGGAGATTAGGGGTCGTGCCCCGCACCAGTTCCAGCGCCTTGACCAGCGGCAACCCGTTGACCAGCAGATTGGAGAGTGTCTCGACAAACTGCACATTGAAGCGGGTCTTGAGCAATCGCCCGAAGAGCGGCAGCTTTAATTTGGTACGGTCCCACGCCAGCCGGGATCCGGGACGCTGGAACAAGACCACCGCAACGACGATGCCAGCAGCCAGCAGCCCGAGCAGGATGATCCAGTGGCTTTTCAGAAGCTCTCCGCAGGCGAGGAAAAAATGGGCCACCGGAGGCAGTTCTCCCCCGGTCGACTCAACGAGGCGCCGCAATTTGGGAATCAGGAAAAAGGTAAACATAGCCGCCACCCCTACCCCTGAAACCACCAGAAACGCAGGGTAAACCATCGCCGTGGCGAGCTTGCCCTTCAGATCGGATAAGGTCGTGAGGTAGGCCACCTGTCGTTTGAGGATATCGCCCAGGGCACCTGACACTTCACCGGCCGAGACGAGATTACAATACAGCTCGCTGAAGCTCACCGAGGAAGACCTCAGGGCCGCGGCGAGGGTGACCCCGTCGCGCACTTTCTCGTGGGCGGCTCCTGCCACCCGGCGCAGAACCTCTGACTCACTGCGTTTGGCGATGGAACTCAGGGCGAAGTCCAGTTGCACTCCGGCCACAAGGAGGTCGCTCAGTTCTTCGGTGAACTGAATCAGTTGACGGGAACTCAGCCGACTGTCGGCCGAGGGTGCCGCTCTCTTTGTTTCGCGAAGCTGGGTAGGCTTGGCCGTGGATTTGACCTCGGGTGTCCGATTCTTGGCTTCCTCGAGAATCAGGATCTGCATCCCCTGCTCCTGCAACTGACGGGTCGCTTCTCCACGGCTTTTACCGGAGACCGTTCCCCGGGTCACCGTTCCATCCCTGCGCACTGCCTGGTAGTCGAACTGGCCCATTCGAAACAATCAGCCTATCCAAGTTCCGTCGAGGAGACAACCTCTTCGATGGTGGTGTGGCCCTCGATGACTTTACGCCAGCCATAGTCCCTCATCCGGATAAAGCCATCGAGCACCCCCTGCCGCTGCAGATCCTGTTTGCTCGCCCCGGCAGAGATGAGCTCCTGCACCTTGCTGGTGAGACGGAACATTTCGTAGACGGCTGATCGTCCCCGATACCCGGTGTGCCCGCAGGAATCGCAACCGCGCGGATTGGCCTGGAGTATCGATCCGGCCTGTTCCAGCGGAAAGCCGACCGACTTGAGAAACTCAGGAGCATAGTCACCGGGTAGGCAACACTCCCGGCAGAGACGGCGGACGAGACGCTGGGCGATGAAGGCCCGAACTGATGCGGCCACCAGAAAAGGCTCCACTCCCATATCGATGAGCCGAGTGACGCCCCCGATGGAGTCGTTGGTATGCAGTGTGCTGAAAACGAGGTGTCCGGTGAGCGATGCCTGCACCGCGATTTCGGCGGTTTCAAGATCGCGTATCTCTCCAACCATGATGACATTGGGATCGCCCCGCAGTACGCTGCGCAGGCTGCTGGCAAAGGTCAGCCCGATTTCCGGCTTCACCGCGATCTGGAGGGCTCCCTCAAGCCGGTTCTCGACCGGGTCCTCGATCGTGACGATTTTGCGATCAAGGGAGTTCAGGGCCGAGAGGAAACAGAACAGGGAGGTCGATTTGCCGCATCCGGTCGGCCCCGTCACGAGGACGATCCCGTTGGGGCGGGCGAGAATTTCGTCGATCTCCTGCCGCATCTCCGGATACATCCCGAGCCGGTCGATGTTGAATTGCTCCTGACCGAGCAGACGCAGACTGATGTTTTCCCCCTCGATTCCCGGGATCGTCGCCACTCGCGTATCGATCGCCTCCCCACCCACCTGCAGGGCGATCCGTCCGTCCTGCGGCTTGCGTTTTTCGGCGATATCGAGCCCGGCCATCAGCTTGAGACGGGCAATCACCGAGCTCTGCAGGGTGACGATGTCGCTTGGGACCGAAACCTTGCGGAGCAGACCATCCACCCGATAGCGCACCCGCAGATCGTTGCGGAGTGGCTCGATGTGGATGTCGGTGGCCCGCTGCTTGAGCGCCTCACTCAGAATCTGGTTCACGAACTTCACTACCGAGGCTTCCTCGTCTTCATCATCGATCACATTGACCGTTTCCTTGAAGCTGAAATCCTCGGCATCCCAATCTCTGGTCGCGAGGAGGTCTTCGAAAATTTCACCGCCGACCCCGTAAAGTTTTTGCAATCCGGCGAGGAGCCGTCGTTTGGGAGAGAGCACCCACTCCACCGGGCATCCCACCGCCCGCCGCACTACTTGGCGCTCCACCGTGGAAAAGGGATCGTAATGCGCCAGCCAGATTCTGGCCGGGGCGGTTTGCCCCTCCCCTTCCCCAAACTCCAATCGCAGGGGGAGCACCCGATGTTTGATCGCGATTAGCGGAGGACAAAGCCCTCTCAGCAACTCACTGGCCACCTCATCCACGAGGGGATCTTCTTCCCACTCCAGGTGCAGTTTCTCCGCAAGCCGGGAACCAAACTGCCGTTCCGACACATCGGCATGGTCGAGGAGCCAGTCGATCAGCGATCCGCCGGCCAGGAATTGCTCGCGCATCGTCTCCACATCAACCACGCCCGCGAGTTCGCACTCGGCCGCCTCGCTCAGGAGGGCGAGGATCCGGTCGAATCCCGGGGTGCTGGTGGAGGTTCCCATCGTATTGTCGTGGGGGAGATCATAGCGGATTGGAGGGAGCGCTCAATGGATTTGTGAGGAGATCAGAGTTGCAGAGAGGAAGGTTGGCGTTTTCGAACCCTGGTTGGGTCCGCGGGTTGACAGGGTTGGCTCGCCTATCAAGTCGCACATCTTCCACTCGTGCCAACCCGGCTTTGGAGATGGGCGGTAGGAGTCGGTGAGGAGCGAGCAAAGTCTGAGGCCGGTAGATGGCGGTATACCGTCACGTTAGAGGTCCATCCCTGCGATGGGACATCGCTTGACAGGGAAAGAAGCAACCAGTACAGAATGACTGGCGTAATCAAGTTATCGCGGATGAGTTCTCTCTGCCTACGGACACCATGTTCGTTCCTTAAATCGGCACACCAAAGGAACGTCGATGAATTTCGCTTCCAACAGATCTTTTCGCTACTGGTAACCCGCACCAAATGTTGATAAGTTTTGTTTTTATGACTATTTTAGTATCAAGCCAATGACTTTAGGGGGTCCATTACCGGTTTGGCAGCATCTCAATGCGTTGCCTGAAGTGACAAATTGGCGACGAAACCGCATCAATGAGATCGAAGGCTTCGAAAGTGATCTCCGAAGTCTGAGGGACGAATTGCGCCGAACCGCAAGCTTCTCACTGTGGATCAAATCATGCGAGCGGACCAGATTTTACTGGAGCCGGTTCCACGCCGTAGGCATGGCAGGAAGCCTCCCTCAGAAACTTGAACGGTCTGGCTATGAGTTTATTTCGATCGTGACCGACATTCTAGCGCTTCAGGAGGACGTGGTTTCAAATTTTCCCTCAGTGATTGGACAGGACCTTTGCCGTTCGTATGGCCACAGCATGATACTTCGCCGCATGCTGGTGGAGACACTTCTCGTTTCGTCGACAGTTGAAGTGAGGGCTGCTATTTGGAGAGAATTGCAATTGCCGAGCGGGGATGGCTATACACTTGAAGATTCCTGTGAGGATCCCACATGCGACGCCAACAATGATGAATGTAGCCAAAGAACGATCCTCTGCGGAGCGTACTGGATCATTGCCCACAAACTTGATTCATGGCGTCTTGAGCTGGAAAACGAAGCTGGTCCTTTTGCTCACAGCATCCGCAATCATCACGAATTAGTCCTCGGCGGGCTTCAATTATTCGGGCTCATCCTGAGAACGGGCGAGCGCCTGGGAGACTCTGACGCCATGGTTGATGCCGAAAAATTTAAGCTGAGAATCCGGGAAGAACTGGTGCAAATATTGGCGGACTTGTGGGCTGAAATCAATGACGCACGCCCGATACCGGAGGATGATCTGCTTGGTCCAGAGGATCTTGCTCAGTCCCATCCCCTGGAGGAAAAGGCAAAAGAGATGATCATCCGTCTTCGGGCTCACGTGGTACCCTACGCCAACGAAGCGGAAAAGCACTTCAAGGAAGCACGTTCCAGGATCTCGAAGCGGCATTGGAACAGCTGGGTTACAGTCGCCTTCGAGAACCGGTATGAGTTTGAGCTACCGAAGTGTAGCACAATGGATAACCCCGCGCCTTGGAGGAGGCTGATCTGCAGGGTGATCCAAAATTTAAATGACACCTCGAACCGGGAGCAACTGCGCCAACTTTATGTTATCTTGGGCGATTGTCCTGCTATCGAAGCAGATACCCGCGAACGGGCATCCAAGCAGGTAATACTGCTAGGGCGGCTCTTGGAACTCGATTTTTCCGGCTCGCTCAATCTGGTTAGGAATCAGCTTTTGGAAGCCGAAACCACTCCTCCCGTCGGCTTTTTTGAATTGCAGTTAATCGGCCATGTCTTGCGCACTGTGCGACACGCCACCAATCGTGCCCAGTCGGAGAAAAGGTTATACGACCTGATCCAGGACCTGATTGAGACCACCCCCGCGAGATGGGGAAAAGAGGCGACTCGAAACGCCTTGTTGGCACGACTCCTGGCAGCTTACTTTGTGGTTGTCCCGGAGGAACAGGATTCAATCGCCCGCCTTTGGACTCTAGCTAGGATTTGTGTTGATAAAGCTGGCGACGATCTGCATTTCTTCCAGATCCTAGCCAGAGATACACTCAGGTTGATTGATCGCGGCGACGGGTCGTGGGGAAAAATTATTATCCTCGGTCGATTAGTGCCTCGCGGTGCGGTGCGATGGCCCGATAAACTAAAGGACCTCAGTCCCTTCTGGGGGATCGACAGTCCGGTCCATGCTGCCATCTGAGAAGACGAATACTGGCCTTTTCCAAAAAGGATAACCTTGATTTAGGCGTGACGTTCGGACAAGGATTGCGGATGCCGCCTTTGATCGCTTATCCCCGACCGCAGGATCCTCATCAGTTTCCTGCCCAGCCAGGAGATATCCTTTTTCAGAGCCGTGATACCTCTGAGGGCGTAGCTGAGCATACTGTTCTGATTTTCGACGTTAACGGCGATGATTATAATGTGCTGGCACTACCTGAATCGCTTGGCTCGGCTCTCTGTCCTTGGCCGAGGAAGGCATCCGAATGGATTTTGCGCGCTCGAGCAATGAACGAAAGCGATGGTCTCGCCTGCGTACAAGATCTCGCCGCAGCTTCAGGCGAGTTCCACGGGCAACCCATGCGTTGGTTTTTTGAAAGTGAATTCCACTTGTATCGGGAACCTTCGCTGGGAATGGCTACCAACTGCGTGGGTTTTGTTGCCAGTGCCTTGGCTTGTAATGGAGTTGATACGCTCGTTTCAGAATACACATTCGAGTTCAATACCCCTTTGGTGCCGCCTATTAGAACTAAGCCAACAGTCGGGCATTTGGCGAGAGCCTTAACCGGCCTTGAGAATCTCCCCTATGCACCAAACCAACGTGAGGCGGAAGACTTCGCCACCTGTAATCACACTCTGGCTCAAGCACTCAATGGAAGCCTACCCTAACCCTGTTCGGTCTGTGGGTTGACAGGATTTGGTGGGTGCGAAATAGAGAATTGTTCCCGACATGGCGCGAGGGCCCCTGAGCCGAGATCGACCAGGTTGATCAACTTCCCTCCTCCGGCACCATTGACACGTGTCAACGGTCCTCGCGCTCCTTAATCATCCACGCTGCTAGCGTTTCCTCTTCCGCCACTTGCGCACCTCCTTCCTGAGTTTGCGCAGCGCTTGGAGCATCCCGCGGAGCGAGTTGAACAGTTTCGCCAAAGCCCAAAAAACGGAAGCAATGGCAACGAGGATTCCCGCCGGAGCGGACAGCATGGTGATGACTAATTGTAAGTCCATGCGTAGGCCCCCGTGTCAAAAGCGGTTTTGCCGATTTCCGGCAAAAAGTGACCAGTAGTGATGGTCAGTGCCGATGGTCCTGGTAACCGATAGAACTTTTATTGAACTTTTTCGATCGGTACCGCGTTTGGTGTTTTCGCAGTGCCTCAGGCCTAATCCGGCCAGACGTCCGTTTGACCCAGAAACGACGATTCGTGCTTTCCTGATCGTGTCGCTCTTGCGGGGGGACCGCTCGTCCGGTTACATGCTATTACCCCCTTTGATAAGCTAGTCCCTCTGCGATCGCGCAGGCACGGGTCATAAAATTTAGAATCTTCGCCACTTTTTCTCCCACGTTCTTTCAAGCCTTGATTTCGCCACATCAGGCCTCAAGCGGTATTGCCGCACCCGCTGGCTCACGTTGCTGGCGCTCTTGAGATTCAGGAGCCCGGCGATCCAATCCTGCCGCACTGTGGTGCGCTCGCTGATCGCCCAGGCGATCGCCACCTTCCTCCAATCACCCTTCGCGGTACTAGCAACAGAGGTTTCGTCGAGATTGAAGTGTTTCAGCCCATCGGCGAGGATGTGTCGAGCCTCCCTCTCCGCGAACGCTTTGCCCAACTCACTACTGCGGTAATTGCTGTTGGTCGAGGCCGACGGCTTCTCTGTCTCCGCCGGGCCAAAAGTCTCCAGCACGATCTCGCGGAAGGAATCGCTGCCATGCACCCAGCCGCGGTCGAACAGTTCGGACAAGCTTCGCCGAGGTGGTGATTCCGACGAAGCAATTTCCGACTCCGCCTCAGCTGCAGCGATCTCGTCTAGCCGACGCACAAAGGCTCTGCGTCCCGCTGCAGAGTCTTCGAGATCGAGCAATGCGAAGGTGTCACCATGAAGATGAGTTGGGCGTTTCTTAGGAGTCAGGGAGTAGCCCATCGCGACACTGGACCAGGGGTAGTCAGACACGCTGGGACGGATTTCGTGGCCAGGACCCGCGAGACCGGCGCGAACGGGATTGAGATGGACGTAGTCGATGACCTCGCTGAGGTAGTCGCGCTGCCACCGCCCGGTATAGCCCACCGCGCTGAGGTTTCCCTCGATGAGGATGGCTTTATACCTTCCTCCAAAGAGGTGGCCCCAGAGCCGGTTGCTGGTATTGATGCGGCGGGTGAAGGCGTTCTGGAACCAAGTCATGCCCTCGACGAGATTGGCCTTCGGCGTTTCGAGAACCCAGTGATAGTGGTTGTCCATGAGCACCCACGCGTAGGTCTTGAATTTCGCCAGTGAACAAGCCTCGGCCAGGGTTTCCGCGAAAACCTCGCGGTCGGCATCGGAGAAGACGATTGGGAGCCTACGGTTCCCGCGGGCCATGACGTGGTAGACGGCGTCCTCATATTCGATCCGTGGGGCTCGGGGCATGAGGCGAGGGTAGGCTCGCTGGGCGGATGGCGTCAAATTCTAAATTCTAGGACTGACCCCTTTTATTTACTGACCCCTTTTATTTAAAGGTATCCCCAGTTCATCGAAGACTCAAAGACACACGAGACGCTTCGCGCCGGAAACCCAGCGAAGAACGCGGAGAATCCCGCGAGGCTGTTGGGTTCAACGCGGCCCTTCTTTACGGTCGCGCCTGCGGCGTCCAGAACGTGGACGACGCTATAGAGCTTGTGAAAATCGATGCCGGCGAATAACATTTCATTGGAGTTGGATGGGGTGTTTGTTTTCATCGACCTGAGGGTAGAATTACTCTCAGCGCCCGATCCAGCTCTCTTTCATGTTATCTGACCCCTTTTATGCCCTTTTATGAACCCGTTTCTCACTTTCCGGACCCCTTCCTGCGCGAGGACTGAACGCCGGACCGGCGCACATACACGCGAAAAAGGAGGAAGAGAATTCCTATTAGAAGAAGCGCGCCTAGAGCGAGGAGTAAGGCATTGAGACGTTGCGCTTTTCTCGCTTCACCCAAGCTGTCGATTCGTCGAATATCTGGTGGTGAGGCCGGTTCCCAATCTAAAGGCGTTTTAGCCTTAACCTCTTCTCCTGATGCAGTTGGAGACAACGGGCGTGTGCTTACTCCTTTCAACCCGGACGCAGCAACTTCAAAACCAATATTGCGAAGTTGCTCAGCCGTGAAAACGGCCGGACCAACTTGACCATCATCTTCTTCAATTGCCGCCCAATAAGCCCCGTCCTCGCTGGGGGTCAGCAAGATTGCCAGCACTCGCCTGCCGTCGATGCGTGGTTCAGGCCGTACATCTCCCAGCAGTTTGATCGCATCGTTGGGAGCCTTTCCCAGCCACTCCTCAATCCCTTTCATATTCAAATACGGCTCCAAGTCATTCCAATTAGCCGGGATCCTCCCACCGTTATCCTTTGTGAACAGCGACATGGCTGTTCTGACATTACTGAACGCAGCTTGACTTTTAGTTAGTTGAACTATCGCAATTGCCTCAAATGGAAGAAATACGAAGCATGACAAGAGAATTACTAGGGTGAGCGCTTTATTTATCATTCTGTCCATCCATTCTTGTGACTACGAAATCGTGAAATAGACTTGGCTGAGAATGTCGGAAGTGGCGCTCCAGCACCCATCAATCCGCCCTCCACGTTGCCCAAACCTCCATTCGGTGAGTGAACATCCCCACCGCCCGCAGCGTGTCCAATCTCATGGGCCGTCGTTTCATCCAAGGCGTTTTGGAAGATTTCTTTTGTCATAATGGATAATTGAAGATTTTCTCGGATATTCTCAATATAAACGATAGAAAAGTAAACTTTATCATTAGAGCCTATTAAAGTAACTCCTCTTGTTGGAACAGAATCAATATCACCATCACCATCCCCATCGTTGTCTTCGGCCCCTTGGTAAGCGGTAATTAATAAATGCGTCCAGAATTCTCCGGAATCATCACCGGAAAGGTCGTGATAGTCGTAGGAGGTTGTATCAGGCGGTACAGAATCGGGCCATTCGTTGGACTTGAAGGGCACAGTTGCGTTCCCATTCAGATTTTCCTCCGCCGCGTCAACGACCTCTATGTAGGCGGGCTTATATTTCTCTTTCACCCCTTGAGAAACAAGATTAAAAGGTAGATTTAGACGCGGCCTTTCTTCTCCCGGCGCTTGGGCCTCTGTGAAAAAGGCGGGGAGCTTGTAGTCATCGTCGTCAAAAACGTTGATCGTATCTCCTATCGTAAATTTACTTAAGTCGGACGCGGGAACCTCGAAGAGAGCGTAATTATCAATAAAGCCCTTGTATTCGTATCCGACAATATAAGTAATCTCTCCATCTTTCTCTATGTAGGCCCCCCCAACAACCGGAACTAGATTTCCGTAAAAATCATCATGACTACTAAGGTCTCCAACATCACTTATTCTAAGCTGATTTGTAGCAGTGTAAATGTTAGTTATAGTTAGGTCGGCGACATGATCTGGCGATGGCCGAGTCGCCGGAATTGCTTCCATAGAATCATTCTCGATATGAAGCTTCCTCCACACCGTCAGCAAGGGCGAAGCCGCTCCTGGTGCTCCTTCATCCTTCGGCCCAAAATATCCGTCTCCGGACGGATCGGTCACTTGTACATTCGCGTAGCCGTCTGCGTTCAAGACCGAAACGGCGACGCGGTAGTTGTTCCCCGGCTGCATTCCCACCTCGAACTCGAACTCGGCGATTCCCTCGGCATTCGTTTTCTTGTTGGCGGTCGCCGAGCCGCTCATCGTGAACTTTCCGGTCCTCGGCGTGCCGATCCCATCGTCCCGGTTGTCGTCGCCTTTGCCTTCTCCGGACTGGTCGTTGGGATCGATAATCGAATCGAGATCTTCACTTGTTGGAGTAGGATCGTCCACATCGAAAGCCTTCACGAAGACTTCTAAATCGGGTGCACCGATGTCCACCTTGAGCTTGACTTTATTCCGAATCATATCGTCCGGATTTTTCTTGTCGGGGAATATCCTGACACCCTGCGATTCCTGCGTGAATGGATTGATGTTCACTCCGAGATCGGGAAATTCGCTGTCCGCTTTCTCCCAAGATATCTCCAGCGGGAGTTCTAGCGGTGCAACCGTCCACTGTCCGAACTTCGTCAGGCCTCTGATCGCGCCATGGTCGCCAATATGAAAGACTTCACTGCGATGAGTATCTGCCTTCCAAGACCGCAGCACCTTGACAACACCAGATCCGCCTCCGTTGGGTCTCGGGTCGTCGCCAGGAGTGAACGTTTCCTCCCAGAACAGGGTTCGCCCGTCAGGTTCGGAAACTTCAAAGTAAAAGGAGGTGAGTTGCTGACTTACGCTACTGGCACCATCGTTCGCCCAAGTTTCATCCCAAGGTGATTCTAAATACGAAGTTCCGGACAATGCGACTCCCGGCATTATCTCAGGCGTCCCCCTGACCGGCGGCGACTGGCTTCGGACATCCGAGAGGAAGTCCTCGGCCGTGTAGGGATCGGAAAGGCGCAGGGTGACTTCCCTTTCTTCAGGATGCCACAATTCCACTTCCCGCGTCGCCTGACCCTCTGTAATATTCCACTCGGAACCCGGGGGGTCATAGTGTTCGAGAATTCCTGCGCTGTGAAACACATCGTCGGTGTATTCATCGAAATAGTCCTCATAATCCGGATGAGTGGTCTCGAATGAACTTATTCTTTCCTTAGTTCCAGAAACATGCCAGGAATAAGTGGCACTGGATAGGGTCTCGTAAGAACCCGAGGCTTCCGTCTTGGAATAGCTACGACTGGTGAACTGATGATCGACTTCAACAAGTGGATCGTAATCGATGATTTCAGTTAGTTCTCCAGTTGTGACGTAGTCCGACTCGAATGAATAATCTACCGTGAATCGCGTATTGGGTAGGTTGTCCCATGTGTCGAGAGGAGTCAGGTAGGTTCCAGTATAGGATTCATCGAGCACCGTGTCATAAGTAACAGTGTCGCCATCAATGACAGTAAGCTCATTGTGGTAAGTGTATTCATCGGCATATTCAATTCTTTTGAAGTAGTGACGCTTTCCGTCATCTTCATCAACAGTAAATCCCTGCCTTGTGTAAAACTGCTCCTTTACTTTCACCACGGCGAACACCCCGGACCATCCTTTGGGCTCATCGCCCTCTTCACTCTCCGGATCGGGACTCGTCGGTTCGGCGTCTGATGCATCGGAAATACCATCCCCATCGGTGTCAATCCGGTCGGGTCGTGTCACGAGAACTTGCTCTTGGAGGTTCGTTAACGTATCGTAGTCCGCGTCTTCTTCCCCATCGTTTGTGCCGTTGCTGTCGCTGTCCGGCGAAAGAGGGTCTGTGCCGGAAAAGTATTCGGTGAACCAATTCAGTCCGTCACCATCGACGTCTTCATTGGGATTAACCGAGTTTGGATCTGCACCGTGCTTTACCTCCCAATCATCGGGTTGCTGATCTTCATCGGTATCCACTGAGTTAGGATCAGTTCCCAAGACAAACTCGAGCCGGTTGCTCAATCCATCCTCATCAGCGTCTCCATCCGGATCGGCGACTCCATGAAAGCCGGCCCAGTCGTCGGGAAGCCCGTCACCGTCGTCGTCGTTGTCGGGCACCGTGAGGCTCCATCTCGCGGCGAGGTGGTAGGTTCCGTTCGGATAGACGTTTGTTTGCGGGTTTCCAAACTCGTCGGTGTATGGCTCTTCGGTCATGTTTTCAACCTGAGTATACAAAGTCGCCAGAATCGCCCCGGATTCATTTATTTGGTAGTACTGCGACCCATAGCCCTCGTCGAAAATCCGGTATTCACCATTGCGCCACCAGAAAGAGCCATGTCTTATGCCCATGTTGTTCGGATCCTCTCCCGCGTAGATCTGCCCGACGACATCTCCGTGGGAGTTCAAATCGAAAGCCAACATATTCCCCGGCTGCTGATTGATCGGGTTCGGTGAGATATCTACCAACGTATGAGTCTGGCCGTCGCGTGTTTCAATACTGACCGCAGCGCCAGATGGAATGGAATAATTCCAGCTTGGCATCGGCAACGCGGAAATCACCTTGTCGCCGGGCTCGTTGATGATGTAGTTCCCGGTATAGTAGTTCCCCGCATACCCAAGGTAGGGGAGACTGAAGGTCTTGCCATAAGGGGAAATAGCGACAGGTTGAGCTCCGTTTGGTTCGGTTTCCCACGCCTGATTGCGATAAACGGCCCACTTCGAGAGCAATTCTCCCCGCTCGCTCAATCCCCGCCGATGGCTGCTATTGGCGGGTGCATTGATCACCTGAAGATCACCATCTCTCCACCGCACAATCTTCTGAGCAGTGGAGCTTGAACCGGGATATCTGTCGTACAATGTTGCGGACACGAACCCCGAGTCTGTGACTTCGAGATCGGCAATCGATTGCCAAGTGTTTGTCCGTATGCGGTAAACGACTCCGTCTTGGACGACTCGCAGTTCCGCATCAATAGTCTGACCGGGGGTTCCCGGGATGCGACGCAGGGACGCCGCGATGAGGCCGACATTGTTGAGCCTCACCAATTCGACGCGGTCAAACCCGTCGGTCGGTCCAAAAGGAATGGGGGCACCCCATCCTGAACGATCATGGATTCGGGCGACCAGTTGCCCGCTCACTTCAGTAACCTTAGCCAGTTGCCCGAGATCGTTGAGACTTCCCACAGCGGCCGGAACTCTCCCATAGCGACTAAGGTCATCACCGTAGGCTGATTGAGGGAAGTCGGTCAGCGTTCGTTCGACCCTTTCCACGACGGGATCGGTCCCAAGGTTAAATTCTTCGAGGTTGGTAAGCCGATCATAATCCGGATCCTCATCGGCATCGCTCGGATCATTCGGATCGAGACCATGGGTGGTTTCCCAATCATTGGTCATCAAATCACCATCGGCATCAAAGCCATCCACGGTCAGGGTAACCGCAGTGGACAGGGCACCGGTGATCCCGTGGCTGTCGGTGCCCTGTGCGGTGATGGTCAGGGTGGCGTCCTGCGCTTCAGTGACTAGATAGACTGCCTCGTAGGGACTGGTTGTATCCGGACTGCCCAAAAGTACTCCGTTCACAAAAAACTTCACCTGAGCGATGGCATCTCCATCCGCATCGACTGTAGTGGCTGACAATTTCAACGGTGATCCATTGGCCACCGTCGTACCATCCATCGGAGCGGTTAAGGTGGTGACCGGCCCCGTGCCCACTTCCAGGGTCACTGGAACCTTGAGCAAATACCCTGCCCCGTTCACAAAAGTCACCTCGCCCTCGTAGGTTCCGGTCACCAGATCCGTGGCATCAAGTAGATACGAGATCGACTGGCTCGCACCCGGGGCAAGCGTTCCACTGGAGGGGCTGAGGCTCAACCAAGTGATGGGATCTCCCCCTCCCGGTGCCGGAGTAGTTTGGCCCGTTAGTGTCGCCGTCCAGTTCACTGTCTGGCCCGTGAAATTCCCGAGAGAACCGATCACGGTTTTGCTATCCCCTTCCCCAAGGTGCTCCGAAATGGCAACCTGCGGTGCACTCGATGCATCATTGGGATCACTCTCCATCGCCACTTCCTGCCCGTCGGTGACCCCGTCGCCGTCGCTATCAGAGTTGTTGGGATCCGTGCCATGAATGACCGTTTCGGCGATATCCGATAATCCGTCGTTGTCGGTGTCGGTCGCAAGCGGGCTGTCGGGATCGAGCGGATCGGTGCCGAAGTGGCGCACTTCCTGGCCATCGGAGGCCCCATCGCCATCGGTATCGGGATTGGTGAGGGAAGTTCCGTAGAGCAGTTCCTGCCCCCGGGTGAGTCCATCCCCATCGGCATCGACGAGACCGTCGGAGGCGAGGTTCGGATTGAGTGCGGCGATGACTTCCGCTCCATCGGAGATCAGGTCTCCGTCGCTGTCCCACACGACCGGATTGGTGATCACCGGGGCCGGTGGCGGCGGGGGCGGCGGTGAGTAGCTCGGGGAGTAAGTGGGACCGTAGCTCGGACTGTAAGTAGGACTGTAACTGTAAGTATAGCTCGGACTGTAGGTCGCCCCATAGCTGTAGGAGTAGGTCGCTCCGTAGCTCGGCGCATAGCTCGCCGAACTGTTGATGGAGTTGACTTCAACATTGTCATCAATACCATCTCCGTCCGTGTCCTTTTTCGTCGGATCGGTCCGGCGGTAACTCACTTCCGTCCCGTCGGTCTCGCCCGGATAGTCCGCGTCAGTATTCCAACTCGTCGGACTACTTCCAGAGAGCCACTCATTCAGATTGCTGAGACCATCCAAGTCGTAGTCACCCCCGGGCTCGGTGGAGCCATATCCGGAGCCGTAGCTTGATGTGTAGCTCGGGGTGTATGAGGGACTATACGTCGAGCCATAACTCGAGCCATATGACGGGGAGTATGTTGGCGAATAAGTCGGCGAACTCCCCCCGCTATTCACCGCTCCTTCTCCAAAGTAATTCCGCTCCCACCAATCGGGCATGCCGTCGATGTCCACATCCTCCCACTCAACACCCACGAAACGAACCGCGTCCAGGGTTACCACCCCGGTGGTCCCGGCATTGCTGAAGGTGACATGGTGGGCGGCATCGGAGGGACTGAACCGGTAGGCGCCCAAGCTGACCCACTGTCCGGCTCCGCTACGCTGATCGATACTGAGCTGGGTCACGGTGTTGCCGGTACCACTGCTGTTGCGATGCCCGATATCGACGGGAACGGCGCTGGCCCGGTCCGATCCGTCGGACCAGCGGGCGAACACTTCGTAGAATCCGGTGTTCGGGGCGGTCGAAAGGGTCGGCGGTAAACTCAGACGGATGGATTTACTTCCTTTGCCGGCATTGCCGTCGTTGAGCCAGTGGCCTCCTTCATATTCCGGCTCACTCACGGTGGACCAGGTCCCGGTGACGGTGGCGGACGGGCTGCTCGACGGGTCAACGATCACATCATGACGGCGATACCCGAAGCTGCGGTCCAGGGTCAGGGAAGTAAAGGAAGCGGTGGCGGTGACATCCGAGTCGCCGGACGAAGCCGCCGCACCGACAAAGGCGGTCCCGCCCAATCCGGTGAGGCTCACCGAAAAGAGTGGGTTCCAGGTGGTTCCGCTATTGGCACTGTGGTAGGCGCTGACGAATTTTCCGCTGCGAACGAGCCGGAACTGGTCTGCCGCGGAGACGCCGGGCAGGGGCACCTGCTCGGTGGAGTCACCGGCCGCGGCTCTCCAACTCAGGAAGACCTCACCGGCGCTGTCGGTGCCAAGGAACACGTTGGGGGCGTCAGCCCGCAGACTGCCTCGCAACATGATCCCGGCCCTGCCTTCGGGCCCGGCGAGGGATTGGGTCGGGGCGAGTCGGGCAGTGAGGGCTCCGCTTTGCAAGATCGTATGGTAGAGGAAGGAGGCTCCGTCCCACTCTCCCCCCACCCCGCTTCCCTTGGAACGAAGCAGACGCAAATTGGAGGCGGTCGTTCCGGTGCCGGCATTACTTTCCCTACCCACGGAGACGAGGTTCCACTCCGCGAGCGAAGTCCAACTCAAGGTCTCAACGGTCACGGTGACGGGGTCACTGAGCGGCCCCGTGGCCCCGGTCATATCGGTCGCCCGGGCTGTTACGACGAGCGGCGCTCCGGCCGCCTGGGTCACGGTATACCAGGATTGATAGGGAGCTTCGGTCACGGGAGCTCCGGCAGCGGAGCCGTTGACGTAGTACTGCACGGAGGCGATCGCATCTCCGTTAGGGTCGATCGCTTCCGCAGCGAGGGTGACGGTGCCGCCGGTCCAGCTTTTGGTTCCGGTCACCGGCGAGAGCAGTTCGGAGTCGGGTCCCACCGCTTCGGCCACGGTCATGGTGACGGGCACGCGCAGGAGGAGCCCTCCGCCATCATCAACAAAATCGACGGAACCGTGGAAGGTTCCACTGGCCAGTCCGGTCGCATCAAAGGAGAAGGTGATGTCTTCGCTTCCTCCGGAGGGAGAGACGGTGAAGAGCGTGGGCGATAGGCTGAACCAGGTCAGCGCTGCCCCGCCTGCCGGATTAGGGGTGGTTTCATCGTCGAGGAGTGCGGTCCAGGTGGCAGTGATGCCGGTGGGGTTGGTAATCGGAACCTCGATGCCAAGGGTTTGACCGGCGTTGACGGTGACGGTGACATTCACCTCGGAGTGATCCCCTGCATCGTTGGGATCGGTCTCCATCGCCACTTCGTATCCATCGATAATCCCGTCCCCGTCACTGTCGCGGTTATTGATTTGAGTGAAGTGGATGAACTCCTCTTCAAAGTCAGTCAGCCCATCGCCATCGCTGTCCGTGCTCGCGGGAGCCGGCTCGGTGGGGTCGGTGGGGTCAGTCCCGGTAACGTGCACCTCCACTCCGTCGGTGACGCCATCACCGTCGGTATCGGAATTGGTGAGGGAGGTGGCGTAAAGCAGTTCCTGCCCCCGGGTGAGCCCGTCACCATCGGCATCAAGGAGCCCGTCGGAGGCGAGATTCGGATTGAGGGTGGCGGTCAGTTCCGCTCCATCGGAAATCAAGTCACCGTCCGTATCCCACATCATGGGATTGGTGATCACCGGCACTGGCGGTGGCGGCGGAGGAGGCGAATAACTCGGACTGTAAGTCGGGCTATAAGTGGGACTGTAGCTGTATGAATAGCTCGGACTATAGGTCGCCCCATAGCTGTAGGAATAGGTCGCTCCATAGCTCGGCGCATAGCTCGCCGAACTGTTGATGGAGTTCACCTCGACATTGTCATCAATACCATCTCCGTCGCTGTCCTTCTTTGTGGGATCTGTCCGGCGGCCACTTACTTCATAGCCGTCGGTCTCGCCCGGGTAATCTGCGTCAGTATTCCAACTCGTCGGACTACTTCCCGCGAGCCACTCATTCAGGTTGGTGAGACCATCATTGTCGGGATCCTCTCCGCTGTTGTTCGACGAGGCATAACTCGGGGTGTAGCTGGGCGTGTAACTTGGAGCATAGCTGGGCGTGTAACTCGGTGTGTAACTCGCCCCATAGCTTGAGGTATAACTCGGGGTGTAGCTGGGAGTATAACTTGGTGTGTAGCTGGAACTATAACTCGGACTGTAACTCGCTCCACTCGAACCAAGGGTTCCAAACCACTTCATCTCCCACCAGTCCGGTAGATTGTCGGCATCGGTGTCATTCCAGCCGACGCCCACGAACTTGACGGCATCTAGGGTCACCTTTCCCGTGGTGTCGGTATTGCTAATTTCAACGTAGTGCGAGGAGTTTGAAGGATCCAGAATGTAGGATCCCAGATAGACCCAGCGACGATCTCCGTAACGCTGATCAACACTGACTTCATCGACGGTGTTGGCCTGGGTTGTCTCGTGGGAATAACCAATGCTCACAGGCACGGAGGTCGCCCGGTCAGAACCGGCCGACCATTGCAAATACACTTCATAGAGCCCCACATTCGGCTCGGTAGAGAGCGCTGGCGGCAGAGTGAACTGAACGGAGTTCGATCCGTTGCCGGAGGCCGCATCGTCGAGATAGGCATTCCCGATAAATCCCTCGTGCGTGACCGTGGTCCACGAACCGCTCACGGAGGCGGTGGGACTCGTGGCAGGATCGAGATTGATGACATGGCGGGTGGCTCCAAAAGTCCGATCCAGTTGCAGGGTGCTGAATTTGGCCGACTCGAGGACTTCCTCGTCCGAAGAACTGACCACGGCTCCCACGAAAGCGACGGTTCCCAGATTGACGAGATCAACACCGACGAGGGGGGTCCAAGTCACACCGTCGGGAGAGCGATAGACCATGATGGATTTTCCGTCACGGGCGAGGCGAACCCAATCTCCCGATCCGAGTCCAGCCAAGGGCATTTGTTCGGTTGCAGCCCCTTCCTTGCGACGCCAACTCAGGTATCCCTGACCATCACCCCCGTGCCCCACAAAGACATTCGCGGAATCAGCACGGAGGCTTTCCCTTACCATGACGCCGGCCCTGGCCTCGGCTACGACCAAGCCGGTCGGAGAAGCCAATTTTCCGGTGATCGCCCCACTCGAAAGCACCGTCTGATAGAGGAAAGCGGCCCCGTCCCAGGTTCCCGAGATTCCTTGTCCTTGAGAGGAAAGCGATTGAATGTTGCCGGAGAGGGTGGCTCGGGCCGCACCGGTCTCAACACCTATCGACACCAAATTCCACTCCGTCGCCACGGGTGTCAGACCCGCAATCCCTGCCAAATGAATCCCCAATCCCAAGAATCCCACAATGACTATCGAAGTATATCTCCGTTTCAACCAACTCGATAAGTGAGCAAATGCGGCGAGAGGTCTCTTCATGCGGGGGCGGTTCGACAGAAAGGATGATGTGTTTTGACAGGAGCCCGAATCATTGACAAGAAAAATAGAGAAAAACTTTTCTTTTGGTAGCCAAGCCATCATCACCATCCTTAAAGAGAATGATAGACTCCGATGGAGAACGACGAGTTGCGGGATCGGTGAGAACTATTTTGTTTCGTGCTAAACACACTTCTGATAGTCTCGCCGCGATGAATGCTTTAAGACAACTCGCTCTCTCGGGAATAATCGTCTGGTCCTTGTTTTTGCCCGCCTGCTCGGAACCGGAGGGAAAGGATGAGAAAGTCAGAATCGTCGATGTCACCCCTGAGGGACTACCGGGCCGGAAGCAACTGATGGCACGAAAATTCACACTGACCCGAGAGTCGAGCATCGAGCTCATCCCCTCCCCCTCCCTATCCGCCAATGCCTCATCTCAGCCAGTGATGTTCCCCCGCTTCTCGGGGAACCTGTATGCCATTGGCTCTGAACCAACTGAGTATGGCCACCATCTGCTCGCTGATCTGAAATCGATGAGCGCCAATGTGTCGGGCGATCTATTGACCCCGCTGCTCTCTACAGAGGGATTCGCCGCCGACCGCTTTCCCAATCTCGTCGTAAGTGTCCTGTCGCTAAAGCACCGTGAAGGAAACAATTATGACGGTGAGTTCGGTATTCATGTGCGCGGAAAAGTAGTCAAGTCGACTGCCGCCGTGGAGATCCTGGTGGCCGATTCCACGATCACGCTCACTTCCACGATTCCACTGCCAATTCCCTCTTCAACAACCGGAACCTCCACTCTCCAGAGCTACTTCGGAAATCCCGCCACTCTCGCACTAACCCTGACAGGACAAGCCGCTTCAGAAAATCTTGAGCCTGTCCCTGCACCTAGGGATTCAAGGTCCATCCCCGCCGCTCCGCCCCTCTCCACCACGAGAGAAAGCCAGTCTCCACCAAACGCTGGTAGCGGAACACAGGATACGACGGCGACCGGTCGCTTAGCTCTTTTCGAACACCTCGATACAAATCAGGACGACTCCGTCTCGACCGGTGAAGCGGGCGATCAATGGAGCAAAATTCAGGCGAATGACCGCAATGGCGACGGCACCATAACCCGTGAAGAATTCACGTCGGCGCGCACCTTTATCAAGGGGCCGACGGCTCTACCTCCTTCTTCCCCGGCAAACGGGAGCGAAACAAAGCCCACCATCCCGACACAGACCGGTGCACCCGGGAAAGCTCCGCTGCCGAAAGGAACAGAATGAGATAGGAAGCCAACTGGAGGCAAAAGTAGACCAGATCATTCATCGTCAAGGCGATGAATGATACGAATCCCACGCCCCAGATCAGGGCGATCCATCGGGTCCAGCGGAACAGGAGAAATACCGGAGCAACCAGTTCGAAGATAAAGGCAGACCACTGCATCACGGTAAAACCCCACATCGGTATTACCCGAAGCATCCAGGCGGACAAGTGATTCCGATAGGGCCCCTGTAGGTGAGTCCAGAGCACGTCGGAATGATTCCACCAATCACCGATCTGAAGTTTGCACCACCCTGCGGTGAAGAGTTGGAGCAACAGGGTGACCTGCAGCGTCCGGATCGGCCAGGCGGATCCGATCTGCCGGGCCGATAGGCTCTGGTTTCCAGGATCGCTAGGTCCGGGCGAGAGAAATAGAACCAAAAAACCGACGATATAATGCACATTCAGTGCATACGCGGAAAGGGCGTCGGCATTCTGAATATAAACCGCCGCCAGAAAAAGAACTCCTGAAGCCGGTCGCCGCCACTTTCCGAGGCAGAGGGATACTCCGGCCGCGACGGCAACGGCTCCAAGCAACAATGCCGCCCAACCTGAGAGCAGGGGAAAAGGATCGATGAGGTAGGAGGGAGTGGCTCCCCGTGGATAATGATATCCCGCCGGAGTGAGCCATTCCTCCCAGTAGAAGAAACGAGCCACGAAAAAGTAGGCGAGAAAACTCGCGGTGAAGCAGATCTCAAAGGCGCGCAAACGGATCAACTCGATGGGGCCGAACCAGAAGTGCCAGACACTCTTCAACACTCTTTTCAGATAGGACATCTCATTCAGGATTCTCGATGGAAGGGATGTTCGATTTCTCCAACTCCTCAAACCGGAACTGTCTCCACACTTCCAGATCCAATTCAGGGACTTCAGACAGGGCGGGTATCTCCCAGCGACCCGGAGTGCGGGTAAGCCTCGGCGAACCAACAGGATAACGCACCCGCAGGAAGCGAACCTCTGACACCTTTTCGCTCTCAGGATGCAGGCTCTCGAATCTCCGCCTCACAAAGTCGCCGACGGATCGCAGGACAGCGGCCCTGTTTTGATCTCCCCCGCCCTGGGCCATGATACGATGAATCCGGTTCCCCGCCCCAAACGGCCGCATCGTTCCGAGTTGTTCGTGTGAAACTTCGATCCAGTCCTCGCTTCCGTGAAGTCGGACCTGATAGAAATAGTCGTCCCACGCATTCGAGCGACTCGGAAAGAGCGCGGCAATCCGCCACAGGTAGTTGAGGTATTTTCCGCCCGCCGGAATGGGTCGATTGGTGATACCCACGTAAGCAATCGGGACAAGCCACAAACTGAAAATGAACACCCCGATTACGGTGTGGACAACAAGCTGACGACGGGATCGCTGCTGGGTCTGGCTCATCTTATGACTCCAAGACTGGTTTTCATAACCGAATCGCGACTCGGTGAAAAGCGTAATTGTTCCGGGTGTTAAGAAAGAGTCAGAACGATTCTCCAGTATGAGTCGGCCGTCCGGTTCCCGGGAGTTCTATCGTCTCACCGACCCGCTATCATCAGATCCCGATGTGATTCGTTGATCAGCCCGGAAAATAATGAAGCAACGGAAATTCCATTTCTCCGAAATGAATCGGATTCCGGTCGCCCGACTTATCCCTCAGCGCAGACGAACGATTTCCCCGGATATAGAGCGGAGGTTTAAAACACAGCGGGAAAATTTTTCCCTACATCGCGAAACCACCAAATCGCTGAAGCACCGAGACCCCGGATCTTAGCTGCCGGCGATACGCATGCGCATGCGGCGAAGGAAAAGGCCTGCGAGGGCAATACCAAGGAGCCCAACGGTAGCAGGCTCGGGCACTGCAGTGAGGGTGATAAAGTTGCCCCCGTCGTTGTAGTTAATCCTATAGGATCCGCCTCCGTGGGACTGCACTTGGTCGTCCACCCAAACTCCTTCGCTTGTCGTAAACCAGCCTCCCGTCAGGCTTCCATACTCGGCGATCGTGTATGAATTGGATTGTGTGAACGAAGGCGTAAAGTTAAAATCAAGTAACGATCCGTTGCCAGCATCAAGGTTCAACTCTCCGCCGACAATGATCCTATCTGAACTCCCACTCGTGCCCTGCGTCAGATCGACGAGCCAAGTACTGCCGGCCTCGAGAGCCAGACCGGTGGAGGTGCCTGCAAATTCCAGGGTGCCCACTCCTCCGGCTACATTGGGATCTCCGGCGTTGAGGATGGCGGTGCTTCCGATAGTAGTATCTCCACCAATCTTGCCGGTTCCGCCGAGCATAGCGTCGCCACTCACGATCACGTCGCCAATCGCCGTCGACTGGTCGCCGTTTACAAGGAAGACACCATCGCTGACAATGGTTTCCCCATCATAACTGTTCGCAGCGGTGAAGATAGTCGTCCCGGATCCGGCCTGCTCAAATCCTCCCAAGCCGGTAATCGCCGATCCGCTGAAGTCAGTTCCCTGTGTTACGATATCCGTCTGATTGACGGCGAAGGTCGCGCCAGCATCCACAGAGATCGAGCTCGCGGTGTTCAGACTCCCGTTACCGTTAGTGCCGTCGCCGAGTTGGAGGGTGCCGCCACTGACGGTCGTTGCTCCCGGATAGGTGTTAGCGGCGGTGAGAATCAGGGTTCCCGCGCCCACTTTTGTTAAAGCTCCCCCAGCCGACCCGCTGATGACTCCCGCATAGGTCGTGCTGGTCGCATCGCCGACGGTTAGTGTGTTTCCCTGGAGATTCACATTACCCCCCGTCGCGCCCCCGCCGGCGAGACTTCCGATAGTCTCACTGTTGTTCAGGCGGAGGATTGCCGTGGTCACATTAGCCATGACGACCGCGCTGGTATCGGCGATGGCCGAACCGCCGTTCAGTTGGAGTGTTCCCTCGTTCACGGTCGTCGTGCCGGTGTAGGTGTTCGCGGCGGTAAGAATCAAGGTTCCGGTTCCGAGCTTGATGAGTCTGCCCGTGCCAGAGGAGACAAGGCTTTCGAGGGTGAAAACGCCCGTGCCATGTTGGTGGACGATGACCTCCGAATTCGCGGCGCCAACTTGCCCGCCGGTAAGGGTTCCATTTTCCGAACCGATGAACTGCAAGGCCCCGCTGCTCAGGGTGAGCACGTTGGACGCCGCACCCATGCTGGTGATCTGACCCGGGTTACCCGTAGCATCAATGGTGAGCGAATTAACGGAACGGGCGGTCAGGGCATTCGTCCAGTTTAGCGTGCCCGCGTTCGTGAGCGTGGTGTAGTCGGTGTTCGCGCTGTTGGTACCGGCTGCAAGAACAGCGGCGAGAGTGCTGTCAAACCGGATGATGCTTCCTCCCGAGGGACCACCGGAACGACGGGCCAACCCGGTGGAAGTCGAATCGGTGACCGTTGCATAACCCAGAATTCGGTTTGTCCCCGAACCCGCGACCGTCGAGGTGATCGTTCCGCCGCTGGAGATACTGAAGCTGGTGGTGGCACCGGCGTTGCGAGTGATACCTCCAATGGTAAGTGCGGAAAAAGGTGCCACAACAACGCTGCTGGAGGTGTTGGTGTCCAGAGTGAGCCCCCCGATTCCCCCGATTCCCCCAATTCCTGAGAAATTCAGAGTGGCTGCGCCGAGGGTGGTGCCCGAAGTGTAGCCTATTGCCTCACCATTGAGGTTCAGAGTGCCGCCGAGGATGCTGGTCGCACCTTCGCGGATGCCGTTGCCATAAAGCGTCCAAGTCCCGTTACCAGTCTTGGTGAGGTCTCCCGTGAAATTGAAATCTGCCGCAAAGCTACCAATCCCCGACCCCGAAAGTGTGAGATCACCGGTGCCGGTGATGGGATTGACGGTTCCGAAGTCGAGGGTTCCACTATCCACGGAAATGGCGGTAGAGGAACCAATGATGATGTCGCCACTGTAGGAGTTTGTTCCGGCAGAATTGACCAGAGTGCCGCTTTGACCTGCCGATCCGTTGCCGTTCAAGGTGAGTGTTTTTGTGCCGAAGTCAGGCGTGCCCGAAGTAGAACTCAGAGACAGGGTCCCCCCATTGCTCACCGAGACCTCTGCCACTCCGGTCCCCAACGCCTGCGCGTGTTGGAGGAGGAGGGTTCCACCTGTAACGGAGGTGGAACCCGTGTACGTATTCTCACCGGAAAGCGTCGTTGTGCCGCTGCCGGACTGTGTCACCCCGCCTGCCCCGCCGATGATTCCCGAGATGACGGTGTTTCCAGCACCATCAAGAGTCAAAAGATTGCCTCCATTGGTGACACCTCCGCTGATAGTCAACGTTTTGGTCGCAGCCGCAGTCCAGTTCTGCGCCCCGCCGAGGATAATGTTGGCCGTGATGACAGCCGATTCGTTGGCAATGATACCAGAGTTGATGGTAAGGGTCTGCGCAACTGCCGGGGAGATCGTGTAGCTCCCGCCACTCGTTAACGCGAAAGTCAAGGTTCCGGACGTGATGTTTACCCCAAGCTGAACCGTCCCCGCCGTTCCACTCGATCCACCTCCGAAGATCACGTTGTCACCACTCACGAATTGGAGATTCGTGACTCCATTGTCGAGAGTCCAGTTGGCTAGAACCGTGTTCCAGGTTCCGCTGCCATCCTCGAGCGTTCCGTTGGCGCCGACGGCATCCCAGGTAATGGTGGCCGCATTCCCCTCAATGCTCCCCATCTCAAAGCCAGCGGCGAGAAGCACAGCCACGACCGGCACCTTAATATTGGCTCGCATCCGCGTAAACCACAGACCGCCCGCTCTCTCCGGCGGACTCTTCCGAAGAAGTCTTCTCACGGTCAAATGAGCTGAAGGGTTTCGAGACAGACGGAGCAAGCGTTAGAGGTTAATCGAAAGACAATGGAAAAACTGCACAGCAGGGAATTGAGGGCTGATCGAATTTAAAAAGTAGCGAAATCAAGGCAATGAGTTCTTCCGCCAAGCGGCAACCATGATTGAACTGTCGGCCTGGTCGGGGGCATTTCTAGAATAAAACTGTCAGATAAGCACAGCTTGAGCGGTTACCACAGTGAATTTCTTCTCTAATTTCGCTTTTTCGACCTCAATTTGGAGCAGGAAAATGGCTACACGATGGGGAAAAGCGGACTTTTAAGAGCAGGGTTCGGGCCGTTTAAGTGCGTTGGTGACATTTTCGTCGAGCTCCTTTCAACTGAGCGTCATCGCATTACATGTCGAAAGGCAGGGGCCGCGCCCGTCAACGGAGGAGGGGCCAAACGGGCGAGCCAGATCCCGCCATCCCCTCACCGGAAGCGCCGAATCCACGCCTTTCGTGTATGCGCGTCTAAATCGCTGGCACAACCCGATCTTTCCATTTAGCGCCTCGCGCCTTTACCGGCACACAGAACCGGGAGATGTCAGATCGAATCAGTCTCAAAATGGGCGCGATCCTTCGAACCGACCAGGAGCCCATCGGGGTTGCTCGAATCTCCTTGCCTTATGAACCCGTAAAACCGTTCCCCCATTTAGCCATCGCTATCGCCACCGGGATTAGACGCCCTGAGGGAAGATTACATCGATCAGAAAAGCTGAATGTTGACCGCGTTGATACCAACTTAAGATACTTTGGGATTGCACGAACTTCGCGTTGTCTGTAAGAAGGCTCCAGAAATTCAAAGAGTTCCCCAAGATATCAAAGGCACCATTGACTTTCTCGAAGCGGCTACACGGATGCTCAAGATGACCTTTGTCTATTCCTCTCGTCGTTCGTGTCTCGCCCTCATCACACCATGATGAAACAGAGAAATTCAAAAAAAACCCTGGCGCTCCTGATCGGTCCGCTGGGGATTCTGTGCTTGGTTTGGTTCTGGCTCGGAAGACCAGATGAAGGCAATTTGGAGAATGCTGATGACCGAAAGTCAAGCAGCTCTGTTTCTTCCGATGGGGCAGGCGCAGAAATAGCTCCCGGCCCGAGCCGACTGCCTTCGGAAAAGGCAGCGAGTTTAACACCGCTGACGCCGCTTCACGAGGCCTTCGCCCGCGTCGGTTCCCCCTCGCCAGTCAAACTTCATCCGCGAGGCCCCAAGGCGGAACGACGCTACGCTGAGCCGACAACATCTGAACTGCCGGATACGGCTAGAACGGCCGCTCCTTTGCCGCTGGCCATGTCTCCTGATGACGGGCGCACCACCCTGCTGCCTGAGGAGGTCGATCTGCACACCAAAACCGCGCGCCGCATGGTGCTGGACGTGACTGCTCTCGAAGCAGTGGTGGATGGCAAAACCGCCCGATTGCTTGCGCCACTGCCGGATGGCTCGGCCCTGACTCTCGTCATTGACTCTGTCAAGGCTCGAGGAGGAATGACTCATACCTTTCAAGGTGAGGTTGAAGGCGAGCCGCAGACCAGCGTGGTACAACTGGTGTTGCATGACGGCATACTGCACGGCACCGTGGCTCGCTATCATCTCGACCAACATGTGGAGTATCGCATCCTGTCCTCAGGTTATCTGATGGTGCGGGAGCTGGACCCCTCCACCATGACGGATCATTGTGGCGATCCGGACGAACCCGGCGGCAGTGGAACCGAATCATCCGGCACTGAGGGTCCAGAAGTTCAGGACACCATCGGTTACGTCACCATAGACGTGGTGGTTGGCTACGATAAGGGAGCGCGCGAGGCGGACGGCGGTTATGCCCAGATGGAGGCCCGCATCATCGCGTCGGTGGACCGGATGACGACAGCCTTCGCCAACAGCGAAGTCACCGCCACCGAACTGATGCTTCTGGGCACTGTCGAGGATCCCGACTACGTGTTTCCGGGGCAAGTGGCTGCAGATATGGGAACAACCGATGAACTCGGGGATCTGAACAGCACCAGTGCTTCGAACCCAGAACTGAATTCGGTGTCAGATTACGCGGACGCCCTGGGAGCTGACCTGAAGGCCTTCATCGTCAAACAGGCTGATGGATCGGCAGGCATCGCCTATCGGCCCGGCACCTCTTCCATCACTTCGAGGGATTACATGACGACGACGCGGATTACCTTTGCTCACGAGTTGGGGCACAACATCGGTGCCCGTCATTCATGGGGTGACACGGCCGGCAGCGATTCCGAAACCAACGTCCATGCCTATTGCTGGCGACTGGAGCCGCCGGGTCACCCGAGGGTGCGCACGATCATGGCGTACGATTGGAACTGGGGCACGGGCACGCGCATCCCCTATTTTGCGAACCCCGATGTCCTCTACCAGGGAGTCCGAACCGGACAGGTGGACGGCTATAACGCCTCGGGGGACCCGAACTCGGATCAACGATATGTGAGCGGCGGTTTTGTGGGCGGGCAGGGCGCGGGTTTTGATGGCTCCAAGCCTAACCTTGGTGCCCGCAACGCCCATTACCTTTTGTCACAGGCGCCGGGTCGAGCCAGCCTCAAAGTTCGCACCGCTTTTGCCGTCGTCGCCCCAGCCACGGCGGCGGGATGGGACGCTGGTTCAACCAACGAAATCTATTGGACCGGAGGAGACCACATCGACGCAGTAAACATCGACCTCTACAAAGACGGCATTTTTCATTCCCAGATTGCCTCCGGACTGAGCGGAGATCAGCGCCGCTATCTTTGGGCCATCCCCTCCGATACGATTACCGGGACGGACTACATGATCCGAGTCACGCGGAACGGAACCCTGACCGCTGACAGCGGTCAATTCACGATCTTCAATCAGATCCTGACGGTGCTGCCGTTCACGGGTCTGGAGGCTGTCGGAGATCAGGGGGGGCCTTTCTCTCCCCCGCAGCAAATCTACACGATTACCAATGCCGGAGAGAACCCCGCAAACTGGACCGCCTCGGCGAACCAACCCTGGGTCGGACTTTCCGCCTCCTCAGGAACGGTCACCTCCGGTAACTCAGAGAATGTCACGATCTTCTTCAACTCGGCGGCGGAAGAGCTGCCTTCTGGAATCCATGAGGCAGTGGTCACCTTCGTCCTGAATGACACGCAGCATCAACGCACCGTCAGTCTGCAACTGACCGGTGAGTTTCCAAAGCTGTCCATTCAGCAGCCTGCGGGAACATCCCTCCAAAGCGGGGTCTCCTCCGTGTCGTTCGGCTCTGCCACTCTCGGCGGCGAGCCTTCCTCACGCTCGTTCACTTTATTGAACATCATCCCAGGAACAACACTGGCTTTGAATTCCGCCTCCATCACCGGCACCAACGCGGCGGATTTCACCGTAAGCACCTCCACAATGAGCACCAGTGTGGACGGTGGCGGCAGCACCTCTCTCACTGTCCATTTCTCGCCAACCGCCACAGGTGCTCGTAATGCCATGCTGAACGTCGCCAGCAGCGACCCGGAAACCCCGGTTTTCACCGTCTTGTTGACAGGCACAGGCAGCGCCGCCCCGGGACCGGAGCAACAGATTATTCACACCACCGTTCTCCCCCGTCGCGTTTCCAACGGCCCTTTCTCTCTCGGCGCATTCACCACCAGCGGGCTGCCACTCCAATTTGACGTGCTGGCCGGACCAGTAACGGTGAGTTCCGACGGAATAGTCACCCCCACCGGCGTCGATGGCGCTGTCACGATCCGGATTCGTCAAGAGGGCAACGGGGAATACTCATCCGCAGAGGATGTGTATGTGACCTTCGTCCTGGGTACCTGGCACCACTTCACCAAACTGGTTTCCGGCTGGGCCACTTATGCCTTGCGTGATGATGGCACTCTTTGGACATGGGGCTATGTGAACGGAAGCGGCTATCTCGCCGACTCCACCACGATAGGGAGGGTGGCACCGCAGCAAATCGGATCGGTTTCCAATTGGACAGACATCGAAATCGGCAACGGCTCCGGTGTCGGCTTGAGAGCAGATGGGACCATGTGGGCTTGGGGGTTCAACGCTTCCAACCAGCTTGGAGATGGAACCACCACCACCCGTACTTCTCCGGTCCAGATCGGTGCCGGTCAAAACTGGGCCTCCATCGCCGCAGGCAGTTCCCATGGCGCTGCATTAACAACAAGTGGCACCCTGTGGACGTGGGGGTTGAATACCAATGGTCAGCTTGGGCATGGCGACACCTCCCAACGGTCCACCCCCACGCAAGTCGGCTCAGCAAGCGATTGGACCCATGTAGCCTGCCGTGGCAACTTCACGATCGCTCTTAAAACCAATGGAGAACTCTGGACATGGGGCCTGAACAGCAGCGGTCAGCTCGGCCATGGCAACACCACCCAGCGAACCTCACCCACCCGCGTTGGCACCGCCAATGACTGGGCACAGATCGCCTCGGGCACCAGTCACATGCTGGCCTTGAAATCCAATGGCACACTCTGGGCTTGGGGATCGGGCACCTCAGGCCAACTTGGGATTGGCGCCAACACTTCCTCGTCCTCTCCCGTTCAAATTGGCACCGCAACAGACTGGGCCGATATTGGAGGAGGGTCGAACACCAGCACTGCGCGCAAGCAGGACGGAAGCATCTGGGTCTGGGGCAATAACTCCTCCGGCCAGCTTGGCGATGGCACCACCACCAACAAAAACACCCCGCAACGCTTCGGAGCGGATTACAACTGGGCGGGAATTTATACGGGGATCCATCATACGGCGGCTTGGCGCGAGGACGGAATGGTCTGGGTGGCCGGGCACAGTCGGGGATTCTCAGGTGTCAGTCCCCGCGGCTTGATTCCCGGTGCCGACTCCGCGAATTCCTGGGTGCAACTTAGCGGCACCGGCTCTTCTTTTCACCTCCTGCGCGCCGATGGAACACTCTGGGCTTGGGGGCGAAACGACGGCGGTCCCATTGGCGATGGTACGACCACTGACTATCGAGTCCTTACCCAAATCGGATCCGAGAATCAGTGGCAGCAGATTGCCTCAGGCGGCCACAGCGTGAACACCAATCACTCCCTGGCGATTAAGAATAACGGCACCCTCTGGAGCACCGGAGCGAACACCAATGCCCAACTCGGCCAAGGCGACACTACCCAGCGAACCACCTTCACTCAAGTGGGTTCCGCTACCACATGGAAGCAAGCCGCCAGCGGATCAAGCCACAGCATGGCCGTACGGACGAATGGCACCCTTTGGGGCTGGGGTCTGAATTCGACCTATCAGCTTGGCCTGGGCGACACCACACAGCGCACCGCTCCCGTGCAGGTCGGAACGGCCACCGACTGGAATGTCGTCGCCTGCGGAGGCAGTTTTTCTTTGGGTATCAAATCTAATGGGACCCTCTGGGCTTGGGGATCGAACGGCTTTGGCCAGCTTGGTTTGGGAGACACCACGCAACGAACCACACCCGTGCAGGTCGGCTCCGCAACCGATTGGGTAGCGGTCGCCTGTGGCCTTTCTCATACCCTCGCGGTCAAAAGTAATGGGACCCTCTGGGTCTGGGGCCACAATGCTTTCGGCCAGCTTGGACTCGGTGACACAACTAACCGTAATACCCCGAATCAAGTGGGCACCGCCACCAACTGGAACCGTATCGCCACCAGTCGCAACTCATCGGCCGCGCTCACGTCCACCGGCACCGTCTGGACCGCGGGCGAAAACCAAAACGGGCAGATCGGCGACGGCGCCATGTCCAATCGTCTCACCTTTACCCGGATAGGCAGCAGCGGTAGCTTTCAGCTCCTTGCAGTCGGAGCCCAATCACTCACCGCCGTCCAATCTGACAACCGCATATGGACTGCCGGAACCTCGGGTGCCCAGGTCCTCGCCGGAGGTCGCGACTTCACCAAAATCCTGCCAGTTCAGCCTGCTCTCGTCCCGCAGACTATCGACATCCCTGTCGCCACCCATTCCCTCGCAGCGGGCGACATCCAGCTCACCAGCAGCAGCGGCCTACCCGTCAATTTACGTATTGTTTCCGGGCCCGCCACCGCCGCGGGCGATACCCTTCAGTTCAACGCCGCCGGCACCGTCGTCGTGCAGGCCTGGCAGACTGGCGATGAGCGTGCCTGGAATGCCTCCCCACCCGAGCAATTCACCCTGACCATCACCGAACCAACCCCGGTCGAACTCTTCACCGGCGCCATGACCACCGCCGGCCTCGCTGGAGACAATGCCGCCCCCGGCGCCATCCCCTTTGGTGACGGAGTCGCCAATCTCCTCAAATATGCATTCAACATGAATCCCGGCGGTCCGGACCTCCATCTCATGCCTGCAGCCGGAGGAACGAGCGGTCTTCCACTCATCACTTTGCTGCCTACCGGCAACGGCACCGGGATCCTCCACTTCCAGTTTGTACGACGCGTGAACAGCGGCTTGATTTACACACCAAAAATGAGCCCATCCCTCGAGGCAAATTCTTGGGAAACCCTAACCACCAGCCCTACCGTCACCCCCATCAACGATGATTGGGAGTCCATCCATTACGCAGAGACCGTCAACTTTCAGTCCACCCAGCGCTGCTTCGGCCTCGTCGAGATCAGCCTCCCCTGACCGATGGCGAGTCTTCCATCATCTGGAACCTTCGAAGACTTCACTAAATCGATTCATCGCCAAGGCTTTAAGGCGCCAGTCGGCGAGCGGTAATGTCTATATTTTGAAGCATCGCCACGTATTTCTTTCACGCCAACTGCGTCTAGATACACTTCCAGCGCCGCTCTTCCAAAGTTTTCCATTGCAATTAGGTCACTGAAAACCTAATCACCATCGGCCATTACTCATGTGATTAGAAGTCTTAGGATCTGGATTAACGCATTTATATCCGGCAACATTCCGGGTCTGACCAGATCGATAACCTCATACGCTCCGAAAACATTTCGGGGACCCGATGTGCTGCTACCTTCTTGAATAACCCGGGCAAACCGCACGGATTGAACCGATTCTCTCATCAGATACTGAGAGACAGTAACAATTGGCGCGGAAGCGGGCAAAATTAGGAAGTCGTTTCTCCAGAGAACGCTCAAAGGATAACCCTGATCCCTGTTGTCCCGGAGGGCTTTCGGAACGAGCCCTGAATTGTGGATTGGAGCGAACAGAAAATCTTAATGCCAGTCCTTATGATAGCGAAGCCCCGGAACCGCCGTCCAGCTGCTAAGGTTGTCCGAATTTCTGATGATCTGAGTTCAACGAGTTCGTTGATGCCGGGAGAGTTGATCGCCTGGCCCTGGGTCGATGTCTCATGATTACTTTCCGGGTCGTCAACGGAGGCATCCCAGAGGTGCACTCCTATGGCACTGCCACGGCATTCAGGTCTTCCCATTTTGGAAAATTGAGGACAGGCTTTAGTCCAATATAAGTTGTCCCCACCAAGACATTCGTGGACTATCTTGCGATGAAGTTTGGGATTTAGACCAAGCAACTCCAGGCGAATGGCCAGGGCGAGTTCTTCCTGATCGACCCCGGGGATTCTGATGAAGCTCACCGGATTAACCGTCGAGTCGAGATCATCTTAAACGGGAGGACAGAGTAGCGCGCTACACCGCCGGGTGATATTTGCCGATTGAATGAGAGGCTCAATCACCCTTGCTTCGAATGATGGCAATGCGAAATCCCATTGTATTGCTGCGGGTCCCGGGCTCGGCAAATCCCCTGTGGTATGATGTACAGTAAGTGCCGCTACTCGACCACGACCCTCCCCGATAAATCCGCCACGGCCCCTCGCTGGCTCCCTCGGGATCGACACCACCCGGCAGCCGTGCATGTACTTTCCTCGCGACCAGGTCCAGACCTGCTTCAAAATAGGGCATCCAGTCCGAGCACCATTCACTGACGTTTCCGTGCATGTCCACGAGGCCCCACGTGTTAGGCTGATACGACCCGGCAATCGCGGTCCTGCGCAGTGAAAACTGATGGGGTTCGGCGACCTGGAACTGGCCCGGTCTCGGGGTCACGGGAGGTCCTATGCGCACTGGAACATCGCAATTGGAGTTCGTGACGTTCAAGATGTCTCCATAGTGGTATAGGCTCTGCGTTCCCGCGCGGCACGCGTATTCCCATTGCGCTTCGCTGGGAAGTGCAAAGCTCCACCCGGACGGCAACTTCACCACTTCGGCGAGCCGCTGACAGTATTCCTGCGCTTCCAGATGGCTGACAAAATATACGGGCTGATTCTCATCCTCGCCGCTGAGTTTTCCTCCGGCCAGTTTGGCTTGATCTCTTTGGGTTCGTCCCATGATCACCTCCCACTGGGATTGCGTGCATTCCGTTCTAGCTAGCCAAAAATCACGCGAAATCCGCACTTCGACTGCGGCTTCGCTGGGATCATTTCCCCGAGAGGTTCCCATCATGAAATCACCGGGAGGGCAAAAGCAAAACTGGATGGAGACATCGCTTGTCAGTTTTGCCTCTATCGTTTCCCCGATACTCCCCTCGTTCAATTGCTCCAGTTCGGCGAAGCCCTCCCCCTTCGCGATCTCCTTCCGGGGCATCGCCTCCGTCAAGTTTACCCAGGGAGCTTCATCGGGAAGCACCAAGGCCGGGCGGAATCCGAGACCATCGTTTCGCACATCCGGCTCATTGGAAAACCTGCTCCCGGATCTGCACCCCCAAGCAGGCGACCCGTAACTCCCGCCCTTCACCACTCTAGGAACCCCTGTTGTCGGACCCGTCGGGTCAGTGCCGCCTTTCAGTTGCAGTCTGAACCGGTCCGAGCACCACTCACTGACATTCCCATGCATATCATGAATGCCCCAGGCATTGGGCGAAAACTTTCCCGTGGCCTTCGGAAAACGATCGCCGGACAGCGAAAAGTTGGCGCTATTTGCCGACAAGGTATCACCGAAATGAAAGTCAGTCGTTGTTCCTGCCCGGCAGGCATACTCCCACTGAGCCTCGCTTGGCAGGACACATCGCCAACCCTGTTTAAGGTTCAGCTTATTCCCCAATGATTGACAGAAGGCCGAGGCCTCCCCGTGATTCACGTAGGTGATCGGATGTCTCGGTCCCTTGGCGTTCCAGTATATACTCTCTCCGGCAAGAGCCACCTGCTGCTCGAGTGTGGTGCCCCTGATGATTCCCCACTGGGCCTCTGTGCACTCCGTTTCCGCAATCCAAAACCCTCGGGTAAGTTCGACGTCCACCACTTTCGAAGCATCCGCCGGGTCATTGGGACCCGGTGGCACACCCATAAGAAACTTCCCGGGAGGGCAATAGCGGAACCGAATGAGATTTCCTCCCGGAAGGCTGAACTCGATCAGTTCCCCGGGGGTGTTCGGAGCGGCATTGACGACTGGAGCGGGCAGAACTTTGTCCGGAACCTTAGGAACTTCGACGGGAGCGATCACGAGGGTTAAGGGTTGGATCACATCGCTGCCGATAAAAATCGTCCGCTTTGCTGTGCCGACACCCTCCTTTGAGATCAGGACTTCATGTTCGCCCTCCGGCAGCGTAAGGCTCAGGGTGAGTCCGGCAAATTCCGGTGTCATCCCCTTCTTCTTCCCGTCAACGAAGACGTCTGCCCCTCCGGGGGTTGAGTCAAGGAGCAGCACCCCCGTAAGCACCGTGGATGGTTCGGGAGGTTTCGCAGCGGGAACGGTCGCAGCGGGAACAGTCGCCGGGGGCGGAGAGTCCTCTGCCGGTACTATCTCTGTTTCGGATCCCAACGCGGCGCCTGTTTCCGAGTTCGATGTCGAAGTAGAATCGGGCTGCCGATCTGAAATGACCCATCCTCCGATGATCGCGACACCAATGAGTAGTGCAGTGGCCGCCAACACAAAGCGCTTTGCCGAGCTGCCTCCTGATTTCTCGCTGGATCTAGCTTCCCGGTTCAGAGGGATATGGGTGAAATCGACCGAATCGGAATCACCAGAATCCTGTGGAAGAGAAAGAGTAGATTCCGTCCCTTCAATCCGTTCCAAGCTGAACTGAAGTCCGCAGGTCTCAAATCGAGTCGGCAGGTCAATCGGATTGTCCGCTTCATGCCCCTCCAAAGTCGGATCAACTCCCACCACAAATACCAAATAGATCCTCCCGTCCTGCCGTCTTTCAATGGAGAGGTGATGTCCGGCGAGCCCTTGCTGAGGGACAGTTACCTCCACTTCTTCGGATGAGCCTATCCGGATGCATTCTCCCGGACAAATCTCGAACTCAACCTGAAGGCCGACAGGTTCGATTGCGAAGCGTAGGGAAAGCGGGTTCACGATGTTTTAAACTCAAACTGATCTGTGATTCCGCAACCCGTGGTATTGAGGATCACTACTAAAGTTTTACCGGACAGGCAAGCGATTCACATGCCATGCCCGGAGTCCACCCATAATCCTCCGCGATGGTCCTTGATAGCACCCTTCCATCCCCTCGGAACCCGAGTCCTGCAGCGGGAAGAACCGGCCATTTGGAGCCGGAGTTAGCCGGAGCGGAGCGAAGGCAATTGGCTGCCGAAGGAGAGACGAAACCCAAGCGGGCAGATCCTGAAAACGATTGCACGATGAGGAGCTTTCCTGTTAATCGTTTCCTGATGATTCAAAGATTCCGAAAAATGACACCCAAGCGAACTCTCCTCACCACGTTTTACATCGCAGCTATCCTCCTTTCTCAACTAGCCGCCAGGGCCGAAGATGAGAGCATCATCGGCAAAAGCGAGAAATACACCGCCAAGCTAAGTGAAAGCAGCCCTTACTCTTTTGACATACGTGAGAACGGGTCAAATCGTGTCGTTTTCACTCTGCCCGGGGATGGTTTGGGATCTCCCTACGCCGCCGTTTTTTCCGAAGACAGCTCCCTTGTTGCATTCTCCTGCGGAACATCCTCCCTTGGAACCAATCTCTTCGTTTACCGCCTTGATGAAACGAAGGGATCAGAGAGTGTTGAACTGCCTGAGGCTCCGGCTGACGCGCTGACCGGCGATCACATATACAAGAAGGCAAGCCGGATCGAAGGAGGGAAAGTCTATTTCGTCATTTCATCCGACGGAAAGCCCAGAGACTTCGTGTTTGAAATCGCGAGTGGAATCTTGCGCGAAGGGAAACGGTGAACCAAACGACAAGGTGAGCTTCTCCCCTTCGACGTTGGATGGCTGGGAGGCGAAAAGTTTGTCATCGGACAAGGACCCTATTGATCCTCCAACACCAAATCCGTGGGAGAGGAAATCAAAATGGCCGCCGCATGCGGTATGCCAATGGGCCTCGTGGTTAGCACAACCTCGGGCTGTCCGGCGTCTGCATCGTGAATTTCGATCACCACGGGCAGTTCTTCCATCTCGGTTGGCTCGTCGCTTTCAGTGATCTCAGGATCGAGCCAGTAGGGTCGGTTCTCACCCAATGCAGCGCGCAGCTGCGCTTTGCTCCACGAAACTCTTATCACGTAGCCTGTCGTCGTAGCAGTGCGAGTCGTGGCGTCCGGCTGAATTTCATCCCCGTTCTGATTCGTCAGGCGAACTTTGTCTTCTTCGGTGACCTGATCATCCGTGACTTCGGCACCCAGAAAGAGGCCTTCCGGGGGCACTACCGCCCGCAATGTTCCCGACAGATCGGCCGGGCCTTTCCACACTTCCGGGTTTTCGATGATCTGCTCCTTGCGGTTCAAATCCAGGGAGTGAGGCCCCCAGTCAATCGAGGGCAGAGGCCCGTCGAACTCGGGAGCCTTTTCCAATGCCGGAGCCGGCAGCCGCCAGTAGCGAACTTCAGACTGTTTCGTGAGAGCTGTCTGTGCCCACGTGAGATCTTCGTCGCGAAGTCCGCCCGCCTTGAAATTTCTAATCACCAGTCCGGTAGAAATATTGTGATCCACTCGGGCGATAAAATTGGGATAGTGTACGTCGGTGTCCACATCCGTTCGCCCGATCAGGACCCAGTGCCCGCTCTCGTAACGATACCGCGTCGTGACCTCCCATCGATTTCGTGAGCCTCCGTAGTGCTCGATCACAACGGCACCGCGCTCGATCCTGAGTTCCTGAAAAGGATATCCCAGAAGACCACCGTCAAAATCATCGAGGATTGCTCCATCGCTGACGGCCGAACGCTTCAAAGTTCCATCATCCTGACGCAATGCCAGAACGAGAACGTGTATTTTCCTATTCGAATCAAAATTGCTCGGAGGGTTCGGAGCGCTTGAAATCACCAGGGCCACATCGTCGCGCTGATCCCTGTTGAGATCCCCTTCAATCACGGTTTTCGGTTCCCAACCTTCCGGGACAAAATCAGAGTGTGTCTTCGCTGACGCAGGAATCACTGGATCCCCGGTACCTCGATCTATAGCAGCGAGGTTGCCGGCGATGAGACTGACAACTAATTGCGAGAGAATTCTAAATTTTACTCCTTTCATTGAATTCTGGCATACGAATGAAAAGGAGTAACCATCTCATGCGACTGGTTCTCCGCATCGACCAGCTTCTGCGCCGCCTTGCGGCAGGACGTGCCCAAGCTGGTGCGTTCGTTAGTCGGCGTATCACGCTTGTAGAATTTGTTTCCCCGTTTGAAGACTCGGAATCTGGGTTTCATTGGCTGTGGAAATCAGCCTAAAACCAACCGGTGGGAGAGCCCAAACGAGCGCCTCCAAGGAGTGAGAGAGCGGTGCCGGAGCGACTCAAGTCATGCACAGTTTCATGCACACTTGGCCATTCTTGGCCATTCTTGGCCATTCTTGGCCATTCTTGGCCATTCTTGGCCCATTTTCTCGGTCTTAACTCACTCTGGATGAACCTATTACAAAGAGAGCTCCTCCGGTTGGGATCGGCCTTATAAGTTGTTAATTTACAGCACTTTATGCAGACTTTTACTCACTGCAAGCACTTACTCCCAAACTGCTAGATTCTCCTTTCAGGAGCTTTTCATGCTCAGTTTCATACACACCTCTCAATCCCCTCCCCTCGCAGATTTTGCCGCTTGATGGAGCTTTTGGGAGGTCACTCATCGTCCTTTGAGGGTAGCAGAATCGACCGAATTGTCGATCTCGAAAGCGACCTTCCAGGCGCACACATAGGATCAGGCGCATCTACCAACCCTTTGGATTGAATTCCTCGCACTCGGCAAAGACGTCCGGATTGAGGACGGCCCGACCGCGCAGTCGTTCAATCATGGCCGTGGTCATTCCGGCGTCCTTGCAGAGTTCGTCGAAGTTGCTCATGATTCCGCTGATCTGCCGTTCCACGATGGCCCGGGCCTTCTCCTCGGAGAGACCGTAGTCGGCCGCCGTTTCCAAACAAAGGTTGATTCTCGAGAGATTGCTCACGCGTGTGACCTTCATCCCGTGGCCGGCTTCCCCACCCGCTCGCGGAAACGGCGTTATGTCATAAGCCGGGGTCAGCCGAATCTTCCCACCCTCCACGAAGAAAGAATGGTTCCGGGCATGATCGTCGGTATTGCCCATCAACACGTTGAAGACCAGCCGCGAAAACAACTCGGTCGCGTCCTTACGGAACTCCACCCCGTTCACCCGGATCTGGTCGACGAGATCCGGGTATGAGGCTTCACGAGCCCAACGCTCGTCCAGACCTAGCACGGTAAGTGCGGACACGAGGGAACGTCGATACCAACCGCCCGCCCCCTTTCCACGGTCGAAGCGTTCCACCAAGAGCACGTCCTTCCCCACCACGTTCTCAAGGGACACGGTCGCAACGTCCAAACCGATCCGGGCAGCGAGGCTCATGGCGACATACTCGGCCTTCATGATCTGGAAGGTGTCGGTGGAGATTGAAAATTTCGCGATGTACTTGGACGTATCGCTTGTGATCGCGGCCTTGGGCCTTGCCCCTCCGTTGGCGGTGCCATGGTAGAGGGCCTCCTCAAGATCGGCTGGAATCGAATGGTCCGTGGCCAGGAGTTCCGCCGCCTCGTGGAGATCGACAAGCGTGGCAGTATCCATGTCACGTGACACGTAGTCAGAAGCAGACTCCTGGAAGTCGAGCGCCCCGGTGCGGTCCGATCCTGATTGAAGGAGATAAGTTCTTTCGTCGATATCTTGTCCGATCTCGACCTCGCCTTTTCCAAACATTCGATTTGCGATGACCCGCCTCCCCCATGCATCGGGCGCCGCGTCACGCAGGCAGGAAAAAAGATCCAACCCGCTAATGGGTTCGTGAACTCCCCGCCCCAAGGGCAGTTCCGGCTCGTAGATCGGGGCGGCGTTGGTCCGCTCGAGAAAGGAGCGCCCGTAGGCAAATGCCTGCCTCCCTTGGCCATCAAATTGCAACTCACCGGCAACGACCGGCTCCGTCGCGCCCGGCAACCACATCCAGACATAACACTTAGAAATCATCATCGATCACGACCTTTCGGGTTCGGACTCGCTGAGGCAGCAGCGTGTCGATTTCAGCGGTCCTAGAGGCAGTCGCCGCAAGACGATCTGAATCCGGATCGAAGAGAGGCACTCCGAGAAGATAGGCCGCTTGAAAATAGGTGCCCGCCGCTACACCGGGAGAACCCTCGAGCATCTTCCGGACGGTGGGAATGGAAACACCAAGGCGAGTGGCCAACTCGTCCAGCTTCAGGTTTCGCTCCTTCCTCCGGACACGAAGCAACGCGGCAAAATGCGCGAGCGCCGCTTTGGTAGCGGGGCTTGTGTGAATGGAGGCCCTTGGCATAAAATAAAGTTGCTTTTAAATTTGTTAATTGCAATTTTATTTTCTATTCCAGAACACAAAAGCCTGGAAAATGCCTCAAAAAGTGAGGTTGGAGTCCTTGTGTTCCATGCCCCTAGAACGAGCGACCCGGTTGTTCCACCGGAAACTGCGCCCCGAAACTCCTCCCCGACCATCATCCAATGGAATTTCCGCGAATTTCGGAGACTTCAGCAGGTCGCCCGTCCCTTGGTGGCAACCTCTCACCGCTCCCCTTCCTGAAGCACCGGCAGGTCCTTCTTCAGCTGCGGCCCATCCGGCAGCCAATCGTCCGCCTTCACCGCTCCCTTTGAGCGTGGCTGGTGCCACGGTAGCAAAACTTTCCGCGAGCCGGTCCCGAGGGGCTCTGCGCCTACCACCCCTCCCCTCACGGATCTTCCCGCCTGCTGGAGCTTTGGGGAGGCACCCGCTGCATCGTTTGGATCAGGGCATCGAGGTCGATCACGGTGCCAGTTCCGCCCGGCCGCTCTGCTTTGTCGACAGAAATGTTCATGCTGAGGGCCTTGATCGTCCGGAAGACCAAGCCGATCTGGGCCGTCGTCTTTCCCCTCTCGAACGCGGAGATCCAGAGAGGCCTCACACCGACGCGGTCGGCCAACTCCGCCTGAGTCCAGCCTTGCTTCTTTCGCTCCTCGCGGATCAGGATCCCGAGATCCTGTGGTGACTGAACCTTCATGGGATCAAACTTACTTTTATGCGATCGCATGTAAAATGTAATTTTATGCGATCACATAAAAATACTGCATTTATTCGGTCACATGCCTCATTCCTTCCGCCCAACGTGGACCGGCATCCCGGGCTATCCACCGAGGTGAGGCGAATGACGGCCCGTAGCCATTGCCTTCAAGGACGCATAAAAAAGTGGCGCGCGATCGACGCCGGTGTAGCGCACGGGACGGACCCACTCTTTTTTATGCATCTCGTTGGAAATGTTAGTGTTCTGACTCCTCTGGTCATCGAAATTGTATGACAGCAAAGTTTTCTGATATTGCGGTTACTGTTATTATGTTTATTCAGCACCTTCCTGACTAAGTAGTCGGTCGAGGAAAGCAAGAGCCACTGGATTACCCGGTGGAGGTGGTGGATCGATCCGTGTCCCGACTGGTAACCAGACGAGAGAGGTCTTCGCCTCCTGCTCGGTCACTTCGGGTACAGGAGGCCCACTGTTGCCGAGTCACCCTGCTAAGCTGGCCAGCCCGACTTGTGTTGAGTAGGAAGGTGTCATTCCTAAGTTCGAAGGTTCCGGGATGGAACATAGGCACCTGAGTTGAGAGCGCCTCGTTACGAAATCACGCCAAGACATCAAATTTTTGCAGCATTTGACGGCGAAAACGCTACAAGATCTTGACCGCCTTTCCAAATTATGCGCCAAAACCGCGTTTCCACAGTCTTCGCGCTTCTGCTCGCGTGGGCTTTCACAACAGTCCTTCAATCCGCCCCGCCCGAGCTGGCGCCGTTGCAGGAACATTACGCCCGAGCTGTCACCGCTCCGTATGAAGAGGGGAAAGTCGCTCTTGAAACGAAATATGGGTCGGCCCTCGCTGCCGCCGCGAAAACGGCCCAGCAGGCGGGTCAGCTTGACGAGGTCCTAGCCCTGACCCAGGAGCAAAAACGCCTCGCCGACAGGCTCCCCATCCCGGAGGAAGAGGACGGTGCCCCCGAGTCGTTGAAAAAACTCCGCATCATCTACCACGGGCAGACCACCCGACTTGCGGCGGAGCTTGAGGCGAGCACGACAAAACTGCTGCCGGCCTACACTGAAAAGCTCAAGGAACTCGAGTCCTCCCTCACGAAGGTCGGCCGAATTCCAGATGCATTGGAGGTGAAAACTTACCGCGAGAGTCTCGCCGCTGGTCTAGTGGTTGTGAACTCCCCCATCACGGAAGCGCCCGCACCCGCGGAGAACATGCCAGCGGCAGTTCCGTCTCCGCGAATCAAAGGTGATGATCGCAAGGCGGCGGAATGGATCATGGCGAACTGGAGCGAGCATCGGATCTGGATCGACAGTAAAAAAGTAACGGTTCCCGCTGACCTGCCCACAGGCAACTTTGCTCTTTCAGCCATTTCGATTGACGGTCGGTATTACACGGGTGCCACTCCGCTCGATGGTGCGACCCTCATGCAGAATCTGGGAGGATTGGAGAAGCTTCGCGCTCTCTCCCTTGGAAGCTTTCCGGATCTGAAGGACAACGATTTTGCTTTCGTTGCCACGCTTGACTTTCTCGACGAGCTCGCCCTGCGAAAGACCAGCGGAGTCACCGACGCCATCGTTCCGCACCTCATCGGCTTGCGAAAACTGAAACTGCTGGAAATTAGCGAGATCGAGGGATTCACTGGTTCCACTTTGGCGGAATGGCCGAATCCTCCAATCGAAGAGCTGAAACTGTGGAAATGCAGTATCAGCGACGCAACGATCACAGGGTTCTCTGGTTTTCGAAAGCTACGCCTTCTGACGATCAGCGGGCATGAGAGGATCACCGACGCCTCCTTGCCAGCATTGCGCAATTTGCCATCCCTGGAAGAGCTTGTTGTGTCCGGCACCAATATCACCCCTGCAGGACTGGCGTCGGCGCCAATGTCGCGTGTGACCGGCTTGTCGTGCAACAGCCTCTCTGGGCAAGTTCTGAAGGGCATCGCACCGCAGGTCGCACCCGCATTTCCCAACGTCACCAGATTCCAGATTTCCTACGCGGTCCCGACCCCAGAGGACCTTGCCGCCTTGGCGCACTTTAAAAAGCTCAAGGTGCTTGCCAACTACGGTGTGATCGAGGATGCGGCCTGGCCGGGACTGCTCGAACTCCGGGATCTGGTCTTTTTTTCGCAGGATGGATCCCAACCTCTGCCAGACATCGCCTTTCCGATTCTCGCTCAGCTCAAGAAGCTTGAGGCCTTAAACATAGGCGACTCACCTCCTTCGGCAGCCGCGCTCGCCGCGTTCCAAGCGGCTCGACCCGATGTCAGAATCGAGAACTGAACCCGTTCCATCCTTGTTCATGCAACATACATTCGCCCTAACGTCGCTGCTGGTTTGTGCCATTCTGAACTTGCCCCTACTCCCCCACGCTGCTCCGCTGGAGCTGGACGTCCTGCGCCAACAGTATGACAAACTTTACGCTGAGCGCGTAACCGGACCTCACGAAACCGCAGTCGCCGAGCTAAATACAAAATTCACCGCTGCGTTAGATACCGTCATCGACTCAGCCAAGCAAGCGGGCAAGCTCGACGACGTCCTCGCGATTCAGGCCGACCGGAAGTCCATCGAGGAGAAGCGGCCATTACCCACAGAGGACGCCGAGGTTACGCCGGAGGCGCTGAAAAAACTCCGTGCCATTTACCGAGAGCAGTCCGCCGCACTTGCGGCACGGCGCACTGCCAATGCCGACGAACTCGTCGCTCCCTACACTGTTAAGCTCGAAGAACTCGAAGTCACCCTCACCCGGGCTGACCGCATCGAGGATGCCACCTTGGTGCGGAAGTATCGCGAGAGTCTCGCCCTGGCAACTCCACCAGCTGCGCCGACCGTGATGGTGGGAGTGGCACCGACGACTGTGCCTACCGCACCGGCCCGCAAAGGAGACGACCGCAAAGCCGCCGAGTGGGTTCTCAGTTTCGCGGTGCCTGGAGGTGATACCTTTGTCAGCATCGAGGGTGCAAGGGGAGCCCAGACCTGCCGTACGCTTGCCGAACTCCCCGCCGGCGACCTTGTCGTGACCAGTTTCAACATTTCTGGCTTTCAGAAACCGCTGCCAAAACCCGTCACGAACGAGGACACGATGGTCCTGACCGGGCTTCAACGACTACGGGAGTTTCAGTTCAACAAGGCCGGCGTCACCGATGACGGGCTGCGCTTTGCAGCAACCTGCCCGGAGCTGAAGGCCCTAAGGCTCCACAATCTCGAAGTTACCGATGACGTTTTCCGCCACTTCGCGGGTTCAAAGAAGCTAACTGAAATTGTCTTCAACAACTGCAAAGCCATCAACGGAATAGGGTTCCACCACATCGCCGCAGCCGAGCTTGATAAAATCGAGATTCAGGGCAGCGGTTTCAACGACGAAGGACTGCCGTATCTCGCCGGATTTAGAAAACTGCGAACCCTGAACCTATCCGCGACGCGGGTCACCGACGACGGCCTCCGCACTCTCACTGCCGCGAAAAGTCTCGTGAACCTTAATCTATCGAATACTGATGTCACCCCGGCCGGACTTCTCCCACTTCAGGGGATCAAGCTCACTGCTCTGAGCTTCGGTCGGACCAAAACTTGGGATACTCTCGCACCCTCGCTCCCCGCACTGGCTTCCGCCTTTCCCGAGGTGGAGGAAACCGTGCTGCCGCGCGGCGGCACCTATTCCGCCCTCAGCATCGAACCTCTCGTGGCCGCCTTTCCGAAGTTGCGTATCCTCGAAATTCAAGAGTCAAAATTTGAGCCGGGTGCACTAGCGGCCATCTCGAAGTTCACGAAACTGGAGCAACTGAATCTTCGTCTTGCCAAAGTGGTAGACGCCGACCTGGGTGCCCTTGCAGACTTGCGCGGGCTGCAACATCTCAATCTGAATGATACCGGGATCACCGACGCAGCGCTGGTGACACTTGCCGAATTCAAGGCCCTGAATTCGCTCATGATCAACAACACCGGGACAACTACCGCAGGACTTGAGACCTTCAGAAAGGTGCGCACCGACGTGAAGATCCAGGATCGATACTACGTCCCCCCTCGGTAATTCTGCAGGTAATGGACATCCTCTGCCAGAAGCAGGAGAATCTACACGCGGAGCGCTTAACCGGCCCGCATGAGGAACAGGACCCGATGCCATTCGCACTGGCCAATGACAATGCGAGAGGTCTTGGTGACCTTTACCTTCCGCAGTCCGCAACGCACCCCCTTCCCCGCGGCATATAAAGTTGACGGCACCTACGACCCCAGCATCGGACCGGTCGGCCGGGTGATCGTTCACGCGAGCCTTAGAGCGATTTAAAGAGCCCGTCCGTTTCGCGGAGGCCCGGATCTTTCAGTTTCCGCTATTCGGCCAATTCGAATGCCATCGCGCGTCCCGCAGCCGCCCCACCCATTTCAGGGAGGCCGCGGCGGTTACGTCGGGTCTCCCCGTTTACCGAACCCATACCAATGAAAGGAGACCCGCCCATGACACCTCATGCCGGATTTATGTTGATGGAAGAGATTGCGCCACGCCTCAAAGCTGCTTCGATCTACCTGCCCCGCGTCGGGGCGGATGACCCCGAAGAACTGTATCTCGACTGGGAGGACTTCCTCCTGGCAGGCGATGCCATGACCGGCCTGATGATCGGGGCCTTCGCCCGGGGCGACACGATGCGCGACCTCAAGGGCGTGACCGGACTCAGTGATTCCGGTATCAGTGCCCGGAAGCGCCAGATGGCAGACCGGTTGTTGGAGTACTTCGGTGCCGACAGCCTCGATGCCTGCCTCGCCGATGCTGGACGTGAACCGGTGTGGATGGCCGATCTGATTGCTGGGCGTGAGGCGGAAGCCTGCCAGTATCGCCCCATGTTCAGCCCCCTGTGACCGACACTCCCGAATGCGTGAAGGAGGTAAGGTCCGGGAAAACTCGCCGCCACTTTACGGGGCGGGTTTTCTTTAGCTATCACTTCCGGCGTCAGGGGATGGAGAAGCTCCTCGCCGGATCCATTTGCGAGTCAATCCAAAAATATGGAGGCCCCGCGACTGGAGTTTGAGCAGATGAAGGACTGTTGAAGATTCAAACTAAAACAATCCAAACACATCAAGAATCCCATGAAACTAATCCATGTTCCCCAACGATCTGGGACATCTGGGGACCTGAATCAGCGCTGGCCTTCGTCTTCGTCAATGCTGTCTCGGTCCTCATCATCGCCTGTCCCTGTTTCACTGGGCTAATGCTCGCTGGCTCCGGACATCTCCGGCGAATCCCATCTCGGCCGGCGATCCTCCCGGAAAGAATCATCAACATTCCCCTCAATCCGGATCGCCATCACCATCAACGAAGACCTGTGTTATGGCCTGAATGGCGATCTCCTCGTCTTCGCCCTTCGCTTCGATGGTGATGACGGCACCCATCGTTGCACACAGCATCACGACGCTCATGATGCTTCGGACATCGCCGATCTTCTCTCCGCATTTCAAAACGATCGTCGAGTGGAACTTTTGAGCCACGCGGATCATTCGTGCGGCGGGGCGAAGATTCAGACCGTTATGCCAGGGAACAACCACGTTTAAGCGCTTCATGATCCATTACGACAGTTCCCAATGGAATCCGTTCAATTTGAATTCGCGAGGAAAGGTCACTCAACCCTAATCCAAGCACTCAAACCGAACTCCCTCACCGCCCAATACCGCCCCTTCCCCCTGCGCCGGATCCGCAGGACTTCAAGTTTTCGCTCGAATAAGGCACCCCCCGTGTGGCGCACTTGAGGGTGCGATCCGGAGTGAGGGGTGGTTTTGGCAGTAAACTTCACGCGGAGGGCTATTTCTGAGCGTGTGCCCCCACTTCAATAGGGAAGTGTTAGCGACCGAACTTGTGGTGCGGCACCGGGGGGATTAACGACGGGAGGCTCGAAGACATGGAAAAGCTTCGGTCCTCCCGGGGAAAGGTTGTGAACGATCACTGCAGCGTGGCGGCAAGTGTGATCGTTTCGTCAGGATCAAGGCCTCTTCCGACTGCCGAGCCGCGGTTTACTTGCCAACGGCAAGAACGACGAGTCCGGCGGTGACAAGAACCGCCCCGCCTGCGAGCCGCCAGGTGAAAGGTTCCCCAAGGACCAGAACGGAAAGAGCGAGTGTGACGAGAATGCTGCCCTTATCCACGAGGGAAACGTAGGAAACGGTGCCCTCGTGCATCGCCCGGTAGTAGCAGATCCAGGAGAGCGTGGTGGTGAGGGCGGAAATCGCGAGCAGGGCGATGGTTTTCCACCCAGCCGCGTGCAGGGTGGCGGCTGCCTTGCTGGTGTCGGTGAGAAGAAATACCGCAGCCATTGTGAAAACAAATACGAACGCCGTTCGCACCGCGAGACCGAGATCGGCCCCGATGGTTTTGAGCCCTGCTTTGGCGACCACGGCGGTGATTCCAGCGAAGAGTGCCGCAGCGAAGGCGTAGAGTTTCCAACGTTCCATGTTCTCGGGCGATAGGCGTCACTCGGTGACTCGTCTGCTCTTCTTTAACCACCGCGCCGCCAAATAGCCCGCGAGGAGGATGCCGACGGTGACGAGCAAGGCAAGGTCCCATCCGTCCTTCCACCAAGGCAGATCATAGTGATGGTGACGGGTGAAGAGGAGGATCAATGGGATCCCGGCGAGCGACACGAACATCGTTCCGTATTCCTTAACGAGGAGTCGTCGCCAGTGGAACTGCGAGGCCAGCAATGTCGCACCGAACCCTTTCAGCCTGGGTGAGAAGCGGGGGACGTCCGCGCAATAGGCATCGTAGGCCACTCCGAATTTGCCCCGAAGGAATTTCTCCTCGGCGACAGTGATCGCGAGGTAGGCGATGAGGAAAAAGACCCCGCCAACGCTCATCGCGATGAGGGAATTCGACGCCACGACCGCGCCGAGAATCCCGAGATAGTTTCCGACGTAAAGCGGATTGCGGGAATGATTGAACATGCCGCCAGTGACGAGATCGTCCGCGTAGACTTTGCCCTCGCGTCCACCGCGAACAATGTATTCGAGGCCGACGGTGACGGCACGTAGGATCTGGCCGATGAGGACCAGGCCCGCTCCGACGAGGGCGGCGATCCGCCAATCCGGGAAGACATGCGGCGAGGGCACCAGCAGTAGAACAATGGCCAGGGGGAAGAGGCCGTTGCGATACTTGAAAAAGAAGTTGCCGAGAGAAATCATGTGTGTCGGTGGGCTGGATGGGATCACTTCACCGCGACGATTCCACAGAAGTTGTACCATTTGAAAAATGTGTCTTCCTGAGTGAAGCCGATCTTGGCAAGGAGCTCGAGGTTCTCGGTCAGCCGATAGGGAACGAGGACATTTTCCAAAGCTTCGCGCTTCTGGGAAATCTCCAGGTCCGAGTAGCCCATGGCCCTCTTTAACTCATAATAGTGTTCGATGAATTGCCGATTGAGGTGGGAACTCTCTCCGAGAACCTTTTCAACGAGAATGACGCATCCTCCCGGGACTAGGCCGTCGAAGATCCTTTTGATCAGGCGCTCGCGATGGAGTGGGCGAACAAACTGAAGCGTCAGCACTAGCAGGACGACAGAGGCGTTTTTAATTTCGAAGTCGAGGTTCAGATCCGCTTCAACCAGTTCAAATCGCTTCTCAATTTTTGCGACCTCCAGCTTCTCCCGACATTTCTCTAGCATATCTGCGGAGTTGTCCACCCCGACGAGAGTGACGGCGGCAGCGACACTGTGATCCATTAGTGCCATCGTGGTGCCGGTTGCGCAGCCGAGATCATAGATTCTTGTATCTGGTATAGCAAAGTCAGCGGCAAGCTGGCCGGTCATTCGCTGGATCTCCCGGTAGTAGGGCACCGATCTGTCGACCATGTCATCGAAGACTGAAGCGACTTTGGAATTGAAGGAGAAATCCTGGACGATACTGGTCGGAGTATCGAAGATATTATCTGGTAGTACGCGTTCACGATCAGGGACCGGATAAGTATGTTCGACCTTGGGTGAATGGCTGTGCATTTCGTTGCTCGGGTTTGTTCGGGTTCGTGAGACTGTCAAATTGAGGTGAGTTGATCCTGCAAAGAGAATCGTTAGGGGCGAGCGGGCGGTGCACCATTTGGCAGTGCAATCACAAAAGGAGTTCCCCCGAAATGGTTACCATCTGCGAGCCGCTGTTTGATAAGCGGGAGAGAATGCAATTTAACTTTCATAGATTGCCTGTGACTTGCCAATGACGAGCCCGTGACAGACTTAGTCAACGGAGCCGCCGAAAGATGACGGTTCTTTCATTTTCAGTAGTTCACTACTGGACGGAGACAGGGAGCGGAGGTTGACCTCAACTGTGGGAGATGCCATTTTCGACCCTTTCACCACCACTCCTCAAGAGGTCCGAGGTCGGACAAGGTTCGTTCAACCAGACATAGACGACACAGCCAAAATCCATCAAATTACTGCGTGACTGCTCTCAAGGGCGAGATTTCGGATTGCGCCTTCGGCAACAGGCGGGGCGACCAGGTTGGCAAATCACACAGGTTACCTCCAAGATAGAGGTGATGCCAAAGCTGGGTCGCCATGGCTGAGGTTAGAGCCATATCAATAGACCGCCGTGTAATCGAAGGCTTGCACCCCCAACTCCCGGGTGCCCTCTCGTATTCCCGGCACAACTCCCTGATGTTCGGAATCGAAAAATAACCAGTCTTGGCGAGAGACTCATTGCTCATCAATTGTCGGACGTATTCGGGTGGCGAAGCGAAGAAGGTCGATGCGAAGGGTGCCCGGAACATGTGCTTACGGCGATTGGTAATTGCCGGGGGAAGAAGATCGGAAGCGAACTCCCGCAAAACATGCTTGTCCCGAGTCAGGCCCCGCAGCTTCCACTTTGGGTGAAGCCTGGCACAAAAGTCGATCACTTCCTCATCGAGAAACGGATATCTTGTCTCCACTGAATGACTCATGGCGGGCCGGTCCCCCTTTTGATTTAGAAGTAGCCCGGGAAGAATTGTTTTGTAGCCCAGATAGAGCGATTGATTGAGAGGATGCCAACGCTTCATCTTCTCTGTATTGATCTTGATGTCCTCAAGTGGGCTATAATCACCAAGCGATCGCCACATTTCGCCCGAGTAGAGGGTGCTCCTGCCTCGTTGCAGGAGACTGTAAACATCTGCGGTCGCGTTGGAACTTCCAAGTTGATTCTGATACTTGCTCGACTCCTTCCATGAGACCTTGCGGCCACTCATCTTCCCAACGACTCTCCTGATCAGATTACTGGGTCGCATCCGTCCCCTGTCGAGGAGTGAAATGAGCCGATTCACCTTGAACCATGGGTATCCGGCTAGCCCCTCATCGGCTCCCTCTCCCGTCAGAACCGCCTTGTATCCATGGTTATTGACTTGCCCGGCGAGACAAAAAAGAGCCGCACAAGAAGTGTCCATGACGGGGGCATCGCATGCTTTGATCAGGCTGGGATAGACTTCACCGATGACATTTGCAGAGCAGGTGACCACATGTTGCTTCGAACTGGACAAGGCAGCCACCTCCCGTGCCCCCTCCAATTCATTCAGGCCTGGAGTTGGAATCTCAATCGTGAAACTCGGGACTGATCCTCCACCCTTCGAATTCCCGGCGAGACGAAGCACCGTAGAAGAGTCGATTCCGCCACTGAGGTAGGCACCTACCGGAACATCGGCCCGAAGGCGCTCGTCGACGGCTTCCTGCAGCCTGCTCCCGAATTCTTCGACAACGACTCTCCTGCCGGGATCGTACTCCTGGCCCATATCAGGAAACTCAAGATCCCAATACTGTCTTGGCTGAACTCCAGTCACCCGGCCTGGCCGAAGGGTGAGGGAATGGCCGGGTAGAAGCGACGAAATGCCCCGAAAGCAAGTTCGCTCAGAGGGCTGCCCGATGAACGAAAAGACATGATCGATACCGCGAAAATCCGCTTCAATAGGAACGACTCCGCTGACAAGCAGCCCTTTCACCTCGGATGAAAAGAGGAATTGACCGCCGACACAGGTCCAGTGTAAGGGGACGATTCCGACCCGGTCGCGTGCAAGAAACAGAATGGAGCGCTTTCGGTCCCAAAGAGCAAAGGCGAACTGTCCCTTCAAGCGGCCCAGCATCTCCTCACCGTGATCCTCCCAAAGATGAACTAGAATTTCGCAATCACTGTTTGTCCGGAACTGATGCCCGCGGGCCTCCAGCATACGCCTCTGCTCGACGTGATCAAAAAACTCCCCGTTCGCAACAACAGCGATTGAGCGGTCCTCGTTGAACAACGGCTGCTCCCCACCCGGACCTCCGACGATACTTAGGCGACGATGGGCTAGTCCCACATTTCCATCAGTAAAAAAACCTTCTCCATCCGGCCCGCGGTGCGCTTGTACAGCAGCCATCCGTCTGAGAAGATTCTCTTTTTTCTGGGCGTCTAATCGTAGGTCAAGGAAGCCGGCAATTGCGCACATAATAAAATTTTAAGGAAATACAGACGTGGAACCGTTCTTCAGCTATTCCGGCGACTAGGTCTCGGATACCCGGAAAAGGGCAGTGCCTGTCAGGGAGGGACCCTTGTTAATGAGATTCACTAGATTTGGAGTCACCGAAATGAGAGTGTCTTGTTAGGCTTTCCTCCGAATCGCATGTAGAGGGATGGCAGTAGGAACAGATTGAGCAGCGTGCTCGTGACGAGGCCGCCGAGGATGACGAGAGCCATGGGCCGCTCGATCTCGTTGCCGGGGACGTCACCCTTGAGGACGAGGGGAAGCAGAGCGAGGGCGGCGGTGGCGGCCGTCATGAGGATGGGGATGAGCCGCTCCTCACTGCCCCGCAGGACGAGGTCGAGACCGAAGGGGTTCTGCTCCTCGACCTGAAGGTGTCGATAGTGGCTGACGAGGAGGATACCGTTTCGCGCCGCGATGCCGAGGACGGTAACGAACCCGACGAGAGAGCCGAGCGAGAGAATGCCTCCACCGAGCCAAGCGGCCAAAACCCCGCCGATGAGAGCAAAGGGCAGCGTCAACGCGATGAGGAGGACGAGGCGCGGTGATTGAAAGTCGGCGAGGAGCAGGGCGAGGATGCCCGCCAGCGACGCGAGGGCGAGCCAGCCGAGGCGGCTCTGGGCGGCCTGACGTTCAGCCCATTCTCCGAGGATTTCAGGATGGTAGCCATTGGCGAAGGGGATCTTGGTGATGCGTTCCTCGATCTCACGGGCGACATCACCGAGAGCGCGTCCGCTGACGTTGCAGGTGACGTCGATGCGGCGCGAGGCACCTTCGCGCTTGATGGCGTTGGGTGTGGGCACGATGGCGAGGTCGGCGACATCGGCGAGGCGGACATGACCGCCGGACGGAGTTTCAAGGAGAAGTTCGCGCAGTGTCGTGTAATCGGCACGCACTGAGGGAACACTCCAGACCGTAACCTCGTGGACACGCTGGTCCTGATAGACCTCGCCGACCTTGCGTCCGCTGATGAGTGTGGTGACGGCCTGGCGCACCTGCCCGGCGGTGAGGCCGTGAAGGGCGGCATTCTCGGGTCGAAGTTTGACGGTGATCTGGGGCACCTGCACCTGCGGCTCGACTTTCAGGGCACTCACTCCGGGAATGTCCTTGAGGGCATCACCGACCTCGGCTGCGTGGGTTCGGAGCTGGTCGAGGTCGGGGCCGAAGATGCGCACGACGATACTGGCGCTGGCCCCGGTGAGCACCTCCTTGATGCGTTCGCGCAGGAAGGTGAGGAGATCGCGGGTGAGTCCGGGGTAACCATCGACGACCGCCTGCACTTTCTGAATTGTTTCGTCATAGGGTGCCTCCGGATCGAGACTGATCCAGAGTTCGGTGAAGTCAGGCCCGACGACCTCGTCGGCGACCTCGGCGCGGCCGATATGGGCTCCCTGGTTGCGCACGCCGGGCACCTTGAGAAGATCGGTAGCGGCGGCGATGGTGATGCGTTTGCTGGCCTCGACGCTGGTGTTGGGTTTCTCCAGCCAGTGCATCAGGAAATCGCGCTCCTTGAAGCTCGGGAGGAACTCCTCCTTGAGTTGTGTCTTCCAGATCCAGCCGGTGCCGAGGAAGGCGAGCACGAGGAAGATCATGGCAGCCCAAGGGCGTCGAGCGAAGACCGGCAGGACGCCACGATAGGTGGCCTTCATCCCCCGAGAGAGCAGGGCATCGCGGTGTTCGCCGGGCTTGACCTTGAGCAGAATGAGGCTCAGCGCCGGTGTCAATGTCAGGGCGACGGCGAGCGAGGCGGTGATGGCAAGAATGTAGGAGAGCGCGAGCGGTCGGAAGAAAGTGCCCGCGAGCCCCGGCAGGAAAAACACCGGAACAAACACGAGGACGATGATGACACTCGCATAGACGACGGCGCTGCGGACCTCGATCGAGGCGTCGAGGACGACTTTGATCTTCGACCGCGGGTTTGCGAGTAGGGCATTCTGCCGCAAACGGCGCAGGATGTTTTCCACATCGATGATGGCATCGTCGACTACTTCCCCGAGGGCGATGATGAGACCGGCGAGAATCATCGTGTTGATCGTTTCGCCGCGCCAACGCAGCAGGAGCAGCGCGATGGCGAGGGAAAGCGGGATCGCGGTGACGCTGATGACCGTGGTCCGCCAGTCGCCGAGGAAGAGGGCGAGCACGACGACGACGAGGAGGCAGCCGAGCCAGAGAGCTTCGGTGAGATGGTCGATGGAGAGCTGGATGAAAGTGGCGGGTCGGAAGATGGTGCTGTCGATCGTGACGCCGGGCAGACCGGGCTTCAACTCCTCGAGCACCTTCTCGACTCCGGTCGTGACATCGAGGGTGTTTCCCCAGGGCTGCTTCTCGACGATGAGGAGGATGCCGTCGCCGTCATCGATGACCGCGTCGCCAATCAGGGAGGGGTGGCCGATCTTGACCTCTGCGACATCTCCGAGGCGGACGGGGGCACCGTTGCGGAATTCGACGACGGTGCGGGCGAGATCCTCCGGTGTAGCGATGAGGGAGAGTTGGTTGACGGGGAGACGCAGGTTCGGCGTGTCGATGAATCCGCCCGCGCTGATCACCGCGGCATCGCCTGCCGCCTTCGTGATGGCATCGAGGGTGATGCCGGCGGCGCGAAGTTTCTGGGGATCGACGAGCACCTGGAATTGCTTGTCCCGCTGACCCCAGATGGCCACGTTGGCCACGCCCGACACGGACATGAGGCGGGGACGCATCGTCCAGAGGGCGATCTCGCTGAGTTCCATCTGATCGAGCGTGTCCGAGCGGAGACCGACTTTCAAAACCCGGCTCAACGAGGAGTAGGGAGCCATCAGCACCGGTGGCTTGACCACGGCGGGGAGGCGGTTTTGCGCGAGGTTCAGACGCTCCTGTACGAGTTGCCGTGCCTGGAGAATGTCGGTCCCCGTTTTGAAAATCATCACGACGGAGGAGAGGCCGAGGACGGATTTGGAACGGATCGTTTTGAGGAACGGCAGGCCATTGAGTGAGTTCTCCAGCGGCACGGTGACGAGCGCATCGACTTCCTCGGTGGAGAGACCGGGCGCCTCCGTCTGCACTTCGACGAGGGGCGGGGCGAACTCGGGGAAGACATCCAGGGGCGCGTTCTTCGTCGCATTGATCCCGAAGACGAGCAGCGTGATTGCCGCCGCAACGACGAGCACGCGCATGTTCAGCGCCCAGGAGACAATGGAGTTCAGCATTAGAGGTGTCTCGTGGGATTATTTGCCCGTCATGAATTCCGTGCCGAACAGTTCGGCGGATCCGTCGGTGACGACCTTCGTGCCAACGGGCGGACCGCTCGACATCACCGCGTCGCTGCCGAAGAGCCGGGCAATCTGAATGCGTCGGCGGGTGTAGGTGTGCGGGGTCGTCTGCTCATAGACCCACTGGCCGCCATGAATGTCGTGCAGCACGGAGGAGAAGGGCACGACGAGACTTTCGATCTTGCCGTCGAGCTTGGGGATCTCGACCGCGACGCGCTCGCCGCTGCGGAGTTTCGTATCGGCGGGCAAGGCGTAATACCAATCGACGGTGTTGGTCAGGGCGTTCGCCGTCGGCGGTCCGGCCACGGGTTGGGCGCTTTGTGAGGGGCCCGATCCACCCAAGGCCCGGACGCCTGCGGGTGATTCCGGATCCAGCAGAGCGGATTCGCCGCTGTAGACTGCGACGCGCACCCAGGCTCGCTTCGCTCCGCCGGATTGGCCGACGGGGGATCCGAGGAGACCGCGCTGGGCTTTGGCGGTGGCCATGGCGGCCTCGGCGAGGGCGAGGGAGGTTTTTGCCTCATCGACTCCGCGCACGCTGCCAGCTTCCGCGACAAGCATCTTTTGCGCACGTTCCACCGCGATCTTCGCGGCGTCCATCTGCACCTGCGCCTGGAGGATGAGTCCGTCGGCGGTCGCTTGCAGATCGGCGAGCCTCAGGACTTCATCGAGCGTGCCCCCGAGCACGGGAGCGACGGTTTTGCCATCGGCCGCGAGCGGGGTCACCACTTCGCCGGAAAAAAGACGCACGGCGGGAAGGGTGCGTCGTTCGACCGCGACGATCTTCAATCGCAGGGCGTCCTCGGCCTCCGGCTTCAGGGTGAGGATGACAAGATCCCCTTCCTTTGTGATCGTGGCCGGGGCGGACCCACCGGCATCGGCGGCGTGAAGCGTGCCCGCCGCGTGAACCGCGAGGATGAGGACTGGAAATAGAATCGTTTTCATGGAGAAACTTCAGCGGAGGGTCGCCTGCATCGCATCTTCTAGCGCCCCGGCTGAGGTCAAGGCCTCGAGGTTCGCGGCCATCAGGGCGACGTCGGCGGTGCTCGCTTCGATCTGGCGGCGCGTCAGTTCCAGCGCGGAGAGTTCGCCTCCCTCGACCATGCGCCGGGTCGTGTCAGTGGCGGAGGCGGCATCCCGTGCCATCTGCGCGGCCGTGGCCACCTTTGCTTTGGAGGCCTGATAGGCCGCGAGCGCGACGTCGATTTCCCCTTCGATCATACCCTGCTGCAGAAGAAATCGTTTCTCGGCGGTGATCCTGCGCGACTCCGCCTCCGCGATGGGGCCGCGATTGCCGTTCAGGGGAAGTTCGAAATTCAACCCCAACTGCCAGCGGTTCTGACCGGAGTTGTAGTCGTAGCCGGGACTCAGGTTGATGTCGGGATATTGCTTCGCGAGTTCCAGTTTTAGGGCGGACTCGGCAGCGGCGTAGTCGGCGAGAAGGGCCATCAGGTCGGCCCGCTGGGTGAGGGCATAACGACGACACTCGCCCGGCTTGATTCCACCGAGGCTCTGGAAGGTCGAGAAATCCAGAGCGACGGCCCGCAGCGCCGTCAGGGGCACTCCGATCGCCGCCGCGAGACGCGCCTCGCCCGTGGCCGCAAGCCGCTCGGAGTCCTGGCGGGCGAGGCGGGCACGGTTGATCATGAGACGGGCCTGGGTCAGCTCGAATTGTGAGACGTCCCCGGCTTCCATCTGCGCGGTGAGTTTCCGGATCGCTTCTTCGTGAAGGGCCTCCTCCGTCTGCAAGAGGCGGATGTTTTCCTTCGCCCCATGCACTTCGAGCATCGCGATTCGCACTCGCGAACGCGCCGTCCAAGCCCGGGCCGAGACCCGCCACCTCGCCGCCTCCGCTGCCGCCATGGCCTGCTCCGTGCGACGCGAGCGCTTGCCCGCCGTCTCGATGGGGAGCGACAGGCTCGGGTTGATAAACCACGGTGTGAAGGCCACCGGGCTGCTCGTCCACTGCGGAGAGAACGTGAAAACCGGGTTAGGACGTTGTTGCGCGGTCAGGATCAAGGCGGCCGCCTCCGCCGCTTCGGCTCGGGCGAGGGCGACGTCCGGGTGAAAATACGTCGCGGCGAGAGCCAACTGATCCACCGTCCAAGGGCGGTTGGAGGCCTTTTGCTCTTCGAGAAAGGCATTCAGTCCCGCATCATCGAGCAAACGGCCCGCATAGGCCGCGCGGGTCTCTTCCGCGACCAGTGGCCTCTCCTCGAACTGCACGCACGAGGCGAGCAGGCAGGCGGCGGGCAAGAGTATGGGGAAGGCGGCTTTCATGGATTACCCAGAAAAGCCGAGTGACGGTTCTGCCCGAATCCAAGTCAACACCTCCGCCAGAACATGACAACATCTTCATTTTTCGAAGTTCAGGGCGGCGGGATGGCGGGGATGGCGAAAGAAACCCCGGTCCGGCCATCCGGCAGCACTTCGTAGACTATCGTTCCCCCGTGGGCTTCGACGATGGACTTTGCGATGCTCAGCCCGAGCCCGCTGCCCTCGATCGCGCCGTTGTGCGCCGGGTCTCCTCGGAAAAACCGGTCGAAGACCCGAGTACGGAGTTCCGGTACCAGAGCGACTCCCGTGTTGCGGATCGTGAAGACCGCGTTGCCGTTCCGGCCTTCGAGCGTCATCTCGATGCTGCCGTTGCCCATATTGTATTTCACGGCATTGTCAGCGAGATTCAACAAAACCTGGCGGAGCCGCATCCGGTCGCCGCGGACATACAACGGCGCACAGGTTGACAGATTCACGGAAATGCCCGTTCCGGCGGCCAGGATGGTCGTTTCTTCCGCGAGATCGCCCGCCAGGACATGGAGCGCCACCGGTTCGCAATCCAGTGGCATCAGGCCGGCATCCGCCCGCGCGAGAAAGGAAAGCTGCCCCACGATCGAGGAAAGCCGCTGGACTTCCTCCAGCAGGGTGGCCGCGCTTTCCCGCTCTTGAGGCGTCGCATCCTCCCGCACGATCGCTTGTTCGAGCGTGCCATGCATGATCGTCAGCGGCGTTTTCAGCTCGTGCGAGGCGTTCAGGGTGAATTCGCGGGCCTGGGTGAAGGAACGGCCGAGACGCTCCTTCATGCGATTGAAAACCGCCGTCATCCGGTCCAGTTCGTCACCGTTTCCGCTTCGTGGAACCAGGTCGGAAAGATTCGAAACATCCGTGTTTTCCAAGGCCTCGGTCAATTCCTCGATCGGGCGGAGGGCCCGCCGCATCAGCATGCCGCCTCCGAAGATGCCGAGAAGGATCGCCGGCAGTCCGCCGTAGAGAATGATTTCGAAGGTCTCAAACAGGGGATCGTGTTTCAAGGCTGCCTCGGCTCCACCTCGCAGAGCCTCGTTGCGTTGCTCGGTGAATTCAAACCAACTCCAGAACCCGACGATCACCAGCGAGAAGCTGAGCGTGACGGAGTAGTAGAGCAGAATGCGGTGGCGCAGAGTCATGGCTGATGGCGAAGGGCGTAGCCGAGGCCACGGACGGTTTGGATAAGGGAGGGGGAACCTTCCCGGTCGATCTTGTCGCGGAGTCGGCGGATGTAGACCTCGACGAGATTGGTCCCCGGATCGAAATCATACTCCCACACCGCACTGATGATATCTCTGCGGCTGACTACGCCGCCTTCCGTACGGAAAAGGCATTCAAGGAGCAGGCTCTCCCGCGTGGAGAGCTCGATACGCTTGCCCCCGCGCCGCGTTTCTCTGGTGGCCTGGTCAAAGGTCAGGTCGCCCAGCGAGAGCACCGAGGGCTTCGGCGGGCTGTTTCTCCTCAGCAGGGAACGCAGTCGTGCCATGAGCTCGGACATCGCGAAGGGTTTCGGCAGATAATCGTCGGCACCCGCGTCCAGCCCCTCGACACGCTGCTCCACCTCGCCTCGTGCGGAGAGCATGATGACCGGTGTGGTGTGCCCCCTAGCCCGGAGTTCCCTCACCAAGCTGAGTCCATCCAGCTTCGGCAGCATGATGTCCACCAGCAAGACATCGAAGCCACCACGGAGCGCCTCATCGAGCCCTCCCTTCCCGTCCTCCGCCCACACTACCTCGAACCCCTCGCTTCTCAGCGTGCTGCCAAGCAGAGCGGCGGTCTTCGGTTCATCTTCGACGATCAGGAGGCGCATTCAGGTTCTAGGTCATCCGAAGACACCATGGGGACAAATGAAAGAGTTGTCATTAACATCATTCCCTGAGCCTGCACCAGGAAGGGGCCGCTAGGATGGCTCGGTGCCTCCAAAAGCGGCAAGGACTCGCGAATGCGTGAAGGAAGTACGGTCCGGGAAAACTCGCCGCCACTTTATGGGGCGGGTTTTCTTTTACGTAACGCGTCTAATTGGTCCGCATTTGCCGGATTGAATTCTTCCAATGCCGTCATCAAAGTCTTTGATTCATCCATCCAGGGTAATCGGCGCTGGGGCAAGCCCGGTTGACCAACGTGAAAAAGTTTGGCTCTTTTTTTCATGAAGGGGGAACAGCCTCCCTTTTCATTGTGTAACTCGTGCATTATCAACTTAATTACATGCCAATCCCCCTCAAAATCTGTTGCGATTTCAGGGTACACAATCTAATAAATATGATCATCATTATAATTCAGCCTAAATCCACGCTGTTTTGCCCTTAGTAACATCACCAATCGCACTTTGTACTTAAGATTCTTTGTACTTAACGTTAAGTACAAGAATTATTCCTTAATGACATGGCTAATCGGACGGCCATCGTGAATGTGGTGTTCTGCCCAGACGCTCAACGATGGTCGGCGCGTCCGATGGTGCGACCTCTCATCGCTCCCCAGCGACCAGATCTTCGAGATCCTTATCCAGAACGGACTTACCGGGCATCAGCTCATCCAGCGTCACGCTGAGAACCCGGGCGATCACAGCGGCCTCATAGTCGAAGGCCGAGCGCAGTTGTGATTCGATCTTGGCCACAACCACCCGGTCGAATCCGTCGAGACCGGCTAGCTGAAGCTTGGCCGCGAGATGGTCCTGCGTCCACCCGCGGTCGATGCGGAGGCGGCGGACCCGTGGGCCGATGCAGTTGCGGAATCGTCGTGCCATTGGGTTCCCGATAGGGAACTTGACGATGGCCTGAAAACTGGGAGAATAGGTTCCCTATGGGGAACGGTTCTAGATTTCCAAATTGGCTTGCACCTTTAGAACCAATTTTAGTGACCATCTGCGGTCTCCTGATCTTCACGGGCGCATCACCCCTCCTCGCCGACCCTGGCATCGTCATCTACACTACCCTCGACCACGGCCGCGACGAGACTGCCATTGCCGTGCCCTTTATTAAAGCCGAGCGATTCGCTTTGGTAACAAGTGTCACGACGTCTGAGGGAAAATCTCTGCGAGTGACGAACAATCAAATGAAGGAACTCGTCTATCCGCCCGACCTGACGTCGGCGACGGTGGTCGACGATGCGGGCATCGCGGCGCTGCACGCGAAATTGGCAGAGTTCCGGGCACTCCAGGAAAGATTTCCGCGAACGCACATCCAGCTTTCGCCAATCATTAACGAGCTTGGTCGGGTCGTCAGGTTGCTCGATGAAGGCAATGTTTTGGTCACCGGACGTTTCCTGTCGGGGGCTGACTATGAGATCGAAGCGGCGGCGAACCGCGCGAAGACTGTTGATCTTAACGTGAACGGGGTCGTCTTCGAGAGGGCAAAGCTGACGTCTGTAAGCGGTGAGAAGATTTCGATCATGCACTCAGGGGGCGTCGCCTCCGTTATGGTCGGGCAGCTTTCCGACGAGCAGATCGCCCGGCTCAAGGGAACAAACCCGAATGTAGCCGTTGTGTCACCTAAGCCTACCCCACCGGTGCAGGAGCCCGATTCCTCGCCTGCTCCGAAGATGAATACGGCGACGTCGGTTCCGGCCCCGGTTCCCGTCGATGCGAGACCAGGTTTTGGAGATGTCGCCAAATCATCCGATCACGCCACCCCGACCTTATCCTCTGCGAACGACGCGGTGCTGGAAAATAAGGCCGAAGAACAGGTCGTCTCGACCCCATCCTCTGCAGACAACTCGGTGCCGAACGATACAGCCGACGAGAAGACCATCGACCAAGCGGTTGCGCTGAAACTGCAGGATTTGGATCCGCAAATCGCCGGGCGACTGGTCGCCATCCTGCGCTCTTGCCAGAACGATGTTGAGAAGATTTTTGCCGGGCATGGGGCACTTTCCGATATCAGTTCATTCCCGGGCGGTCGATTCGGGTCGATGGATTATGATGAGGCGATGAGGGAAGTAAATGTGCAAAAGGGTAAGGTAAATGACGCACTCCTCTATCAGGGCATGCTGCTTAGTCATCTTCGCGAGCTCAAGGCAGAGGCGGATGCGGAGAATGGCAAGGGAGTGTCACCAGAGCTGCGTGAATGGATTTCAGATCTCGCGAACGTATCGAAGACTTCGCTGGAAGATCTAATTGGTCTGGTCGGTGTCTCCGCCAAGGTTTCGTGGCTCCTGAACGAGCTTACGCCACTGGTCCCGGAAGCTCAGAAAGAGATCACCCATGATCAACCTCTGCAATCTTCAGATTCGGGTTCGGGCTTACGGCGACCGATCTTCAATATCATTGTAGTCTCGGCCGCCTGCGCTCTTGGCGCGGTGCTCGTTCTTCTCGTCGCCCGTTTAAGGAATCGACCGCGCCGTAGTTCTCCAGATCCCGTGCTGGATCCACCTCGCTATACTTCAAGCAGGGGAGAATCACGTGGCCGGAGGATTCGGGTTCCGGAATGGATGTGGCTTAGCTTCGCGGGTCTTGGGGCAACGGCGATTGTGGTTGGAGTTGTGATCTCGGTCGACTCGTCGAAGCAATCGCATTCAGATGACAGCGGCTTAGACGATTTTTCAGACGTTTCGCCAGATGAGGAGTTCTCAAGCGAGGGAGACAGAATCGGTGGCGGGTCGTTGAAGCAGGGAACACCGGGATCAATATCTTCGCCGGGTGCGGCTCTGTCTGTTCGCCCAAATCTTGCCCCAGCGTTGAATGGCAACTCTCCGGCATTTTCGCCACGGGATTTCAGTGACAGATTAACGACCCCACAGATTACCGATCAAGATACATACGGCGATCTTGAACGATTGAGCGAGTCGGAACGCACCAGCGCGCGAATGTATGGAATTTCGGAACAAGAGATGCTTCGTTTGAAGAAGATCACGATCGAAAAAGGGATAGAGGCAATGGAGTCGCTGGCAAGGTAGCCGACCACCGCAACAGACCCGCTCCCACGCGGCATATATCCTTGATGGCACAACCTACCCACTACGTGCCTGTCATCTCGCGACCGGTCGTCGCGGCGCTTTTCCATGAAGCCAAACGTCATCGTATCCCGATGACAAGGCTCGTGGATCGACTCCTCCGTGATGGCCTGCATGGCACTCCCGGCTGGCAGGAAGCGTCACGCGACTGGCCTGAGTTGGCAGCACCTCATCCGGATCAGCCACCCGGCTGATCATCACCTCAATCCATCGGCTTCTGACAAGAAAGGCCCGGTCGTTCATTGCGATCGGGCCTTTTTGCGTCGGTAAGCCACCACCCACAACAATGAAAGGAAACGCCACATGGCTATCAAACTGATCGGCAATTACGCCAAACGTCTCGGTCTCCCCGGATACAGCTCCCACCAGTTCAGTGTCTCGATCGAGACGGAACTCACGGATCTCGGCCAGGTGCAGAACGAAGCGGCACGCGTCTACGGACTACTGCAGGATGCAGTGGATCGTGAGATTCAACACACCGGTTTTGTTCCGGGGCAGGACTATGGGGACTCTCCCAACGGTCATGCAAACGGAGCAAGTAACGGCAACGGACAGCATCGCCTCAACGGTGCCAATGGTCATCACCATAACGGCAACGGTCATTCCCCCCGCTGGTCCTGTTCGGACAAGCAAAAGGAATTGATCCTGACGCTCGTCTCCGAGAACGACCTCGACCCTGACACAGTAGAGGTAATATCCCTCGACCGTTTCAACGTCGGGGTGAAGCAGCTGAACAAACTGCAGGCCTCCGGCCTTATTGCCGAGCTTCTTGAGCTCTGCGGTAAGAACGACAAGCGGCAGGTTAACGGAAACGTACCGGTCAACGGTCGGAAAGGAGCCCGTCGATGAGATCAATGCTTCTCGAACGCCCCTCCGTCACTCCCGCCGTTCATCCCGGTAAGCCTCTGGAATACCTCAGTGCTTCACGCCTGAAGTGTTTTCACACCTGCCGTCTGCAATTCTACTTCCGCTATGTGAAGAAGATCCCGACCCTTACCAGTCCGGCCTTACTCGTCGGTCAGGTGGTGCATGCGGTCTTGCAGGCATGGAACCTTGCCCGATGGCGGGGAGAGGATACTTCCCTCGGAAGAATGGAAGTGACCTTCGCCTCCCTCTGGATCAGCAAGTCGGTCGAGGAAGGTATCCAGTGGGAATCACCCTCGGAAGAGACTGAGGAACGTGCCACGGCCTGGAGGATACTGGAGCACTACCTTCAGAACCCGCCTATTCCTCTCGAGGAAAAACCAGAGGCGGTGGAGGTGGTCGTGGAGCGGGATCTTCTTGCCCACGGTTTACCTCCCTTAAAAGGGGTCATCGATTTGGTGAGAGGAGGAGGACGTATCGTGGATTTCAAAACCACGGCCCGGACTCCGGACGACGCTCAGGCCCGTCACCTCAACGAAGTGCAATTGGGTTGTTATGCCCTGCTCTATCGTGAGGCTACCGGCCATCCCGAATCCGGGTTTGAGCTGCATCACCTCGTCAAAACGAAGACTCCCAAGCTGATCGTGACGACCCTGGATCCGATGGAGCCGGGTCAAATCCGCCGTCTCATCCGCCTCATGGAATCCTACGTCGCGGGTGTGGAATCCGAGGACTTCGTTCCCAGCCCGGGGATGCAGTGCAGTTTCTGCGATTACCTGACGCATTGTCAGGCGTGGAAAGGAGGGGCCGCATGAACCGGATCGTCAGGATAACAATGCTCAGCGGCATTGCACTCTTCATGAGCGGGTGTTCCCACCCTGACCGCTACAGTGGCCCGGACATGGAGCCGATAGGTTCCGGTCTGCGTTTCATCGGCATTGGCCTCGTCGTCATGGCGCTGGTCTTTGTGCTCTCGGGAAGACGCGGAAATGAAAAGGAGTAACTCCCATGGATGATCTGCTTTTCACCCTCATTGCCGTGGCGGCCGTCGCCGCTTTCGTCGTCGGCGTGGTGTCCGGGATATTGCCCACCCTCCTCCTCGGTCTTCTGATCGGGATCGGATTGGTGGCTCTGCACCGGTACCTGCGTTGACATCCCCATTCACCCAAACACTAACGGGAAGGTCCGGGGGCACGAGGTGTGTTCTCCGGACCTTCCACCCTTTACCCCAAAACCAATTATTACCCTTATTATGAAACCATTGATTGAAAATCCTATGCCGCGAGTGACCACGCCACCCCGTGGCATGTTGCTCCATTGCGGCGCTGAACTCGTTGACCGGAGAACGGTCTATGATGTGGCCACCCCGGCCGGCACGGACACCTGGTTCCCTCTCGCACATGCGGGTCTGATCCACGAGGTCGAAACCCAGCTGAGATCGGCAGGCTTCAACCTGACCGGAGAACATCACGCCATCACTCACGACGGGGCACGTTACTTCGGTTTGTTTGAGGTGAATACCCCCGGTCGTGATGACCGCGACTACGGCTGGGTCGTGGGCATTCGTAACAGTCATGACAAGTCCTATCCGGCCGGCCTCGTGGCGGGCTCGAAGGTCTTTGTCTGTGACAACCTCTCGTTCTGCGGTGAGGTGCGAATCTCACGAAAGCACACGCGCTTTGCTGCGCGTGACTTGCGGCACCTGACCTCCCGGGCGGTCGGACAGCTCGGTGACCGGTTCAATCGGATTGATGAGCGTATTGCGGCCTATCGGTCGAGGCGTATAAGCGATCCCCAGGCGCATGATATTGTCGTCAAGGCGATGGATTGCCGGGCAATCACCGCGAGCCAGGTTCCGGCGGTGCTGCACGAATGGCGGGACACGGTGTATGACGACTTCCGGCCACGGAATGCCTGGAGCCTTTTCAACGCCTGCACGGAGGCGTTCAAGGGAATTAGCCCTCACACCATGGTGGAACGCAGCCAAGCCCTGCACGGGCTGTTTGATGGCCTAGTCGGGTTGAACTGACCCGCTCGTCATCGAGAAAACCCGTCGCCACGACAACGGGCGGGTTTTCTTTTAGCTATCAGCTCGATAGGGGGCGGAAAAACAGCAGCGTCACTTGGCGATTGACCGATCATCGGGGGATTTCTACGCTACGATGACAACTCATTTCCCTAACATTCCTATCCTGTTGGCAGACTCAAAAACATTTCTCGGTTGGAACCTAATCTCTTAAACAGTAATGAAAAATTCTTGGCATGTAGCGACCGCCGCGGAGGCCATGGCTGCGGCGCAATTCGCTCGGTGTGGCTGGGATATTTCCGTTCAGTATGGGGCCAACCAACCCGAGTATGACCTGGTTGCGGTAAAGAGTGACCGGGTCCTAAAAGTCTCAGTGAAGGGAAGCAAGGACGGCAGTTGGGGTTTGACGCAATCCTTTCTCAAAAACGCAGATTACCACTCTGCCGTGGATTCATGGCTGGCAAAACACTCGGTGAAAACGGTTTTCTGCTTCGTTCAATTCAAGGGCGCTGAGCTTTCGGTGCTTCCTCGAATGTATCTCGCCACTCCGTTTGAGATCGCGCAACGCCTTAAGGCCACTGCAGCCGGTCGTGGGGATTCCATTCTGTATGAGTATCACGCATGGACCAAGCGGGCCCACGCAGCCGGTAGTATTGAGCAGATTTCCGATTCTTGGAAGTTTTGCGAAGCGCGACTTGAACAGGTTGCCGATTCAATCTGACTTCCAGCGGCGCTGGACGATCCACCGTATTATTCACACTTCGCGGTCGGTGTTTCAGGGCGTAGATCCTTCCGACCTCGTATCCGGGCGACCTGCTGGCCGACCGAGGCAGCACTTCAACGTGAAAAAGTTGGCCGACTTTTCCATGAAAGGGGAACAGCGTGCTCATTCCCTATGTAACTCGTTCATTATCAACTTAATCACATGTCGGAAACGCCCGAAATCTGTGCGGATTCGGGGGTACACAATCTAATAAATATGGCCGTCATTATAAATAAGCTTTGTACACGCTGTTTCTACCTTAAGAACATGTCCAAAAAGCACTTTGTACTTAAGAACCTCTGAAATTTAGCTTAATGACACGAATTATTCCTTAATTACAATGTCCGGGCCCGTGGGAAAATGGGCGTCGGCGCCATCCCGATGGCGTCCACCGTTCGAGATCAATCAAGTTCACCCCCTGGCAGGTTCCTTGCCCTCCCTGCCGCTCGCCTTGTCGACCCGCTTGGCGGGGATCAGATTCTGGGACGCGAGGTGGTGCAGGTAAGCTCCCGGTTCGTCATCTTCGCTCTCGACTGGATCGCCATACCGCCAAAAGGTGATGTCGATCAGGCGCGCGCAGGGCACCGTCCACCGGGTCCCGTTCTTAAGCACGACCTCGTTCTCATCAAGGCGGCTGTAGTGGGTGATGTGTTTCATGGTCCGCACGTTGGCATCGGCCTAGAACGAGGAAATGTTTTTTTGAACAGCCATAAGAGTTCAGCGCAGAGTCAATTGCGTGGAGAAACCCGGGAAGGCCGATTCGGGGATTGCCCGGCTGAACTGTAGGCGCTATATCAGGTCTGCTCTTCCCGTTCCGACAGGCCGTTGGGACTGCGGGGCTGACTTGAAACGACAATATCCCTGCACGACGGGCGGCAGACTATGGCAAAAATCGAAGATCTCATTGCGCAAATCCCGGACGAACGGCTTAAGAGGGCCATCGGAGCTGAGGTTCGCGAGTTAAAGAAGAACAAGAAGTTCGGCCTCGTCTTTGAGGAGCACCTGCCCGAGACGGTGCGCCTGCCGAAGTTGCCGGTGCGGGAGGGCGAGTTGGTCGCGAAGAAGCGCGAGACTGGGAACGAACTGTGGCGGGTGAAGAGCATTCGTAAAGGCATCGCCACGCTCGAGCGTTCCATCGAGGGCTATCCGGTTGGCGAACCGGCCGAGGTCGAAGTTCCCGTCGCGGAGCTGGTGGTGGTACGGAGCTTCGGTGATCCTATTTATCCGGCCTTGGTGCCAGTAGATCGGGTTGCGCGGGGCGGCCCGGACAAGCCCTGGAACATGCTGATCAATGCGGACAATTTCCACGCTCTGCAATTGCTGCTCTACGCCTACGAGGGCAAGGTCGACGTGATCTACATTGACCCTCCGTATAACACCGGGGCGCGGGATTGGAAGTACAACAACGATTACGTCGATAAGGCAGATACCTTCCGACACTCAAAGTGGCTCTCGATGATGAAGAAGCGCTTGCTGCTGGCGAAGCGATTGTTGAAACCGAGCGGCGTGATGATTGTCACGATTGACGAACACGAGGTGCAGCATCTCGGCGTTCTATTGGCGCAGAGTGATATGTTTGCGAACCATTCGCGGCAAATGTGCACGATCGTCATCAACGAAAAAGGCGTCGCGCAGGGCAAGCTGTCGCGGGTCGAAGAATACGCGTTCTTCTGCTTCGGTCCCAAAGCCGACATTGCACCCCAAAATGACGATCTGCTTGCTCCCGACCGAAAAGACAGCAAGCGTTTCACCCTCCCGAGGTGGGAGTGGTTACTGCGGGGTGGCACCAACTCACGTCGCGAAGACCGCAAGCAGTTGTTCTTTCCCGTCATTGTGGATCCATCAGTGCCAAAGATTGTCGATTTCGGTGATCCTTTACCACTCGATCAACAACCGAATCTTGAGAAGAAGGATGAAAAACGCGTTTCGTGGCCATTTCGCACTGATGGCTCTCTTGGGAATTGGCGCGTCAGCCCGGGAACGCTCCGCGAGTATCTGAAGAAAGGATACGTGAAGTTGGGTGGCTACGATGCATCCCGAAAGACCTGGACGATCCTGTATCTTGGAAAAAAGGCGCAGAAACAGATCGAGTCTGGTGCAATCAAAATTGCAGGGCGCAATCCTGATACCGGAGCTGTGTCAATCGAGTTTACATCAGGAGAGCAACGGCAAATTAAAACAGTATGGCATCGTAGCTCCCACGATTCGGGCAATTACGGTTCAACGATGCTCCGAAACATCCTCGGTGAAGGTGGGGTATTTGCGTTTCCGAAATCCCTTTATGCCGTTCGCGACACATTGCGTGCCGTTACGAGTCATCAGCCGGACGCGCTCATAATAGATTTCTTTGGCGGGTCGGGAACCACACTTCACGCTACGGCCTTGGTAAACCACGAGATGGGGGGGAGTCGCAAGTGTATTTTGGTCACGAACAACGAAGTCACCGAGAAAATCGAATCAAAGCTCCGGGAGCAAGATGTGTTTCCGGGCGATCCCAAGTTTGAGCGGCATGGAGTGGCGGAGTCGGTAGCATGGCCGCGCTGTCGCTCCGTGATTGAAGGCAGGCGTATGGATGGAACTCCGCTCCAAGGTGACTATTTGGACGGCCATCCAATGAGCGAAGGTTTCAACGAAAACCTCGAATACTTCCGTCTCGACTTCCTCGACCCTGACGAAATCGCCCGTGGTGACGCCTTCAAAGCTATCCTCCCGGTGCTCTGGATGATGGCGGGTTGCCGCGGTGAACGCGAGGACTCGAAGGGCTCGACGCCGTGGTTTCTCCCGAAGCACTCGCCCTTCGTGGTGCTAATCCAGGAGAAGCAATTCCACGCCTTCCGCGAAAAGCTCGCCGAGCGGCCCGACATTGAATGGGTCTTCCTGATCACGGACAGTGAGGAGAACTTTTCCCAGATGCGCCGGACCCTGGGTCGCAAATACGAGTGCGTGCAGCTCTACAAGAGTTATCTGGACAACTTCCGCATCAACACGCAGGACGCTCTGAAGGGGTGAACGGGAAACACGATGAAGTGCGAACTCAAAGATTTTCAAGAAACCTCGGCGCGGAGCATCCTCGCGAAGCTCGTCGCTGGCCGGGCCGAGATAAGTCATGGTGAACTCCAAGCGGTGGTCCTCAGTGCTCCCACTGGATCGGGCAAGACGATTACCGTGGCAGCGGTGATCGACTGGATGTTCGGCAGTGCCGAAGGAATACCCGCGAGGCCAAACACGACCTTTCTCTGGCTCTCGGACTCGCCGGAGTTGAACCAGCAAAGTAAGGACAAGCTGGTCGCTGTCTGCGACAACGTGATGTTCAACCGGCTCATTACTGTAGACAGCTCTGATTTCGACACGGAACGTCTCGAACCCGGCCACGTCTATTTCATTAACACGAGCCTGCTCGGTCGCGACAAACTTCTTACGCGAACGGGCGACCGAAAAGCATTCACGTTCTGGCAGACGGTGGCAAACACGGTGGCGGCTGCGCCCGAGGATTTCATTCTGATCATCGACGAGGCGCACCGCGGAGCGGGGGTGAATCAGCAGTCGCGGAAGACGATCATGCAAAAATTCGTAATGGGATCAGACGCCGACGGTCTGCCGCCAGTGCCGCTGATCCTCGGGATGAGCGCGACACCGCAGCGCTTCAACGAACTGCTTGGGAACACGACACGCACTCAACGACCGGTGAACATCACGCCGGAGATGGTGAGCAGAAGCGGCCTCCTGAAAGACCTGATTGTCGTCACTACGAACAAATCCGAATCGGTACAGAGCGATCTGACGCACCTGCAAACGGCAGCCGGCCGCTGGAAGGAATTCAGTGATCGGTGGGATGCCTATTGTACGAAGGAGAAAGAGAAGGAGCCGGTGAAACCCGTACTGGTCGTCCAGGTGCAGGACGGCACCGATTCCAAGCTGACGCTGACGCCACTCGACGATGTCGTGACTGTGCTCCAGCGCGTGATGGGTCCGCTCGCGGTGAATGAGATCGTCCACTGTTTCCAGGAGAAAGAGGAGATCAGCTACGGTGGATGCATCATCCGCCGCATGGACGCCTCTCGCATCCAAGGCGCAAGCGAAGTGAAGGTTGTACTTTTCAAAACGGCACTAACGACCGGCTGGGATTGCCCCCGGGCAGAGGTGATGATGAGCTTCCGAAAGTCAGTCGATGCGACGACGATCGCCCAACTCGTGGGCCGCATGATCCGCACACCTCTGGCGCGCCGGATCGAGAGTGACGAGTCTCTGAATACGGTGGAACTCTTCCTGCCCCACTACGACACGGCAAATCTGGAATCGGTGTTGAATGCGCTCCGCTCGCCCGATGCGCAGGATGGACCGGGTAGCAGAGTCGTAACGCAGGCGACTGACTACTTACGAAATTCGGTGTATGCCGATGTCTTCGCACACCTCGCGACCCTGAAAACGTATAGCGTCGATCGCGCTCCGAAAATGGCGTTCACAAAACGGACCCTTCGCCTCGCCGGGATGTTGATGCAGGAAGGCATAGCGGTCGATGCGGACGAACAACTGAAGCTAAAGCTGACGGACGAGCTCGCGAAACTGCGCGACGGATTCGCGAAGAAGAACCCGGACTGGGCAAAAACAGTCAAAGACGGTGGCGAGATCGAGGTGGATGTCACGTCCGTAGCGGTCGGCTCGCTGAAGGTGACGGGTCGCAACAAGACCCGAATGGTGCTCTCACAGGAAAACATCGACCTGCTCTACGAGGAGTCGGGCCGGGCACTGGCGGCAGGGGAAGGGCTGCACCGGGCCTATTGGAAGCGATTCGAAGACAAGGCGAAGCCGAATGAATGTAAGCTGGAGCTGTTCGCCGTGGTCCGGCAGGCGGCAACTCAACCGGCTCTCGAGGAAGTGGCGAAGAAGGAATTCAACACGCTGTGGAACGACCACAAGGCGGCGATCAATCAATTGCCCGCAGGTGATCGTGCCCGCTTCCGGCAACTGATGCTGGCAAGCGGAACGGCGGTGGAGCACGAATGGGTATTGCCCGACAAGATCGTTGAGAAGCCCGGAGAATCGAAATGGGCGAACCACCTCTACACGGATGCGGCGGGTGATTTCGCCGTAGATCTCAATGGATGGGAAACGGCTTTCCTCAACTGGACACACGGGCAAAGTGATTTCCACTGCTGGCTGCGGAATTTCGAGCGACGCGATTGGGCCTTCTGCATTCCCTACAATCTCGGCGGGCAAAAGGCATTCTATCCGGACTTCGTGATCGTGCGAAAGCAGGGCAAGGGATTTGTCGTCGATCTGTTAGAACCCCACGATGACTCACGAACGGACACGTGGGCGAAAGTCCAGGGGCTCGCCCAATTCGCCGATGCTCACGGAATATCCTTCGGCCGCTTGATGGTCGCACGCAAGATTGGCGACACACTCGAAATGGTCGATGTCTCTGATCTAACGACGAGGGAAAAGGCGCGGAAGATGCAGAGTGCCGGGGACCTTGGGGCGTTGTTTGAAGAGATTGGCAGTTGATTGTTGGCCTCGTCGGCCTGATGGCACATTAAATACGTGAGCTTAGTCCTATCACCAAACAGGGTCATGAGCGAAACCAAACAGGGTCATGCGAGGCTTCTGTAACGGGTTTGAATACCCATTAGTTTGCTTGCTCACACATCGCGCCCCATGTCTTTCATTGACATCCATGAAATCGTAGCTCCCTGAAGGTCCGCGTATCGGCCCCAGAGGCCGTCTTACGTGGCGCTGCGTGATGATTCTGCCAAACATCGCCTTGTCAGCGATTATTTCGATCGAGGTGGAATCCGTTTCTTTAGGGCGGCTGCTTGATCTGCGTGAACGTAGACGGCGGCAAGAATTGCCTCTGTGATGTCCAATGCGAGGAGGATCTCCTTGGAGCTTGGATCGAAATTGCGGTGGATGGTAGCATGTCCCAATTCGAGGGTGTCTCGCAACGCATCAACCTGCTTCTCGCCAATGAACCCCTGGTCCCGTAGTGCCTTCAGGTTGGCCTCGAATGAGCCTTGATCGCCACACTTGTCGATCATAGTTCGTTCAAGGAGCGCACGGATGCCCATTGCGGCCAAGGCCAAGCACTCGGAAAATAATGCGACGTAAATCTGATGAAGTAGTTTCGGAACAAAATGATCGTTCCAGAGGAAGATATCCCCTTCGTGAGCCTGAAGCCACTCTGGCGGCTTGCGCGAAGTTGCCGGCGGGTAGTAACGAACCCGAGCCACGGGTCGCCCGTTGTAATCGATATCGTCACTGAACCACGACCGATTCCGCACGGTGATGTTGTCGCATCCGCAGCACTTCAAAACTTCAAAATCCTCCTGCCCGCCAATGGTGTGCCTGCCGTGTTCATCTTCCGCAATTACCTCCTCCCACGGCTCCTTTAATTCAAAGAGAACGTGGTGGTTTGTCTCGCCCTTGCAGCGATTGCAATGGGCTTTCACGACATCGTCTTGGTCGGCCATTTTCTTAACAGGGTCAAATCCAGCCTGAATACTATGATTGCTCCGACTTTGGAAACAATGGTGGTGGAAATTCTTCTGTTGGCACTTCGTTTGGGTCCCTACCGTCAATTTGGGCGGCCAAGCTCGGAGAAATGTTCTCGGCTATTTGAAGGTTTCGGTCTTGATAAAAACGGACGCGCCCTTCGAAGTGCTGTAAGAACCGCTCTCCGTCGATACCCAAGTGTTCTCCGATCTCCTGGGTTAATGACCAAAGAGCTTGGAATCTTGCTTCGCGGAGAATCTTGTGCCGCTGATCCACCGGAGCCATGTCTTCATCAAGAATCCGTTGGGTCTCTTCCAGTGCTGCAACTCGATCTTCGAGAGAGTATTCGTTATTCATTAGCTTTGATATCCCGGGCCGAACGACTAGCGCTTGCAGACGTTGTGGAGAGCCTCACGCCCCAACGGGTTAAGGGTTGTAGTGAGATGGCCATTTCGACTCAGATCAGGGTAGCAGTAGCAGTTGTTCTGTTTGCGGGTGTCAGGCGCCGGCGATTATCTCGGTGAGAAACATTATTCCGTTTTCGACGCGCTGCTTTATCGCTGTAAGCTGCGCGAAATCGAAGGTGCCGGCTGCGCCATGAGTCCCATCATTCAGTAGGCGAAACAACTGCACAATATTCTCCATGTCCTGTTCGACGAAATCCTCGAGGGCGTCTTCGATCATTCCCTGGCGTCGCAAGAAATATTTGATTTTTGCACGCCGAGTGGGGTTTCCGCGATCTGTAACCTCACAGTCCGGAATTAGGGCGAACACATCGATGTCTGGAGCCTTTAATTCCAGAATTTTGGTAATCACCTCCCTAGCGCTTGTACAGAAGTGGCGTGCGGCGTCGGGATTTCTCGGGTCGAGCGCAAATACCGCGCCGTTCCATCGATCGTTCAATTCTGGCGAAATACTCGCAAGGCCATCCAAGAGTTCCGAATTTATTAGGGGCTCGGCAGGTGTGTCTCCGGCACCCTCTGTTCCGAGAATTCTATTCGTTACCTCAAGACTGTTTGCCGTCTCTCGCTCTGAAAGATCGAGAATATGGTTGTATCGCGATTCGAGACCGTTGATCTCAGCGTAATTTTCAAGCCTTGAGTACGACTCGTGGAGCGTCTCGACAGATGTTCGATAAACGGTAAATCGGGTTGTTGTTGCGGATCCGGAATTCAGCCGGGAGAGTTCGCTTCGAATACGAGACCTGTTGGCTCGGACCCTTGCGTTGTGCTCTCTTACTGCCTGGTTGTACTTTCCGACCGCATTCTTTACCCCTTGATTGTAACGCCTGACGGCCTGGTTGTAGTTATTGATTGCCTGCCGCTGCTTCTGCTGTGCCTGTTGGAGCTTGCTGCGCAATTGTGAAGCTGAAATTTTCCGTGCCATCTTTCTTTTGGTTTCAGTTCATTCGTCCAATTTCTTAGCAATGACGGGCTTTGCGGTGGCGGCGTAGGGCCGTATTCCTCATTGAAAATCCGATCTCGGAAACACATATTGATAGTGAGTAATCACTTTCGAAAAGCGTTCGCTAAGCATGGTCCGATCATAGATTAACACGCGAGCCTTCTTAGTTCCAGCTCCGGTCACAAGGTATAAATAGAATCGTTCATCTTGCCACGCAGCTTGTTGTTCGAGTTCTTCAAGCCAACGAAAAGTGAATCGGTCCTTGGATGTGGCCTTAACTTCAATGTGACGCTCGTCGGCGCCGTCGATCGTCGAAGTCACGAGATCATAACCACACTTGCTGACGCGCTCACATTTCGTACGTCCCTGCTTCGTTTCGAACTCGATCACAGCCTTGATGCCGGATAGTTCAGTAATTTGGTTTGCCATAGATTGAATCGCCGCTCTTGGCCTCCTTCACACGGCCACTGCCCATAATAGTTATATCCGACAGCTCCATTTGTAATCAAACGACACCTGCCCGGTCGGAACTCCGCTCGCCGGAAACGCGCTGAATCTTAAAAGGCGGGGCGTCATCGTGAAAGCCCTTTTTTCAGTGGCACCTCAATCTAACCGCGACCCTGGCGCGGCCGACTGAGGCGGCACATCAAGGTGAAAAAGTTTGGCCGTTTTTTTCATGATGGGCCAAGGGCATGACTCTTTCTTATGTAAGTCGTTCATTATCAACTTAATCACATCCCGAAAACACCCGAAATCTGTGTCAAACCGGGGGTACACAATCTAATAAATATGACTGTCATTATAAATAAGCTTAAGGACACGCTGTTTCGCCCTTAAGAACATCCCAAACAGTACTTTGTACTTAAGAACGCCTGAAATTGAGCTTAGTTACACGCGTTTTTCCTTATGAACGCCCTGTGCGCACGTTGTGTACAAACGTTTCCCTTAATAACACTGCCCGGGCACTGCGCGATACACGCACACGAAAGGGCGACGGTCATGCGATGGAGGTTGTCAAAGAACGTGGTGGGCGACACTGAAACGATGTGGATGGGGATGCCGGTAGTCGCAAACAGGGGTGAGTGAGGGATAGAACAGGGTCATGCGGGGTAGTTCTGCTTTATCCATTCCTCGACCTGAGAAAGATATACCGCCTCCCCATCAATGGGCAGTTTGGAAATGGCCCGTTTACAACGTTCAATCGTGGAATTTATTCCAGAATCGATATCACATGCGATCCCATGAATCTCAGCACGACGTTTCAACTTTGTTGCCCTGTCGCATCGGAGAAGTGGCAATACGGTGGGATCGATGCCCCAGATTACCCGGGCCCAGTTCGGGATCGACATTGCCACGGTCAGAAATGGAAGATCCAAGGCAAAGGCATGTACGAATGCCATCCGTTGCTCATCCCGACTGGCGATGAAGTCCGGATTTTGCAGGTGGCTCGATAGATCGGTCGAACGACAGGCGTCCCTGAACGAACGAACAGCAAGAGGCAGAAGTTCGCCATATTCGTAGCAGAGGTCATTGTTCAAAAGTCTTTGCCGACACTTGATGACAGAAGGAATGAGTGATTCGTCGTCCTCGTGCCCCGAAAACTTTTTGATTGTCGAATGAAGCTCCGATCTCACCGACTGAGACTTGCCGTCGGCCCATTCACAAAGTGCTTTCCAATGATTAGCGGTTCTCTCATCATGGTCATAGGCTGCGGAGTTTCTGGTGTTCAAAAGCTCCTTGAGTGTGCCCCATTTCCCCGGATTTGGACCGGCCAACAGTATCTTCCGCACGGCGCCAACACTAAACGTGCCGCTATTCTTGACGAGTCGCCGCGCCAATTCTGGAGTCCACTCGGAATCGTTGCTCAGCGACAGAAACAACTGGCCCAACACGGACTTTTGACACCACTCGAGGGCTTCCGGCTTTGTCCACCTTTCTTGCACCGGTGGAGGCTTAAGGACCGGGATAACTTGCTCAAACAGGAAGACTTCGTATTGGTAACGTCGATCAGGATCATGCTTGATCGCATCGGCCATCCGCCACAACTTCGCAACGTCGAACAGCGCGGACGGGGATTCACCCACGGAACAAACCTGAGCAGACTGGTCGGAATCCTTCGTTGTCCCGGGGTCAGAGTTTATGACCTCGGAATTGGGAATGGGTTCTCCGGGTGGAGGGAGAACTGAATCAGTCGGAAGAGGCACATCCGTAAAGTGTAAATCTTTTTCCCCGGGAAGATCTTCTTGATCAAAAAGAGAATTGGAAACCCCTTTCCCGGAAAGGGGTCTAGGGGATTCTTCTATTTTATCTCCCTTATATTGCGCCCCCGAATCCCGTTCCCCCGGCGACCGCTCCTCCGGATTCCGGTGGTGCGGCTGAGAGCGTTCATTCCGGCTGGCCGTACCTTTAGTCGATTTAGACGATCCCATTGAATCGTCCGATTTTGAGATCGAAGACTTAGGCGAATAATCGTTTGGCGGGACCACGGATCCGTCGTTTTCGTACATCGTGAACTGACCATCAGATCGGAAGCAAATTTTCCGGTTCCTGCCGCGCAGGTCCTCGCGCAAACGCAGGTACTGAACTTCGATGGCCGACCCTTTATGCTGACCGTTCGGTTCCACGAAATCAACGTAGCGGATCCAGCCTTCTCGATTCAAAAGTGCGAGGGCCTTCTCGACCCGGGCTCGCCCTAACCCGCGCCCACCCTCACCGCGGAATCGCTTATCAATTTCGACCTTCACCCGGTTAGCCGTCCATTGGTGCCTCGGCCCGGCGCTCTTCAAAACCCCGTAAACAGTGAAGGCGTCAAGATCTCCGATGGTGGTGTAAAAGTCTTTCGGAATTCTGAGATGCGAATCGTCTTTGATAGCAGGTCGGATAAACCCGACATCCATTAGAAACTTCCTATCCGTCGCCATAATAATCTTACTGTCATTAAGTTAGGTGAATTTCAGGAGGGCGGTTTTCTGGCACACTTCAAAGATCCATGAGGTGATCGTGCATTTTCTTCACTTTTACAATTGCTTTTTGTGTAACTTGAAGAATCATCCATTTAATCCACTCAAATGAAACCCATCGAAATCCTGAACTGCCGTCGCCTACCCTCCCGGCTGAACGCCGAGCAGGCTGCCGCCCTGATAGGATGCAACCCCCATGACATTCCCGCCCTCATTCGCGCGGGACTGCTGAAACCGCTAGGAACCCCAGTTGCGAATTCGGTAAAATGGTTCGCGGCCTGTGATCTCGAAGAGAAAGTATCCGATCCCAAGTGGTGCGCGCGTGTTACCACAACGATTTACGACTTCTGGAAGAGCAAGAAAACCCCCAGCACCGACTAATCGATGGAACCCCCGGGATTTACGATTCGACGTCTCCGAAAGGCCCGCGGTTGGACGCTGTCCGATTTGGCGCAACGGGCGGATCTGTCCGTCGCCTACCTTTCGGCGATGGAAACAAGAAACCGTCCCCTCACCAGGCCTGCTGCGGAAAAGCTTGCTGCCGCGTTTGCCGAAGAGGACAAAGAACTCGGAATCCTGCTCGACGGTTTCGATCAACTGATCGCGCAATACGAAGAGCAGAAACTGCAAACGGCAGAGGAACACAAGTGGGGGGCGACTCGAACAACCCTAAGAGCTTTTGATCGCGACATCTTCGATGGAATCCGCATCATGCGCGGTGGCCGCATCGAAAAGAAGGCATACACCCTCGTCGAACAGGAAGGTTTCGAGATTGTGAAGAACGGTCGGACGCTGAGCCGTCGCTCCATCATCGAGGTCGATGGCGAATTGTTCGAAGTCGAGTTCGCCCTCTCGCGCCTTGAGAAGGATATGTCCAGCGACGGATTCCTAGCTCTTCCCTAAGTCCTCACTGCACTACACAGGTGAAGGAATCGCCGGGCACACCGCCTGCGAAGCGCGCGCATAGGCCCGGTGAACGGCCTTGCTCCCGTGCCCCAGCGCCGCCATGGCCAAACGCTCCGGGATCCCCGCCTCGGCAGCGCGCTCGGCCCAGGCATAACGATAGCTGTGCAGCGAAAGCCCCTTGATCTTGAGGAGCCGGAGCCGGCGGCGGAACTCCGAAGCACGGAAGTTGTGCCCGCCATTCTGGATCCCGGGGAAGAGCAGCCCCTCCGTCGGCAGCTGCGCGAGGATCCCTCGGAGCGCATCGGATAGTTGCATGCGGCACAGCTGCCCCGTCTTGGACCGCTCGAACATCAGGAGGCCCTTGGTGAGGTCAAATTGATCGGTGCGAAGTTTGGCCGCATCCGACTGCGAGGCGCCAATCTCCCAGAGCAGCGAGTAATACAGGCGGCGCTCCACGTCCTTCTCAGCGGCGATGACACGCTCGTGTTCCTCCCGGGTGATGGCACGCATCTGCCTTTTCTTCTTCGGCGCTGGAAAGGAGCGGCGCGGGATGACCGGTCGCGGCAGCCATCCCACATCGACGGCGAGATTCTGCAACTGGACGAGGTAAGTGTTCACCGAAACCTTCTCCGACCGAAGCACCGCGAAGAAGTCCTCCGCCAGCGTGTTGATGACCAGCTTGTCGCGGATGAGGTCGAACTCGCGCATCGCAAAGACACGCCGCTTCCTGTCCTGTGTCTGCGGCGCTCCCTTCCTCGAGTATTCCTCCATGACGTCGCGCCAAGTGCGCTTCTTCGCGAGTGGGTCGCTAGAGGTCAAGTAGGCCTTGGCGAGTTCGTAACTCAGCGCCGGCGATTCATGCGACTGGTTCTCCGCATCGACCAGCTTCTGCGCCGCCTTCCTACAGGACGTGCCCAGGCTGGTGCGCTCGTTAGTCAGCGTGTCACGCTTGTAGAATTTGTTTCCCCGTTTGAAGACTCGGAATCTGGGTTTCATTGGCTGTGGAAATCAGCCTAAAACCAACCGGTGGGAGAGCCCAAACGAGCGCGTCCAAGGAGTGCGGGAGCAGTGCCGGAGCGACTCAAGTCATGCACAGTTTCATGCACACTTGGCCATTTTGGCCCATTTTATCCCGCGTAACTCACTGTGGATAAACCAGTTAAGAAAAAGCTCCTCCGGTTGGGATCGAACCAACGACCTAGTGGTTAACAGCCACCCGCTCTACCGCTGAGCTACAGAGGAATTGAAAGAACACTGCCGCTCGCAGAGAAGCCGTGAGGCGACCTAGCAGGCGGGTGCCGAATTTGCGCGCTCAGCTCGGGTATTTCAAGGGGAAAATAGCGGAATATTGCTTTTTCCGGGAATGATGGCGAATCGCGTGAACCACCCCCTTCTATCTGCCAAAGGCTGAAGTTGGCCGTTGAACCCCTCCCGATGTCCGTTCAACATAGCCCGATATGTTCAAACTTCGCGTCGACACGGGCGGCACCTTTACCGATTGCTGGGGAATGGCTGAGGGGGACCTTGTGCCCCGCTTTGCCAAGGTCCTCTCCTCGGGGCGGCTCCGGGTTGCGGTAAAAGAATGGATCTCGCCGACGGAGTTGATCCCGGTGATTCCTCCCGGCTGGCGGATTGCTGACTCGTTTTTCACCGGATACAAACTCGAGTCCGGCGGACAATCGGCGCTGATTCTTTCCTTCGAGGCCGCCACGAAACGGGTGGTCCTTTCCCGCTCCGTGCCGGTTTCGGAGGCGGTTGATCTCTTCACCCGCGAGGAAGCGCCCGTCATCGGGGCACGTCTGCTTACCGGCACCCCGCTGGATCGTCCTTTCCCTGCCATGGACTTCCGTCTCGCAACAACACGGGGAACGAATGCCCTGCTCGAGCGAAAAGGAGCCTCAGTGGCCTTTTTTGTAACGAGGGGATTCGGCGACTTGCTCACCATCCGGGATCAGCGCCGGAGCGATCTCTTCGCCCTGAAACACGAGAGACCCTCTCCTCTCTTTTCCACTGTGATTGAGGTAGACGAACGGCTCCCGGCAAAGGGAGAGGTTCTCGAAGCGATCCGATTGGAAGCCGAATTCGAATCGGCAGTGAAGCAGGCTCTGGAGGCGGGCACAACCGTTGCGGCGGTGGCGCTTCTTCACAGCTACCGGAACCCGGACCATGAACAGACCCTTCGCTCCCGCCTGCTCGCGCTTGGATTTTCCCATGTGTCGCTCAGCTCGGAACTGGCTCCGCTCATCAAGATCCTTCCCCGGGCCGAAACGGCCGTGGCGAATGCCTTTCTGCATCCGGTGATGCAATCTTTCCTTGATCATCTCCGCGACCGATTGGGCGAAGAGAGTTCACTCCTCACGATGACTTCGGCGGGCGGGCTGGAATCTCTGGAGACGTTTTGTCCGAAGGATTCACTTCTTTCCGGTCCCGCCGGCGGAGTCTCGGGTGCGGCAGCGGTGGCAGAGGAACTGGGCTATTCGCACCTCCTCACCTTTGACATGGGCGGAACGAGCACGGATGTGGCCCGATACGACGGCGGTTTTCAGTATTGTTTTTCCCAGAGTGTCGGCGACGCACGACTGCTTTCCCCTTCCCTTCTCATTGAAACTGTCGCGGCCGGTGGAGGGTCGATCTGTCAGTGGAAAAACCATCGACTCCAGGTTGGTCCCGAGTCTGCCGGAGCCTTTCCCGGTCCGGCCTGTTACGGAAATGGAGGACCGCTCACGATTACCGATGTGAACCTGCTTCTAGGCCGCATCGACCCGGCGAACTTCGGAATTCCCCTGACCGGGTCGAACTTCCAGGCCGCGAGCGCGGCGGCCCTCTCCCTGCAGGCGCAAGCGGGGCATTCTACAACCGAACTGGATCTCACCTTTCTCGCCGGACTGCTCGATATCGCGGTCGAGCAGATGGCGGATGCCATCCGGACCATCTCGGTTCGCGACGGGGCCGATCCCGCGGAATACGCCCTGCTTGCTTTCGGAGGAGCCGGCCCCTTACATGCCTGCGAAATTGCGGAGCGTCTCGCGATCCGCACCATTCTCATTCCCGCTGAGGCCGGACTGTTGAGCGCCTACGGTCTGGAGCGCGCCAGCATCGATAGAATCGCGGAAGGACAAATCAATGGGCTCATTGATGCGGACAATCTTTCCGACAACTTTGTTCGGATCGAGACGGAAGCGATCAAGGCACTGCAAGCGGCGGGTTATTCCGGGACGATCACGCGGCGTCTCGCCGAGTTGAGGCTCACGGGACAGGATGCTACTCTGACCCTTGATGTAACCGAAGGAGCGGAACTCGCGCAAACCTTCCGGTCACACTACCGGGGAACCTTCGGGTATGATCCTCCGGAAGGCAGAGGCATCGAAGTGGTGAGCTATCGGGCGATTGCGGGGACGGGACGGACGGTGAGAGAGGCTCACACGAGGGCAACAAGCCACGAAGCTACGGAGTCTGACGGGACAGGGTTGGGAGGGAGCCTTTACCCTGTTGAATCAGCGTTTCTGGATCGGGCAGGACTTTCTCCTGGCGATGAAATCTCGGGCCCACGGGTGATTCAGGATCCTTTCAGCACGCTTTATCTGAAGGACGGATGGACGGCAAAAGTGGTGGAAAACGGAGCCCTCGTTCTGACCTGGCAGGCGGAAGAAAGCCGAAGTGAGACAAACCGGCCGGCACAGGTGGTTCGTGAACTGTTCTGGCATCGCTTCGACCACCTCGTTCGTGAAATGGGCACGATGCTGCAACGCTCGGCGATCTCGACGAATGTGAAGGAACGGGCTGATTTTTCCTGCGCCCTGCTCGACGGAGCGGGTGAACTGATCACCAGCGCGCCGCACATTCCGGTGCATCTCGGCGCGCTTGGTCTCTGTGTGAGGATGGTCAGGGAAACCCTGACAATGAACCCGGGCGATACGATCATCACGAATCACCCGGCCGCGGGAGGGTCCCACTTGCCGGATGTCACCCTCATCACTCCGGTCTTTGACGGAGACACTTCCGAGCCCATCGCCTACATCGCGAACCGGGCTCATCATGCGGAGATCGGCGGCATCACTCCAGGCTCGATGCCGCCGGATGCCACCTGTCTTGCCGAAGAGGGTGTCGTCATTGCCCCGACCTGGTTGATCAAAGGGGGCGCTTCGTGTTTTTCTGAAGTGGAGAAAATCCTGACAGAAGCCCCCTACCCGACCCGCCGCCTCGCCGACAACCTCGCCGACCTGAATGCCCAGCTGGCCTCGAATCAACGGGGTGTCGCGATTCTGGGATCGCTCATCGCCTCGCATGGAGGAAATCAGGTGAGGGAGCAATTCACACTTCTGAAGGAGCTCAGCCTAGTGGCACTTGAGGAACATCTCCGGAGTTCGGGTTTCGATGCGGGAGAGGCCCTTGAGACGCTCGATGATGGAACTCCGATCCACGTTGCGATTCGGGTTAAGGAAGGCAGGCTGATGGTTTCCTTCGACGGAACGTGCCATCATCACGCGGGCAATCTGAACGCCACTCCGGCGATCATCCAGAGTGCAGTGCTCTATGTGCTGCGACTCTGGACGCAGAGTCCGGTGCCGCTCAATGAGGGCATGATGCGTTCGGTCGAGATCGATCTGCCCTCGTCTTTTCTGAATCCGGTTTTTGACCAAGACCCGGCCCTCTCACCCGCCGTTGTTGGGGGAAATGTCGAGACGAGTCAACGCGTCGTCGACACACTTCTCAAAGCGCTCGGGGTGCAGGCGTGCTCGCAGGGCACGATGAATAATTTCCTCTTCGGCGACGAGAGCTTCGGTTACTACGAGACGATCTGCGGGGGCAGTGGAGCTGGTCCGGGATACGATGGAACCTCCGGACTGCACACTCACATGACCAATACCGCGATCACCGATCCGGAGATTCTTGAGCAACGATACCCGGTGAGACTTCATCGTTTTGCGATTCGAAAGGGATCGGGAGGGGACGGAAAATGGCGGGGCGGGGACGGAATCATTCGCGAGATTGAATTCCTCAAGCCGCTTCAGGTTTCGCTTCTGACTCAGCATCGGGTGGAGGCTCCCTACGGGGTCGAGGGCGGTGAATGCGGAACGAGGGGAAGGCAAACCCTGAATGGTGAGGAACTCCCCGGTATCACTGCGTTCGATACACAACCCGGCGATCGCCTCGTGATCGAGACGCCGGGAGGAGGAGGTTGGGGAAAAGCTATCGAAACAAAATAGTTCGATCCTTGTTATCTCAGGAATCTCGCTCTTTCCAAGAAGGTAGCCCCGACCGGCCCGGTCGGGAGTTCGGCACCCCTGCTTCCGAATGCCCTCTGTTGTCTGGAAACCCCTTAGGCCGTTCGGGCCGATCGGCCCCACCTTGGCACTAGCCACGCCCACCGCAAACGCGTCGGAATTTCCTTTGCGCATTCTTCCTCTGCCTTTCTACACTTCACTCATGGAAATCCCCCACGCTTCCCGTCGAAAATTTATCGGAACGACTCTCGCGGCAGGTGCCGCCGCTACCGGCCCCAACCTCCTGCTGGGTCAGGCTAAGGGAGCCAATTCCCGGATGCGGGTGGGAGTCATGGGACTCGGACGCGGCCGGGCCCACATCAAGGCCTATCTCGATGTGCCGAACACGGAGATTGCCTACGTCTGTGACGTGGACTCCAACCGCCTCGTCACCGGAGCGAGCACACTTGAGGGCAAGCAGGAAAAAATGCCGGAGAAGGTAACCGATTTCCGCCGCATCCTCGATGATCCGAACATTGATGCCATCTCCATTGCGGCCCCGAACTTCTGGCACGCCCCTGCGGCAATTCTCGCGCTAAAGGCCGGCAAGAACGTCTATGTCGAGAAGCCCGGGAGCTACAGCGCTCACGAGGCGATGCAACTCGTCGCGACGGCAAAGGCGTCGAATCTTCAGATCATGATGGGCAACCAGCGCCGCTCCTATCCGGGCATGAAGATCGGGATCCAGAAACTCCGCGAAGGAGTCATCGGTGAACTGAAATATGCCCGCTGCAATTACAACAGTGCCCGCGTCTCAATCGGGAAAGGCAAGGTCACCCCGCCCCCGGCCGAACTCGATTGGCTGATGTGGCAGGGTCCTGTGCCGGACGCTCCCTACAAGGACAATCTCGTCCCCTACAACTGGCACTGGCACTGGCTCTATGGAGGAGGCGAACTCGCCAACAATGGCCCCCACGGTCTCGACATCGCGCGATGGGCCCTCGAAGTCGACTATCCGAAGCGGGTTACCTGCACAGGAGGACGTTACCATTTCGACGACGACCAGGAGACACCCGACACGACCATGGCGGTCTACGATTTCGGGAACAAAGGAATCCTTTGGGACGGATCGTCCTGCCATCAGCGCAAACCGGAGCCGCTCGCCTTTGTTTCGGTCTACGGATCGGGTGGCAAGATGGACTTCGGGACATCGGGCTGGACGATCTACGATTCCGCCGGAAAGTTACTCGAGAAAAACACCGATCCACCGAGCGACGTCCCGCATTTCACCAACTTCGCCGATTCCATTCGCGAGGGCACGGCCCTGAATCAAACCATCGCCGACGCTCAGATCAGTTCGATGCTCTGCCACCTCGGAAACATCGCCTACCGTTCGGGTGGAGCCATCGATGTCGATCCCGCGTCCGGTAAGCTCGTCGACAATCCCGCCGCCCAGAAATTCTGGTCCCGCGAGGCGTATCGCGAGGGTTGGGAGGTGTGAGCGCTTTCACCAGGGATCAGAGCCCGCTTTTCTGAATCACGACACGAAGCTCACGCTGAAAGGCGATCATCTGCTCCTCGGACGGACGGAAGCCGGGTGCCCCCGGGTCCATCCCCAGCCGGCCCATCTGGTCAAGCCACCACGACACTTTGTTGCCCCCGCCGAAGTCCACCTTCCCGCTGATCAGAGCCCCCGGCCGAAGGAGGGTGTCGAGACTCACTCTGGCCCCTCCCTCTCCCGGACCTTCGTCGAGGCCGGCTTCACCTTCGGCCGCCATGTCGGAAGTGGCGACTTCATCGGGTTTCGCTTCGGGTTCGGGGACGGGTGCCGGTTTCAATTCGATCTTAAGATCCTCAAGCAGAAAGCGCGTCTCAAGGTAAGTGACACGGAGTTCAAACTCATCACGGAGCTTCTTTTGAATTTCCGAAAAACCGTCTCCTTCATCAGCCCAGGCTTGAATCTGTTTGATTTGATCGTCGGAGAGGGATTTGGCGCTTTTCATTGGGAGGAAACCCCGTTTCCATAACACAGTTCGTCGGGCAATTCCACTTTCCTGACGTATCCTTTTGGGCACGGCATATGCCGACTGTCTCTCCAAAACCATGAACTGGGACCAACTTTATCACGAACAACACACCCCCTGGGACAAGGGGCACGCCGCCCCGCCTCTTCTCGAATGGATGGAGGCCCATCCCGGGGTGATGCAGGGGACGGTCCTCGTCCCCGGAAGCGGAACCGGCCACGACGTCAGAGCCATCGCCGCCAGTGATGCCTCGCTGACCGTCGTCGGCCTTGATCTCTCTCCAAAGGCGGTCGAACTGGCCTTAGCCTATCCCCCCGCTGGAAGCGAACACTATGAGACCGGCGATCTCTTTCATCTCGAGGGCCATCATCGAGGACGCTACGACTGGATCTGGGAACACACCTGCTTTTGTGCGATCGATCCCGGGCAACGCGATGCCTATGTCACCGCGGTACACGAGGCTTTGAAGCCGGAGGGGAATTTCCTCGGAGTGTTTTACCTCAATCCCTACGACGAGGAGCATCAGGAAGGGGAAGGTCCGCCTCACGGAACCAGCACCGGCGAACTCATTTCGCGATTTGTCGAGTCGGGCAAATTCCGGCTCGTCGAGGACTACATTCCGACGCGAAGCTACGCCGGACGGGAGGGACTCGAACTGGTTCTGCGAATGACAAAAAACTGAGGCAAAGGCCGGCCCCTAAGACCCCGTCACCGTCGTGCCCGGGCCCAATTGCTCCTGCTCGATGACGGCACCGCTTTCCGCCGTAATCGTGCAGTTGGTGGCCGGGTGCGTAAATCCCCGGAAATGCCCGCCGCTTTTCACCCGATAACTGTTATTCGTCCCGCTGTGGGCAGCGACAGATCCTCCGCTCTCGATGATGAAGACGCAGTCCGTTCCGCCCGCCCCGATAATCTGGGCACCGGTCGGGACGCGGTAGCTCAGACCGGTCTCGTCCGGGTAAAACAGAGTCCCCTCGACGACTATCTCAGGCTTTGCGGCAGGGGCGGCGGCGGTGGCCCCTTCCATGGTCTCACAATGGGTGAGAAAAAGCGGCAGGATACCTAAAAGGATCCCACGGATAATATTTCTCATGGCGCAATCAGAATCGGAGGGGTTTTTGGATTGATGGTCAACCATCTTGCGGTTACGGGTTCGCTTCAAGTCCCATTTTTACTGATGAAAGCCCTCACCCTCACCGCCTACAATCAATTTGAGTTCAGCGACGCGCCCGATCCCGATATCGCGGAGAACGAGGTCCTCGTCTCGGTAAAGGCCTGTGGCATCTGCGGTTCCGACATTCACGGGATGGATGGAAGCTCGGGCCGCCGAATTCCCCCGATCATCATGGGTCATGAAGCGGCGGGGGAAATCTCCAAGGTTGGACCGGCCGTGAGAAACTGGAAAGTCGGTGACCGTGTCACCTTTGATTCGACCGTCTATTGCGGGAAATGTCCTTCCTGTCTCGCGGGTCAGGTCAATCTCTGTCCGAACCGCAATGTTCTGGGCGTCTCCTGTGGTGATTACCGCAGAAACGGGGCCTTTGCCGAACTGGTAAAGGTCCCCGAGCACATTCTCTACGCCATTCCCGGCGATCTTTCCTATGATCACGCCGCCTTTGCTGAACCGGTCTCGATCGCCCTCCACGGAGTCAATCGTCTTCCCCTCAAACCCGGCGACTCTGCGGTCGTCATCGGGGCGGGCCTGATCGGTCTGCTTGTTGTTCAAGCCCTGAAGGCGAAGGGTGCCGGTCTCGTCATCGCGGTCGATCTGGATGAAAAGCGCCTCGCCCTGGCGAAGGAACTCGGGGCCGACGAGGTGCTGATTTCCAATGACGAGGTTCCGGCGAGGGTTCGTGAGATCGTCGGCAATCCCGACGGCGCCGATGTTGCCCTCGAAGTGGTCGGGTTCGGACCAACCATCAAACTGGCGGTCGAGTCAGTCCGCAAAGGAGGCAGCATCAGTTGTGTGGGGAACCTCAAGGCCGAAGTCCCCTTCCCCCTGCAGTTGCTCGTCACTCGGGAGCTCAGTATTTTCGGGAGTTGTGCCTCGGCCGGAGAATATGCCGAAGCCGTTGAAGCGGTCGCTTCAGGAAGGATCAAGGTGGAGCCGCTCATTTCCGCCGTCGCCAAGCTCGAGGACGGAGCCGACTGGTTCGCCCGGCTGCATCATAACACCGAGGGGCTCATGAAGGTCATACTCAAGCCGTGATTCCGCGTCTCATCCTCCTTTGCCTTCTTCTCCCGTGCATCTCCCCTGCTGCCGAGCCGGAGGAGTGGACTTTTCTCGACAACGGCAAACTCCGCCTCGGCGTCAATCGCAGCGCCGGAGCCGCCCTGGGTTGGCTCTCGGAGAGCGGACGCGACGCGAATGTCCTCAACCGCTTCGATCTCGGCCGCTACGTGCAACAATCCTGGTACGGGGCCACCGACGGAAGCGACTGGAACGGAAAACCCTGGCGATGGAACCCTGTTCAGGCGGGAAACTGGGAGAACAAGCCATCGCAAATGACGGCATTCTCGGTGAAGGACCTGAGCCTGGAGTCTTCTTCAATTCCCGTTCACTGGGCCACCGGCGAGTTGCTGAAAGAAGTCGCGCTACGGCAGAAGATGCAACTCGATGAGTTTGTCGTCCGCATCGACTACGAAATGGATTACACCGGAACGATGACCCACCCTCTTCAGGACCAGGAGTTGCCCGCTGTTTTCGTCGATGCCGCCTATCCCAAACTCCAGTTCATGGCTCCCGGCGAAACGGAACCTCGGAGCCTTGTCCCCGGGTGGCCGAACGAACGATACTCGATCAGCCAGCCCTGGGTTGCCTACACCGATGCGACCGGTCGCGGGATCGGCATTCTCGTTCCCGGGATTGAGACGATCACCTGCTACCGGGCGGAGGGAGATCCTAACAATCGCGCCAAAGGGGCCTGCTCTTATGTGGCCCCTATCAAGCAACTCGTGATCAACCCGGGCTTTTCCCATCGTTACACCGTCTATCTGACTCTCGGAACCCTTCCCGAGATCCGGCATCGTTTTGCCGAACTCCTGAAAAAACACTGAGGCGAATGACCTCGAGCCCGCAACCAGTGATCCTCGATACCGGGTTTTTCGAAAGAGATCCCCTTCTCTGTGCGGCGGAGCTAATCGGAATGGACCTCGTCCACGGAGAGTGCCGCGGCCGCATCATCGAAACCGAGGCATATCGGGAAATCGGAGACCCCGCCTGCCATCTCTTCACCCGCCCCTCGGCACGGGAGTTCGTTCGCAAGCACCCTGCCGGGACGGCCTACGTCTATCTGAACTACGGAGTCCACTGGCTCGTCAACGTGCTCTGCCACGATCTCTCCACGGAGACTTCGGGATTTGTTCTCTTCCGAGCGCTCGAAGCCATCGCCGGAATAGACATAATGATCCAACGCCGCGGCACGGAGGAGCAGAGGAAGCTCTGTTCGGGCCCCGGCCGACTGACCGCAGCCCTCGACATTGGTCGACGACATCATGGATTGTCCCTAACCTCCGATCCCGATTTCTGCCTGCAGGTTCCAGGAGGCCAGGAAAGCTACCGGATCGTCTCCGACCGGAGAATTGGAATCTCAGCGGCGAAAGACCACCTCTGGCGTTTTCTAGCCGGCGACCATCCCGGGGTTTCAGTCCCGGCGGGGCGGGCGCGCTAGTACGCCCTGCCCTTGCCGATCCTAGATCGACTTGTAACGGACTTTGTTTCCGTCTTTGCCCATGGGGCGGTCGTCAACACGGGGAAGATTCCCGAGAGTAGCCTCATCTTCATTGGAATGATTGCTGCGCGAAGGAGCACGATTGCGACGATCCTCCGCCTCGTTGACCTTCAGTTCGCGACCACCGAGGCGCTTGTCGTTCAGGGCGGCAATGGCTGCCTCCCCTTTTTCCCGGTCAGCCACGGTGACAAAGGCGAAACCACGCGGTTTCCCGGTCTCCCGATCGTGGGGACGGTAAAATTCAAGAAGAGGTTCGAACTCGGAGAACGCCTCGCGGAGTTCCTCTTCAGTGACGTCGTATGACAGATTTCCAACGAATAGCTTCATATTTCCTGCTGCTTCCCATCCGGAACCATCCGTTTGGAGTGCGCATCGGGCGTAAGCCAGCTATTCAACGATAACAATACCTAACAAACGACTAATGCCTGAACTGGCTCAATTTGGGCCCGGTTACCCTTTAGCCATAGTTCACTTCGGCATGGAATTCCACTTCCTTTTTCGAAAAGCGTCAAAGCCGATGGTGATTGAATCACTGGACGACCTGTTTCGTGGTTATGATCTGACCTTCCCGATGTTTGTCCTGCCCCCCGAAATCTCCTTTACGTCCGCCAGGAGAGCGGTTCATGAGCCCCTTCAGGCGCTGTTGATGCGGCGGGTGAATGAATGCGTTTTCGACCGCAACCTTTTAATGGGCAACCGGCGGGTTCAATCGCGACTCCAGCACTGATCCACGGCCGCTGCCATCCCGCGGTGACACGGCTCCCCTCGTCTTCAACGATCCGGTGGCTTTCGTATCACTGGCGCGCCTTGCCCCGGTCATTCTGCGAAACCCGCCTCCTTTGCCTTAGGTGACTTCATGTTTTGCAGTTTCCTTCAGCCAGGGCATCCCGCGAAATCAAGGTACTTCCTGACGACGAGCAGGGAGACCAGTTTCTCGGTCTCCCGGTCAAAAAAGCGCGCCGCGTACTTCCGGGCGTTGCCGATGATTGCAAGGGCTTCCTCTGTGTGGCGGGTGTAGTATTCGACCTTTTCGGGGAGATCTGCGTAATCTTCCCGCAAGAGCACGTAATGCCAATCAGGGACGAGGGAGCCTTCCATGAACCATGTTTCGTAGCGGGGTTTCGTCATCATGCAGAGTGAATTCGAGGAGAGAATCCACTTCAGATTGGTTGCCACATCGTTGCCCTCGACGCTGATAATAAATTTGTTCCTGAGTTGCCCGCTTCGGTCGAGGTAGGGCTTCCAATACGGCATGCCCCGATGCCCCCCCCAGGTATCACCGATGTCGGTTCCCGGCATGGCGTGGCAGGTTTCGACAAAGCGCAACCGGTGTTCCTGCGAGCAGGAACCTCGAAAGACGGCGATATTGGCCTTTTCGGAAAAGGTGAGCCTGTCTTCGACGAAGCGGAAATGGCGAATCTCATCGAATTTCATGAGGATCGAATTGGCATTCGATTCGTCTGCCGCGATTGGACGGCTTTTCACGAAGGCGGGCTGATCAGGCACTGTGTTGACATCTCCAAATCGGTAAGCAATGCGACAGTCTCCCGGGAAATAGCGAAGATATTGTCTGAGATCGTAGTAATACGCACTGGGGTTTCCCTTTAGCCGGAATCGCTTCAAACTCACCGCCGTATCATCGAGTTCGAAGGAATCGCGGATCCGGTTGCAATAATCGACACGCTCCATGAGCTCGTCGAGATCATGCTTCGCTGCTTTTTCCAACTCGAACTTCAATCGGCGCTCAAAGCAGACGCGCGGAATGAGTGACAAAGTGATGTGTTTCGCATAGTACAACAATTTCGTTTCACCGAGCTTTCGCATGCCATTTCTGCCGGGGAAGGTAGGCGGAACCCGGCCGAGGGAAAGATATTTCATCCAGACGGATGAAAGAACCTTCGCCATGCCGGAATCGGGAGAAAAAATCCGGAAGGGAGACTTTGCCTTTGCGTATTCAAAGGTGACTCCCCCACTGTCTGGAACGTTTCAGATTTTCGGAAGAATCGGCGTGTATGATGATCATCGATTTGTGATTGGATCGAAGGGATCGAATTTTAGCTTGTTCTGTGAAGTCTCCTCCGCACCTTACCCCATGTCCGCCGCCCTCCCCCGAGTCTTCGTCACCGTCCACATTCCGCTCTCTCACCTTGAACCACTGAATGGACTGGCCGAAATCGTGATGCCCGACAACGGTGTCGCCGCCGCGCCGCGAGCTCAGGTGCTCCGGGAAATCGGTGACTGCATCGCGGTCATATCCCAGGGCGAACTCCGCATTGATGGTGAATTCCTCGACGCCGCCCCCTCCCTGAAGTTCGTTGCCAACGCGGCCATGGGTATCGACAATCTTGATCTGGCGGAGCTTCGCCGCCGCGGCATTCGGGCGGCCAACACTCCGGCGGCATTTGCCGAATCGACCGCCGATCACACCCTCGGCCTCATGCTGGATATGACCCGGCGCATTTCCGAAGGAGACCGCTATGTCCGCACCGGGCAATGGGCAAAAGGAATGGAACCGCTCCGGTGGGAGGGAACCCTCCTCGGTGGAAGGACTCTCGGCATCATCGGTTATGGCCGGATCGCAAAAATGGTCGAGCGCCGCGCCCGGGCTTTTGACATGGAGGTGATTCATACGAAATCAACTCCGCACGACCACTCCGGCTACCGCCCTCTCGAGACTCTTCTCCGTGAGTCCGACATCGTGGTGGCCCTCGTTCCTCTCACTCCGGAAACCCGGCACCTCATCAATGCCGAACGACTCGCGCTCATGAAACCGGGATCCTTCTTCATCAACGTCGCGCGGGGCAAGGTGATGGATGAAGCCGCTGTCGTCGCGGCCCTGCAATCCGGCCACCTCGCCGGGGCTGCCTTTGATGTCTTCGAAGAGGAGCCGATGGTGAACGAGGCGCTCTTCGCGATGGACAATGTCGTGTTGACTCCCCATATCGGAGGAGCCACGCGGGATCAACGAAGACGCGGGAGATTGGAAGCGTCCGCCGAGGTGGCTCGCTTCCTCAGGGGCGAGGCGCTGGTTTCTCCTGTTTGAAAAGAAGCCGAAGCTCAAGGCTTGCTTGAAAATGTCACGTCATCAAACGCAACCGAGGCCCCCTGCACCACCAGGCGGTAGCCGGTTTTCTCTTTCACAAGACCGGCATGAGTTCCGGTAAGGGTTAGGTCTCCGCAAGTCACCTTGGCGGTATCGCCTTCCACCGAGCAGGTCATCGTATACCACTCGCCCGCCTTCGGGACGAAGTCCTCCTTACCGAGAGGCACTGCTTTTGAAGCGGGATCCTTCTTGTCTTTGTCCATCGCCAGGGAAACGACCCCTGCTCCGACCGTAACCCGGAAGAGATGCCCCTTCGCATGATTGTAACTGAGGTGGAAGCCTTTCGCTCCGTCGAGGCGGAAACGGAAACTGATGGTCGAGTCCTGGTGCGGATCAGGAATCGAAAAAACGGCAGCGTGCTTGTCACTTTCCAGTTCTGCTCCCAACAGCGCTCCATCGACCACTTTCCATTCCCCTTTGAGGCCCGCCCATGCCTCCGGAAGAGTTCCCGACGCGAAGTCAGTGGTTGACGTCGCGGGAGCAGGATCGGCTGCCGCCAAATACGAGAAAGTCAGGGTGAGGACAATTATGGCGAACGGAGCGGGGAGTTGTTTCATCGCTCCATGCCTATCAGAAATCGGCACCGACGGCAAGAGAGCGTTTTCCCGGCAACTTTCCACTGGCGAAACCCGTCATTTCACGCCATAGCAATGCCATGTCGAACCCCACCTATTTCGTCGTTACCCGCGAGCAGCACGAGGAGCTTGTTTCCGCCGCTTACCAGCACCGAGGCTACCACGAAGACGAGGCCGCCGCCGCCGCCCGCATGTGCAGCGAGGCTTCATGGCACGGGATCCGCACCCACAATGCGCTCAAGGCTCTCCATCTCGATGAGCTTTTCGGCAGCGGTAGCGGAGGCTGCGTTCCCGGAGCCGCCATCGAGGTTCGCGAGACTCGTTTTCCCGCCGTCCAAAGTTGGAATGCCCATCGCAAACTCGGCCAGGCAGTGGCCTGTGAGGCGATCGAAACCTGCATCCGCCTGGCGGACCAATATGGTTCCGGAACGGTCGCGATTGACAATGCCTTTCACTATCTCTGGGGTGGTGGTTATGTGATGGACGCGGCCAAGCGCGGCTATATCGCCTATACAAACTGCACCTCGACGCTCGCCGAAGTGGTGCCCTTCGGTGGCAAATTCCCCACCCTCGGAACCAACCCGCACAGTTGGGGTTTCCCGACGATGGATGCCGTTGGTTACCCCGTGGTGGTCGACTGGGCGACGTCGGAAATCGCGATGGGCAAGGTCGAGCAGTACAAACGCGAAAACAAAAAGCTCGAGTCAGCCTTCGGCGTCGATAAAGACGGCAATCCCACCGATGACCCCTTTGCCGTGGTGGCGCTGCTCCCTTTCGGTCGCCACAAAGGCTACGGACTTGGTCTGCTCAACGAACTCTACGGTGCCGCCATCGGCGGATCCCTCCCCACCCTGCGGGGACGGGCGGCAAAGGCAGAAGGCACCGGCGAAAAAACGACCTGCGCCTTTTACTTCCAGATCGTTCATCCCGACGCGATTCACGTGGGAGATTTTTCCAAAGGCCGAACACAGGCCGAAAATATCACCGCAGTGGTGAAGGATATTCTCGGCCACGGCAACGAGAAATGTATGCTGCCCGGCACGATCGAAGCCAACAGTGCGAAATTGAGCGAACAGGCGAAAGGCCTGCTCTTCACCGAAGCGGAAGTCCGGGGATTTATTCACCTTGCGGAAGAATGCGGCATGGATGCTTCCTCATGGGAGCCAGGCGCCCTTCCCACTTTCCAAAGTTGATCCTTAATCACAAAAAAGCCGGACTGCATTGCAATGCAGCCCGGCTGAGAAAGGGATTCAACCCAATAGAAGCGGATCAGTACTGGGGACCGTAATAACCTGGCTGAGGCTGCGGCTGGCCGTATCCGTAAGGCTGCTGCGGCTGCTGCTGGTAATATTGCTGTTGCTGCTTCTTCTCCTGATTTGCACCCACGGCGAGACCGGCAACACCGCCGACGGCTCCTCCGATGAGAGCTCCCGTTCCGCGGTTGCCGTCCCCGGCGGCAAGAGCGCCAATGGCAGCCCCGGCAGCGGCCCCGGTGGTGGCGCCTTTTTGTTTGGGGGTGCATCCGACGGTGGCGAGGGAGGCGGTGAAGAGTAGGGACAGGATGAGCTTAGCTTTCATGGTGGAGAAACTTCGCTTTTCTTAATAAATTTTTCAAGCGCTGATTTCAGTGGGTTTGGTTTTTCTAGCGGCTTCGCCACCAGAACTTCATCCTCAACTTTCAGGCCCGGAATGGGCGCATAACCGACAAATTTTGAGACTGACTTCGGACTCGGAACCGCCCAGTCAAACACACTCACCCCATGGATTGATTTCCCCCGATAGCGCCGGCCGCTGCTGGCCCCGAACATTACTCCCCCACCATCCTCCTTCAGGGTACCTAAAAAAATCATGACGTGGGAGATGGGCGGAGAGCGATCTCCGGTTTCGTAGGTTCCTTCCCAAAAAAGAAGGTCTCCCGGCTTCAGATCCGCGAGCAAAGGATCATCGAGGGTGGTGACTCCCCGGGCCGGCCTTAATTCACCCGAGGCCTTCACCCACTCATAAAAATCCCAGGAAGACCGGGGAACCTTTTCCATTCCGAACATCTTCAGAGTGCACTGGACCGTTCCTGAACAGTCCATCCCCCAGTTGTCCGGCGAATTCGAGCCGAACTGGTAGCCCAGCTTCTTTTTGGTGAGAGAAAGAGAGACTTCGATCAGTTTCCGGACCGATTCGGGTTGCGTTTCATACTCGACGAGGTCCTCCGGTTTGATTGAAACAACGGAGACTTTTTCCGCTCCATTCGTCGCGAAACTCAACAGGGTCAGGCCGACAACCCAGGAGGGTATGATGAAACACTTCACGGATCGACCATAACCTCTCCCGGGGTAAGGCACAACTCCGCCACCGATGAGACTGGCGCGGAACCGGAATTTCGGTATGATCGCGCCATGTCGTTCCGAATTTTCAAAACCGCCTCCGCCGTTTTTATTGAGAGCTCCGATGCTCCGGGTCTCTTCCGCCATATCGAAAGCGGCTTTTCGTTCAACGAACTTTTCACCGCTCCCGATCCGGCCGGCTACATCAGCAGGGTCTTTGAGGGCGGAAGCGACGAAGTCTCATTCAATCCGGAAATATCCTATGACGCCCCCATCGGTGACCAGGAGGTCTGGGCGGCAGGGGTGACGTATTTCCGAAGCCGCACCGCGCGTATGGAGGAAGCCGAAATTGCCGGAGGTGATATCTTTTATGACAAAGTCTACGAGGCTCCCCGCCCGGAACTTTTTTTTAAGGCAACGGCGGCAAGAACCCGCGGTCACCTCGACCATGTCGGAATCCGCAGCGACTCGACCTGGGACGTGCCGGAACCCGAGTTCACTCTGGCGATCAACAGCGCGGGCAAAATTTTCGGACACACGATCGGAAATGACATGAGCTCGCGCTCGATCGAGGGCGAGAACCCGCTCTACCTGCCCCAGGCGAAAAACTACACCGGGGCCTGCGCTCTCGGCCCCTGCCTCGTTGTCGCGGATCAACCTGCCGCCGAGACGACCATTTCCATCACCATCTCGAGGGGAGGAAAGGAAGTCTTCTCCGGCGAAACCGCGCTCTCGCAGATCAAGCGTCGCTTCGACGAACTGGCCGGCTGGCTATTCAAGTGCAATCACTTCAAACAGGGTGCCTACCTCATGACGGGCACCGGGATCGTACCCGACAGCAATTTCACCCTCCAGGAAGGTGATGAAATCGCGATCACGATCGAGGGCATCGGCACTCTGCGGAATATCGTCGAGAAGGTCTGACACACCTTTTACCTTTTACCTTTTACCTTTTACCTTTCCACTTTTTACCGCGGCCTTCGCCGCATTCCCCATGCATCCTCTCCTCGACTCCGGCGACGATTCCATTTACACCCTGAGGACAAAGGCTCCCGGCCCGAGCGGCGTGCTGCCTTTTTCCAAGGAGCAACTGCTGACCCACCCGAGCGGTCATCTCTTCGGCTGGACCCAGAATGTGGGGATGGGCTGGGACGCGGACAAAGTTGCGGGCGGAGACTACCTCATTCTCAGCACCCAGGGCGGAATCCGCCAGCCCGATGGTAAGCCGATTGCGCTTGGGTATCACACGGGACACTTCGAGGTCGGGCTGCTCATGGAGGAGGTCGCCAAAACAATCACCTCGCTTGGCGGCGTTCCCTTTGCTGCTTTTGTGAGTGATCCCTGTGACGGGCGTACCCAGGGCACCGACGGAATGATGGATTCCCTCGCTTATCGCAACGACGCGGCGACCGTCTATCGGCGGCTCATCCGTTCTCTCCCGACCCGTAAAGGTGTGGTCGGGGTCGCCACCTGCGACAAGGGCCTCCCTGCGATGATGATGGCTCTCGCCGCGATGCATGATCTACCGACCGTGCTCGTTCCCGGTGGCGTGACCCTCCTCAGCGAAGACACCGACGAGGATCTCGGACGCATTCAGACGATCGGAGCCCGCTACGCCCAGGGCACTCTGAGTTATGCCGACGCTGCCGAAGCGGGCTGCAAGGCTTGCGCCTCACCCGGAGGCGGGTGCCAGTTCCTCGGCACCGCGGCGACGAGTCAGGTCATCGCCGAGGCGCTGGGACTAACATTACCCCATTCCGCCCTCGCCCCTTCCGGTGCGGACATCTGGCGCGACATGGCCCGACGATCCGGTGCCGCTGTCATTACCCTCGAGAATCGCGGCATTACCACGAAAGACATCCTCACCGATGCCGCCTTTGAAAATGCGCTCGCGGTTCACGCCGCCTTCGGCGGATCGACCAACCTCATCATGCACCTGCCCGCTATCGCCCACCAGGCCGGGGTGCACCGCCCCAATGTCGACGACTGGCGCCGCATCAATGCTCTCGTCCCCCGCCTCGTCGATGCCCTGCCGAACGGTCCGAAACATTACGCCACGGTGCAGGTGTTCCTCGCCGGAGGGGTGCCCGAAGTCATGCTCCATTTGCGTAATGCCGGTTTGTTGAAACTCGATGCCCTCACTGTCTCCGGCAAAACCGTCGGAGAGAATCTCGACTGGTGGGAGAAATCGGAGCGCCGTCAACGCCTTCGCGAAAAGCTCACGCAGCTCGACGGGATCGATCCTGACAATGTCATCATGTCACCGAAGGAGGCGGCTTCGCGTGGGATCACTTCGACAGTCACTTTTCCCGGGGGCAATCTCACGCCTGACGGATCGGTCATCAAATCAACGGCGATTGATCACAGCCTCGTCGATGAAAACGGCATCTACCTGCATGAGGGACCGGCCCGCGTTTTTGCCTCGGAACCATCAGCCATCGCCGCCGTGAAATCCACCGGCGAAGACCGGATCAAGGAGGGCGACGTCATCGTGCTCATCGGTCTCGGACCGATCGGTTGCGGCATGCCCGAAACCGCCCAGCTTACCATCGCCCTGAAGCATCTTCCCTGGGGCAAACACGTCGCCCTCATCACTGACGGCCGGTTTTCCGGCGTCTCGACCGGAGCCTGTGTCGGCCACATCTCCCCCGAGGCGTGGGCCGGCGGACCGATTGGAAAAGTGCGCGATGGGGACACCATTCGTGTTGAGATCGACTGCCGGAAGATGACGGGCTCGGTCGACTACGTGGGGGACATTGCCGGACTGATGGCCCGTCCGACCAACGAAAAGCTCCAACCGCTCCCCAACGTGCCCGATGACACCCGACTCTGGGCCGCTCTCCAGAACGTGAGCGGGGGAACCTGGGGAGGCTGTGTCTATGATGTGGAGGCGATCATTGCACGGCTGGGTGGAAGATAAGGGGAATTTGTTCTTTTATTCGCAACTTAGCGCGTTGCCATTCGTTTAAGCATGTATCGGGGCCACTGAAAGGTCCTCCCGACCATGAAAACGATTTTTCTCGCCCCCCTCTTCTGCGCGCTTCTTACCACCGCCTTCTCCGCCGAAACCACCCCGTCGGCCCCGGATGGAAACGCGGTTTACCGGACCTGGACGGACAATCAGGGCAAAAAACTGGAGGCGACTTTTCGCGGCACTGAAGATGGAAAGGTCTTCCTCCAGGTGCGCGACGGCTACGTCTATCGATTGCCTCTCGATAAGCTCTCCCCCGAGGATCAGGAAGCGGCTCGCACTCTCAAACCGGAAGGACTGGGTATCCCTGCCGACCCCAAGCTCGCGCAGGCCGCCGCGCGCATTGACGTGCTCGTCAATGCGGGCCTGGAGAAGGCGCAGCAAAAGCCGAATCCTCTCGCCTCGGATGAGCAGTTCGTCCGGCGCATTTATCTCGATATTGCCGGACGCATCCCGACCAGCGCGGAAGCTCTTGAGTTCATCAGTGACACGAGTCTCTCGAAGCGGTCCAAAGTCATCGATCAACTTCTCGAGTCCGACGGCTATCGCAGCCACCTCTTCAATTACTTCGCCGACATGATGCGTCTGGCCGACGATGCCAATAAGGTGCGCTACTACACCTACCAGGATTGGCTCAAAGGGCAGATCGCCGCCAATGAACCCTGGGACAAGATGGTCTTCGCGATGATGACCGCCGACGGGAAATTGCTCGAAAACGGGGCCACCGGCTACCTGCTTCGCGATGCGGGAATGCGGCTCGATAATCTCAGTCTCACCCTCAGCACCTTTCTCGGCGCGAATGTCTCCTGTGCCCAGTGCCACGACCATCCCTTCGCTGACTGGACCCAGCGCGACTTCTATGAGATGGCCGCCTTTTTCGGAGCGACCGAGACATACGGAGCGAAGGGATCCAAGGGCGGCAATCAGCGGGGAATGCGCCAGGTGCTTCAGTCAATTGATGACAAACGGATGCTGCAGCAGGCGAAAAACGTTCTCCGGGTGAACGGCATGGCGGTTGAAGACACCGGCGAAAACACGCTGAAACTGCCCGATGACTATCAATACGACGATGCGAAACCCGGTGATCCGGTCGCGCCGAAACTGATCTCCTGGTCTGATACCAAAGAGACACCTGCCTTGCCGGACGCTACCGGCTCTACTGACGTGGAACTGCGCACCCAGTTCGCCACCTGGATGACCTCACCGGAAAATCCCCGCTTTGCCATGACCATCGCAAACCGACTCTGGAAACGGGCTTTTGGCCTCGGGGTCCGTGAACCCATCACCGATCTGGATGAACCCGAGGCCAGTGTCAATCCGGCCCTGCTCCACCATCTCGCTTCGGAGATGGTGCGGCTTGAATTCGATTTGAAGCAGTTCATGCGTCTCCTCTACAACACGCAGACCTATCAGCGCGAAGCCACGAGCTATGAACTGGCTGACAATACACCCTATCTTTTCCCCGGCCCGATCCTCCGTCGCATGAGCGCCGAGCAGGCATGGGACTCATGCGCCACGCTCGTCATCGGGCAAGATCTGGACCAGTTCAAAGGGCACCGCGGAGAGCAATATGAAAAGGTGATGAACATCGATTTTGCCGGAGGCGCTTCTCCGGAGGAACTTAAGTCGAAGATCGAAGTTGCCATCTCGAGCATGCGTCAATACGGCGGCAAAGGCGGAAGTCCGAAGGCCAACAGCCCGAGGAAGAAACGCATGATGAACCGGATGAAAGAGGAAAGCGGCGAAGAAGATCTCACCGCAGCCCCGCCCGTTCGAAACGGGCTCGTCCTCGCTCGCGCCTCGGAGCTGCCACAACCGGAGAAAGACCAGCATTTCCTGCGCATGTTCGGCCAGAGCGACCGGCAAATTGCCGACAGCCAGAGTACGGAGGGCAGTATCCCGCAGGTCCTTATGCTCATGAATGGTGAGGCCCAGGAAGTCATCGGGCAGGACGACTCACTCGTCGTGCAAACGGCTTCCGCGCTTTCAACGCCCGAAGAGAAAGTCGAAAGTCTTTACCTCAGCTTCTTCAGTCGCAAACCTGAACCTCAGGAACTGGCCACCGCCGTCGAGGGTCTCAAGAACGGTCTCACGATGCGCGACCTCACCTGGGTCCTCTTCAACACCCGTGAGTTTGTTTTTGTCGAGTAATTCGAACCTGTTTTCTCCTATTCTCATGAAACTGCAAAATTCCCTCGATCCCCTCAGCCGTCGCGCCTTCTGCGAACGATGGGCCAAAACCGCGCTCGGTGTCACCGTGCTGCACGGAGCGGCCCGTGCCGGATTCGGTGCCGACGAGGCAGTCGCCGCCGCCGCGATTCCCGGCGGACCCGGTTTCGGCAAAGCGAAGAACATCATCTTTCTCCAGATGGTGGGCGGCATGAGCCATATCGACACGCTCGACCCCAAAGAAGGCGCCACCCAAGGGCCCAAGGCACCGATCGCGACGAACGCGGATTTCCAACTCGGCGGAACGATGGTGAATCTCGCCAAACACGGCGACAAAATCAGCCTCATCCGGAGTATGACCTCGAAGACCGGAGTTCACGCGAGTGGTCAGTATCTGATCCGCAGCGGCTACGAGCAGCGCGGAACGATCAAACACCCGAACATCGGCGCCTGGGCCCAGCACTTCAAGGGTCCGAGCCACGACACGCTTCCCTCCAGTGTCTGTATCAACCGGCAACCCGAAAACGGAAACGGCTTTTTCTCCTCAAGCTTTTCACCGCTTCCCATTCTCGATCCCGAGGCAGGGCTGCAATACTCGACGAGCGATGCCGACGCCGGGGTGATGGCCAAACGCCTTGCCATGCTCGACAAGCTTGATTCCGGATTTCGCGAGCGATTCAAGACCGCTGCCGTGGAGAGCTACACCCAGTTTTACGAGAAGACCGTGAACATCATGGCAAGCACCGATCTGGCCGCGTTCCGACTTGATGACGAACCCGAAGCACTGCGCGCGAGCTACGGCGACAACAAACTCGGACAGGGCTTTCTCCTCGCCCGTCGTCTCGTTGAAAAGGGAATCCGCTATGTCGAAGTCGCCGGAGGCGGGTGGGACATGCACAACAATATCGAAGAGGAACTTGAGGATCGGGGCACGGAACTCGACGTCGCCCTTTCCGCTCTCTTGACTGATCTCAAGGATCGCGGTCTCCTTGAGACCACCCTCGTCGTGCTCTGTTCGGAATTCGGGCGCACACCCAAGATCAACGACAATGCCGGTCGCGATCACCATCCCCGCGTCTTCACCACCCTCCTCGCCGGGGGCGGCGTGAAAGGAGGCTTCGTTTACGGATCGAGTGACGACCAGGGTTTCGCCGTGGCTGAGAAAGAAGTCAAAGTACAGGATTTTCTCGCCACGATCGGGTGGAGTCTCGGACTTCCGATAGACGAAGTGGCGAAGTCATCGAGCAATCGCCCATTCACCCAGGGCAACCATGGCAAACCGGTCATGGATGTTTTTGCTTGATCGAGAGGACGATCCCGTTACAGGATCCGTCTCTTTCCCGTTCCTCCATGAAGCGCTTTTACTACCCCCTCATCATTTCCTGTCTCGCCGCTGCCGTGATTGTGCCGATGCTTATTGCCGCCTCGGCTCCTCGCAAGATTCTCTTTTTCACCAAATCGAGCGGTTACGAACATGAGGTGATCTCATGGAAGAAGGGAAAGCCGAGCTATGCGGAAAAAATCCTTCTCGAACTCGGCGCAAAGAACGGATGGGAATTCACCTTCTCCAAAGACGGCTCTCTCTTCACTCCGGAGTATCTCGCGCAGTTTGACACCGTCATGTTCTACACCACCGGCGATCTTTGCAGCGCGGGAACGGATGGCAATCCTCCCATGACCCCGGAAGGAAAACAGGCCCTCTTTGACTACGTGAAAAGCGGCCGGGGCTTCCTCGGAACCCATTCGGCGAGCGACACCTTCCACACCGCCAACGAATCGGTCAAAGGTCCGGACCGCTACAAGAACCACGGCGAGGGAGCGGATGCCTACGTTCGTTTCCTCGGGGGCGAATTCATCAAACACGGCAAACAGCAGGAGGCGAAAAACACCGTGACCAATCCGTCCTTTCCCGGCTTTGCCAAGGTTGGAAAGGAATACAGTTTCCCCGAGGAATGGTATTCCCTGAAGGATTTCACCCCTGACATTCACGTCCTCAGTGTCATCGATGCTCCCGCGATGGACGGTGTCGAGTATCAGCGCCCGCCCTACCCCAGCACCTGGGCAAGAAAAGAAGGCGAGGGCCGCGTCTTTTACACCGCCATGGGTCACCGCGAAGACGTTTGGACGAATCCCGTCTTTCAGGACATCCTCGTCGGCGGGATGGATTGGGTGCTGGGCGACGTCGAGGCTGATGTGCCGCCGAATCTCAAGGAAACGGCTCCGGAAGCCTACACCAACCCGCCCTACGTCGAACCCAAGCCGGCGCCGAAACCCACTCCGAAGGCGCCCTGATAGATCCTGAATCCGGCTCTTCCCGGACCCTCCCGCCGGGGTCGGGATGACTGTTCCACAGGGTTAAAACGATTTGACCCGGGACGGAAAATAGACTACAGCGTCACCCTCCGGGTCGAACCGCCGTTTCAGCAATCGCGTTTGACCTCAATCAGAAAGCCTGAATCTTTATTTATCATGGGAACTACAGCAGAACGGAACAAGAATCTCTCCAGACCCAAAAAGTCCAGCGGAGACAAGGCGAAGCGTCAGCGTGAGCAGAAGAAGCGCCTCATCGCTCTTGGTATGGATGAGACCGTCGTGGCCAAAATGAACGCCCGTGAAGTGCTCGACAAATTGAAGCGTCCCGCGAAGATCGCCAAGGAGATTGCCGCGAAGAAGGCTTAAATCTTTCATCCTGCACTTCGTGTCAGGGACAGAAGGGCGACCCATCCAGGTCGCCTTTTTTTGTGCCCGGCGACCCCATCCATCAGGACCGGACCTCTCGAAATTCGATTGTTTTTTTCACCTCCGCGGAGAAGACTGCTTCATGAAAATACCCGGACTCCGCGCCGCCGACGAACTTTTCCATGACCTCGCCCACTTTGGGCGCATGCTCGACAAGATCCGTCTCGCGCAAGCGGGAACCCTGCCCGAGGGCTATTTCCTGGGGGAAGATGACTTTACCTGGTGGGATGCCCGTTGTTGCCGGTTCCTTGGTGTCTCCTACGCCGATCTTCGGAAGCAGGTGGAGGCCGGTGCCAGCGATGAGGAAGTTTTGAAGTGGTGCACTTCCACCGGATCAAACCCGAACGAGGAGCAGATCAAGATCTGGACCACCTTTCTTCTCAAGCGCGGCTGGAGGGACGAAGCCTCGGCCGGCCTGGAGAATGATAAGCAGGACTCCGGACTCGGAGATCGCGATGACATCGTCACCTTCGTCGACTTGCAGAAAGCCCAGGAATGCTAGACGGGAGTGTATCTCCGCGAAGTCTGTGCGCTTGAAGTCCAATGTCAAAAATGTCACTTGTTACTCTCTCCATATCTGAAATTAGTTAACTCTTTATGAAGCTCCCCAATATCTTCGAATCAATGACCGAACCCCTCACCCTGACCGCGGGCGAGGTGATATTTTCCACCGGCGACGCGGGGGATTCCATGTATGTCGTGAAGAGTGGAGAAGTGGAACTGCAGGTCAACGGGCGGACCGTGGAAACCGTCGGTGAGGAGGGATTTTTTGGCGAGATGGCACTCATCGAGCAGGACCCCCGCACCGCTACCGCAATCGCCAAAACTGACTGCGTGCTCATGCCGATCAACGCCAAACGTTTCGAGTTTCTGACGCAGGAGATCCCCTTCTTTGCCGTCTATGTGATGAAGGGTCTGAGCCGGCGTCTGCGCGCTTTTGATCAGTCGCAGGCGTGAAAAACCGTCGACACCGGGCTTGGTGACCTCCGGCCTGGCTTCGGGCCAGTTCCCTCTCTTTCGTCTTTTCATCCTTTGCAGTCTGCTCCGGTATGATTGCTGCTTGGATAGGCTTCATGCCTTTCCGGATGCCCGTGCGAACGACTCTCTTTTTCCTCGTCGCCACCCTGCTTGAGCCTCGCCTCGTCGCCCAGCAGACCTACGAACTCCGCCATGCCTACTCCGGCGTTCAGTTCTCCGACTGTCCGGTGAGTTTGGCCATCGCGAGAGACGAGGAGACCCGCACCGTAATCGCCCTGCAACGGGGGATGGTTCATCTCCTTCCATCAGATCGCACCGGAGAGCATGCTCCGGTCTTCCTCGATTTCCGGGAAAAACTCAAAGAGGAAATCCATTTCGAGGCCGGATTTCATGCCCTGGTTTTTCATCCCGATTTCAGAACAAACCGGCGGGTCTTTTTATCCTACTCACAGTCGAATCCGCGACGGAATGTCCTGAGTGAAATGCAGGTTCCATCCGGTTCCGAGTTCGCCGCGGATCCCTCGACGGAACGCGTCATCCTGGAGATCCCCCACCCGCTTGCCGATCACTACTCGGGCAGCATGGCCTTCGGACCTGACGGGATGCTCTACTACGCCGTCGGCGACGGAGGTCTGCGCGACGACCCGATGGGTATGGCCCAGCACCCCTTTTTGCTTCAGGGAAAAATCCTCCGCCTCGATGTCAATCAAAGCGGAAGTTCACGCCCCTATCAGACACCCAAGGACAATCCCTTCGCCGACAAGCAGGAATGGAGGGGCGAAATCTATGCCCTTGGTTTCCGCAATCCGTGGGGGATCTCCTTTGATCCCGTCACGGGGGATCTCTGGGCGGCAGACGTCGGACAGGATCTGCACGAGGAAATCAACCGGGTCGTTCGCGGCGGAAACTACGGATGGGGCGAACGCGATGGCACGGAACGTCTCGCCGCCAGAAAAGACGCTCCAGCTCCCCCCGAGGGGACCGTCTATCTTGATCCGGTTCACAGCTACTCACGAATGAACGGAGACGGAATCTGTATCGTCGGAGGAATGATCTACCGCGGAGAACGCCTCTCCCACTTGCAGGGCACCTACCTCTTCGCCGATTGGGGAGTCGGAAAGGTCTGGGCGATGCGGCCTCCGGAGACACCCGGAAGACGGGCCGAAGAGATTAAATTGCTCTACACCACCCGGGAGCCCGGATTTAACCCGACCCAGATCTGCCCCGATGAAAACGGAGAACCGCTCATTCTCAATCACCGGGGCTGGATCGAGGAACTGGTTCCATCGGAATCGCCTTAGTTGGGGGGATCGGTTCCCTGGAAAAGAGCCGTGGCAACGGCGAGGAAGCGGGTATTTTCCCCTTCCCTTTCGCCCTTCCCGCGCTAAAACTCCCCCATGCCCGACTCTGACAGCGCCCTCCGTGACCCCTCAACCCTGCGTAGCTCCCGCTGGTTCGCTCCGGACGATCAGCGCAGCTTCGGGCATCGTTCCCGCCTGAAGCAAATGGGCTTCAATACGGAGGATTTCAAAGCCAAGCCGGTCATCGGGATTCTCAATACCTGGTCGGACATGAACAATTGCCACACCCACTTCCGCGACCGCGCGGAGGAGGTGAAACGCGGGGTCTGGCAGGCTGGAGGATTTCCCGTGGAGATTCCGGTGATGTCGCTTTCCGAGAGCTTCATGAAGCCGACGAGCATGTACTACCGCAACCTCCTCGCCCTCGAGGTCGAGGAAACCTTGCGCTGCTACCCCATCGACGGAGCAGTGCTCATGGGCGGGTGTGACAAAACCGTGCCGGCACTGATCATGGGGGCGACCTCGGCGAATATTCCCTCTATTTTCCTCCCGGCTGGCCCGATGCTGAAAGGGTGCTGGCGGGGAGAAACGCTCGGCTCGGGAACGGATATGTGGCGATTCTGGGCGGAACGCCAGGCGGGAAATCTCTGCGAGGACGGCTGGAACGAACTTGAGGACGGCATCGCCCGCTCCCCCGGACATTGCATGACGATGGGCACCGCCTCAACGATGACAGCCATTGCCGAAGTGCTGGGTCTCTGTCTTCCCGGAGCCACCTCCATCCCGGCCGTGCACTCAACCCACGCCCGCATGGCCTCGGCCTGCGGACGGCGCATCGTCGAGCTCGCCTGGGACAAAATCACCCCGCGGATGCTCCTCACCGAAGACGCCTTTCACAACGCCATCGTCACCGACATGGCCCTGGGCGGTTCGACCAATGCGATCATCCATCTCATCGCGATGGCCGGTCGGGCCGGGATCAAACTGACTCTCGAACAATTCGACCGGATCTCGCAGCAGGTCCAGGTCATCGCGAACATTCGTCCCTGCGGTGATTATGTGATGGAGGATTTCTATGATGCCGGGGGACTTCTCGCGTTGCTGACCCAGATCAAGGCGCATCTAAAGCTCGACTGCCTCACCGTCTCAGGGGAAAGCCTCGGCAAAAATCTCGAAGGAGCGACGGTCTACAACGACGATGTCATCCGACCCCTCGACCGCCCTGTTTCGAAAGCTGGCGGCACGTTTGTCCTTCGGGGAAATCTTGCCCCCGACGGAGCCGTCATCAAGCCGACTGCGGCGGAACCCCACCTTCTCGCCCATCGCGGCATTGCGGCCGTCTTTGCCGACTATGGAGATCTGAAAGCCCGCATTCATGATGAGTCGGTCGGTCTTACGGCGGATCATGTCATCGTGCTCCAGCACGCCGGTCCCATCGGGGCTCCCGGCATTCCGGAATGGGGCATGCTGCCGATTCCGAATTATCTTCTGAAGCAGGGCGTGCGTGACATGCTGCGCATCTCCGATGCCCGCATGAGCGGCACCAGCTATGGAGCCTGCGTCCTCCACGTCTCCCCCGAATCGGCCATCGGAGGCCCCCTCGCCCTCGTTCGCGACGGGGATATCATTGAGGTGAATGTCGAACAGCGCCGCCTCCATCTCGAGGTCTCCGATGAGGAACTCGCCGAGCGACGCGCCGAATGGAAACCTCGCGAGACCCGCTACCGTCGCGGTTATGCGCAGCTCTACGAAAAGGAGATCACCCAGGCACCGGAAGGATGTGATTTCCGCTTTCTCCATCAGGGTGCGGAGATTCCCGAACCCGATATTTACTGAGCAAAATTGGACTCGAACCTTCGAAAAGCTTCGCGTATTCTGTCACCGATGAAACCGCCCCGAGAGTCGACTTCCGATCCCGCCAGAGAGGTCCCGGAATCAAAATCGACCCTGTATGTCTTCTCCTCGGCCGCCCTTGCCGCACTCATTCTCGGGATGACCCTCTTCCTTCTGGTACGGGGTTTCCAATGGCGCACCGCCCTTGCCGATCTCCGTGCGGAACCGGGGATTGAAATCCTGAGCGTGGAGCGGGTCGGTTTTTTCAAGAAGCGGCTCCTCGGACTGCGGGACCCCCTCGCCCCCACCGCCGAGAGCATCTTACGGAAACGCAATATCGGGTCGAACTCGGCGGAAGTGGTCCTGACCGAATACCACTCCCTCAATACCCCCTACGCCGTCGAACGCGAGAAGAGTGAAGCGGCCCGCTTTGATGAACTGAAAAACTCCCTCATCGCCGCAGTCGGTGAGTTTGCCGCGACGACCACGGCAAAGCGTGAGCAGGACCTCGAAAAAATCACCCAGATGCTCTTCGAGGCCCGCTTTCCCGAGGCCATGAAAACGGTCGACCTGGAATGGAAAGAAGGAGCCTGGTGGGTGAAGGGAGAGCTCTACGCCCCCGAGCACAAGGTCTTTGTTAAGGAATCACCGACCTACATCGTTGAAGGCGAACTGAAGTTTGACAGGCTCGTCAATCTCACCGAAAGCCGCACTTCCTCGATTCGTCAGGATATCGAATCAACCGATCTTTTCACGGTCGATCTCGACGGGAACTTTGTGCACGTGGACCGGATGCGACGGCTCGTCTCTGATCTTGATCTGGTCTGCAGCAAATCCGGCCTTCCGGAGCCGGGATTCCAACTCGAGATTTTTGCGACCGATCCGGTCAGTATGGTCGATAAGATCTCTTCCCTGAAAGAAGGACTCACCCGCGCCGGAGGAATCCGCAAGGAACGCTTCCTCGCCGATCTCGCCCGGGAAAGCCCCGCCGGTGAGGCACCCAAAGCGTTCCTGAAACTGATTCCGGGCCCCGTCACGAGATGACCGCGCCAACCGCCCGCGTCCGCCGGGTCGAGGTTCTCGTCGGTCCACTCGTTACCTTTATTGCGGTTCTTAGCCTGCTGAGCGTCGCACGATTTTACGACAGGCTTCCCGTGCGTCCCCCGGAATGCGGATTCAAAAGCACCTTCGGAATTCCCTGTGTCAGTTGCGGAGGCACCCGATCCGCAAAGGCACTCTCCCGGGGACGGGTGGTTGAAGCGCTCTATTTCAACCCAGCTGTGGTTATTGGCAGTTTTGTTAGTTTCCTCTGGCTGCTTTTTGGATTGCGCCGTTTTTTCGCGGGTGCTGCACCACTGCCTGTTCCGGAGCAGAATCGAAGGATCTGGCGAGTTGCCCTTGTCACCCTGATCCTCCTGGCTCTCAACTGGGTTTACCTCATCCTCTTTCTAAAATGACATTACAGCTTCACGACCAGACCGTTGCCATCACCGGAGCCGCGAACGGCATCGGCCTCGCCATTGCCCGGGCCTTTCTTGAGGCGGGTGCCCGTGTCATCGCCATCGACCTCAACGCGGAAGCGCTTGCCCGATTTCAGTCCTCCGATCCGGATCGCATCGAGGTGATCTGTGCCAGTGTCGCCGATTTCTCCGCCCTGAAGGCCGGCCTCGCAGATCGCACGATCGATCACCTCGTCTGCGCAGCGGCGGTGGGCTCGGGGAAGATGGGATTTCCCTTCTGGAACCTCGATCCGGGTGATTGGAGTCGAGTCCTCGACATTACCCTGATGGGCACGGTCAACACCGTCCATGCGTGTGTCCCCGCCTTACTTGAAGATGACACCGCTCGAAAGTCAGTCCTTCTCCTCGCCTCCGTCGCCGGTCAGATCGGATCCCAGACCGATCCTCCCTACAGCGCCGCCAAGGCGGCAACGATAAATTTTGCGCAGTTGGCGGCAAAGGACTTTGCCCCCTACGGTATCCGCGTCAACGCGATGTCTCCGGGGATGGTAAAAACGGAACTCAACCGTGCCGTCTTTGAATCCTCAAAGGAAGCGAATACGACGACCTACGAAGCCTGGGCCGAAGAAAAGATCAAACGCGTTTCCCCGCTCGGCCGCTGGCAGGAGGTCGATGAGTTCGGAGCGATGGCCGTTTTTCTCGCGAGCGAACAGGGCCGGAATATCACCGGACAGACGATCAATATCGACGGCGGACAGGTGATGCACAGTTGAAGAGAACCCGCCAACCGTGTTAGTCTATCACGATGAAAACGCACGCATGGCTCACGGTCGCCCTTTTGACTCTCTGGATTACGCCGCTTTCCGCGAACGATGCGGCGATGAACGATGGTGCCTCCGGACCGGAGCCGCTCGGCTGGAGATCCGGTGAGGAAAGCATCATCCAGATGAAGTCCGAACATCTCGACATCCATTTCGGAACGAGGAAAACGACGGTCACGGTGCGCTTCACCTTTCTGAGCCACAAGAAGGGCGGCCCGGCCAAACAGAAACTCGGGTTTCCCAACTCCTCGCGCTCGGAGATGGATGGAGATATCAGCGGCCCCATTGATAATCTCGTCACCCGCGTCGATGGAAAAGTGGTCACCTCGGAACTAATCGAGGGTCGTTATCTTGAGATCACCAAACCGGATGGCTCAATCTTCTACGAAAAGACCGACGACCCCGCCGATCCCAACGGAAGCTCCGAGGGAGTTCGTAAGCACGCCTGGTATGTCATCGAAGTCGATTTCCCCGAGGGGAAGGAAGTCGTCGTCGAACGACAGTATGACTGCCCCAGCGGAGGCAATACCAACATGGAGGCCTTTTTTATCTACGAGACCCGCACCGGTGGCGCGTGGAAGGGTAAGATCGAGCAACTCACCGCCGAGGTGACCTTTGATGATTCGGTCAGGACCGATCTCGTCGCTTTTACGCCGAAAAACGGCTGGGTCTGGAGCGAGGATAAATCCAAGGCGACGCTGATTTGGAAAGACTTCGAACCGAAGAGCGATCAGGACAGGGACTACTTTGAAATCTCCACCCTCGATCTGAAACGGGTCGAGGAAATCACCAAAGAGAACCCGGATGATTTTCCGCCGGTTGAAGACTGGATCACCGGGTGGAAACAGCGAGAGGCAGAGCGTTGAGGTCCTGGGATTGACGGAGGGGTTGGCGGGGTGGTAGAAGGTGCGGATGAAGTGGTCTAAGTTTCTAATATTTAGTGGAGTGGCGGCTTTTATCCTTGTTGAGCTTTTGTTCCCTTCCATAACTGGTCCACAAAAACTACCCTTGGAACTTCAGGCAAAAAACACTGCCTTTAATTTAAACAAAGCCATCACTGCCTACCACACCGAATACCGCGACTATCCCATTCTTGATCCGGTGAATGATGTCGTAATCGATTCCGAACACGCCCTGATGGACATCCTTCTTGGATCCGATAAACAACGAGGTCAGGATGGAAGAAATCCTCGCGGCATCGCTTTTTATACTGACAAAGCCGCCAAGCCAATGGGCGGCGGTCGATTTCGAAAGGGTCTGACTTACAATGAAAAAGACGGCAGCGGTCAACTCTGGGACCCGTGGGGCAATTTCTACCGGGTTCGTTTTGATACCGACCGAAACGGGAAAGTCGAAAACCCCGAGAAACCCGGCACCTTCATCCCCGAAAGCATCCTCACCTGGTCCGCTGGTCCCGATGGCGATTTTGAGACGTGGGAGGACAATGTGAAGACGTGGTGAGGGCGCTAGGGTAACAGGACGCACAACGTGGCCGCGCGAGCCGCGCAGCCCTACCTCGGACGAGGGTAGCCGCGTTCGGCCCGAACGCGGATTGCGCGTGCTCCTCACCCGAGGCCACCCCTCACTTCTCCAGCGGATGCTGCTTCAAGAGCTCCTCGGGCTTGATGAACATCTGCATGTCCTTCGTCGCCTCGCGCACAGCCTTCACTTGTTCCGGCGTAATCACCGAGGCCTTGTTGCCCCAGGTGTTGCGCACGAAGGTGAGCACGGCGGCGATCTCCTCGTCCTTCAGGATCGCCTTGAAGGCCGTCATTGGAGGAACTCCCTTCGCGGGATCGAAGGTCGTGCCATTCACCTCAATCGGCCCCCAGAGTCCGTGCAGGGTCAACTTGATGAGCCGTTCCTCGTTCCCGCTCACCCAGGGGCTGTTCACCAGCGGCGGGTAAATGTTGAGCATTCCCAAACCGGTCGTTTGGTGGCAGGTGACACAATGGGCCTCACGATGAAAAACCTCGGAGCCTAGCCGATACACCTCAGCCTCGGCCTTGGAGAAATGCGCGGGCACCTTGACCTCGATTTTTTCCTCCTGCTGCACGATGGGGCTTGTCACCACATTCAGGACAGGATCGGCGACATCCCAGTGATGCTGCACCGTCTTCGCCGCGATGACCGCATGCGGCTCGGGCGAGTTCAGAACGAGGTCGAGAAGGGCCCTGTCGCGCACGTTGTGCTGCTGGTGCACCCAGAGCGCCTCGAGGAGATGGCGGGCGTCCTCCTTCTTTTTCGGATCGAACTTCGCGGCCCAATCCTTCGTTGCGGCGATCACCTCGTCGCTCTTGCGTTCGCTCAGTTCGACGCGGGTGCGATGACGCACACTCAAGGTAGGATGCTCAAGATTTTTCAGTAACGCCGCGACCGGCTCTCCGTCGATCGCAACAGGCTCCTGGAGAGGACGGCCCTCATAGGTCATGCGGAAGACACGGCCGTGTTTCTTGTCACGATTGGGGTCCCGGATGTTGTGCTGCATGTGTCCGATGATGACGTTCTGCCAGTCGGACACATAAAGGGCTCCGTCGGATCCGAAGATCGCGTCGGTGGGCCGGAAATTCTTGTCAGTGCTGTTGATCAGTTCCTCGGTCGGGGTTCCCCAGACCTCACCGAATTTGAACTCGCGCTCGGCGTCCTTGAACCCCTCGCGGTGCAGCGTGTACTGCTTGATCCCGAGGAAGCCGATCGTGTTGCAAACAAGGAAATTTCCCTGCATCTCATCGGGGAAATGGGTGCTCGAAACAATCTCGTCGGCAGTGACAGGGCGGACTTCCTTCACGAGGAGATCACGCATCTTGAAACCCTTGCCGTCGGGAATGACCTGAAAACTTTTCCCGCCTGTGCCGTCGTTGGCATAATGGTACCCCCACTCGTCAAAGCTTGTCCCATGCGGATTCGGCGAATTATTGGCGTGAAAGGCGATGGTGTAACGGCGCGGATCGAAGCGATACATGGCCGAGGCGGTCGACTCGAGTGAGGGCCCCCAGGGATGCTCGTGATTGTGCTGCATGAAAACCCCGCTCTGCCAGTAGATCCCTCCGTCGGGGCCGTAGATGAGGTTGTTCGCCGCGTGGTGGGTGTCGGCCGAATCGGTCCCCTGAAAAAGGACGTAGCGCACGTCAGCAACATCGTCTCCATCGGTGTCCTTCAGGAAAAGAATGTCGGGTTGTGAGGTCACGATGACTCCACCATTCCAGAACTCGAATCCGAGCGGACAATGCACGTTTGCAAAGATCGTGCTGCGATCGGCGACTCCGTCCTTGTTCTCGTCGTGGAGAATGACGAGCGAATCATCCATCGGCTTGAGCGGTTCCCACTTGGGGTAAGTCTTCCAGGCCGCGACCCAGAGCCGTCCCTTCGTGTCGACCTGCATCTGAACCGGATTGCCGATCTCGGGGAATTTCGTTTCGTCGGCAAAGACATTCACCTTGAAGCCCTTCGGCACCGTCATCTTCGTGATACTCTCTTCGGCGGTAAGATACTGAAGGGTCCCCTCCTTCTCCGCGCTCGAGCTTTTGCTGCCGCCGCCGACGTTTGAGATGACCGGAACAGGAGCCGGGACATTGCTGTCATCGACCTTGGCATCGCTCCCCTTGGCCCGGGCCCAGATTTTCGGATCGCGATTCGCGGTCATCACATCGAGCATGGCGAGCTCGTGCTGGAGAACCTCGGCGTTGCTCTGGTCGTTGACGAAGGTCAGGGTCGAGCGACCGCCCCAGATGTCATTGCCGTCGGTGGCGCGGTAGCGGTTGTGCCAGTGCCAGTTTTTGTCGAGGACAGCCTCGCGCACCGCCTCAAGTTCGGTCCCGGTCGCCTTCAGATCCTTCGCGCCCAGGGCCTCAGCGATAACCTTGCCGAGGTGCTTGTGCCCGAGGGCATTGAGGTGGACTCCGTTGATCGTGAGCGGCTCGGCGATCTCCTCGTAGAGTTTCAGAGTCGGTTCGTAGAGGTTCACGAAGGCCACCCCTTCATGACCCGCAATCTTCTGCATTGAAGCGGTGTAGAGGGCGAGACGCTTGTTGTTTTCGACTCCGTCGGGCAGATTCGGATCGTTCAGATTCTCGTGGGCGATGGGACTGAAGAGGACAAAGCGGGGGAAACTCTTCCCGTTCGGCTTGGTCCCGCGCAGGTCGCGTATCATGTCGGCAAGGCTCCTCTCGAAGTCCGGCAATCCTGCGGCTCCGGCGAAGGACTCGTTGTAGCCGAAGAAGGCGAAGATGACGTCGGCCTTCACGTGGCGCAGATAGTCGGGCATCTCGGTGAAGCCCTTCGAGCGCGGGTATTTGCCGGGGCGGTCGCCGGTGTGGCTGAGATTGCGGAAGACAAGGTCTTTGTCCGGATTCGCGATCTGCAGATGTGTCTCGGTCCAGCCGTCGTGCTGCATGCGGTCGGCGAGGCCGTTGCCGATCATCGCGACGACATCTCCTTTGGCGAAAGCAAAAGGCTCGGGATCCCGGTAACCCGCCGGAACCGGCTCGGGGAGAATGGGAACGGGCAGGGCCTTGCCATCGCGTCCGGCCATGGTGATCTCGGTCTTACCCTCAAAACTGAAAGTGATCGAACCATCGGGTCCGGGATTGTTCTCGCGGATAAAGACGGCTTTCCGGTCGGCATCAAGGAGTTCGAGAGTGAAGCCTTTGAGACGATCGTGGAGTCCGGCACGATTCCAGATTTGGATGGAATCGATCTTCTGAGCCGAACCAAGATCGAGTTCCCACCACGGGGCCTTGTCGCTTCCTTCCGCCGTGTGCGTCTGCCCCTTTTTGTTGAAGTCGCCGTCCTTATTCCCGTCAATGGCCCGCTCCGGTGTGCCGCCCGCCCCGACCGAGGATTGAGTCGCCTTGCCGGATGGTGCGATGTTTTTGCCGCCACTCATCACCTCGACCTCGGCAAGGGTGAGGACACGCTTGTCTCCGCTCAGGGAAATGCGGACAAAACGAGCGGAGGGTTGGTCCGCTGCGTGGGAAACGACAACCAGGAAGACAAAACAAAGGGGAACAAGTAATCTCGGGATCATAGGAAAGGCGGGAGATTCCCACAGTCCCCTCCCCCTTGGCAAGCCCCTGATGGCGTATTTGGATCGCCGCCCCCCGTATCCTGCAATGCATCATGGGCATTTCCTCCGGATGCATCCCCTTTGTGGCTTCGTGGCTTTGTGTGAGAATTCCAATTGAATTGACCTGACCAGGTCGATCCGCCGCTTGTTTCCAACCCAAAAGACGGCTAGATTCGCCCCTTTTCCTTTCCCTTCGACGCCCCAGTAATGCCGAAAGTCTTTCTCAGAACCTTTGGATGTCAGATGAATGAGCGCGACTCCGAGCAGGTCGCCCAGATGTTCGTCGAGCGCGGCTTTACGGTCACGCCCCAGCCCGATGACGCCGATGTCGTGCTCATGAACACCTGCTCGGTCCGCGATCAGGCCGAGCAAAAGGCCCTGGGAAATATGCGCCACCTCGGAAAACACCGCCGGAACAACCCGAACATGGTTTTCGGCATGATGGGTTGCATGGCCCAGAGCCGCGGTGATCAACTCCTCGAGGAAGTCCCCCACCTCGACCTCGTCGCGGGAACACAGAAATATCATCGCGTCGTCGATCACTGTGTCAGCCTGATGAAGGCGAAGGAGGAAGCGCAGATGGACAATCTCCGGCTCCCCATCGTTGACATCGACGAAGAGGAAGCCTCCCAGAATACGATCCGTGATCACATTGCGAAAGAGCACGGAGTGACCGAATTTGTCAGCATCATGCAGGGCTGCAACATGAAGTGCACCTTCTGCATCGTGCCCTTCACCCGCGGCCCGGAACGCGCCAGACCCATTTCTGAAATCGTCGACGAATGCAAACGACTCGCCGACAAGGGAGTTCGCGAAGTGACCCTGCTCGGTCAGATCGTGAATCTCTATGGTCGCCATGAGTTCCCCAAAGTGGACGGCAAAAGCCCCTTCGTTCAGCTCCTCGAAGCAGTCCACGAGATCGAGGATATCAAGCGGATCCGTTTCACCTCGCCCCACCCGATCGGATACAAGGAGGATGTCATCGACGCCTTCACCTATCTTCCGAAACTCGTCGATCACGTCCATTTCCCGATGCAGTCGGGTTCGGATCGCATCTTGAAACTGATGCACCGCCCCTACAAGGCGCAGCGCTTCATCGAAATCTGCGAGAAAATGAAGGAGGCCCGCCCCGGCATCGCAATTTCAACGGACATCATTGTCGGCTTCCCCGGAGAAACCGAGGAGGACTACCTCGAAACGAAAAAGGCGGTCGAATACCTTCAGTTTGATCAGGCTTACGTCTTCCGCTACTCACAGCGCAAAGATACCCCGGCAGCGGAGATGGAGGGCCAGCTGCCCGAGCGGGTCAAGGAGGAGCGAAATCAGGATCTCCTCGCCCTCGTCGACTCGATCGTCGAGCGCAAAAATCACGAGCACGTCGGCCGGACGGTCGAAGTCCTCTGTGAAGGACCGAGCCGCTACAACAAGGATCGTCTCACCGGGCGGACCCGGACCAATCGCATCGTTATTTTCGACGGGGACGCCGACCGCATGTCCGGCCAACTCTTTGATGTTCGCATCGACGAATGCTCGGGCTTCACCCTCTACGGTGACCCCGTCCTGGACCCGTCAGTGGGGGCGCCTTCGGTCTTGCATTCGGCGGAATCAATCCGAGTCTGAGCGACGTTTTTTCATGCAGGCTATTTATAATTTGCTCTACGAGCCCGGTATCCCGCTTAAGGTGATGGGCATGCTCATCGGAGTGTGGTTGATCGCCAGCCACGCGGTGGCCCTGATCAAGGCGGACCTGGTCAAACCCTGGCTGAAGGGATTCCCCCGGAATGAAAAAATCGGGACGATTCTCGTTATCATCGCCTTCGCCTGGTCCTTCATCATCTGGTCCTGCATGGATCTCGGTGAGTTTTTCAAGATCGAAAGGCCGGTGCAACTGATCCTCGTTGCCGGATGTGTCGGGGTGATCGTGTATGTGAAAGAATTCCTCGCGGTTCGCGCCCTTGGTTTCCTGATGATTCTGGCCGCCGCACCTATTCTCGATTCCGCCTTTCTCAAAGAGCCTCAGACGAGACTGCTCATCGTCGTCATCGCCTATGCCATCGCCGTGAAGGGCATGTTCTGGGTGGGGATGCCCTATTTGATGCGCGATCAAATCAATTGGGTTCTCGCCAAAGGAAACCGCTACAAAGGTGGCGCAATCGCCGGAATCATTTACGGCCTGCTTGTGCTTGTTTGTGCGATCATCTGGTGGTAAAACGCCTCTCACTCCCGGGCTGGGTCGATCCGGGTATTCCCCGGGCCTACCCATGAATCGCCGCCATTTTCTCTACCAGGCTTCCGCCCTCGCCTTTGCGAAAGATCTGGTTTCCGCCTCGGGCAAGAATGCCAGCCGCATCGGCCTCTGCACCTTCTCCTGTCACCAGCATTGGAAGGCGGTTGAGTCCGGACAGGAGAAAGTAAAGTACACCGATACCTCAGGATTCTATCGTTATTCCCGAGATCTCGGTTCGGAAGGAGTCCAGACATCGTTACGCGGCACGCCGGTAAAAGAGTTTCGCAAGCTCATGGAGGAGACCGGAGGTTACTACGAGGGGGACCTACGCCTGCCAAAATCCAAAAGCGACCTGAATGGATTTGAAGCGGAAGTCACCCGCACCCGGGAAGCCGGGGCCACCGTGGCACGGGCTGTCTTAACCGGCGGGCGACGGTATGAAATCTTCAAGACACTGGAAGATTTTCAAGCCTTTCAAAAGCAGGCGGTCTTGTCCCTCGCCCTGGCCGAGCCCATTCTCTGCAGACATCAACTCAAGCTGGCCCTTGAAAACCACAAGGATCAAACCACGACCGAGCTCGTCGATCTGATCACGTCGATCAGCAGTGAATGGATCGGCGTCCTCGTTGATACGGGCAACAACATCGCCCTGCTCGAGGAACCGCATTCTGTGGTTGAATCTCTCGCCCCATACGCGCTCAGCGTGCATCTCAAAGACATGGCAGTAGCAGCCACCGACGATGGATTCCACCTTAGTGAAGTGCCTCTCGGGACCGGAGCACTGGACCTCAGTCGCATCATCAACGTCCTCGCCAGGGCGAATCCATCCCTTGTTTTCAACCTGGAGATGGCAACACGCGATCCCCTCCTCGTCCCCTGCCTGAGAGAGGACTATTTCGCCACATTTCCCGGACAAAAAGCCGAACGGCTCGGTAAAATGATGCAATGGATAAAGGAGAACCCGCCACGACGGGATTGCCCCCGGATTTCCAATAAACCTCTTTCGCTTGTTATCGCGGAGGAAGAGGAAAACAATCTCCACAGTCTCCAATGGATGAGGGAAAATATTCACGCCTGACCACCAGCGTTGTCGATCTCCCCTTCAACCGTCACCTCGGGCTCCTCGTCTGCCGGGACGGAAGCGGGCTCGTCGAGTTACCGGCCGGACCACAATATCTCAACCATATCGGAACCGTTCACGCCGGAGCACTTCTTGCCCTAGCCGAAGCCGCCAGCGGTGAGTTTCTACTGAATCTCCCCGGCTTGCGATCAGATCTCTTCCCTGTGGTGCGACGGCTTGAGTCAAAATTCCGCAAGCCGGCCAGTGGGCGCGTTGTCGCGAGGGCGTCAGTCGGCGAAGATGAAATCGCCCGCCTTGATTCTACTCTCGCTTCGAAGGGCCGTTCGCTCGTTTCGATTGGAATCGAACTGCACGACGAAAGCGGGACCCACGTCATGAGTGCCACGGTGGATTGGTATCTTCAAAAGATCGATCCGCCCGCTTGTGTGATCCGACTCGCCACTGAAGCCGACATCCCGGCGATTGAGGAACTGATCCCGGTGTCGGTCCATCACCTGCAGGCGGCACACTACACGGCCGCGCAGCGCGAGGCCGCGCTCGGTCCGGTTTTCGGGGTCGACCGGACCCTCATCGGTGACGGCACCTATTTTGTGGCCGAAGAGGAAGGCCGTCTTGCCGGTTGTGGCGGATGGAGCCGGCGGCGGGCTGTTTTTGGAGGCGATCTTGATCGGAAGGAAGACGATGATGTTCTTGATCCCGGAACCGAGCCGGCGAGAATTCGGGCCTTTTTTGTCCATCCTGACTTCGCCAGACGGGGCCTGGGGAGCCGGATTCTTCGCGCCTCGGAGGAGGCGATTCAAGCTGAAGGATTCCGTCGAATTGTGATGGTGGCGACACTTGCCGGGGAACCACTGTATGCCCGCCACGGCTACAAGGTGGAAGAGCGGTTTGAGATCACCCTTGAGAATGGCCTCTCGCTTCCTGCGTTGCGAATGGGTAAATCGTTGACGGATTAACCGCGTAAATTCCGGGATTTCCCTTTGCTCTCGCGGGATCCTTCGCGACAATTCCGACGTCATGTCCACCCCCTTTATTCACGACGATTTCATGCTGCAATCGACTGCGGCACGCGAGCTCTACCACCATTTTGCAAAGGACGAGCCCATCCTCGATTTCCACAACCACCTTCCGCCCGACCAGATCGCGGCCGACCGGGTCTTTGAAAACCTCTACGACATCTGGCTGGCGGGCGACCACTATAAGTGGCGAGGAATGCGCGCCAACGGCATCCCCGAGGATCGCATCACCGGCTCCGCCTCGCCGCGGGATAAATTCAACGCCTGGGCCGAGACCGTGCCCCATTGTCTTCGCAACGCGCTCTACCACTGGACCCATCTCGAGCTGGCCCGCTACTTCGACTTTCACGGCCTTTTCTCCACCAAAACCGCCGACTCCGTCTGGGAAAAAGGACTCGAGACTCTCGCCAAACCCTCCCATTCCTGCCGGGGGCTCCTTGTCCAAAGCAAGGTGCGCGCTCTCTGCACGACCGATGACCCGACCGACTCACTCGAGCACCATCAGGCCATCGCCGCCGATCCTGACTTCGACGTACGCGTCTACCCGACCTTCCGGCCCGACCGCGCCCTCTGGGTAAACGAGGCGGAGACCTTCAACACCTACGCCGACCGGCTCGCCGAAGTCAGCGGGATCGATTGCGCGAGCCTAGCCGGTTTTCAGGACGCTCTCCGCTCGCGGCACGACTTCTTCCATTCAATCGGTGGACGCCTCTCCGACCACGGACTGCACCACGTCTTCGATGCCGATTGCACGAAGGAGCAGGCCACCGCGATCTTCGACAAGGTGCGTCGAGGACAATCCGCCGACGCGGCTGAGGCCGAGGCCTTCGGGGCCTATCTGATGCTCTACTTCGGAGAATTGAACGCCGCGCGCGGCTGGACCATGCAGCTCCACATCGGGGCCGAGCGGAACAACAGCCAGCGCCTCTTCGAGAAACTCGGCCGCGACATCGGCTGCGACTCGATGGCGGATGTGAACCACGCCTTCGCGGTGCGTCGCTACCTCAATACCCTCGATCAGCGAGGACATCTTCCGAAGGTGATGCTTTACAACCTCAACCCGAAGGACAACTACGCCCTCGCCACGATGCTCGGGAATTTCCTCGAAGCGAAGCCCGGCGATCCGCCCTGCCGCCTCCAACTTGGCACGGCCTGGTGGTTCATGGACACGAAGGAAGGTATGGAGTGGCAGATCAACGCCTTTTCAAACACGAGCCTGCTCTCGCGTTTCAACGGCATGTTGACCGACTCGCGCAGTTTCCTTTCTTTCACACGTCACGAGTACTTCCGACGCATCCTCTGTAATATGATCGGTACGGACATCGAAAACGGAGAGATTCCCCGGGATATGGAACTGGTCGGCGACATGGTTCGGCGCATCTGCTTCCGGAATCCGGTTGAGTTCTTCGGATTGGAGATGCCCTGAGAGTGATCCACCCGTTTTTCATCGATAAATCGGGTGAAAATCCACCGGGCCTGCCCTAGTGGTTACCGAGTCTATTTTCCCACTGCGATGCCCGACGCCTCTCCTGCCATGTTCGACAGTCACATGCACACGCCCCTCTGCAAACATGCGGAAGGTCATCCTGTCGAATACATGAATGAGGGTGTCGCGCAAGGTCTCGCCGGCATTATCATGACCTGTCACAGCCCCATGCCAAACGGCTTTTCCAGCCGGGTCCGCATGTCGCCCGATCAGTTCAACGAATACCTCTCCATCGTTCAGGCGGCGGCTGACGAAGCTCCGGATGGGTTCGAGGTGCTGCTTGGTCTGGAGAGCGATTTCTTTCCCGGGATGGAGCCCTGGCTGCGCGAACTACATGCAAAGGCGGAGTTTCATTACATCCTCGGGTCCGTTCACTGGCATATTGCGGAGTACATGGACGCCTTCTGGCACGGTGATACTCTCGCTTTTCAGAAGCAATATTTTGAGCACCTAGCCGAATCCGCCGAGACCGGTCTATTCGACAGCCTTGCCCATCCCGACCTCGTGAAAAACGCGAGTCCCGCCGATTGGGACTTTGATCGAATTCGCCCGTTCATCGAAAAATCCCTCGATCGAATCGCGCAAACCGGAGTGGCGATGGAAATCAATACCTCGGGGCTAAACAAGTCCTACCCCGAGATGAATCCGGGACCGGAGATGCTGGCCCTGATGGCCGAACGACGTATTCCGGTGGTGATTGGTTCGGACTCCCACACACCCTCGCGGGTTGCCGACCAGTTTACCGTGGCACTGGACCACCTCTCCTCTGCGGGCTACGACTCCGTCAGTCTTTTCAGAGAGCGGAAGCGGATCGATCTCCCGATCAGGCAGGCCAGGGCGTCGCTGAGGGCATCTGTCAGCCTATAGTCCGCTTTCGATATCGCCGATCTCCTTCGCGATCCCGGTCATCACCTGCACTTCGTGGCGGTATCCCTGCTCGTTATTCTGAAGGTAGAATTCATCCCTGCGGATCCGACACTCCTCGAGCTTGATTCTCAGCTCATCAATCGAGGAAACAGCAGGCTTCTCAGGCTCAACTTCAGGAAGCGCTTCCGGTTGCGGCAGTTCGAGGGGTTCCTCCATATCAACCGGGGCGGGAGTTTTCTCGATGGCTTGCGATGACAGTTCGACCTTTTGCACTGAAGACTCCTGAACCGAACGCTCGGATTTCGCCAGTGAACCACCCGGTTCCTTTGCCTTCATCAGCTTGCCCGCTTCAACATAAAGACGGTTTACCGGCGGTTCAAAGATCGGTGCCGCCACATAGGCCAGACGGAGCACCGATAAGGAAAAAATAACGGCAGCCGAAAGCTTCAAGAGACGAATCATCCGGTCCGATTTACGGAACTGGTCGGAAAACAGCCCCGAGGTCGAATCGGCCTCGGATTGAGCTTCAACAGGCTCGTCCACCAGTTCGAAGATTGACTCACACTCGCAAAGGATGAGGTCCTCCATGCAGAGCCAGTTGTAAAAATTGTGGAGTCCGGTGGATGTAAAGCCCCCGGGTTTCAGCTCATAGACTTCCTTGGAAACATCCCGGAAAGAGCGCCGTCCATCGAGGCGGGAGAGCATTTCGAACTGCCACTGGCTCAACGAATATCGCTGCGACCGCTCCTTGCGCTCAGCAACGATACGATTTGGCTCGTGAATGAATCGCAGTTCATCCCGCAGGCGAAAACGAAGAGGGAAAATCTCAACAAGACTTCCTGGCAGCGGCGTGTTCAAGGTTTGCAGATTGTTAATATTACAAAAATTATAATATTAGTTTGCAATTAGTCCACTAAAAAACCCACACTTCCCAGAAAATCCCCGATTAGGCCTCCCGCCTCGCCAGAATTGAAAGCAGGGGCTTGATCGCTGATCGTTCCAGCATCGGAAGTGCTGAGATCAATCGCGCGATTTTTCCGACCACAAGCGGGGCGGCATAGCTGCTGCCGGTCTCCAGTTTCGTTGCTCCATTCAGCCACGGTACTTCGACCCGCTCGCCTGCAGCAAGGAAAGAGACCAGCCGGCCTGGCTGAAAATAAAGATCCCCGGGAGGGCAATCGATTCCCCGAACGCTGATGACACTGGGAAAGTAGGCGGGCCATTCACGAATCCCGACATCAATATTGCTGCACGCGGCCACCACCTGAACCCCTTCCAGATAAGCCCGGTCGACCCATTCCTTGTACTCCATCACATACCGGGGCAAGCCGCGGCAACCAAAACTGCAATTGATGATCTGATACCCCCGGGAAATGGCCTGATTGACGCATTCGGCAATCACAAAACTCCGGGCCTGGTTGCTGGTGTCGAGAGCGCGAAAACTGCCCAGGGTCACGCCCGGCGCTTCCCGGAGAACGAGACTTGCCACCGCAGTGCCGTGTCCGTAGACATCGACTCCCTTGCCATCCGCGATATGAAGATTGGTTCCATCGCAGGACACGGTCACATCGTCCTCAAGCTTAACTCCGCCCAAGGCGGGATGACGAACATCAATACCGGAGTCGATAATGGCGACCTTCACCCCCCTGCCATCTCCTTCGAGAAGCGCCTTCCGGGCGATCTCCAGATCAGGCCATCGTTGTGTTACATCACACCCCATCGCTGAATCCGAGTGCCGAGGAGAATAATGACTCGTTGATGAGACGTTCAATCAAGTTGGCAACCCGGGTCATCGTCTCGACATCTCCGGAACTGAAACCCTCCTTTGATCGAGCGGCTTCCTCCAGCTGCACACACGAGATCACCCCCCGGAGGCCGAATCCAAAGTAGAAAGGGACGGCTATCATCGCCGTGGTGTGCTTGGAAATTTTCCGGTCCAGAGTGTCGTCGTGGCCGTCACTTGCCTGAATGTTGTTTTCGCAATAGGGCTGCTGCTGGGAGTAAACCATGGAAATGATCCCCTGCCCCACCGGTTGCCTGAATCCGATCAGACCGGCGGCGTCCTCACCTGAGTTGTAAGAGGCCACCAGTTCGTCAGTTTTCAGATCAATCAACCACACGGTGCCCTCGCAACCGCCCGCGCGGACGAACGCGTCTCGAAGGAGGGAGATCGCGTTGGGGTCAATCAGGGAGATCAACTGGTCCGGAGCCGAGGACTCGATCCAGGTATCGAGGTGCTTTTCAAGCGCGTAGGCAGCATCGGTCAAACCGGAAAACCTCAGCAACTTGGTGTGAACGCCCGACATTCTAGGATTGAGCCTGCAGTGTCTCTACAAGTTCGTGGAGCGCCCTTTCGTTTTCGAGGATACTCGGAAGGAGCGCCTCGCGCTCGGCAACCCCCAGTTTTCCGGCGACAAACAGGTGAATCTTCTCAATCTGGTCGTCGCTCAGGGGAGTTGACGAGTGACCCGAGACTTCCGGGCCCAGAATTTCAAGGAACTGGGAAAGGATGGCGATTTCGTTGTTCATAGTGCTTGGCGGGGAATTCGTTTCATGCATGGGAGAGGGACGCATCGTGAAACTCGATTATGCAACATTTACGAAAGAAATCCGTCAGTTTTTGATTTTCGCTCCCTTCCCCTCTCAAGAAAAGCAGTAAAATTCCAATAATCCCGGTTTCTCAAACTCAGCCGGTCATCAACCGCTCCCACGAGTTTTGTTTTAGAGGCCGCCAAATGCAAAACGGCCCGGCACTTCGACTTTCGTCATCTGCACCGGGCCGCCCCGTTCCGCACAAAAATTCAACTTTCCCCTAGTGTTGTCCCGTCCCCTTTTTTCGTGACATGAGCCATTCCAACCCAGACCGATACAACCACCTAACCTCAACGCGAATCCTAACACTACGACTGAAAGTCGCAAATAAATTTTGCAAAATGTTAAAATGCTGACTCGAATTTTTAAAAATAACAATCGATCCTAGAATCTGCCGGACCAGCCAAAGCCGACATTCGGAATATGGCGTCTCATTCGGAAGGAAAAATTCCCTCGACATCACCGAACATTACTTCATTATAAGCTCATATTTATCATTTCTGAGAATTGAATTCTCAGAAATGCCCGACCCCGGGCAACTCTTTAAACTTTTACGATCGAAATCATGCGGCTGAAATCTCTCGAGATTCACGGATTCAAGTCTTTTGCGGACAAAACCAAGCTTGTGTTTCACGAAGGAGTGACCGGAATCGTCGGCCCGAACGGTTGTGGAAAATCGAACATTGTCGATTCAATGAGGTGGGTATTGGGCGAAACCTCCGCCAAAGCGCTTCGCGGCGGCGAAATGGCCGACGTTATTTTCAACGGCACGGACCGCCGCTCCCCTCTCGGGATGGCGGAGGTCATTCTCACTCTCTCCGGCTGCAGTGGAATCCTCGATACCGAGTTCGATGAAGTCTCTCTCGGTCGACGGGTCTTCCGCGACGGGAAGAGTGAGTACCTGATCAACAAGCAACCGGTCAGGCTAAAGGACATCCACAATCTGTTGATGGATACGGGCATCGGCCGGACCAGCTACTCCATCATGGAGCAGGGAAAGATCGACATGCTGCTGAGTTCAAAACCGGAAGACCGGAGAGCGGTCTTTGAAGAAGCGGCGGGAATCACCAAGTATAAAACCCAGAAGAAGGAAGCGCTGCGAAAACTCGACTACACCGAGGCGAATCTTGTCCGGATTCGCGACGTCATTGCCGAAAACGAACGCCAGATTCGCTCGCTATCGCGCCAGGCCTCCAAAGCCAAACGCTACCAATCACTATTCGAGGACGTTCGCACACTCGAACTTCACCTCTCCCACAAGAAATGGCGTGAACTCCGCGCCGAAAAATCCGAACTGACCACATCAATACGGAATCTCCTCCTCCGGCAGGATGAGTTGGAGGATGCCATTGAAAAGCGGCAGGCGGAGATGGCATCAGCCAGGGTCGAGTATCAGGAAATTGAAGCCCGACTCTCCGAATTGCAGGCCGAGCTTGCGCGACTTGAGAACGAGATCAGCGGAGCCGGCAATCGAATCGAATTCAACGGAGAGAAGACCCATGAATTGTCGGTATTGATCCGAAAAAACGAGGAGGAAATCCTTCAAGCCAGTGAAAAGCGGCTGCGGCAGGAGTCCGACATCGAAAACGCCAATCGCCAGCTTGAGGAGGTCAACCAGAAGATTTCGGGGAGACAGAGCCGCGTCGAAGAACTGGAACTGGAAACCAGGACGGCCCGGGGTCGACGGGATGAACTCACCCTAAAACTTCGCCAGATCGAGGAAGGTCGCAGCAAATTGAAAAGCCGCATTGCGAGCCTGGACGCGACGATCAACACAAACGAGCGTCAGTCGGAATCCGATCTGCAACGTTCGACCCAGTTGTCCAATGAAATCACCCGGTTAAAGGGGGACGAAGATCTGCGACAGATCGATGCGGCAGAATTCAAGGACAGGATTGCCGGTCATCAAACCGCCATTGAAACATTTGAAGAAAGCCTCGTCGAACTGGAACAGAACTACCACCGGGCGAGACGGTCGGCCTCGGACATTCAGGAGAATCTCTCGTCCCTGCACAAACTTCGAGCCGAGAAGCGTTCACGTCTTGAGGTGCTGGAGCAGCTCATTGCCGATGGTGAGGGATTTGAAAAGGGAACTCAGGCGGTCCTCAAGGGACTCGATAGTCCTGCCGAGTTTGCGGCACATATCCGAAAGCCACTGGCCTCCTATATCGAAGTGGACTCCCTCTATTCGGAAGCCATTGAGGCCGCGCTTGGAAGGCGGCTTCAGGCGGTCATCGTCTCGGATGTCGAAATCGCCGAGAAAGTCCTGACCTCGCTGCGCGAGGGAAAAATCGGCCATGCCTCGATTATTGCCGAATCCCATCTTTCCACTTCGCTGAATTCATCGCGTGGCCAGGCTCCCCTGGGATCGATCGGCTGGGCCATCTCAAAAGTGCGCTGCCGCCCCGAAGTCGAGCCACTCCTGGACAGGCTCCTCTCCAATGTGCTGCTGGTTGAGGATCTCCACACCGCACTTCGCCTGCGGGAGGAAGAACCGGCCGCTGCCATCGCGACGCTCACCGGCGAATTCATCACCGCCGAAGGGATCATCCACGGCGGCAAATCCGGAGGAGAGTCGGTTTCGATCCTCAGGATGCAAACCGAGATCCGCGAACTCAGGACCCTGACAGATACCCTCGACGAGGAGGTAAACCAGCGTCAGGTTCGTCGCGATGAGCTCAATCACCGGGTTGATCAGTTGGAGGAAGGACTTCAAAACGCCCGCGAACGATTGCAACAGAAGCGGGTCGCGTCTTCCACATTGGAAGGCAAACTCGCCCTGATCGAACGTGATCTCAACCAGTTGCACAATCGCCTCGAAAGCCTCCACTGGGAGCAGAAGGAGGTCGACGAGCGCACGGCAAAAATCATCGGTGAACTGGAAGCCAACCGTTCGGAGCGCGCCGCCGCTCTGCTCGGGGTAGAGAATTTCGATGAAGAAACTGCTCAAACCGGGGCCGCGCTCGACTCAGCGCGGATTGCGGAGGAGGAGTTGACGGAACGCGCCACCGAAGCCCGAACCTGTCTCGCCGTGGAACAGGGAACCCTGCGGAATCTGGAGGAGCAGCGTGAGCCCATGCTGGCCCGATTAAACGAACTCCTCGAGCTGATCTCCCGGCGCGAGGCTGAGATCATCACCTATCGCGAGCGGATTGAAAGCTCTGCCGTCGAAACCTCCCTCCTCCAGGAAAAAATTCAGAACTGGCAGGTGGAGGCAACTGCCGCCCGCGAGGAACGTGACAGGATTCAGACGGACCGCAACGGATACTCCTCCCGCATTCAGGAGGGCGAGGAGGAACTCACTAAAAAGCGTCGTGAAGTTCAGACCGTTGCCTCGCAACGCGGCAAGGAGGAAGTGAAGATCGCCCAGTTCGATATTAATCTGGAAAACATCGAACGCACCTGCCGCGACCGTTACCGGACTGAACTCGAGTTCTTCGAACCGGACAGCCACGCCCTCCTCCTCGCTGTCGAAGAGCGCAGGAAAAACGGAGCCGCCCGCTTGAGCAGCTTTGCCGATTTCGAAGAAGGAGGCTCTGAAGTGACCTCTCCGTCAGAAGAGATTGAGAATGATTCCTCCGGCGGGTCAACCTCTGCAGAGACAGAAACGGAAGAGACCTCCCTTGCCGATCCCTCCGAGCCGGACTGGGATTTTATCGAAGACGTTGTCTCTCACCTCCGCGCCAAACTCGACTCAATGGGCCCGGTCAATATTGATGCCATTGAGGAGTTTGATGAGCTCGAAGAACATTACAAATTCAATGTCCAGCAACTGGAGGACCTCGATAACTCGAAAGAGGAACTACTGCGGATGATTGCCCGTATCAACCGGGACACGAGAAAAATGTTCTCGGAGACCTTTGAAAAAATTCGCAAGAACTTCCGGGATATGTTCAGGGAACTCTTCGGAGACAAGGCCAAGGCTGATCTCGTGCTGCTGGACGACAGCGATCCGCTCGAGTGCGGGATCGACATCATTGCGAAACCTCCGGGCAAGAAGTTGCAGACGATCAGTCTTCTCTCGGGTGGAGAACGGTCGATGACCGCCGTGGCTCTTCTTTTCGGCATCTACATGGTAAAACCGTCTCCCTTCTGTGTTCTCGACGAACTCGACGCACCGCTCGACGAAGCCAACATCACCCGATTTATCAAGGTCCTCGACCGCTTCATTGGCGGAAGCCAGTTCGTCATTGTGACTCACAGCAAACGCACCATGTCCCGGGCGGACGTGATGTACGGGGTTTCGATGGAAGAGTTCGGTGTCTCGAAAACCGTGGGCGTCACCTTCTCGAAGGCAAACGAAGCGAAGGGAATGAAACAGGCCGCGATCGGGGGCTGAGCAGGAGCATTTTCAGTTTCATCACCGGCGAAAAACCGGTTGAGCTTTCCCCACTTCCTACCCAACTTGCCGCCAGTTAATGCGCGCCCTCTTCCTGACACTTCTTTTGGGACTGCTTGCCCCGGCCACCCCGGTCAGGTCGGCGCCGGTTTCCGAATTGAAGGAAGCCCCAGGAATTAAACGGATCCAACTCGTCACGGATGTCGACATGATCACTCCCGGCGAAGCGTTCACCGTGGCGCTGGTGATTGAACCCCTGCCCGGTTACCACACTTATTGGAAGGGTCCCGGCATCGTGGGTGTGGCCACCAGCTTCGAATGGACTCTCCCCGAGGGCTTCACCGCAGGCGAAGTCATTTGGCCCGCTCCGGGCAAAGTCGACATGGCCGGAATCACCGCTTACGGATACAAATCCCCGGTCATGCTGTTGACCGAGATTCAACCGCCGGGAACCATCGACGAAACAACGGCCACCCTCCGCCTAAAATCAGCGTGGATGGCCTGTGCCACGTCATGCAATCCAGGGGTGGCGGATTTCTCACTCTCGCTTCCTGTGAACCCGGCCAAAATCGCTCCGCCGAAGGACCCCCGTGTGTCCGCTGATTTTGAATCCATCCGGAACAAGGTCCCCGCACCCGCTCCCGACACCTGGACGGTAACCGCGAGTCTTCCCGGGAAAGGATTGATCCATTTGGACCTCACTATACCCGGACTTCAATCCGGATCGATTGAGGGAATTTATTTTTTCTGCCACGATATGCAGGTCGATTCTGATGCCGCACAACAGGTCCTCGTTACTGATCCAGCCGCAGGCCGGCTGCGGCTAACGCTTGTCAGACCCGAGTTCGCTCCAGCCTCCCCGGACGCTATCTCAGGGGTAATCTACTGCCCCGGCGGATGGCCGGGAACCAATTCTCCCTATGTCGAAATTTCAACTCTCTGGCCCCGGGGAACTTTTAAACATGAGCAACCCTGAACCACTTCTTGAAGGCGAGCGATGCGACTCGGCCTGGTGTGAAATTCGCCGCTCCGGCATCCATGGCCGCGGTCTCTTCGCAACCAGGGATATTCCCAAAGGAACCTGCATCATTGAATATATCGGGGAAAAACTCGGAAAAGAGGAATCCAACCGGCGCGGATGGGAGCGCATCGATTTCGCCAAAAAGACAGGCGATGCCGCCGTCTACATTTTCACCCTGAACGACGATTTCGATATCGACGGGAATGTTCCCTGGAATGCCGCACGTCTCATCAATCACAGCTGCGCCCCCAACTGCGAAGCCTACATCGATAACGACGCGATCTGGATCGGCGCTCTTCGCAAAATCAAAAAGGGGGAGGAACTGTACTACAATTACGGCTTCGACCTGGAAAGCTACGAAGATCACCCCTGCCTTTGCGGCAGCAAGAAGTGCGTCGGCTATATCGCGGGCGAGGAGTTTTGGCCAAAGCTGAAAAAGAAGCTCGCCGCAAAAACCAAAACCTCAAAAGCCCGGTCACGAAAATCGTGAGGTCAATCCAGCGCTCAAGGAACTCTCAGGCTCTGGCCGACCCGGATACTGTCTCCCTTGAGACCGTTCAGTCGTTTCAGCTCCGCCACTGAAGTGCCGTATCGACTGGATAAAGAAAACAGAGTGTCTCCTGATTTTACCTTGTGATAAGTCGGGTTCGAGGAAGGCGCCGGGGGTGCGGGCGGTGATGATGGCACCGATGTCGTAACGATTGAGTCAACCGGTGCAGAATTACCCGGCGCAGACTCACCCGCCGGCCCCACAAAGTTTCCGGAATTACGGGCTGCCGAAGCCTCTGCGTAGGTGGGGTATGAGTTGGAACCGCTTGTCCCGCTCTCTGTCGTGCTCGTCGAGGCCAGTTGCGTCGAAGATTCAGCTGACTGCGTTGCCGACCGGTCGCGTCCCGACGCATTGCTCTTAACCCAGTCTTTCCGGTAGGCCCCGCTCTCATCAAAGGGGTAGTCCTTTTTCTCCAGCCCATGGCCGGCAGGTGTCTTCAACTTTGTGGAATCGTAGCTGACATCCTTATAGGTCCCGCTTGTCGTTTTGCACTGAGTCAGAAAGAGAGGCGAGAGGACTCCACAAATCAGACAGGAAAGAGCACGAAAAAGTTGGATCCGGGTCATGGGAGAGATAACTGATGTTCTCCGAACGATTCAAAGGAACGGTCCGGTAGAGCTAACTTCCCTTAAAATACTGAAGAAATCTAAAAAATAAAGTAATCTTAACTATTACTCGACAGGACCTTCAGGCGCATTGCCTGCCTCGATCTCTGCAATCATCTTCTTTGCCCTCATTCCCGGATCCGAGGTCGGGTCGATGACAATCACTCGATCCAGTATCTTTCGAAGATCCTCGGTTTTTTTCTGAAGGCCCAGAACTCCGGCCTTGTTTAGCAACGCTTTCTGAAGAGCGACTCCCTCAAGTTTGTTGTCAGCGATGTAGCGGTCCGAAAGCGCCTCCATCTCCACCCATTTGGAGGATCGGGCGAGTTCCTCCATCTTCTGGCTATAATCCAGGTCGACAATGAGTCGCTTGAAACCAGCCGAGAGTTTCAGGGTGTCATCCGCATCAGCGGCAATAACTGCCTCCATCTCCGGCCGATAATACCGGGCAAGGAGGTTTCCCGGCAAGTCCGGAAGGCCCTCGCTGATCCGTTTGGCTTTCGCGACTCCTTCCAGAGTTTTCGACTCGGTCAGGGCAATCAATTTTTCCTCATGAGCCAGATCAATGTCGAGAATCTGTTGGGCATACTCCTCGGCGCTCACCGGCTGGAAACCGTTTAATCCGAAGGGCCGTCCCTGGAGATCAGTCATCACAACGGTCGGGAATCCTTTTACCCGGTAGGCATCCCTGAGCAGTGATTTCTGAACCGCTTCCTGACGCGGGAGTTTGTTGTCTTTGGGATACTCAAGATTCAGGAGCGAAAATTGCGTCGAGACAAGATCCATAAAGGCCGCCTTGCTCAGAATGTCATCCTGAAATGTGCGGCAAATATCAATCCACTCCACCCCGGTGAAAACGATGAGAAGATTCTTCTTTTCCTCCCGTGCCTCATCAACAGCCGCACGATAATCGGTGTGCCACACTGCCGCTTCTTCCGCCCGAAGCCCAGCCGGGGAACTCCAGATTAAAACAATGGCGGAGCAACAAAGGAATGGGATGATCTTCATCGGGGATGGTTTGGGACGTTGGGGGATGATCTACTCAAACTTGTCGCGAGGGAACTCCAAAGCGACACAAAAACTGGAGATAAATCCGGGGTACCCGGTCGCGAAGTCACTTTGACCTTAGACCAACTTTACTCTAATCTCCCCTTCCCCGAAAACAAATGATGCGATTTCTCCCCGCTCTCCTCGTGCTGTTCATTCTTCCCGCCGGCGCTCAGGACGACAAGGTCCTTGAACTGGGTCGGCTCACCTATCAGTCCTGCGTTGCCTGCCACGGTCCTGATGGCAAAGGAATCAAGGCGGGTGACCTTCTCATGGCTCCCTCGCTGCATGAGTCCGCTTTTGTGAAAGGAAACCATCCCGAGGAAATCACCTCGATCGTCCTCAAGGGTATCCTGAAGGCCGATAATAAATACATCCAGGCCATGCTCGCGCTTGAGCTTGCCCTGAACGACGAGCAGATCGCCGCCCTCATCGCCTACGTCACCAAAGAATTCGGTGGCAAGGAGCGCTCCGTAAAACCCGCCGATGTTGCGAAATGGCGGAAGGAGCAGGCCTCGCGCACCAGTCCCTGGAAACGGGCGGACCTGGAGGAAATGATCCGTGCGGCGACCGCACCAAAGCTGCTCTCGAACGTGCGTTACTCCCTCCATGCCGGCGAGTGGAAAAAACTGCCTGACTTTTCCTCCCTCACCCCCGCCTCAACCGGGAAGCTGGAGAAGGGCCTCATCTCTCTTGAGCCGGCGAAGAGTCATAAGAAGGGCTTTGGAATGGTTTTCGATGCCGATCTCATGATTCCCGAGACCGGCGATTACCTCTTTTCCCTTACCTCTGACGACGGCTCGGCGCTCATCATCGACGGGGAGACTCTCGTCGGGAACGACGGGATCCACCCGGCCAAATCAGTCACGATGAAAGAGCAACTCCAGGCCGGCAACCACACTATGCAGGTTCACTACTTTGACGGGGGCGGGCACCGGGTCCTCGCCCTCTCCGTGAAGGGCCCTGGAAAAGTAGGCACCCAGTGGCTCTCGGTGGAGCAGGGTGATGCGAAAAAAGCAGCCCAGAGCTATGACCCCATCCCGCTGACCTCACGCCTTCCCGGGGAAGCAATCGTGCACCGCGCTTTCCTTCCCGACGCAAAACCCCGTGCCATCGGGGTTGGATACCCCGGTGCCGTCAATCTTGTGTGGGACGCCGACGTCCTCAATCTCGCGTATGTCTACCGGGGTGAATTCATGGACGCCTCTTCGCACTGGAACGCCCGCGGTTCGGGCAGCACGCCGCTCGGAAAAGATCGCGTCAAAGTCGCACACGGTCTTCCCTTCCAGGTCCTTGAGAGTCTTGACGAGCCGTGGGTCCCCTTCTCCGAGATGCAGGTGAAGTATGAGCGGGATACCGTCGATCCACAGAAAGAGATCACGATCAACGTTCGCCACCCTGACTACCTGTTCCGCGGCTATCGACTCGACGCGAAGCGCTTTCCCACTTTTCGCTACGACTACCGAGGTCTCAGCGTGACCGACACCTTCACCCCGGCTGAGATCGAAGGCGTGACTTCACTGGTGCGCACCATCAAGGTCGAGGGCAATCCTGACGAAAACACTTACTTCCGCGTCGCCGAAACCGGTGCGCAGACGGTCACCGACGGCTGGATCGACGCCGGTGGCAATCTCCGGATACGCCTCGCCGGAGCTGAACCCGTCACCCGCAAGGTCGCAGAGATAAACGAAACGCTCGTCCCCATCGCCGCGGGAACCTCACTCACCCTCACCTACCGCTGGAACGCACCGCTCAAGCCCTGACCACCGCCCCCGCTTGACCCTCTTTACCCGACCATCGAACCCTATCAGGTCCATGAAGCTTCCTTTCCTATTTCTCTTTCCCGTTTTCTTCACCCTGTCCCTCCGGGCCGACCCTCCGAAGGAGTCCGACTATTACACGATCACTCCCATCCCCGCGCCGGCGGGAGAAGTGATCGAGGGTGGCGGCATCGAACTGATCCCCGACGGACGGGTTGCCGTCTGCACCCGGCGCGGCCAGGTGTGGATGATCGAGAATGCCTTCGGACATCCTGACAAACCGGCTAAATGGACCCTTTTCGCCGAATATCTCCACGAGCCCCTCGGCCTTGCGTGGCGTGACGGATGGCTCTACGTCGTACAACGTCCTGAAGTAACCCGCCTGCGCGATGAGGACGGCGACGGTCGCGCCGATCTTTTCGAGACGGTCAGCGATGGCTGGGGCGTCAACGGTGACTATCACGAGTATGCCTTCGGCTCACAGTTCGACAAAGAGGGCAATCTCTGGTGCGCGCTCTGCCTCACCGGCTCCTTCACCGCCCAGTCCCTCTACCGCGGATGGGTCCTCCGCATTTCACATGATGGCAAACTTCTCCCCACCGCCAGCGGTGTTCGCTCTCCCGGCGGGGTCGGGTTCAATGCGGTCGGCGATGTTTTCTACACCGACAACCAGGGTGCCTGGAACGGCTCCAGTTCTCTGAAGTGGATCAAACCGGGATCTTTCCAGGGCAATCCCAACGGAAACGTTTATTTCCCCTTTGCCGAAGGCGCCGCCGGAAAACGCCCCATCGATCCACCCTACACCGAGGAAGGCAGCCGCATGGTCAAAGAGCGCGCCAACATCCCGGAACTGGTGCCACCGGCGGTGATTCTCCCGCATGCCAAGGTCGGCAACTCGCCCACCGGGATCGTCCCCGACATGAGCGGCGGGAAATTCGGGCCATTTGCCGGACAAGTCTTTGTCGGAGAGCAGACTCACTCAAAGATCCACCGGATTTTTCTAGAAAAGGTAAACGGCCTCTATCAGGGGGCCATGTTCCCCTTCCTCGAAGGTTTTCAATCGGGCAATATCGGTCTGCGTCTCTCCGACGACGGGGCTCTCTTCACGAGCGGGTCAAACCGTGGTTGGGGGGCGCGCGGGGGTATGCCCTACAATTTCGAACGGGTCAACTGGACCGGCAAGGTGCCTTTCGAGATCCACGAAATGCGGGCCCTCCCCGATGGCTTCGAACTGACTTTCACCCAACCGGTCGACAAGGCTACGGCGGTAGATGCCTCATTCAAGATGACGGCCTACACCTACATTTATCAAAAGGCCTACGGCAGTCCCGAGGTTGATCAGGTGACACCGCAGGTAACCGTCACCTCGACCTCCGACGACGGACTCAGTTTGCAGTTGAAAGTCGAGCCGCTGACCAAAGGCCATGTCCATGAACTCCATGCGGAGGGCCTCAGAACCTCGGCCGGGGGTGTCGGACTCCTCCATCCGGAGGCTTATTATACTCTCAACGAGGTTCCCAAGTAGTTCGCCCGGAACCACTATAACCCCCTGATTATCAAAGGGATAATCAGGGGATTCTTTGTTTTGTGAGATTGCCTCGCTTTAGTGAAAATGTCGCTTTAATTCAACTTGCTATAAAAATCATAACTGCGATATTTTACAGATCTCCTATTCTTCATGCTTTCGGACAAACCGTTGCCTTTGCAAAACGCGGATCACCGTGACCGATCACTGCGCCTTGCCGTGATCACCTCACTGATTTCCAAGGCAGGAACCATTGTTCTGAGGCTCGTTTCCATCCCGGTGGCGATCCATTTGCTCGGGATGGAACTCTTCGGAGTCTACACCGCCATCACCATGGCGGTTGGGATGATCGACATGATGCACATCGGCATCGGCCCGGCCCTGACAAAAGCCCTGACAAAAGCAGTCGCCGTCGGTGATCGCGAGACGGAGCGGACCGTTTTCGGCACCAGCATTCTTCTAAGTATCGGAATGACGGTGATCGCGGCGACGGTTGCCCTGCTCTTACTCTTCAATGTGCCGATCCCAACCCTCTTCGGAAAGGAATTCGCGCCGGTGAGCGAAACCATGTTCAGGGCGGCGCTCCTTGGTCTTCTCATTATCCAGATCGAGATGGTCTGCATCCCTTTCGAAATGGGCCGTGACGGCTATCAGGAAACCCGCTTCACCAATGCATGGGGAGCAGCCGGCAATGTCTTCGGTGCACTGACGCTTCTCATCGGAGTCTGGTTCTTCCCGACCATTGAGTTTCTCCTGATTGCCGTAAACGGTTCCATTGCCCTCGCCAAATTGGGAAACACCTGCCATCTGCTTATCCAGCGACCCTACCTGTTCCCGCGTCTCGCGCTTTTCCGGCGAAAGCTGGTCCCCTCGCTCGCAAAAGACGGCATTCGCTTTTCGGTAACCTATATTCTTGCAGCGGCGGTTGAATATAACCTCATGGCCTTCCTCATCGGCCGTCATGTCGGCCCCGAGGCGGTGGGTGTCTACAACGTCATGATCACCGTCCATTTCTCACTTACGGGCCTCGTCGGTATGGTCACAAAGCCCTACTGGCCTGCACTGATGGACGCATTCGAACGCCGGGATACCAACTGGATTACCCGCACCTCGAACCGATTACGCCTCGGAGGGCTCGGGTTTTCCCTTCTCGCCGGGATCGGGTTGATTGCCGTCGGCCCCCTGCTGCTCCCCTTGTGGGCGGGCGAGGAATTCTACACCGGAATCGATGAACACTTCAGAATGGACCGCCTCGCCCTGATCGCGTTCTCAGTCTACTTTGTGGCTCATATCTGGCGCCATATCAATCAGACCCTCGCGCTGGGCATCGGATGGATCAGTCCGGTATCCCGTGTGGTCATTGCGGAGTCCGCATTTTTGATCTCGGTAACATCATTTATCCTCTTCCACGAAGGAACCGTCACCTCGATCTACCTCGCCATGGCCGGCTCCATCACCCTCTTCTCGGGATGGCTCTTTCCTTTCTTTTTCAATCGGGGAAGGTCCGGAGTGGTCAGCCTTGTAGAAGGTGCGGTTGAAGAAGGGCGGTCCACCGCACTTCCGCTTCCGATGTGTTTTGATCTCACACGAAGCGAAGAAAAGCCTCAGGCAATGGAGCTTCGAAGCTGAGAAGTTCGCCCGAGGCGGGATGTTTGAAAGCGAGATGCCAGGCATGCAGCATCAGCCGATCCACTTTCTCCCGCTGTCGCGATATCTGAGCATAAATCGGATCACCAAGGATGGGACAGCCAAGGGACTCCTTCAGGTGAACCCGTATCTGATGAGTCCGACCGGTGTGAATCACGCACAGAAGAGAAGCCCAGCGCCCTGACTCGCACGAGCGCAGGATCTGATAGTCCGTAACGGCCTCTTTTCCGGCCGGCGCTTCGACAATGGCCATCTTCTGGCGGTTAACCGGATGCCGCCCGATCCGATTTGAAATCGTCCCCCCGGAAAGAACCGGCACCCCGTCGGTGACCGCGACATATTCCTTCCCGGTTTCCCGACCCGAAAACTGGGAGACGAGGGAATGATAGGCTAACTCGCTTTTTGCGGCGACAAGGCAACCGGAGGTATCTTTATCGAGCCGGTGCACGATTCCCGGACGGTCCTCACCCGCGATTTTACAGAGCTTCCCTGAGCAGTGATGAAGCAGTGCATTCACCAGCGTGCCGTCCAAATTTCCTGCGGCCGGATGAACGACAAGTCCCGGCGGTTTGTCGACCACGATGATGTCGTCGTCCTCGAAAAGCACTGACAGCTCGATCTTCTCCGCAAGCGGCCCGACATGACGCTCCGGAACCATTACCACCCGCATCAGATCTCCGACGGCAACCGTATGCTTTGGCTTGACGACTTTCCCGTTCACGGTCACTCCACCATCCCGGATAAGCGCTTGCAATACCGCCCTTGAAACAATCTTCCCACGAGCCGCCAAGTATGCCGGAAGGAAGCGATCCAACCTTTCTCCGCCTTCGCCGGGAGGCACCTCAAACTGAAACTCCGCACCGGATTTTGAATCGTCCTCCATTCCGGCTCAGTCCAGCTTCGGAGTGTAAAGAGGCATTTCAAAATTGGGACGGAGATCATCCACCACCTGCCAGGTCGACAGCGTTTTATACTTTGAGAGAGGCACCAGACACAACTCTGTTTCGGATCCGATTTCGTGGCTTGCGGCGCTGGTGAGTTTTCGTCCGAATACAATTCCCTGAGCGACACGGATTCGATCAAAGGGGTAGTTACCCCTGACATCTCTCACCACCCGGTACTCAAACACACCGAGGGCATTGGCATAGTCCAGCTCGGCAGGATTTTTAATCTCCGACTTTTCCTCAAGCCGCAGAAGCAACTCCACTTCGACCGCCGCGTCGACGGTTGACTCATCATTCGCGGCGGCGAGAGGAACCCCGGAGCTCTTCCCGGAGGTGTCCTGGAGCGGAAGGGCTCTCACGATGGTTTTGGGCGCGACCGAAGGCTTCACCCGCATGAAATCATTGAAATGGCGTGAGACCTGGACAGCCCAACCCCTCGCTTCCTCAGGTCCATAATGAATCCCGTCGGTCGCCGGGTAGGGATCCACAAATTTAGTAACCTTCTGACTTTCAAAAACGGTCCCCTCGTATTTTTCAACGACACTGCGCATCAAGAGAGCAAGTTCGTCCTGGATCTCACGGGAATATCGCTCCTCGTGGGATTGAGGAGGAAGCACCCAGTAGGAAATCGCTCCTCCCTGTGCGATCGAAAAACACATCTGGTCGATCAGAGAACGAACCTCTTCGACATTCTCCTCCTTCGTTCTCCTTTTTGAGCGCAGGGTCGCGTAAAGATTGATTCCGGTCTGCACTACCACCACATTTGGTTTTGAATCAGCGATGAGGTCCTCAAGTTTGGGCACTGCCCGCACATACCCCACCCGCTTCTCACTGGTGTCAGTCTTTTCCCAGAACCCGATCGTGCATGGCAGGGCCTGGTAATTTTTGAGCCAATAATAGGGACTTGCCCCGCCTGCGACCACAGTTCTCACTTCAAACCCCGAAGATCGAAGCGAAGAATCCAGCGTGGTCCCAAAAGCCCCGATACTGAGGGAGTCTCCCAGATAAAGCACCTTCGACTTGCCGGGTGATGCCTCACAAAGAGGCGACAAGCCTCCCAGGATCGCAATCGTAAAACAGGAAATAACCCGATTCATTTCCGCAGTTCTACTATTAAATCCGCTTCAACTCAACGGTAAGTTTTGCAATTTCAATAATTTTCGCAATAACGAAACTCGCCGCGCTTGCAGCCAAAATAGCTAAGACCTTCCTACAGATCCAAACCGGCGGCACAGAGGCGCTGAAAGTCCTCCCACTCCAACTGCAAACTGTCGTCCGCCTCACGGATTTTTTGCATCGTAACAACCGCGACTTGCTCCCGCGCGGCAGTGAGTGAGCGGCTCACTCGTGTCTGATCGCATTGCCACATTTTCGCGATACTCGCCTGGCTGACTCCATGCAAATAGGAGAGCTTCAGCATGAGAAGGACATCGGGACCAAGGGAGTCAAACGCCTCGCGAATGGCCCTGCCCATCAGTTCGCTCAGGTCATTGTCGAGGAGGCTGTCTTCCGAATTGGTGCCCGCAACCCGGTCGAACTGGTCCCCGGAACGTTCATCATCGTCTTCATACGAAGGAAGTTCGCCCCGGAACTTGTCACGGCGCTTCAGGTCGAGCCACCGATTCCAGGTGATCCGTATCATCCAAGTGGAAAGAGAAGACCTTCCTTCAAATTTCTCAAGAAGCGGCCGGGTCTCCCCGTTCTTACCGGCGCCAAAACATTCGGCGATAATGTCCGCCACAAGATCCTCGGCCTGAACCCGATCAACCCCGCGCGACATCAAGACCCGCTCCAGCATGGGGCGGTAGGTTTCCTGAAACTCCCGCACCGCGTTGATCTCGCCGCCCGTAGCTCTGTCGACCAGATTGAGATCCTCCGCATATTTCAGCGGTTTAACTTCAGAAACGGGGCCGCTTGTCATTTCCGCTAATTTAACAACCTGCAAAGCAAATGATCAACCTCAAGTAATGGTATCTGGCAGACAGGGAAAACTCTGCCGGGTCAGACCGAACAGGGCATCGCCACGCGATCATCCTCGATAATCTCGCCATCCTGCAGATGAATGCGCCGGTCCACCCGATCAAGCAAACGATCATCATGGGTGGAGAAGACGAAGGCCGCCCCCCGATCATGATTGATCCTCCTCATGAGATCGATGATAAGCGTGGCATTGCGGGTATCCAGATTCGCGGTTGGTTCGTCCGCGATAATCAGGGCGGGATCTGTCACAAGCGCCCTGGCGATGGCCACCCGCTGCTGTTGCCCTCCGCTCATCTTCTGAGGCCGGTGATGCATCCGGTCGTTGAGCTCCACTTCAATAAGGAGCCTTTCCGCGCGGGATTTTGCCTCATTCTTCGGGACCCCTTTGATCTGGAGTGGGAGCATGACGTTTTCCAGGGCCGTCAGAACCGGGATAAGATTGAAATTTTGAAAGACGAAACCAATCGAGGAGTTTCTCAAGTCGCTCCGGCGACTGTCGGTGAGACCGGAAGAGGCCTGCCCCGCCACCATCACTTCTCCGGAAGTCGGCACATCGAGCAAACCGATGAGATTACAGAGCGTTGATTTCCCCGATCCTGAGGGGCCCCACACCGCGATAAACTCCCTTTCCTCAATCTCCAGAGAGATTTCGCGCAGAGCCTGGACTTCCGTATCTCCGAAATGATAGGTTTTTGTGAGTTTTTGTGTCTCTGCAACTTTCATAGGGGTCGACAGGTATTTAGACTTGCAGTCTATTCACCGGGGCTCAATTTGCACGGGGTAAATGATTGAACACACTTTGTTGATTTTCTGGGGTATCTGGCTGCTTCTCATTCTCGTCGCGGCGTGCCGGGTGCTACTATTTCTTTTTCTCAGGAGGCAGCAGGACAAACTCTGGGGAGATGGACGCAGGAACCAGCAACCCGTTGCCGTTATTGTCGCGGCGAAAGGATTCGATCTTCAGGCAACCCCCCGGTTCTTCGATTCGATTTTCGCGCAGGACTATAGCAATTACCGGGTCATTGTCTGCTTCGAATCATGGAACGATCCGGTCGCCGTCTGGCTGGCGGAGCACCTTGAGGCAGGTCCACGCAATCCCGTTTGGACCCATCCTGACTTGGATCATGGCCTGCGAAGCGTGACACTGGTCTGCTCCGGAGCGGCCGAGTTCGAAGGTCAGAAAGTGCACAACCAGATCGCCGCCTTCAAAGATCTTACCCGGAACGATGCCATCATCGCCTTTGCCGACGCCGACATCGTATGCGGATCTGACTGGCTTCCAAAGCTGGTCGCACCGATCAACCAGGGCACCCACCCGCTCTCCACAACCTATCGCTGGCTCATTCCCAAACGCCCCTCCCTGCCCAATCAACTCGCCTCGGTCATCAACGGGTCCATCACGACGCAGGGCGGCAGTGAACTCACCAATGTGCTCTGGGGGGGCTCCATGGCTCTCTCCAGACAGGTTTTTGATGAGCTTGACGTCCCCTCTCTCCTTTCCGGATCTCTCAACGACGACCTCAGGCTCTCAAAGGCCGCCCGCCAGCAGGGGAACAAAGTTGCCTTTGTTCGATCCCTCATCCTACCAACCTTGATAGACTTTAACTGGCGAAGCTTCTTCGAGTTTGTGAGGAGACAATATACTCAGGTGAAATTCTTCAGTCCGATTCTCTACACGGGAACCAACCTTGTCCTCGGGTTGTATGCACTTGGTGCCCTCACCATCGTTGCTGCACTGATTTACGGGTATTTCTATGCCTGGATACCCATTGCCGCCGCTTACGTGATCGACCAGTTTCGCTCCCTTGCCCGTCAGCAAGTCTACCTTTCTCTCTTTCCGGAGAACGGGATCAGACAGAAATTGTTCGCCGCCAGTTGGCTCGAACACATGATGACTCCCTTCTGGATGCTTCTTCACTGGGCTCTCCTGATCAGCACATGGACGCAAAACCGCATCACCTGGGCTGGAATCCGATACCAGATTATTTCCAAGTCGGAAACGAAAGTGCTGTTCCGCCCGCCGGGCACGCAGCCCCTTCCTGCCGGGGTACCGGGGCCTGCCATGCTTGCGGCATTGCTTGACCGCAGACGTCCTCAGGCCACCCAGCCCATCCGTCCTGCTGTCATTGAAACACCGGTCGAGCTTACCTATACCGCAGAACCGGAGATCGCTACCGAAGTTACGGCAACAGAGGCTCCTGTCGCGATTCCCGCGGTTATCCGGGAAGAAGTGGCAGCCCCGTCGGAGCTCCCGGGGGAGGAACCAAAGGCCATATCCCACCCCGGCGCCCCAAGTGCAACCCTTCCTCTCACCACCACCTTCTACGAGCGGTCCCGTCCATTTCCAAAACAGCCAACCGCTCGTGAAAGAGGCGGCCTCTCAGCGCTGGAAGTGGCCCTTACGAAATCCCGGGTTCTGACTCCGATCCATTTCCGTATCCCGACAGGAACAGCTTCAGTCGGGTCGAAAGGGCAAAAGACCAGGACACGAGATCCCCTCGGCCTCCCTGTTGTGCCCGTACTTTCAGTAGCGGAGATGACCCTGACTAAAACCAGGATCGAGGGAGGAGTTAGGCCTCCGGATACGACCGGGAGACCACGGCCCGACGGCTCCATCCAATCCACCGCCGAATTGTTCAAGACAAAGACACGAATTCACACGGCTTCTTTGCATCGGACTTCCAACACAAGATCAACGTCACCCTCCCTCCCAACAGGAAGTGCCTCTCAGGGTCTCAACGTAACGCAGGGCTCCTCCCAAGTTCCCCTCTCTGTTCAGCAAAGCACCGGCGAATCAATTTTCACCTGGCCAGCCTCACGGTCCTACGCCGCACGACGCCCCAATATCGGAGGAGGGAACCTCAACGGAATCGGAAGCCCGCACCCTGCCCTTTCCTCACGTGTCAGCCAGTCCAGCCGAATCGCCGGCGGATCGCTCGAACCGCGGCCGGTCAACCGGAGTCCCTCCGGTCGACCATAGTTTGCCCTCCTCCCCAGCTTACCCCTGACACAAGTGGCCGGTTCAATGCCGGAACAATTTGATAAAATTTGATCGAGTGGCCAATTCCCTCCCCGCCCATGTCCGAGCCTTTCAGCTTAATCGACCGCTGTGCCCTGATTGTTCGCCCGACCTGGCGATTCGTCGAATGGCTGAAACATCTGGACGAGGAGGAGATGCCCGACGAAAACTCGATCTACACTCAGACCGTTTATCTGGTGGCCGATCCGGGCGCGTTTGACGCGGCGGGAACGGCAGCCACCCTGGAAGCCTGTTTTCTGGATATTGCCTCCAATGAGTTTGCAAGCTGGTGGACCAATGAGGACGAATGGCCGGCCATTGAAAGTCTGGGAGATTTCTTCGAATACTTTGAATGCACTCCCTCGGAGATGGTCGTCGATCTGGCCGAAGACGAGATCTACGATAACTGAGAGTCCCGTCCCCTCTGATGATGAGTCGTTTCGCTGAAATCGCCGCAAAAATTCGCACCTTTCGCGATGAACGGGATTGGGCCCGGTTTCACAATCCCAAGGACATGGCCATCGCGATTTCACTGGAATCAGGAGAACTCCTTGAGCACTTCCTCTGGAAGGATTCCACCGAAGTCGAGGCACGTATCAGGTCGCACCGTTCCGAGATCACTGACGAGATCGCTGATATTGCCATCTATCTCACCGAACTTGCTGACAACCTTGGTATCGACCTCTTTGATGCGATGGAGGAGAAACTCGGGAAGAACGCGCTGAAATATCCGGTATCTCTGGCCCGGGGAAGCGCAAAAAAGTACACTGAATTGTGAGAGGAAAACCAATGGTTAGTTGTACCGTTAGGTTCGGAAATGTTCCAACATCCTGCCATGCCTGATCTCTCCGCCCGCCGCCCGCTGAAAACCCGAAGCTCACGATGGGCGGCGGGATTATCGAGGGCACTCCTTGGCATGGGACTCCGGCCGAACTTCGTCTCACTGATGAGCGTGGTTTTCGCCGCAGGCACAGCGGCTTCTCTGTTTTTGCTGTCATCAGCCCACCTTCCAAAAACCGTCTTCTGGATACTTGCCGCTACAGGCGTGCAACTTCGTCTGCTTTGCAATCTGATGGACGGAATGCTCGCCGTGGAAGGCGGATTGAAGACCCCAAACGGTGATCTCTATAATGAATTTCCGGACCGCCTTTCGGACATTCTCATCCTTGCCTCACTCGGCTTCGCCGGTAGCGATGAATGGTCCACGACTCTCGGGTGGCTCTGTGCCTGCGGAGCCCTGACCACCGCCTGCATCAGAATGCACGGGGCCTCGCTTCTTGGTTCCCACGATTTTCGCGGTCCCATGGCCAAACCACAGCGAATGGCGGTTGTCACCTTCACCTGCCTGACGATGGCATTCCTCGATTCGGAGAACCTCCCTTTCAATCCCGTCCCGTGGATCCTCGGCGTGATTCTTACCGGAATCGTGATCACGGTTTTCCGCCGGTTAAGCCATCTCTCCCGGGCCCTGAAATACAGGGCCGAAGCATCGAAACCGGAAGCATGAGCAGACGATTCATCGCCTGGCTGGTGCGACTTTTGACCGGCGTCAGATTGCTCGCCGTCCCACCCCATGGCTCCGGCCCCGCCATCTATTTCGCCAATCACGCCAGCCATATGGACTTTGTCGTGGTCTGGTCCGCTCTCCCCGATACCGTTCGTGAAATGACCTCACCGGCCGCAGCCGAGGACTATTGGGGAAAGACACCCTTGCGGAGGCGCATTTCCTGCGACCTTTTCCAGGCCATCCTCATCCCGCGGCAGGATGTGAAACGCCATAACAACCCGGTCAATCTCCTTGGAGCCGGCCTGGAGGCGGGGCGCTCCATCATCCTATTTCCGGAGGGGACACGCAGCCTCACCCCGGAGACCGCCGAATTCAAATCCGGCCTCTATCATCTCGCCAAGCGGTATCCCGGAATCCCGCTGGTGCCGGTCCATCTTGAAAACCTCAGTCGCATCCTCCCGAAGGGCTCCCATCTCCCGGTCCCCCTGATAGCCCAGGCCCGTTTCGGCGATCCCATCCATCTCCTTGATGACGAATCGAAGCCCGAATTTCTGACTCGGGCCCGGGCGATTCTCGTCGGAGTCGACGCCCCCGTTTGAGACCATGGACCCTCACACCCGATTGCTGCTCTCTCTCGTTCTCGGCATACTCGTGATTGCCACGATCATCGGTGCGGTCCTTTCCTCAAGAGCGGAATCGGATGGGGCCAGGGCCACGATGGCAAATCTGAATGCGAGAATTCGTTCGTGGTGGGTGATGGCGGCAGTCTTCAGCGCCACGGTGCTCCTTGGTCCGATTTTCACCACGGTGCTTTTTGCCCTGCTTTCCTTTCTCGCCATGCGCGAGTTCATCACTCTGAACCGCACGGAAAGAGCGGACCACGAAATCCTCTTTTGGGCATTTTTTGTAATCCTGCCACTGCATTACCTGCTCGTCGGAATCCATTGGTACGGTTTGTTCGCCATCTTCATCCCGGTCTATGCGTTCGTATTTATTCCCTTCCGGCGTGTCCTCACCGGGGAAACCGGAAACTTTCTGATGAGCACGGCCCGCATCCAATGGGCTCTGCTCATCTGTGTCTATGCGGTCAGCCACATGCCAATGCTCCTCGCTCTGCCGATTCCGGGATATGAAGGCAAAAACGCCAATCTGCTCTTTTTCTTCGTCCTCACGGTGCAACTTAGCGATGTCCTCCAGTACGTCTGGGGAAAGACCTGCGGAAAGCATCCCGTGGCCCCTCGCGTGAGTCCTCATAAAACATGGGAAGGGACGGTTGGGGGTATCGGCACAACGGTATTGCTGAGCACTTCGCTCTGGTGGGCTACACCGTTCAACCCCTGGCAGGCGGCAGCGATGGCGTTATTAATCTGTCTCGCCGGCTTTTTCGGCGGTCTGGTGCTTTCGGCGATCAAACGGGATCTTGGAGCCAAAGACTGGGGCAGTACCATCGCCGGTCACGGTGGCTTCCTCGACCGTATCGATTCACTCTGTTTTGCAGCACCCCTCTTTTTCCATATTACCGGCTTCTGTTTTGCCAACGGAGTCGATCCTGAACCGGCTGCGTGGCTGCTGGAATTGATCGGGCGTTGATCCTGTGCAGCGAACGCTGCGATCCGTCCGTCGAATTTCCCCAATTTCAGTTTTCCTACAGCCCAATAGGAGGCAATACTGAAACCGCCGGACTTTTTGTCATATCCCCACTTCCAGTTGCCCGTGAATATCAATCTCAAGCGGAAGAAGTTTTATCCCGTCAGCAAAGAGCTGGGTTCCTATCTCGAACACTACCAGCGTTCACTCGAGATACCTCCGCTCTATGAGGAACTGCACCGTTTCTCACAGCTTTTTCCCCTCTTTGACCGGGAAGGACACGACACCCTCTGGAAAACGGCCTTTTACGACCCGGTCATACGCAAGGAGCTGGCCTCAAAGCTAATCCAGATTTATTCACTCCTGAAAACGAATGATTTCCGATCGCGGGATCACCTCATGCTGGATCGCGTCGATTTCTGCGACTTCGGAAACTCCCGCCCGTTCCGGATCAGAATCGTCAATCAGTTCAACGACAATTACGATCATTTCTACGTCAAGATCGCCGACGCCTCCCGCATCTATGGGCTCGAACTGGAACACGTTCTTTCGCCGAATCGGATCAACTATCTCGTCAACGGTAACACCCTGATCGAAGAACATATTGCGGGGGTTCCGGGAGACACCTTCATCAATTCCTACTTTGACCGCCCTGAAACGAACCGGGTCAGGGTTGCCAAGGAGTTCGTAAAATTCAACGAGCGCAGTTTCATACGCCTCCTCGGAGACATGCGCAGCTACAACTACGTCGTCGACATCACCCCTGATTTCGAAGATGCCCAGTATCGGGTCCGCGCGATTGATTTTGATCAGCAGAGCTATCAGGGAAACAAGGAAATGTACCTGCCCCAGACGTTCCTTGAGAACAGCCTGGTCGTCGAACTGTGCACCTCAAAACTGAATTACCAGACGATGCGACAGTACCAGGATGAGGAACGGACCCTGATCGAGCGCCGTTGCCAGGTCGCCCATACCCGCCTTGACGCGCTCTGGAAAGCGATGTGTCCGGACGAAATCGCCCCGGAGGAACACGTCATCATTCTCCGGGAAGGACTCAACCAGTATCATGAAACCACCGCCTTTTCGGGATGTGAAACGATGGGGCAACTCGTTCGAATGAACCTTGATGTCTCCCTTGCCAGAACCAACAGCTGAACCCCCGGAATTCTTCCCGCATCCCATGTCGCACCACCTCCAGTTCCTCCGTGCATTTATCCGCAATTCCGGCCAGGTCGGGGCGATCGCACCCAGTTCACCGGAGCTTGCCGCCCTGATGACCGACTGGCTCGATTGGGACAAGCTGCAATGTGTCGTGGAATATGGCTCCGGCACGGGAGTGTTCACCGAAGCCATTGCCGCGCGACTTCACGAGGGCACCCGGTTTTTCGCCGTGGAGCGAGATCCGCAACTCGCTGAGATCTCCCGGCAGCGTTGCCCGGAAGTCGACGTCTACGAGGACTGCGTCAGCAGGGTTCCCGCTATCTGCCGCGACCTCGGAATCGACCGGGTTGATGCCGTGATTTGCGGCCTGCCCTGGGCTGCCTTCCCGCCGGAGCTTCAGGACCAGCTTCTCGCAGCCATGTTCGAGGTTCTTCCGCCCGGGGGGAAATTCGCCACTTTTGCCTACTGGCAGGGACTCCTCCTGCCGGCAGGGCAGCGCTTCAGAAAGTTTTTGAAGGCAAACTTCAGTTCGGTCGAGTATAGCCCGACCGCCTGGCGGAATCTGCCTCCGGCCTTTGTTTACCGGTGTGTGCGTTGACGCGTCACGAAGCGGCTGCCACCGCAGCTTTCATCTTCTCGAGTCCGATACTCGCACATTCCAAGGCGGGCGTGGCCCAGTAGACCGGATTGAACAACTCCAGCGAAAGAACCGGATAGGCTCCGACCGCTTTGAAGTTTCGAAGAATCTCCGTCAGGGGAGCGATCCCGTCACCCGGGTAGACACGATCCGCATCCTTGATCGTTTCCCGGGGCGGATCCGCCGGATAGTCGTTCATGTGATAGTGCTGAATTGCCTGAGGGCCGAGGAGAAGAATGGATTCAAAAGGAGAGCCCCCTTTGTAGGTATGGTAGACATCACCCAGAAAGCAGGCCTTGGGATGACCTGACCGAATCGCAATGTAAATTGCCTTCTCCACTGTGCCGATCGTGGGATTCCCTCCCCACATTTCCACCTGGGGTATAACCCCCATACTGTCACCAAGCTCCAGCAGCGCCCGATAGCGCTCGGCAGCATCATCGAGTGACACGGTTTCCGCACCGGGAACTCCGGCGGGGGGAGCCGCAATTCGGGTTCCGCCCAGACGGGCGATCATGTCCATATCGCGCTTCGCTTCCTCCAGTCCCGCGGCTCTCTCGACCGGATCATTGACGATCCACTTGGCAAATCCTATCGCGCTCTCAACCGTCAAGCCATGATCGTCGATGCGCTTCTTCAAATCATCGAGTGAACCACCCTTGGAGACATACTCATTCAGGCGCCTGAACCATGGCTCGATCGAGTCATAGCCTGCCTTCCCGGCAATCTCAATCTCCTCCGCCGCGTCCAGTTCCTGGCCGCGAATCGTAGACATGTTCAGGCACATTTTGAAACGTTTTGCATCCTCCGCCGCCTTCACTTCCCCGCCCGTGGTTGCCAGCCCTCCCGCAATTCCGCCAAGGGCTGCACCGCTTGCGGTCAGGAATTTGCGGCGATCAGGAACAGGCGAAGAGGATGAGTTAGACATGACAAATTCTTGCCATTTTCCCGCACCGGAATCAACCCTCTTACCATCACTTCAACACGTTCTTTTGTCGTCCCGTCCCCCTTCTCCGGAACCCGACCCAAAATCCCCCAAACCTGAAGGAACTTCGAAATCGCTAAGATTCCCGCCTCATTCTGCGTAACGAATGCAAGAAGACACACCTTTGTTCGTCTAAACCCGTGAACGACCCGCTGTCATGACTAAAAAATTGCTTCCCGCTGCTCTCATCCTTCTTGGATTTATCACCCCCACCCTCGTTTTTTCCGAAGAGGCTCTCGCGACCAATATCCTTCCCGCCGTTCTTCACGATGCCGAGGGCAACGAAGTTGACCCGGCGACCCTCAAAGGCAAACACGTCGGCCTCTATTTCTCGGCCCACTGGTGCCCGCCCTGCCGTGCCTTTACTCCCAGTCTGGTGAAGTTCCGGAATGAAAACGCCGACAAGGACTTTGAGATTGTCTTTGTAAGCATGGACAAATCCAAGGGCGAGAAGAAGAAATACATCAAAGAAATGGAGATGAAATGGCTCACGATTCCCGGAGCCAACACCAAGGAGGTGGATTCACTGGCCCTGCAGTTCGGGGTGAAGGGAATCCCGGCCCTCGTCATTCTCGCACCCGATGGATCTCTGGTCACCCCGAATGGCCGCGAGGATGTCATGTTGTCTCCGGAAACGGCTTTGAAGAAATGGAAAGAGAAAAACCCATCATGAACCCATCCAACGGGGGATCGACCGGTTCCTCTCTGCTGGCGGACCCCCCGTCCACCACCCCCCTTTCACCCGGCGCCTTTGCCGATTCCCCGGGCGGAACCGGCCGTGAAAATTCGTTGATGAGCGACAGAAAAACCATGCAGAAGCCGGACCCGGATCTGGATCTGGTGGAGCGGGCGAGAACCGGTGATACCCGCGCCTTTGACGAACTGGTCGAGAAATACACCCCTCGACTTTACGGGCTCGTTTATCACATGACCTCAAATCGAGAGGACACCAACGACATCCTCCAGGACGTGTTCGCCAAATCGTATCGGGCCCTGAGACGCTTCCGGGGAAAATCCTCGTTTTATACGTGGATCTATTCGATTGCGACGAACATGACGCTCAATTTCCTCAAAAAGAGGAACCGGCGCCGAACGATGAGCCTTGATGACGTGGATTTGTCCATTGAAAACGACCGCGACTTCATCGAAGCGACTTCGAAAAGTGACCCGGTCCGTGAGGCGAATATTTCAGAATTGCAGGAAAGATTGAACATGGCCATGCAGCAGTTGTCTGTAGACCATCGAGCAGTGGTGACCATGTTTGACATCCAGGGGATGCCTCACGCGGAAATCGCCCGTATTCTTGGAGTTTCCGAGGGTACCGTGAGATCACGGCTCTTCTACGCTCACAGGCAGTTGCAATCTTTTCTCGAAGACTTCAGGAAGTAGGGAGGGATTGCGTTTTGATCTGTGATTGAAAAATCCAGAAGCAACCCTTAATTAGTATTCCGTTCCCGAAGTAGGTGATGAATGATTCCGACGAAATTCAACGATTGCTGCGCCTGAAACGATACGAATCCCCGGGCGAGGAATATTTTCAGAAATTTCTGGAAGAGTTCAAAGACCGGCAGCGGGCTGAACTCCTTCATCGCTCGGCGAGGGGCCTTCTCGTTGAGCGTTTCTCGATGTGGTTCAGCGAATACAACGGAAACCGATGGCTGATCCCCGCCGGAGCCGCTGCCGCTCTGGTTTCCGCGGGATTTTTCTATTTTGCCGGACCAAGCCCGGAATTAGGCAAATCCGGAGCCCCGACGCTCGCAAGTTCGCCCTCCCCCGCGAGCCCGTTGAACGAATCGACTTCCACGCCTGAAGAAAATGAAGCCATCAGTCTTCAACTTCCGCGCACCAGTAATCGGGTCCCCGGTACGTCTGCCAGTGCTCTTTCCGGAGTTCAGGGGATCCTCCCGGTGGGAGTTCGAGGCACCCTGAGGGAACTTTGATTTCGCGTTTCAGCATGATCTTCCGACTCCCGATTATCGCAGCCCTGGGCTCGCTCGCCCTTGCTGTTTCACTTTCTGCCGGGGATCCCTGCCCCTCCACCTTCACGGTCGTCTGGCCTGACGGAAAAAAGAGCCCTGGAGTACCTGTCGAACAACCGGGATGGTACATTACCGTCGTTCCTGACCTGGTTGAGCTCGAAGGGTTGGGAAAAGCGACCCTGGAGAACGATAATCAGAAGACCGAAGCCAAAATACTTTTTGCCGACGTCTCGCAGCGTCTTTGCCTGCTCGAAACTGATGCTGAATTCGCCCAAGTCCGGGTTTTCACCGTTTCAGACTCTGTTGAACTCAAGGCAGGCCAGAAGCTTGAATGCCTGAGCAATCGCTCCGCCTGCCTGACCGCTTTGGCCGGGAAGGATTGGTCTCTGAGGGGCGAGCAACTTCCGATGCCCCTTCTTCGGGTCAGAGTGTCCGATCCCGAGCATTTTTGTGCAACGGGAACCCCTTTGATCTGCGGTGAAGGAGCGCTTGTGGGTTTATTGATCGGTCAGGAGCCCGATACTGCCAGCGATGCTTTCGCCATCCCCGCATCACGCATTCACAAATTGATTGAAGAAGTGAAGCGATTCAAGAAGTCCGGCCCTGTCTGGGTGGGGCTCATTTTTGACAATCATTGCTCAACCCCCGAGGTCCTCGATGTCAAGCCGGAGTCCCCCGCTGAGACCGCCGGGGTATTGAGCGGGGATGTCATTCTATCCGTCAACGGGTCTGAAATTGAGTCTCTCCATGATCTGGTCGAAACCATTTCCGATCTGCCTGCCGGGGAAGAAGCTCAGCTTAAAGTGCTTCGCGGTTTTTCAGAAACCGAGTTGAAGATCACTCCGTGTTTTGCGGAAAATTCGGCCACCCGGCAATGATCTCCTGCCCCGGGGGGCCTGCCTCCCGGCCGACTTAGACTCCAACGCGCCCCTGCAGCGCCCGAAGCAGGGTCAGTTCGTCGGCGCTGTTGAGGCCTCCCCCGGCCGGCAGTCCCTGCGCAAGTCGCGAAACCCTCAACTCCGGGAACACCGCTAGCACTTCCACCAGATAATTGGAAGTGGCCTCACCTTCCACGTCTGAGCTGAGAGCAAGAATCACTTCCGAAAACCCCCCGCCCTCGAGCCGCAAAATCAGTTCTCTTACTCTGAGATCCTCCGGCCCGATATTATCCAGGGGAGAGATTCGGCCGCGTAGAGAGTGGTAATGGCCGCGGAATGCCCCGGAGCGTTCAAGTGGAAGAATGTCTGTGGGCTGTTCCACGATACAAAGGAGACTTGAGTCCCGCTGGTGCCCGTCGCAAACGGAACACCCCCGCTCGAGGGTCGAAAAGAATCCGCAGGTCCCGCATTCAATCACGAGGTCTCCCGCCCGTCCCAAAGCCTGAGAAAACTGCCCCGTCACTTCGGTGCCCTGCTGCATGAGCCACACCGCAATGCGTTCGGCGCTTTTGGGGCCAATTCCCGGCAATTGCTTGAGATGGGCGATTAATACCTTAACCGGTTCGGGATAGTCTACCTGGGCCATGATTGAAAAGATACGAGGGTTATAACATCGAGATCAACCTGGCGTGTCCGTCTTCAGTAAATTCTCTGGTGAGACGACTCCCCCGGGATTCAGGCTCTGCCACTCCCTCCTGGGCTCTTCCGATGTAAAAGGCCACCGGTGGATCATCGGCCCCCGGGGGGCGGGAACGACTGAAGCAGTCCAGGGCGCCCTCAAAATTCCTCTCCCGCATCAAAATCATCCCCTGCCAGAACAAATCACGCCTGCCCCTGTCCTCATCGGTGAACCCCTCCTTCCGGGCGAGGAGCTGATAAATCTCAGTCATTGAGTTTGAAGCAGGGTCATAAAACATCTCCATTGGCCTTACCTCAAAACTCTCATGAACGAGGCGATAAGTCGCCGGCCCGATGAGCAGGTCCGACCCGTATCTCACGTTCGCATGAGCGAGTCTTCTCGAAAAATCGGTCTCAACGCCGATGCCACTGAAGAAAGAATCCCGGGGAGGCCCGTACACACCAACGGTCACGGGACCGGAACAGATTCCCACGCCGAAGTGCAGCGGTAAAAACCATCGTGATTCACACTCCTGACTGAGGTTGCGCAACCTGGCCCTTAATTCAATCGCCGCACGGCAGGCCTGTTCCGCATGATCGCCGGCCTTTCCCAGCATTCCGAAAGACGCCCTGACGAGTTCGGGGCTGGATTCATCCAGATAGGCACCCTTGGAAATAAGGAAAGTCGACGCACTCCGTATAAAGAGATTGCTCATCTTCAGCAACTCAGCCGGGTCGAGCTTTTCCTGCAATTCGGCATGATTGAAAAACCGGCAGGTCAAAATGGAAACCTCTCTCACCATTCCCTGAAACTCGGGTAGGGTCGGTGCCTGGAGAAGCTCGTCAAACGTTCGCTGGGAAACCCGCGCCCCGAGCACATCCTCAAGAATCCGCTTTCGCTTACCTTTTTCCGTACGCGAGTAAACGAAAGCAGCCACAGCAGAAAGTAACACCGCCGTGAGTGGCGCAAACGGATCAAAAATCCGTCCATAGAGGGCAATGGTCGGAGAAAGAACAAGCGTGACCAGAGCGATTGAAACAACGATGAGGATCTTTTGCGGAAGACGGGAAACATCGATCACTCCCCAGGCTACCCCGAATGAAACCGAAACGAGGGTGAGGATCTCAAGCCACTTGACTCTCTCAACGCCATCCGCGGCGATCAACCCCCAGTTCACGTAGGCACCGGTTATCCGGGTCAGCATCGGAGCGAATCCGCCGGCCAAATACAGACTCAGGACCAACAGAGCTACCGATCCACCGATCGTCAGTGAGGTTAACAGATATCGTCGCATTTCCTTAATGATCGACTCACGGCTTTCCTGTAGCCTCTTCCGCGCCGGAACTCGCACGTGGGTCAATCAACTTGATCCGGCTTGGAAGTGTCTCTTAAAGAATAGGTCCTGACCGGCGATGAGCAAGGGCGGACTCAGCCGGGGAAACGGGGAGCACGTCGCCCCCGATGGGACCCGGACTGTCGTTGAATCAACGGGGCTAAACCGCCGAAACCCGGATGATTCCAAGCTGAAGCGCAGGCAGCCGGTTTTTCACGACCACGGAGACATCTCCTAAAGGTGAGCGGGCCGGCCGATGGAACCCCGTTCCGCGATTTCCGGTGTCCGTCCGAATTTTCGATTCAGGCGGCGTAAGAGGCGGGTGCTCTCCGGGTCGCTCAGCCACTCGTCGTGCAAGTGATGGACCAAACCTGAAGTTCGGGCATGAATCGTTTCGTTACGGTCGGGAACAAGGCGGGGGCTCATCCCGGTGTCACGGCAGAATCGGGCGATTGATTCCTGGTATCTAAGGTGCAGCCACGAGGCGTGCTTCTGCAAGATCGAAAGATCAACCTCCAGCGCCTCGTCCAGCGCTTCCGCCCAGTTCTCCTCATCATCAAACTCAATGGCGACACTGTCATGTTCCCACAGCTCGCAGTAGCTTCGCGCCGCAGCGGAACCTACCGGGAAGTTGATTCTAGCGATCCCTCCGGACATGCAAATGACACGGGAACTCAGGCAACTGCCGCAATAGAGGCGCGAGTGGAGCAAGAGCGAGGCAACCTCCCAGATATTGTCCGAACTGAATGCTGCCGCCTCCCATTCCGGGAATGATTCAACCCAGTTACGCAGTCTTTTCGAACGATTCTCCGAAAGCACCTTGTTTGCCTCAAAGAAGACAAGGCCAAGATTATGACTTTCACTCACCTCCAGCAGAGCCTCTTTCGCCCGCTCAGTATCCTCCGGACGGATCTCGCTGATCTCCACCGCGATCCAGCCATTGGGAAAGCGATTCCGGATTGCCTCTAGAGAATTGCGATCGCGGACGTCACGAAGCTGGCGCGCACAGACCTGGGGAAGGACGCTCAATCCGCAGGGCATGCGCTCAATGGAGATTCCGTTACTCTCAAGAAAATTCGCCCCGTTCTCGTCACGGACGCCGACAAACTGGGCTTCGCGGAAAACCGACAGCAATCTCTTCCTGCGCTCCTCACTGAGAGATTCAGGATTTGGAATTCCAATGGCGTGAAAACTCAATCCCGCCCCATAAAATTCGCCTTCGGGAGCCAGCATGTAGGCAAAATCGTCCAACTGGCCGGAGCGGCGGCGAATATAGTTCTGCAACTCACCCGATCGACTGATCATTGCCAGACTTTCGAACCGCTCCCCTTCCTCCTCATCCGCCGCCGCCTGATATCCTTCAACGAGGTTCAAGGTGATGTCGGCTCCTCCGAAATGAACCAGCTTGAGACGGTTGCTCTTCATCTCAAGAAGGCTTTCTCCGTAGTTCCTCACGGAATGTCCACCCACCGGCGTCAGATCCGCAGTAACCAGACCGGCACATCGAAGTCGGGAAAAATTGATCAACCGTGACATGACATGGGGCATCAGAAGATCCCCGAGACGATAATGGTCCGCAGCCCCGACCAGAAGGGCTTCATGAGAAGCCGAGGTCATTTCGTTGACTTCTGCCAGAGGAGCCACCCAATCGAGTCCCGGATGGTGATGAGCCCCGACTTTTCTGAATTTTCCGGGACCCTTAAGGGATCCACCCGAGAAGCTCAAGGAATTATGGCCAGTAGACATACCAGAATATTACTCATTTATAAAATATTTACAATATTTAATAAACTAAGGAGGCCTCATAATTTCCGAAACCAGCGCGCCGGGGCGAGTCGAACGGTTATTCGGATGGATGACCTTCCATTCCCGTGGCCGATCTCATTTCGGATTCACTTGAAGGAACCTGGCGGATCCGTACCAGATATCCGCTCGTCTTCTCATCCCCGGAAAAGGAGAGCCATTTCTGGAGATTTTCCGGTCTTTCAAGGCGTGAAAAGACCATCCTGAAAATCCTTGAGCGTTCAATCCAGATGGTTCCGTATCCGCCCGATCCGTCCTCATTTTGAAGATTGCTCGACCAGACATGAACCGCCCCCGAATCCTCATCCCTTCCCAGATACACCACCAGATGTCCCTTTTCTCCTTTCCCGATCAGGTCGTTCCAGAAAATCTTGAGAAAATCCCCCGGCTTAGCCTGCTCAATCTGCGTGAAGTTCCTACCGAGGTCGAGCCGCTCAAATAAAACGGCGGTTCCCGGTCCATCCGCATTCCAATGGCCGAAAATTCCGATACCGTCCTTCTCTCCGTGGATGACTCTCTCACTCGTGCCGAGATCAAGCAGCTCCCTTCCAAATGCCGGATCTACAGGAAAGCCCCCTTTCGCCTGAAGGGAGGCGACCACGTCACAGAAGACCAGATAGGTGGCACTCGAACAGAAACTGAACTCTTTGGCCCGTTTCGGACTCACCTTGAGCCTGCCATCGCCCTCAATCGCCAGCGCGGCACTTAAATCCTCCACCGTCCGGTAGAGATGGGAGTAGCGGGCCGCTCCCTTCTTCGCTCCAAGAAAACGGGCATAAACTCCGCCCTCGGGCATTTTTGCGATAGATTCCAGAACCAGGGCATTCCAATCCGCCGCGATGGCGTTGCCCCCCGGGAACAGAAAAATAAAGAGAACAGAGAACCGAACCAGTCTCATGACCACAAGCCCATGGAAGATAGCCTGTGAATCCGGTTCCGCGAATCTCAGTTCGAATCTGAAACCCTCCAGGCCCGCTGCATGGCGAGGATGCGCTTTAGCTCCTGCTTTTCTGACTCGGGAGTGTTGGGATCGGCAATCAGATCCCGCAGATTTTCCTGCTCAAGCCAAACCATGACACTTTCCGGCCAGATGCGGATGTCGAAACTCTCTCCGGTTTCACCTTCCTCCCAGACGGGAAGGCTGAGTCCGGAACTGGTCACCTGATCGTTCTCCATTTTCTCATCCGACGCGGGAGAGGCCACCAGGACCGGGGAGGCCAGCGAAGTCAGAGCGATGAGAATGCATACGCCGGTGCTAAAAGGGAATCCCATAGGATTTGGTGGTTAATGACCCGGAAATGAGGGCTATATTTTCAGACCACGGCCACGTCAGGCCGTTCAATCAAAACGGTGCCGGCATGAAATCTTTGAACCAACACCCGCCGCATCACGGGCGGAGGGACATTGCGAGCAAATCGGACAATTTCGCATCTTGCTTCAAATGCCTGACATTTCATGGCTCCAAAGCCTTGACATCGTCCCCAAACCACATAGATTCCCGTCCCTCCCGTCTCGCGGCCGCATTAATGGAAGATTTCCCTTCCGCTTCGCCTCTCCGGGATAACATTGATCCGGTAAATGAAAACCTTTTCTGCAAAAGCTGAAGAAATCGAACGCCAGTGGCATCTCATCGACGCTGACGGCAAAGTCCTCGGGGACATCGCTGTCGCGGCCGCCAATCTGCTTCGCGGCAAGGGCAAGCCGATTTTCACCTCACATGTTGATTGTGGTGACTACGTCGTAATCATCAACGCCGAGAAGGTGCGCCTCACCGGTAATAAAGAGGATACCAAGATCTACACCAGCTATTCCGGATATGTCGGAGGCCAGAAGCGTGAATCCGTCTCGAAAGTTCGGTCGCGTCGTCCCGAGCTCCTTGTCGAGCGCGCCGTTCGTGGAATGATCCCGCACAACCGCCTCGGTCGCCAGATCTTCAAGAAACTCAAGATCTACACCGGCACGGAGCATCCCCATGATGCCCAGCAAGTGAAGGCTTACTCACTTTAATTCTCCCATCATCCCGTTATCATGAGCGATTCATTTTCAGCGACCGGCCGGCGCAAGACCGCATCGGCAAGAGTCACCCTGGTTCCCGGAACCGGCCGCATCACCATCAACAAGCGCGCGTTTGAAGATTACTTCGGCACGCTCTCCCTGCAGAACAAGGTGCTTCATCCTTTCCATGCAGCCAACGTGGCCAACCAGTTTGATGTGACGATCAGCGCCAATGGCGGCGGAGTGAGCGGCCAGATCGGAGCAATTCAGTTGGGAATCGCACGGGCCCTGCTCAAGACGAATTCGGACCTTCGGGATTCTCTTCGTGAGGACGATCTCCTCACCCGCGACCCGCGCAAGAAGGAACGTAAGAAGCCCGGTCAGCCAAAAGCCCGGAAGCGCTTCCAGTTCTCGAAACGCTGATACGCTTACTTTCGATTCAATTTACGGACAGGGTTGGGTTCATCACTCAACCCTGTTTTGTTTTGTATCGTTACGTCTCGCACTTGCGCTCGTTCGGCGCTCGTTCGGCGCTCGTTCGGCGCTCGTTCGGCGCTCGTTCG
>ERZ761602.139-NODE-139-length-174060-cov-9.499750_pt1 | contig 174060 bp, 136 predicted proteins | sample MGYA00512165_ERZ761602 | MGnify/ENA primary metagenome ERZ761602 (study PRJEB28899, sample SAMN02445085) | bioreactor sludge metagenome | biome: EBPR sludge; isolation source: Thorneside wastewater treatment plant | place: Australia: Brisbane, Thorneside...
GGTGGTGGTGGTGGTGGCGGATACGGCGGCGGTGGTGGTGGTTACGGCGGGGGTGGCGGTGGCGGTGGCCGCGGCAAACGCTACTAAGCCAGAGCACCCGCAACTCTGCTGCAACATCGCCAGAGATTGTTAGTCGACAAAGATCTTCCGCGAGGCCATGCTCGTCATGGCCTCGCGGTTTTGTTTTCGCCCCTGCACACTCACCAGCAAACCCCTCTCATCGCGCCAGACGATTGAGTTTGATTCTCGCGCCGCTGTTCGCGCGGATTTCCACGAATCTGTCGCCGCCATTAATCTGCGTTCGCCCCGCTGGTTTGCTGGTACCTCGTTCGCATCGGTGGTAATGTGACCGGGTTGGCAATGATTCTGTCATGCCTGACCAGCGAACGGATTGCTTTCGACCGGGCCTCCTTCACTCGATCATGCATAGTTTTTTTCGCGGGTGGTGTGCGTGCGCGTATTGCTTATCTATCCAAAGTTTCCGCCGAGCTTCTGGTCGTTTGAAGAAACCATCAAGCTCATCGGCAGGAAAGCCATGCTCCCCCCTCTGGGCCTGGTCACGGTTGCCGCCATGCTCCCGCAGGAATGGGAGTTCCGGCTGGTCGATCGCAATGTCGGCGACATAACCGAAGCCGACTGGCAGTGGGCTGACATGGTCATGCTTTCAGCAATGATCGTGCAAAAGGCAGACATGTATTCGCAGATTCGTGCCGCAAAGCAACGGGGCAAGCCAGTCGTCGTCGGCGGGCCATATCCCACGTCACTGCCTCATGAATTGCTCGATGCCGGTGCCGACTTTCTGGTGCTCGATGAGGGCGAAATCACGATTCCGCTCTTTCTTGATGCACTGGCCCGAGGCGAAAAACGGGGCACTTTTCGCTCGGACGGGGTAAAGCCTGATGTGACGCAGACGCCCATCCCCCGTTTTGAACTGCTCGACCTGAACGCCTATTCCGAAATGTCCGTGCAGTTTTCGCGCGGCTGTCCGTTTATGTGTGAGTTCTGTGACATCATCGTGCTCTACGGTCGCAAACCGCGCACGAAGGCTCCGGCGCAAATCCTCGCCGAGCTTCAGCGACTCTATGACCTCGGCTGGCGGCGCAGCATTTTCATGGTCGATGATAATTTCATCGGCAACAAAAAGAACGTGAAAGTCCTGCTCAAAGACCTACAGCCGTGGCTGGTTGATCGGGGGTATCCGTTTTCGTTCGCAACCGAAGCCTCGGTCGACCTCGCACAAGATCAGGAAATGATGGACCAGATGCGCGCCTGCAACTTTGGCGCGGTGTTTCTTGGAATTGAAACGCCCGATCCGGAGAGTCTGAAACTCACGAAAAAGACGCAGAACAATCGCGATCCACTGAATGAATCGGTGAACAGGATCACCCGTTCGGGCATTCAGGTGATGGCCGGGTTTATCATCGGATTTGATAATGAAAAGACCGGTGCCGGTGAGAGAATTGTGCAGTTTGTGGAAGAAACAGCCATTCCGAAAGCAACTTTCAGCATGCTGCAGGCCTTGCCCGACACCGGACTTTCCAAACGGCTGGCGGCCGAGGGCCGGCTGATCGACAGTCAAGGCGGTGACATTAACCAGACGACGTTGCTCAATTTTATCCCCACGCGCCCGGTGGACGAGATTGCCCGGGAATACGTCAATGGGTTCTGGACGCTCTACGACCCGATTAAATACCTCGAGCGCACCTACCGCCACTTCCTCATGCTCGGCGAAGCGGACTTTCCAAAAAAGCCCAAGTCGGCCAAACGCCGGCTGGATCGCGCCACGCTTCGCGCGCTGCTCATTGTATTCTGGCGCCAGGGTATCAAGCGGAAGAGCCGGTTCGTCTTCTGGAAAAGACTCTGGCAAATGTATCGCAAGAACCCGGGCGGCGTGGCGAGCTACCTGGGCACCTGTTCGCAAGCGGAACACTTTTTGCTTTACCGCGAGTTGGTGCGCACCGAGATTTCACAGCAACTTGCGGCGTGGCAAAAGGCACCGCCGACCTCGGCCAGTGGGGAGACCGTCGCCCGTTCGACCCCGCGGCCGCTGCCTGTGCTTCAGGCTGCGGGTGGCTAAGGTCCCCCGCCAGCGGCGGGTCGGTCACTCGCCCGGCTTCGCCGCCGGGGCCTGCTGGGCCTTGAGCTTCTCGATGTCTGCGGGGAGTGCAAACTTCGCCTCGTCGAGCGTGGTGTCGTGGTCAACACTTTCCACGGTCATGCTCATGGTCATGCCCGCCACTTCCTGCACCGTGGTGGTGGGAATTTTAATGCCGCCAAAGTCTTTGTAATTGCTTATCTTGCTCACCACCGCCAGCTCGCCCATGGGCGACTGCATGACGGTATCCATGCGCACAACCAGCCCGGATTCTTTATCGTAGTACCCTACCGAATCAGCAAGCCCTTCGCCGACGGGCGTGAGCTTGACCTTGTAAGCCGGCTTGCCGTCGACATCTTCGACGCCGATTGTCTCGGCCGACTTGTAATACTTCTCCCAGTCTGAATCGCCATCGAAACGAAACTGCCTGATGAGCGTATCGCGCTCGCCCCCAGAGAGAATGCGCGCGCCCTGCATCGGGTCGATCGACCAGGCTGTTTCGCCGTCGCTGCCTTGCTTCATCACGCCCAAAGCTGGGATCTCGGATTCGACAAGTCCCTTGTCGGGCGCTAATTGAAAAATGGTGAGAGATGCCTTCATTCCTTGCGCGGGGATGTCGAGTGTGCCCTTGGTGGTGCGGCTGGTGAACTTCGCATAGGCTTCGCGACCGCCGGTGGCCTGAATAAAGCGTTCAATGACTTCCTTCCCCGCAGGCAAAGCGGTGGCTGCAACCTCATCGGCGCGCGCCGTTGATGTCGTCAAAACCACCGGCAACCCTGCACCCACCACCGCTGCGGCAAGCACCGCGATCGAAAGCAATCGTTTCATAGTCTCTCCGAGTTAAATCCTGAGTATTTCTTGTAAAAACGGCGGTCGCTCGATGATCGACCCTTACTCACACTATAGGCGCAACACCCGCAAATGTTTCAGGGCAGCCATTTCCGCCCGGCGACACCGCCGCGGGGTGTTAGCCGCTCACTTCTTTGAACGAATCCAATCCACCGCGGCCTCGATCACGCGATCTTGGCCGGCCAGCAAGCTCTTGCGGTCGGGCTTGACTTCCACATCGGGAGTGACGCCCTTGCCTTCCAGCACATCACCCTTGGCCGACACATAGTTGGCAAACGCGTACTGGAATCCGTCGCCGTTAGGCAGTTTCTCGATTCGGCTGGGCAATGCTGCGCCCGGCGTGGGGGTGCCAAAGATCCGCGCCCGCCCGATGTCCTTCAGCCCGCCGGACATGATTTCGCTCGTACTCATCGATCCTTCGTCAATCAGCACCGCGACCGGCCCCTTAAAAATGGTCGGCTGGGGGTTGATGACAAACTTCAGGTCACCGGATCGCATGGTCATGGTTCCGAGCTTGGTTCCCGGCTCGCTGACGAGATAGCCCGCCATGCCGTTGGCCATAAATCCGATCCCGCCGGGGTTACCACGCAAGTCGATGATGAAGCCGTCGGCCTTTTCAAACTGCTCGACGGCGCGCTTGAACGCGGTCGATACGGTCGGCGGATCAAAAAACGCGTTGAAGGCAATGTAGCCAATCCCCGGCGAGACTTCCTTCACCGTGGTTCGGAGATAAAACGTCGGCAGGTTGCCAAACTTGGCCGGCTTGCCCTGCGGGGTTGCCAGGACAATCTCTTTCTTGACTCGATGATTGCTGCCATCCAAAAAAGTCGCGCGGACGGTGTCACCGGCATCGCCGGATAGAAGTTGCTGGGTGGTGAGCTTTCGATATGCCAAGACGAGGCTGGAATCGGCATACGCCGCATCGACACGCTTGAGCACATCGGCCACTTCGAGTTTCCCGGCAGATTCGAGAATCCAGCCCGGCCGAACCCCCGCAGCGGCGCCCGGCGAGTTGGCTTCGACCTCGGTTACCAACGCCACGCCATCGACAACGCTCACATGAATGCCCGAATCCCCCTGTCCTGCGCCGGGCGTCTTGGAATCATCCCCGCTGGGTAGACTTGCCACGCGTTCGTAAGCTTCACTCGGGATAATGCCAAAGTGAGACTGCTTGAGCCGCTGAATCAACGCCAGCATCGCAGCGCGGGCCTCGGCGTCGGTCTTGGCGGCTTGGACCCTGGGCCGCAGTTCATCGCGGGCAGCAGACCAGTCGACGCCATTGAGATCTTTATCCCAATGTTGATCGCGAATGGTCGTCCAAACCTGGTCGAACGATTCGACATGTTTCTGGCGGCGCGCGTCATCAATCGGCGCAAGGTCGGCCGACTTGGCCGATCGACAACCCGGCAATAGCGCAAACGCACATACCAACAGCCCAAAAATCGACAATTTCACGCTAACCACTCCTTGCAAACCGGGGTAATCATAGACGCCCGCTGGCAGACGAACAAAAAAAGGCCTCGCTGCAAACGGTGGCGCGTATGCAGCAGGCCTTGGTTTCGATGAACAACGAAATCTATTTCCTACGAGTTTGAGGCTTCCTTCCGGCGCTTGCGAATGCGTCGAATCCCGGCGGTTGCGGCGGCACCGGCGCTCGTCAGCACGGCAGGCAGGACGGCCCCCGGGAGCGGAACAGGTACCACCCCCCCACCGGTGCCGGTGGAGGTGGCGTTGACTGTGATGCGAAATGCGTGGGCCGGGTTGAATTCCTGCTCGGCAAAGTACTCCCAGTTCCGATTGTTGCGATCCGCACTTTCATTCGCTGCGGCGAACATCAGGCTCAGCTTGCCATCGCCCGCTGCCTCGGATTGCACGAGTTCGGTCAGGTCCCACCGGGCGGTTTCACCCAACTTGGCCGAGGCCGAGTCAAACAGCGCATCGGGCGAGCCGTAGGCCGGGCCGGGCTGATTGATCCAATTGATCGTCTTCTCGGACCAGTCATCAACGGAAACGAAGTGAATCCGGTGCAAGCCGTTGTCGTCGCGGTCGAGGTCATCTTCATAAACCGCTGACAAGACGGCGCTTTCTATCTTCGCGGTCTTGAGCGTCTCCGGAAAATCGAACATGAGATAGAAACGGGCGATGTCGTTGGTGCCGTCTGATCCGACAAACAACCCCCCGCGGTTGGTGTTGTCGTCGTAGTTTTTTTCTGCAAAGCCAGAAACGACGCTTTCGTCCTGCGAGACAGGAACCACCATGCTCACGCCCGCATCGGCGATTTGTGCACCGGCAAACCCGGCAATGATCGTGAGGGCTGCTGTAACAGTGGTTGGTTCGGTTCGTGCCATGACTGATCTCCAGACGGGCTTCGCGGGTGCCGCCCAAGCGACATTTCTGCGGCGAGCCTGCTTTCGTGTACTGACAAGGACTCTTATCGGTCGCACGATGAACAAACCTTGAGCTATCGGACGTCTGGCACGGTTGTAGCGTCTGGCACCGATCGGCCCGCTTGACATCGCTCGGGAAAGAGGCTCGCGTTCACCTGTAATCAGCCGCTATACTCTCCCGGGTCATGTCTTCCCGCGGTCCGACGATCATTGCGACGGTTGCAACGATGATGGTAATCATCGCGCTTTGCATCGCCCTCGCCGCCCACAGCGCCGATTCGGCGCCCAAAGGTGGCAACCCGCTCTCGCTGCAGCCTGATTTCGCCGACAAGCTCGACTTTTTCGACACGCAACGCGCCTTCGAGGCCGGGACGCTCACACGCGTCAAAGCCAATAGCTCGGGCGATGGCGGGGTTGTCGTGCTCGATGCATCAACCGAAAACCAGTTTCCCCGCCGAGGGGTGTGGATCAGCCCGATTGTGCAAGCGGAGTTTAACTTTCAGGAGCTACTCCCGTCGTACAACGCATACGCCCCGCCGGGCACCGGCGTGAGGCTGCAAATGCGGGTCCGCGATGCGAAGAACGGGAAGTGGTCGCCGTGGCTTTATTTTGGCAGGTGGGGCCGCACGGTCGCCGGCCGCGGCGACGATCAGGTCGTCACCAGTTTCGCCGGCGGGCGCGTGGAGACCGACGTCCTTCTGCTCCACCGACCGGCCGACGCCTACCAGGTGCGCGTTGCCCTGCAAAGCCTGACCCCGGATATCAGCGCGACGCCGGTTCTTCGGCGCGTTGCCGTCTGCTACAGCGGACCGGTAAGCGATGCCCAGGCGCGTGCAAAGTTTCTCGCGCCTGTTGCTACTCCCCTCGTGGGAGCAAAGGTGCTTAAGGTGCCGTTTATTCCACAGGGTGATGCACCCAAACCGCTGATTGGCGAAGTCTGCTCCCCGACAAGCATGACCATGGTGAGCACCTACGGCGGGGCAGCGCGCCCGCTGACCGAGAATGCACTGGCAATCTACGACGACGAGGCCAACATTTTCGGAAACTGGAATCGGGCCGTGCAACGCGCCGGCGAACTTGGGCTGGATGCCTGGCTGGCGCGGTTTCGCAACTGGGATCAGGTTCGGGCGATGATCGCCATCAACCAGCCTGTCATTGCCAGCATCCGATTTGAACGCGGCGTGATGCCCAGCAACCCGATCTATCAAGAAAACGACGGGCACCTGATTGTGATAAAAGGCTTCACCTCCGAGGGCGATGTGATTGTAAATGACCCCGCTAGCCGTGATAAAGGGGACGGCGTGGTTTACAAGGCCTCGGAGTTGGGCAATGCATGGTTCGGGGCCGGGGGTGTCGGTTACATTATCCGGCCCCGCGGGGCGCCGCGGATGGCGTCTGAAGTGCCGACAACCGTGCCGTCGGGTCCTGCGAAGTAGCGTGAGCGTGATGGTAAAGTTTGACCTGGACATGTCCGTAGCCCGCCTGTTTGGTGTGGGGTTTCACGGAACGCAGATGACCGATGACCTGATGTGGCTCATCGATCGCGGTGTTTCCACCATCATCCTCTTCAAGCGGAATGTCGAGTCACCCGAACAGCTCGCCAAGCTCTGCGGTGAGATCAAACGGCGCGCCGGCAGGCCCATCGCCATCGCCATCGATCAGGAAGGGGGCCGGGTCATGCGCCTGCGAGGCAAGTTTACTGACATGCCGAGCATGCGTGACGTCGGCCGCACCAATGACACCGACTTGGCGCGCCACGTCGGCATGGTGCTCGGCAAGGAACTGCGCGCGGTCAATATCGATATTAACTTCGCGCCTGTCATGGACATTGACACCAACCCGTCCAATCCGGTCATCGGCGATCGCTCGTTTGGCCGGTCGGCGCAGCTCGTCACACGACTGGGCACGGCGGTTATCGAAGGGTTGCAGTCGGCGGGGGTTGCGGCTTGTGCCAAGCATTTCCCCGGCCATGGCGATACCAATGCCGACAGCCATTACACCCTGCCGATTCTCGATCATCCAATCGAACGGCTGGAGAAAGTCGAACTGGTCCCCTTCGCCGCTGCCATTGCCGCGGGGGTGGCTTCGATCATGACGGCACATGTGATCTTCAAGCCGCTCGACCCCGATTTTCCAGCGACCATGAGCGAGAAGGTGCTCAAACCGCTTTTGCGCCAGCGACTCAACTTCAAAGGCGTCGTCTTCAGCGACGACCTTGAAATGCGGGCAATTGCCGAGCATTACGGCGTGGAGCAGGCAATTCTCCGCGGGATCGGTGCGGGTGTGGATGTCTTTATGATCTGCCACGACCATCAATTGCAGCATCGCGCGATCGATCGGCTCATTGATGCCGTCGAAAATGGCGAGGTGGCCGAGGAGTTGATCGTACAGGCCAACGCGCGGGTGAACACGCTCATCAACACCTACGCCCACCCCGCCCACAGCGGCGAAATGGGCGTGATCGGCTGCAACGATCATGTCACCGTCGCATACGGCGTGCGACAACTCGCCGGCGGCGTGGCGGGAACGCAAAAGGACCCGACAGAATACCTGCCGGGCTAGCCGCCCGTCGGTCGAAGGAGCCGACTGCCGAAAATTGAGCATCGCGCAACCCATTCTCGCCTTCGGTTCGCTCGATTGGACGATTCTCTGCATCTACTTCGCAGCGATGTTCGCGGTCGGCTTGTGGCATTACCGCAAGCATGACTCTTCGGAAGATTATTTCCTTGCCGATCGCTCGATGCCAACCTGGGTGCTTGCGATTTCCATCGTAGGCTCGTCGCTCAGCGTTGCTACATTTGTGGGCGCGCCCGACTTTGCGTTCGGGAAAAATCTGACCTACGTCATGTATTTCCTCGGCAGCTCGATCGGGGCGGTAATCGTGGCGTTTCTTTTCGTGCCCCGACTCTACGCTGCCGGGACGGTGACGGTCTATGGATTCCTCGCCACCCGGTTCGGCGAAGGCGCGCGTATCGCGTCTGCGGTGGTGTTTCTGCTCGGGCGATTCATGGCCTCAGGCTCGCGCGTCCTGATGGCGGCGGCGCCGCTTTGCCTATTGTTGTTCGACGACCTCGCACCTTTCGATAACAAGCAAAACATGATCCTGGCCATCTGCCTGATCGGCGTGGTTGGGACATTTTATACGGTTCTTGGGGGCATTCGCGCAGTCATCTGGGTCGATCTTGTGCAATATTGCATTGTACTAGGTGCCGCAATTCTGACGCTGGTAATCCTCTTCACCAAACTGCATATGTCCCCGGCAGAGCTTTGGGCCGTGCTATCCACCGCCGGCGAGGGTGGCGGGAGCAAACTGCAGGTGGTGAGCCTTTCAACCAGCTTCTCCAACCCCCACACCCTCATGGCAGCGGTGTTTGGAGCAACCTTTCTCGCCGTCGCCTCGCTCGCCCTCGATCAGGACATGGCCCAGCGGTTCCTCGTGGCCAAAAGCGCCAGCCGCGGGGCCGCGAGCGTGATCGCGTCGCAATTGATTGCCGTACTCACCGTGATGCTCTTTCTCATTATTGGCTTGCTTTTGTTCGTTTTTTACAAGCGAACCGATCTCACCGGCCTAAGCCCCGTCCCCCCGCCGAGCGATTCACTCGCGCAGATTGTCTACCCCTGGTTTCTGCTGCGCGAGTTGCCCCCGATTCTAGCCGGGCTGGCAATCGCAGGTCTGTTCGCCGCGGCGCAAGGAACGATGGACTCGGCCATCAACGCGATGGCCAGCAGTGCGGTTGCGGATGTTTACTTTCCGATTCGCCGAATGATGGGAAGGCCCATCGATACCTCGACCGACGCCGCAGCCCCGAAATGGGCCGTTGCGCTCATCGGCGGGGTGATGACACTCTTCGCGATACTTTGCGTCTTCATCTACGACGCAAAGAGCAACACATTTCTAGATTTCGCGCTGGCGATGCTCACATTCTCTCTTGCCGGGCTTCTCGGCGTCTATTGCTGCGCGATGTTCACGCGCCGGGGCAATTCGGCTTCGGTTATCGCGGCGCTCGCGGGCGGGTTCATTACTGTTGTGGTGCTGCAGAATTTTGTGCTCGGCCCGATTACAGAGCGATTCCTCGAACAGCGCTTTACGCTTGCATGGCCGTGGCATATGCCCATTGGCGGGTTAGTGAGTTTCCTGATTTGCTGCATTGGTTCGCGGCGCGGCGCTCGCCAAGCGATGCAATCGGAAGTACAACTCGCGCGATGAACGCCGAACTGATTCAGCCGAATATTCATATCGCGGTCGTCCATTTCCCGATCGCCCTGCTCGCGCTGGGTGTATTTCTGGAAACCTTCAGCTTCCTCGGCTGGCGCGATTCGTCACTGCGCCGGGCGGCACGATGGATGATCCTGTTCGGCGCGATCGCCGCGGCGCCTGTGGCGACCAGCGGCATCTATGCGCTGTTCGACACCCGCGACGCCACCCCGACCGACGCACTCACGCAGGAAATCGTGAGCGACCATGTGCTGTTTGGCAGCATCGGCACGGTCGCAGCGCTGCTGGTCTGTGCCGGTTGGATCGGGTTGACCGACGAGTGGCGACGCAAGTTGCACTGGCCGCTGCTGGTTTTGATGCTTCTCGCCACCGCCGTCGTTTTGTCGACCGCGCATCATGGCGGTGAAATGGTCTATCAACACGGCATCGGCGTGAAGACTGACGGCGGTCTCACCGAACCAGCATCGACCCAGCCGCTACCGGGTGGACTGGCGGGCCTGAGCCAGCGGGTTGCGCCGATCGCCCCGCCGCTGCAGGTGCATATGCTTCTCGGTGGGCTTGCCGGCGGGTTGGGGATCATCGCAATCGGGGTCTCCAGCCGTGCCATGCTCGACCGCGGCGCCCCTATCGAGCCGAATGAGCGTCACGACGGCACCGCGATTGCCTCAGCGTTCGCGGCCCCGCTGGCCGACGTCGTGTTTGCCGAGGAGCGAGCACAGCGCGCCGGTCCCGTGGTGTGGCTGACGATTCTCATCGGCGCCCTCGCGTCGCTGGCAGGGTGGTGGTTTTTGGCACACGACAGCGATGTCTGGAGTATCAAGGCGCTGTGGCAAATGGCCACCGATCGATCGCTCAATGAAGGCCGGTGGCTCACCCGTCGCACCGCACACCTCATCGCAGGCCCGGCGATGCTCCTGCTGCCGCTAATCCTGCTGGCCATCTCCCGCTACCGCCCCCGCGGGCGCGTTCTATGGGCGGTGGTGAGCCTTCTGCTGCTGGTTGCCATCGCGGCGCAAGTCTGGCTTGGACAACTCATGTTGCTGGATGAGTCGCGCACCATGGGCCCGATCACGCGATGGAGTACTCGCTGATCAAGAGTCCCCCGGCGGGTTCGACTCGCTGATTCGGCCGCCGGGAGAACCCACATGACCGATTCATCACCGCCGAAGCGTCAGCAGCCGGATGGTCTTTGATCGGTCTTCCAGCCGGACTTCGCTCAGTTCCAGCTTCCATCCGCACAACCGGATCCAATCGGGAAATGGCGCACCGTTGGGCCGGGTTGGTTCACCCAGGAGCACCGCACCATCGGGTGCAAGGTGGTGTAACCAAAAATCGTTGAGGTACTCCCACTGCGCGCGATCGTACAGCACATCTGCTCCCAGGATTAGATCATATCGATCGTCCATGCGGTCGGTTTGCCAATCAACCGGGCGCGCGGAAACTCTCTCACTCCATGCCAGCGCATTGAGCAGGGCAAACTCCAGCGATTGAGCCTCGATATCCACAAATGTAACAGTGGCACCCAGCGATGCGGCGATCATCCCGGCAAAGCCCATGCCGCAGCCCAGGTCGAGCACGCGCTTACCCGCGGCGGTCGCGGGGTGCTGGTGCAACCACTCGCCGATGCCGATCGCGCTTTCCCACAATTCAGCCCAGTAGGGCATGCGCCCGACTTCTCCCCGGCCTTCGGCGGCGATGACCTGATCGAGCACCTGCTCTGGGTCGGCCACGCGCGTGAATGCATAAGCCCGGCCGGCGATGGTGTATGTCTCGTCCAGCAGCTCGAATTGTGCCGAAAGAGTGCGCCGCTTCTCGGCGAGCAAAGTGGCAAGATGGGGAGAGGGCGAGGGCAATCCGCCGGGAGTCTTAACTGCCCTGCCGAGTCGGTGCAATCGACAAGCGGGACAAAGTGATTTATTCTACGCGGCACGATGAAGGTTCACGTTCTGAAGCGATCGGTGTCGGGAAGTCTCGTCGTAGCCCTTTTGCTGGCGGCGGGCGTCGGAGGTTGCTCCCGCGGCAATAAGTTGGAAACCGGGTACACCTATCGCCCCCTTTCCGCCTCCCCGGCGGAGATTCGGGGCTTTTACGCAGAAAAGTTCACTCCCGAGGCTCGCGCGGCCCAGCTCGAACGAGAGCAGGAGTTTGAAGCCCGCCGACCAAGGCCGGGGTACTAGGTATTACCCGCAGCGATCGAAGGTGCACACGGAGAGTTACACCGATGGGTCGCGGCGAGAATTGCTCCGGCGATATCGGACGTGGCCTGCTGTTGCCGTTTCATGTCCCAGGCTAAACGGTGCCTACATCTGGTGCCGGAGATAGCGTGATTGGACGCGGGCCGTCTGATGCGCCTAGAGTTTGATAATGTGGAAACACGCTCGATGATTGATCCCCGGGCCTTTGTGGCTGCGGTTCAACCGCTTTTGCAGGCGAAAGATTGCAACGGCCTCCACGCGCTGTTGCGCAACCGCTGGGCGAGCCGGGAGATTATTGACCTGCTTCGGTTCGGCGATTGCGAAGCGCGCAAGGTTGCGGCGCTGGCGCTCTCGCTGGTGGGGTGCCGGCGGTGTCTGCCGGAATTGGCCAGGCTCTTAAAGGACTCCGACCCCGTGACCAACCAGATGGCCGAGCACGCAATGTGGTCGATCTGGTTTCGGCTAGGCTCTTCCAAGGCCAACTGCCTGCTCCGCGCCGGCGTGGAAGCGATGAACCAGCAGCGCCTGAATGAGGCGATCGGCTATTTCTCCGAGGCCATTACCGAATGCGATGAGTTTGCCGAGGCCTGGAACCAGCGCGCCACGGCGCACTATCTCCTGGAAAACTACTCCACTTCCATCGTCGACGCCCGGGCTGCGGTGGCGCGCAATCCGAATCATTTTGGAGCGTGGGCGGGACTTGGACATTGCTATGCGCATCTGAATCGGCTCGACGAAGCGCTGGAGGCATATGAACGCGCGCTGGAGATCAACCCAAGCCTGGAGTGCCTTCAGGAGGCGATCCATCAGATCACCGAACTTCGAGACGGCAAAGCGTGATTCGGAGCAATGATCGCCGCGGGTGGCGGCGGCTGGGCATTTCACAGTGAAGCAAGCACTTCACCAATATCTCTTCCGGCAACGCCTGGCATGGGTCGCCACCCGCGCCGTGGAGGGCGCGTCGATGGGCCTGATCGTCGGGGCGGCGGCTTCGCTTGGGGTTGTGGGGCTCCTCTGGTGGTCCGGGGAGCCTTCAACCGCGTTCGTCATCGCGCTTTCGTTGCTCGGCATGACCTGCGCCGGTGCTTTGACCCTCCTGAAGATTCCATCCAACCTTGCAGTAGCAAGCCGGATTGACCAGCAGTTTCGCCTGCATGATCTGCTTTCCACTGCCCTGCAGACGATGGGCGATCGCGGCGCAGATCCACAGTGGCGCACGATTTTGGCGGCGCAGGCCGAGGCCGCCACGGCCCAATTGCCAGGGTTTGGAATTCGGGGGACACGATTCGGCCCCCGCCTGCACGCGGCGGCAGTGCTGGCTGTGGGGATGGTCGTGACCGTGTCAGCCATCGCATCGCCGAACGCTGGCAAGCATCCGCGCAATTCCTCTCGGCTGGACGAAACGAACACGGCATCAGCAAAACACGCGCCCGATCCTGCATCGAAGCAGCGCACGAACGGTGATTCAATCCGGAACACAGAAGACGCGCGCATTCCCACCGCCCCTGGCCCCGAAGCAACCGTTGCTGCGACGCTTGACCGTGATGGAGAAACGAATGCGTCTGATCGCTTTGCTTTCGCGGAAGCGGACTCAGGCGACGCAGCCGGGGCATCGGCCGGAGCAGGCGCGCGGAATCGATCGCGCGAAACTGAATCCACTTTTCTCAAGCCTTCTCCAGCAGACGCGTCGGCGTCCGGCAACATCAATGGTGTAACCGCCGGCGGCGCGGCGGCGACGGAACTGCCCGCGGGCGAGCCGCGCGATGCCTCAGACACCGATGCAGTCGGCGAGGTGTCGAAGAAATCGCCGCAGCCCGTGGTGACGAAGTTAAAGGAACCGCCGAGTTCGAGCGACGGGCAGGCCCAACCCCGATCACCGGAGATTCCGCCGGAGCATCGAGAACTGGTTCGCCGGTTTTTTTCGCGCGATTGAGGCCCGGGATTTCTGACGACTTCCGATTTGTCCACTTGCAACTTTCTTGCATTTCCAGTGTTGTAACTGATACGATTTTTGGCGCTTTTTCAGGAGTAGTGCATTGGCTGTGACGCTCGATTCAGTTTTCAAGCAGTACGTCGCGCCCGACGGCTCAGCGGTGCCGGTCATTCATATTCCAAAGTTCGCGCTTCTCCCCGGCGAACACGTTGCGTTGATTGGCACCAGCGGATCGGGAAAGACCACGCTGCTGCACCTGATTGCCGGGATTCTGGTGCCGGATCGGGGGCGGATAGTCTTTTCGGGAACCCGGGACGACGCGCGTGGGTCGGGCTCAGCCGTCGTCCCCTACTCGACCCCGCCGGGCCTGGGTCGCGAGGTGGACATTTCCCAACTTTCCGAAGCGCGCCGCGATGTGTTTCGTGGGCAGAACATCGGCTACATCTTTCAAACGCACCACCTACTGGGCGGGTTCACTGCGTTGGAAAATGTGCAACTGGGCATGAGTTTTACTGGTCGGCGCGTGGATGTGGGGTGGGCAACCCATCTTCTCACCGCGGTGGGCCTGGCAGATCGCATGCACTACAAGCCGGGCAAGCTCTCGGTCGGCCAGCAGCAGCGGGTTGCGGTGGCGCGGGCGCTGGCCAATCGCCCGCTGCTCGTCCTGGCCGATGAGCCGACCGGCGCGCTCGATCCTGCCAACGCCCAGCAGGTGCTTGACCTCATCCGCACGCTCTGCACCGAAGTGGGTGCCAGCCTGCTCTTAGTGACGCACGACATGACAATCGCCAACCAGCTTCCCCGGCAGGTGATGCTGGGCGAGCTCAATCAACCGCAAGTGAAATGAATATATTCCAACTGGTACTCAAGCAGATGCGCCAGCGGGCGCTGTCCACCTGGCTGACGCTCTTGAGCGTGATGCTTGGGGTGGCGCTCGCGGTTGTCATCATGCTCATCCGGCGCGAGTCGGCGGTGCTCTTCGGACAGACCGATTACGGGTTTGATATCATTGTCGGTGCCAAGGCTTCTTCATTACAGCTAGTGATGAACACGGTCTATCACATCGACCGCTCGCCGGGCAATATTCCCTATTCGGTCTACAAGCAGCTTACCGAAAGCCCACAGTTTCGCCCGGCAGTGCGAATGGCCGTCCCGACGGCAGTCGGAGACTCATACCAGGGCCAGCGCATTGTCGGCACAATCCCGCAGCTATTCGGCATGGAGGACGACGGCATCACCCCAATCCCGGCCAATCGCACGATGCAATATCGCCCCGGCAAGCGCTACGAAATCGCGCAAGGCCGGGTGTTTCACGGGCAAAAGTTTGAAGCCGTCATCGGTGCCGACATTACCAAGCTCACCGGCCTGAAACTTGGCGACATTTTCAAGGCGACCCACGGCCTGCCTAAACCCGGCGAAACACCCGACATTCACGGAGAAGAGTGGACCGTTGTCGGAGTGCTGAAGGAGACTGGAACCGCCGCCGACCGCGTGCTGTATATCTCGCTGCCGTCGTTCTATGCCATGAGCGGCCACGATTATGCAATGAAGGCGCAGGCCGCCATTCGCCAGGGCATTGACACAAGCCGAGCCAACGCGCCCGGGCCAACGACTGCGTATGACGTTCGACCCGATGGCACAATCGAACTGCATCTGCCCGAATCCGATTGGGCGCTCTCTGCAGTGCTGGTCAAAAGCCGAAGCCCGTTTTTTGCCAGCCAGATGATGTATGTCATGAACAACGGCCAACAAGCGGCCGCGGTCAACCCGGCGAGCGTGATGCGGGAGTTTTTTAACACATTCCTGCAACCCACCACCCGCGCCTGGGGGGCTGTGGCCTACCTCGTGAACGCAGTCGCGATCGTGGCGATCCTGGTAAGCATCTACAACAGCGTCGCGGCGAGAATTCGCGAAATTGCAATTCTCCGGGCCTTGGGGGCAACCCGCCGCAGGGTGATGCTCACCATCTGCCTGGAGGCAGGGCTGATCGGCTTGGCAGGCGGTGTGCTGGGCATCGCCGCCGGGCACCTTCTTGGTGCTCTGGTAAGCGGGTATTTTCAACAAACGATAGGCGAGGGCATCCGATGGTGGATTGTCTCCCGGGAAGAATGGCTATACTTACTGAGCGTGACGGTCGTTTCGATGCTCGCAGGTCTGGTGCCAGCGATGAAGGCCTATCGGACACCCGTGGCGGACAATCTGGCGGGAGTGTAGCCTGGCTTGGTGATCTCTGATCGGAGTGACAGGATGATTCGAGGCATTGTTTCAGTTTTCGCGGTTCTTAGCCTGCTTGCTGTGACAGTGCGCGCCGAACCCACCCCTGTTGCCGATGATGCCACGGTGGAAGTGCGGGCGCAGTCGGCGATGAATCGTGGGGATTGGGAGCGGGCGGTGCCGCTTCTGAAGGAACTGCGGGAAAAATACGCCGATATTGCGCCCGAGCGCCTCGGCGCGATTGATGAACAGATTCGCATGGCCGAGCGGGCACTGGCGACGGGTGCCCCCCCGCCGGAGCAAGTGCTCACCGCGGCTGACGTCCGTAAGCCGCATTCCCTCCCGGGCGATGGGCAGGTCTATGAAACGACCATCAAGGAACTGGGCAATTTTGATTATGATCAGAACGAAGGCGGCAACATCCCCAACGACGTTAAAGCCTTGTCAGGAAGCAAGATACGGCTCAAAGGATTCATGATTCCCATGGATCAGGCCGAGTCGATTACCAGTTTTGCGCTGGTTCCGGACTTGTTTGCCTGCTGTTTCGGTCAACCGCCCCAAATTCAACATACTTTGGTAGCTTCCACGCCCAAAGGCAAAGCTGTGTCGTATTATCCTGATGAGATTGTCGTCGAAGGAAGGTTGATCGTCGAGGAGAAAAAGGAAGACGGCTTTCTCATCAGCGTGTTTGAGGTGGAGGTCGACAGCGTGCGGCCGGCGTCTAAGTGAGTGAGGGTGTGTCGCGATGGAAACGGCGATTGCAAAACCAGCGAGACTTTCGTTGAGCGAGCGGTTTAACTTCCGCATCCTTCTCTTTGTAGCCTTCCTCATTGTGGTCGTAGGCTACCCGGTCTATGTCTATCTCGAGGGTGTATTCACCGGCGGAGTGAAGCGACTCGGCGATGGTGTGACGCAAGTTGATCTGAAGTTTATGAGCACATTCATGTTCGATCAGGTCAATGGCACGATCGACGATGTTCCCCAGCGGTGGCGCGACCTTCACGGCACAACCGTCGTGCTTGAAGGAGAAATGTGGTCACCCAGTTATGCAGGATACGAAGTGCCGGCGTTCCAACTCTGCTATTCAGTGGCGCAGTGCTGCTTCAGCGGCCCGCCGCAGGTGCAACACTTTGTTAACACAACTGCGAAGGGCGGAGGGATGATTCCGTTTTTCGACGGCAAGGTGCGCGTTGTCGGGACATTGAAAGTCGAAGTCAAACGCGACGAGGCCGCAAACAAAGTGGCGAGCGTCTTTGAACTGGAACTGGAAGATATACGGCCCGTGGGCTAACCCAGACACCTGCACGGACACGCCCGTCGCCCGCGGCGGTAGTTTTGGGTGCCAAATCTCACGAACCGCCGGCCAAAACCCCAACCCCTTCGCCAAAAAGCACGGCCATCCACTTGTGTCGTGTGAGAGCGGTTTGATCGAACCCATCTTCGTAAAGATTTGGGGCGTTTAGGCTGATCGAGCTTTCGCTCGTCTTCCTCGTATCATCACTTCCTGTCAGAGCAGGCTTGATCAGATCAAGGCAGCTGGCCCCGGGGTTGTCTCATAGGTCAGACCAAATATGTACTCTCAATCTCGAACACTGCAGAACAACCGTACAGCGATATTATCGACCACAATTGCCCGGCGGCAACTGGGGAAATGGAAAATTCGCACCACAAATCACCTGATTATTTACCCGCTTCGGCGCGGATTTTTGTTGACACGGCGCGAACGAGCGTCCCGCAATCCCGGCAAGCCCTTTAATCGAGCCTGTTCCCTGTCGCAGTATGAGCTTCACCACGCCGCACAGCTCACACCCTAGAACGGCGGCGGGTCGCCGCGCTTCCACCAGTCGGCGTCGTGCTGTTCCTTCTTCTTCTTCTCGCGGCGCTTCTTTTCGTCTTCGTCGCTGTTCTCGAAGCTCGTTCCGCCGGCTTCGCCGTACTCGTCGGGGCGGTCGTCGCCTTCGGTCTTGCGCACCATACCCGCGAGCGCCGTTGCAAAGACTGGGGCAATCGCCTTTACCATCGCCAAATCAGCGTCGGTAAACGGGCATTTTTCATCGCGGAAGAGCGTGAGTACCGCCAGGCTCTCCCCAAGATAAGTGCAGTTCTGACTCAACACGGTCTGGTTCTTCAAAAACCCATGCTCGCCCGCGGTGAGATTCTTTTTCAGCGCGTGGCCTTCCAGTTGCACGGTGCCTTCGCGCGCGGTCATTGGGACCAGATTCTGCCTGATCGCGTCGGTCAGCGCCGGCTCGCCCGGAATTGTGTATTTCATATAAGCGCCGAGCTGATATTCGGCATCGTCCGCCGCCAGCCAGACCGCCAGGTTGCAATACCCCGCCTGACGCAGAATCCAATCCATCGCGTGGCACAGCATCTGCTCCAGATCCTTGCTCGATTCGAGCAGACGACGGAAGGATTCCTGATTGCGAATCTCCTCCACCTGCTTGCTCACTTCGCCGTACGCGCTGATAAGGTCGTTGCACAGCAGATCAACCTTGCGGGTGACCACTTTGCGCGACTGGTTCAATCGGCGAACCGCATCTTTCAGTCGGTCGATGCGCTTTTCGTTTCGCGCGATCAGCGTTTGCCGGTGAATGGCGCGATCGACATGTTCGATGATCTGGTCAATGTTGAACGGCTTTGGCACGAAGTCGATCGCGCCGGCCCGCAGAGCCCCCACCGCCGACTCCACCGTCGGCTGGCCGGTGATAATCAGCGCCCGCGCCGCAGGTTGCCGGGCCTTGAGCACCGGCATGAGCGACATGCCATCGCCGTCGGGCAGATGAAGGTCGGTCAGCAGGACGTCGATTGGCTGGCTCTCGATGATGCTGCGTGCGGATGCGAGATTCTTCGCGGTGACAAGCTTGCAACTGACTTTGGCGCTGATGGCATCGCGCAACAGTTCCAGCACATCGGATTCGTCATCAACCACGAGCAGCCGGGGCATGACTTTGGAAGCCGACTCGGTCGGCGGCAACATCGCAGAGGCCATGATAATTCCTACTCCCAACTCCGGTACTACCTGTTCGACGACACGTCCCGCAATCCGTCAGGCCGACTCGGCCCGCGTTTCGGGTCCCTGCAACGCATCGCCCGACTGAGATGAGTCGGCAACCGCTGCGGGGAGAAGGACAATCGCCCTCGTTCCCACACCCGGTCGGCTCTCCAGGCGAATCGCTCCGCCGTTGAACTCGATCCATCGGAGCGCCTTGGACAATCCCAATCCACGCCGCCGACCTGCCTTTTTGAAGCTGAAAAAGGGATCGAACGCGTGCTTAAGCGTTTGTTCGTCCATTCCACAGCCGTTGTCGGCGATCGTCAGCACCACTTTCTGGCTGAACGGATCAAACGCCGCATTCATCTCTACCTTGCCGCCGGTTTCTGGCAGGCTTTGGACGGCATTGACGATGAGTTCTGCCATCGCCGCTGACGTCTGCCCCGGATCAACCTGCACCGCAGGCGTCTGACCGAGCGACGAAGTTAATGTTGTATCGGTGCGAATCTCGGTCTGCTTCGCAATCGTTATCGCTTGTTCGAGTACTGTATTTATCGGAACCGCGGCCGGCCGGGCGGCTTCCGGCTTCGCGAAGTCCATCAATTCGGTAATGATTCCGCTTAGCCGCTGGCTGTTATCAAAGATCTTGGCCGCCAGTTGCTTCTGTTTCGGATCGGTCAGTTCCTGCTCCAGCATCTTCGATCGCCCGCTGATGACCATGAGCGGGTTGTTCATTTCATGCGCCGCCCCGGCGGCCATTTCGGCGACCATGACTACCGTCTTACTGCGCAGCAACTCGGTCTGCGCCGACTGTAGCCGTCGGTTGGCCTCGGCAAGCTGCTCGGCGAGTGTGCGGGCTTCCTCGCGTATCTGGGTCGTGCGCAGCGCCAGCGACCAACCCCCGCTCAGTGCTGTAAGCTCGGCATACTGCGGGGTGAGGCGTTGACCTTCGCCAATATCGGCACCCCAGACAATCCCGCCAATGCATCGCCCGTCGGCGTGCAGGGCTAACCAATACCGATGCTCGCCGGCCAGCCTTGGCGACACCGATTCGAGCAGCCACTCCATCGCGGCATCACAGGGCTGAACCGGCGCATTGGGTGCAGCGGGCGGTGCGTCTACCCCAACACCCGCCCCTTCGCCCGCGCCAACTGTCGGCTGAACATGACCCGCTTCAGCAATGGTGCTTTCGAGAAGATCGCCGTTGCCATCAACCAGCGCCACCTCGGCATACTCGCGCCCCGGTGCCAGCGAAAAGACCGCGACGGTGCCGGCGTGCAACACACTGGCAGCGGTCTGGCCGATCGCATGCATAATGACCTGCGGCGGTGCATCGGGCCGAAGTTCGGCCTGAAAGCGATTGAGCGCATCAAAAAACGAAGCGCGGACGGCAAGCTTGCGACTCTTGGCCGTCAATTGCTGGTTGACCCGGCCAAGCTCAACATTTGCCTGCGCCAGCGCCGAAACGTAAATGTCATTCGCGCTCGATTGCCCCAGCCCGAGCGTCGCGGCGCGCGGTTCGATGTGCTTTACCAATTCAGCAACGGCACCGATGACTTGTTCTGATGTCAGCCCGATCGCGTCAAGCAAAGCCTGGCGGGTGGGGGTGAATGTGTAGTTACCGCTCCAGCCGAGGTGCATCTCGCGCACAACCACGTCGGCGAGCGTAACGACATTCACAAGCTGCGGGTGTTGCACAGTGCCGGGCAAGGCTGTCGGTGCGTGGCCGTGCAGCCAGATGGTTTCCCGAATGCTCGCAGGCAGTCCCCATCGCTCGGCGAGGCGCTTCCCGACGACCATATGATCCAGCCCGATCACCTGCCGTTCGACATCGGCGATATTGCCCCGAAGCAACTCGGCGGCATCGACCACACGCGAGAAGCTCTTGGGCAGGGCTGCATCGAGGGCTACTTTGCCCAGGTCATGCAACAAGCCGCAGACAAAGGCATCGCTGGCGTCGGCCCCCGCATCACGCCCGTGGACGCGCTTCAGTTCGATGGCGATCAACTCTGCGCAACAGGCGACCGCGACGCAGTGCTTCCAGAAATCTTCCCGGCTGAACTTACTCGCCCCGCCGCTGGGGCTGGTGCGGAACGTGTCAAACACACTCACCGCAAGCACCGCCGACCGCACAGCGTCGAACCCAAGCAGTTTCACAGCCCGATCGACACTATTCACCTCCCCGCGCACGCCCAGATCGGCGCGGTGGACGAGCTTGAGAATGCGCGTCGTGAGTGAAGGATCGGACTCGATCAACCGGACGACATCGGCGGAGCTGGATTTGTCGTCCTGGGTCACCTGCAACACGCGCACCGCCACCGCAGGCAGCGTGGGCAGATCGTCCAACTGCTGCAGGATCAGTTCGGCGCGTTTCTCTCGAAGGTCCAACATGCCCACAAAATCTTACTTCGGCTCAAACGGCTTTCGAACAGAAGATTGAACCACGAAGACACAAAGGGCACGAAGAAATTCGAGGAAGCATCTTCGTGCCCTTTGTGTCTTCGTGGTTTACCTTCGCTTTTTACACCTGCAAAAGTTGACCGACTCGCTCGATCAGCTTCTCGATATTAAACGGCTTCTTAACGAATTCGTCTGCGCCGCTGCGCAGAAGTTCGTTAATTTCGTCCTGATTCACGACGCCGGAGACGATCACGATTTTGGTGTGCTCCATCTCGGGCTTGCTTCGGATGGTTTTGCAGACCACATTGCCGTTGATATCGGGCAGCATGTAGTCGAGGATGATCAGGTCAGGCTCGAACTCGCTGGTGATGATTCCTGCATCGTAGCCGGTATTCGCGGTTTTGACTTCAAAACGGCCATCGCGTTCGAGGACATCGACGAACAGTTCCACAATTTCCGGATCGTCATCGACGACGAGCACCTTTGATTTCCCGGAATCAAGTGCGTCCGGCGGAATGCCGTTTTCCTTCATGAATAGCATGAGGGCATCCCGCGGGATGCGCCGAAACCGGCTACCCGGCACGCGAAAGCCCTTCAACCGCCCGCTGTCGAAACATCGGATGATCGTCTGCTGAGAAACCTTGCAAATTTCGGCCGCTTCGCCGGTTGTGAAGACGGTCTTCATAGTATTCTCCCTGTCACGGTTCCGGCGGTCACGATTCGGTGCGACGGCCAACTTGTTATTAATCCTGCCACAGCGTCCGAGTTAAAATCGGCGTGCTGATTTTGCGAAACGCTTCTTTCCAAGATTATCCAAACTTCCCATTTGAACATCGGGTTCACCGAGCGTCAACTTGAGTAAGCCGGGTGATTCGCAACGACTGGGAGTTGCAAACCAGCGGAGAAGACCGCGTCCCAGAACGCCCGCAAGTCCTGTGTTGACGGGAAAGGATTCGATTTCCGTGCATGGTTGGATGCATGGATGCAACTCGATCTTCCCTTTGAGTCCGATAAGTCGGCATGCGAGCACAGGCCGACCGGGGGCGCGACAGCCGGGCCATCGGGCTAGGGCACGCGGCATGCGTTCAACCAACCACACCTTCAATCACCCCGCCGGAGCCGCCATGCTGTGGGCATCGATCCGATCAAGCCCAACGCGGCGGCGGTGTGGCGGGAGCGGATCGTCGCCTCGCAGGCAACCGCGCGGGGTTCGCATCCGAAGCTGCTGGTGTCCCATCATCTTGCGGAACTGCCTGCTGGCGGCGGCGAACGCGGAGCTGCGTTCCTTGAGGTGAACCACGCCGTCCTGCTGGCCGTGATAACGCACGTCCCCCGATCGCTTCTCCGGAGAGCGCGGACCGGCAACGTCCGCCGTTGAGGCTTCGAGTATCGCCTGGATGCAGGCGCAGCGGGCGACGTCGATCACCTCATCGATGGCCGCGCGGGCCTCTTCGAAGCGATTGACCATGGGCAGGAGAAGTTGACCGTTGCAAGAACGACAACCCGCGAACACCCGGCTGTCCCCGAGCGTAAGGGTCTGATACGCTGACACGGACCGGTGCCCTTCGAAAAAGGTTGAAACGGAATCAGCGGATCGTAGGGTTCGACCCCACGGACCGGAACCGGCGCTTTTTCAAACTTCAACTGGCAGAGGGGCAACGTCTCGAGCTGCCTGCTCAGGCAATGTCAATGCATTAACTGTGTCTTCATTCGCGCACGACGCTTCAACGCACCCCCAACCGCAAACAAGGTCGCCAAGCCCGCCGGTTCGGGGATGGGCGTGAAGATGTAGTACCCGTTGAACCCGCGCGCCAGGATTTGGCCGGAATTGTTGATGTCTTGACACTGCACCAGCGTTTCGCCGGGGAGATTGACCAGTGTGTTGAAGTCAATCGGCTCAGTCGCGCCCGCCGGCCAGATCAGAGCGCGGACGTTTGTGCCAGCCAGCGCCGAGCCGACGATGGTGCCTTCGGCGTTGATCGCCTGCGCAGATGCTCCGGGGAAACCGGCGAGCAAACCCAAGTCATAAATCTCCTCGCTGAATGCCTTGGCCATGTAAGCGCGGTCGACGGTCGCTCCGGCGGGGCGATGCGTGCCGACCATCCAATTGCTGTCGTTGATATCACCCGCGCGCGTGATATTGAAGCCAGGATAGTTCATCACGGCAGCGGTGCCATCGCGGCCATAGAAAGCGCCAAGGCGGCCGAATTGCGGGCCGGAGTAAACGAAACTTGTACCGACGTAAACTCCTGAACTATTGATAGAGTTAATACGGGTTCCGAGGTCGGGCAGGCCGGTTACAAGTTGCGGACTTCCGGTAGCGATGTCCCAGAGCGTTGCGCGCGGGACGAAGTTCGTGAGATTGGCATCCCCGGTTTCCCCGGCGATGATTGTATCGTTAGCCGCAAATGCAGCGCCACCGACGCCGAAGTGAGGCAAGGGCGTCATTCCGGCTGATGTCCAGGACGCCGGTGACCCGTTGTCGTTCGAGTCGACCACGAAATTGCCAAGCGCTCGACCGTCGCTTCCAAAGCCTAATACATAGGATTTCCGAAACTCGTTCAGGACGGGTAGGATTGCAGGTACCCCGCCCCGATCCCAAACAATCGGGACGTCGATTGGACTGACATCGTTGCTCACACGAATGTAACCCCCGGCCCGGCCATCCTGCGACAAATCGCTGGCGTCGTAGAACGCCCAGAGCGGAGGAAGTTGCAGCTTCGTGGCGCGATACGCTGCTCCCGATGCTCTGGTGCAACTGCACCATAAAACTTGACAAACCAGGAGCAGGATGAACACACTACTCGACGGGCGTAGACGGAGTTGGTTCGGCATGTTTTGGAGGCCTCGTTCAGGAGGCCTCGTTCAGGAGGCCTCGTTCAGGAGGCCTCATGCACGCGATTCTCACTAGTTTCTTGTCGGGCGGCAAGAGAATTCTTGCTGCATTCGCGATCATCCTTACACTTTCGACGGCGCTGGTCGTCGAAACATCAGGCGCGACGCTGACGTTTCAAAACACGGGATTCGGACAAAGCGTTTGGAACAGTGGCAGTAACTGGATTCCGGTAGGTCTCCCCGACCCGACCGACACCGCGATTGTCTCCAATACCGTCATTTTTGAAGATCTGTATGTCACCGACGGTAACGGCACCATTCCCGCCGCCGCGTCGGTAGGCACGCTCATCTTGGCAGGTATGGCACCTCAAGGAAATACCTTCATACGCGCCACCGGCACGGGATTCATCGACGGGCACACCACGGCAGCGGCCAGCATCACCTTTGGCACCGGTGGCGGAACGCCTACGTTCGGTGGATTCGACGGGGTTCCCAACTTAACCGTTTGGCTCGGCGGCGACGTTCCCGCCTCCGAGGGTACGCTCACGCTCAATGTCCCCAGCCGGCTGACCATGCGCACGGGGAACTCCGCCATCAGGATGCGTTGCAGGGTCGACGGCGCTGGTTCGATTGTCCTATCGAAGCTGCCGGGCGAAGAGAACGCGAACTTCCTGTTCGGAGAGAGCATCTCACCAGAAAGTACCTTCAGCGGAGGGATGCGGGTCGACCAGAATGTGCAATTGCAGGTCCTCGGGTCTTCCAGTCCTTCATCTGGAACATCGATAACTAAAGGCCCGCTTGGCATCGGCACATGCAATATGAACGGCGGCACTATGTTTTTCTCGCTCGGCTCATTCACGATCGGAAATGACATCAACGTCACCGCCGAGTCGCTGATTCGCAGCAAGGGCAACGATGTTACTTTTCATGGCGACGTGCGCACCAACGGCAACCGCCTTAACCTGGAGACGTTTGAAGACATTGACCGCGCGTTAGTGTTTGACAACGCCGGATGGTCGTCGGCAGACACCGGCACGCTTTCACTTGTGGAAGGCGCGCTTGTCGAAATGAAGGTGAACAGCGGCACGTCGCTGCTGTACGGGGGCTACGTCGGTGAAGGAACGAGCGGGTTTCTCAACGGGACGGTCAGGAAATTTGGCGGAGGAAACTACGAAGCGCGGCATTATCGCGTGGGCCAGTTGCTTGTTGACGAAGGCACCCTGCGCGTGCGACAGGAAGGCTCGACGATCTTCGACGGCGGGGCCAACAATCATGTGAGCCGAGTGAACGAAATCATCATCGACGGCGACACATCGCCGGTCGCCACGGTCGACATTACCAACAACGAGTTCATCATCGATCACTTCGGTGTCAGCCCGATGGGTTCGATTTATAACGGCGGAACGTATGCCCCAAGCGGACACATCGCGCAGATCATCGCAGGTTATGCCGGCGGGTCGTGGAATGGCAACGGCATCATCTCTTCCAGTGCAATAGGTACGTCGGTGTTTGGCGTGGGATATGCCGAAGCATCCAGCATTCTCACATTTACCGGCGGGACTGCGACATTCGCGTCGCAGGTTATTGATGACACCACTGAGCTTTGGAAGTTCACATACCTTGGCGACACCGACTTGACCGGTCAAGTGGACCTTAATGATTTCACCCGGTTGGCATCCGCCTTTGGTTTGACCGACAAGCGTTGGAGCGACGGCGACAGCAACTACGACGGGAAAGTCGATCTCGACGACTTTACGGCACTCGCTACAAACTTTGGTGCGACGACAATCGCGCGCGGCACCGGCGGCAGCGTTGTTTCGCCGTTGCAGGAGCTTTACGTTGCCCTGCTCGCCTACCCGCAAATCTACTGGGAAGCTCGCTACAACGCTGACACGTGGGCGATGTTTGAGCAGTTTGATTCAATGAACCTGGGAACCATTCCCGAAATGCCTACGGCTCTCCGCGCGAGCATTCCTGAACCGATTGGTGGCGCGTTGGCGCTGCTGGCGCTAGCAGGGTCGATGAAGCGACGCTTGCCGAGTTGACCGGCGGCGAAAAAAGTGTATTCCTGATCACCGTACCCGAACCGACCAGCGCAAGCATCCTGGCGGCGGCGCCGCCGGGGTGCTGCTGCACCGGCGTCGCCAAGGCGATGGGCGAAGGGCTCACAGGCAGAATCGGCGCCAGTTCGGTGTGGATGCTCACCGGCGTCTCGATTCTGCTCGCGATCCTTCTCAGCGAAGCCACGAGCAACACCGCGTCGGCGAACATGGTCGAGAAAAAGGGGTCTGGAATTGATTCAGCCAACACGCTCACCATGACAAGCTCTTCACCCGCGGCGCCGCGAGCGGCGAAAGGGGCTGCGCGGCGATGTTCACGCGTCCTCTTCGCGCATTCTTCGCGTCTGTCGAGCCTTCGCTCGCTTCGGAAACACTTGCCGACGTCACACAGCAGGGTATCGCAAGCATCAACCCAATAAAACCGCCGCCGGAGCCGCCATGCTGTGGGCATCGATCCGATCAAGTTCAAAACGGCGGCGGTGTGGCGTGAGCGGATCGTCGCCTGGCAGGCAACCGGGCCGGGTTTGTAATCTCTGACCTTTCCCCCGCCCCTACCGCCGAAGGTGTGGGTAAGCGTAAGGTTGCCGGGACGGATACGGCGCGCGCCGGGAGGGGCTTACCACTCGATGGGGCCGGTGGTCACCTCGGCCTGCACCACGCCGGTCTGGTTGTCGGCCGCCTTGACCGACTCGATCGTAAACGCTGCAGTAAACACCCGCCGCTGGCCAGCGGGGAGATCGGTGATGGTCAGCGTTTCGGTATCCTCTTTCCCCGAGTCCGGCTGAAAGACTCGGACCAACACTTGGACCGAATTCACATGTTGCCTGCCGGTGTTACGGAGTTCACCATTGACTACAAATTTTTCTTTCCATGTACCTTTCATGATGCGCGGCTCAGTCAGCCGAAATGAAACCTCGACCTTTGGATCGGGCACTTCTGCCAGCAGCGCCTGAACTACGCCCGGTTCATCCACCCATCCCCACACGCGGACGAACCGGCCCGGCGTCACATCAATGGATGTTTCAAGTTCGGGTTTGACGCGCACAATCCCCTGCTTCTCGCTCCCGATCGTCCACCGCCCTTTCTCCGCCGACACCAGCATTCCCTGGAGCTGCACCGGCGCGCCGATCAGCCGATCATCGCGGATCACGCGCTCTATCGACTGTTCCTTGCAAACACCGCGATAACTATCCGGCGAGAGCTTCACCAGATCGACATGCGCCGCGCGCACTTCCTTTTCCGCAAGGCGACGAATCAGGGTGATGGCGCGTGCTGTGTCGGCGCGCAGCGAACCTTCGCCATCACGAATCACCCGCGCCGACTGCAATGCGATTCGTTCGTCGTCGGCGGTCGTTGCTTTCAGTAGCCACTGGATCGCGTCGGTGCCCGCGGACTTGCTCGCACCATTGGCGATTGCCTTGCCCAACGACAATTGCGCAAACGCGTCACCACTTCGCGCAAGCGTAGTCAGCTCCGCCACGGCGGCGTCGGATGCGGCGACGTCGGCCGAGTTCTGAATCGTCCGACTGGCAAGCTCAATACGAGCTTTCGACGAGTCTTGTTCGATCGCTTCGTTCAATAGCTTTTCGGCCTTTGCGGCGTCCTTCGTCATCCCCACGCCGTCCCGTGACATCAGAAACAGCTCGTACAATGCATCGCCCGATCCCCCCGCCGCGGCCTTGCCAAACCAGACTGCAGCTTCGGCTTCGCTCTGTTTCATCCCCTTGCCGATCAAGTGTCGACGGCCAATCTCGCACTGCGCCGCCGTGTCGCCTTTGTCGGCAAGCTTCCTCAACTGTGCCAAGTTAAGGTGCATCGCCTGACGAGTGGTTTGCGACCACCCCGCCGACGCAAGCACGAGCAACACCGCTGTAAGTCTCAGCGCTTTCATGACCGCACATGCTACCGCGCGCGCCCCGATTTGTGTATGAAAACTAGCCTTGCGCAAGCGGGCCGAAGAACATCTGCGTTCGATACAAGACGCGCACGGCGTCGGCTTCTGCGTTAACATCATAGATGCGTCGCAGTTCCGCCAGCATTGCCGCAAAACGTTCGTGGCCCTGACGCGGCACATACGACGAGCTGAGCAGCCGGGCGCGCAGCCCTTCAAAGTCGAGCCGCTGCTCGTTGGGCAAATCTGCCCTGCTCGGCGGCCGACCAAAGAACGCGGCAAGATCCTCCGGTGTGATGTTCTGATGATTGACCGCTTTGTAGTCGGTGGCGAACTGCTGCAGCAATCGTTCGTAAGCCTCCAGAAAAGGCGACCCCGCGAGGAGGCGATCGTTCCAAAGAAGCAGCACCTGCCCGCCGGGCTTGAGAATCCTGCGACACTCGGCGCGAAACGCCGCCCGATCAAACCAGTGAAAAGCCTGCGCCGCGACGACTAAGTGAACCGCACCATCAGGCAATGTCGTCCTTTCGGCGGTACCCACTACGCTCGTAAAATTCTGGAAATGTGCCAAAGATTTTTCTGCCGCGGCGCGCATGGCGTCGTTGGGCTCTACGGCAAACACCCGATTGCCCGCCTGCAGAAACAGCCGCGCCGAGATCCCCGTCCCGCTGCCGACATCGGCGATTGCCCATGTCGAATCAAGTCCAACCCGCGCGCGCAGCACATCCACCACCCCCGCCGGATATCCCGGTCTGGCTTTCACATAATCGTCCACCCGCGAGGTGAACCGCTGGGTGGCGTCGGGTGCGTGTTTTGCTTCCATTTCCAGCGCCTTGAGCCTATGTTTTGCAGCAGCTTACTCAACGAAGGTTTTTTATGCAGCAGATCATCAACGGCAAAGCGTACGTCCTAGGCGACAACATTGACACCGATCAGATCATCCCCGCGGAGTATCTTTCGTACAATCCTGCCGACCCGAAGGAGCGCAAGTACTTCGGCATGTATGCCAACTCCGGCGTGCCCGAAGCACAGGCCGGGCTGCCGCACGGGCAGGTGAAGTTCGTCCGCACCAACGAGTTTCGCAGCGATTACAACATCATCGTCGGCGGGAAAAACTTCGGCTGTGGAAGCTCGCGCGAACACGCGCCGCTCGCGCTGGCCGAGGCCGGGGTCGTGGCCGTCATCGCAGAATTCTACGCACGTATCTTCTACCGCAACAGCATCAATGGCGGTTACCTGCTCCCTCTCGAGTCCACTCAGCGCCTTCTCGAACACATCGAGACCGGCGACGAACTCACCATCGACCTCAAAGCCGGCACTGTCACCAACAACACCAAGACCAAATCCTTCACCCTCAATCCCCTTGGCGAGGTGCTACCGATCATCGAAGCCGGCGGCGTGTTTGAATACGCGAAGGAAGTCGGAATGCTCAAGTAAGGGATGAAGGCGGAAGCATCACGTTCAATACAATGCAAAACATCTTCCTCATCGATCACCCCGTCGTGCAGACCAAGCTCACCGAGCTACGCGATTACTCCGCCAACCACCGGCAGTTTCGCGAACTGCTCGACGAGATCGCCATGCTCATGACCTACGAAGTCACACGCGACTGGCCCGTCAGCCCGCGCCCCATCCGCACCCCGCTCGAACCCATGATCGGCAAGCAGCTCGCGCGACAGGTCACGCTCGTGCCCATTCTCCGCGCGGGTCTGGGAATGGCTGACGGCGTGATGCGCATCCTGCCCGACGCGCGCATGGGTCACCTCGGCGTGCGACGAAACGAGGAAACGCTCGAACCAATCGCCTACTACCAGAAACTTCCCCCAGACATCGCCGACACCGAAGTCCTGCTCATCGATCCCATGCTCGCCACAGGCGGTAGCGGCTCTGCGGCCATCTCGTTTCTTAAAAAGGCCGGCGTGAAGAGCATGAAGTTCGTATGTCTCGTCGCGGCGCCCGAAGGCATCGAGGCACTGCATAAGGACCACCCCGAAGTCCCCATCTACACCGCAGCCATCGATCGCCAACTCAACGAAAAAGGGTACATCCTCCCCGGCCTGGGCGACGCCGGCGATCGAATCTTTGGCACCTGATGCCCGCCGACCACTCATGCGATCGCGCCGTCGTCTGCAAATTGTTCCGCGCGGAACATTCACTTTCCCACCGCCCCCGCGCACTGCCGACTGCACATTGTTCCGCGCGGAACATTTTGCAAAGTGCGCCTTAAACTATTTCTCCACAATCACTTACAAGCAGACTAAGTACTAACCACACCCTAACAATATATCAAGAATGGCGATCCCCCATCCCGCCGGGCTTGCCTCGGTTCACGCGGGGATGCCTGGCGAGTCGCAGGCCCGTCGCGGGGGCTTCCAACCCGTCATCGCTGATTTTACAGTATACACAAAAAGTTACTCACGAGTTTTAATGTGGTACAGCGTATTGTCACTCCGAAAGAGTTTCCCGACTGAGGAACCAACGCACCAAATGCGGCCAGGTCGCTCGATGGAAGGATCACTCCGCAATCAACGCGCACCGACCCCAACGCCAACCCCCTCCCGGCGAACCGGGAGGGGGCAGGTGGGGAGCACTTGATCGTCGGGCGGCGCGGTTCAGCGCCGGCGGCGGGCCAGGAGAGCGAGAGGTGCCAACAGCGTCACCACCGTCGGCTCGGGCACGGTGACGGTGACGGCTATGTCGTTACCGTCGCCCAGCCGGCCGAGAGAGTCCACGCCTGCAAACGCGTAGTCGATGGAGAAGGTCCCTCCGGACGGCAGGCCGGTCACACTGGCAAAGGTCCCGCCGACCGCGTCCACCAAATCGTTGTCAACCAGCAGATAAGTACCACTGCTGAATGCCGGAATGTTGAACAGAGACAGGTCGAGCGTAGCCGACCCGAGCAGCACATCGCCATTGACGCGCAAGAGGTCGGCGGCAGCGAGTGCGCCATTGTTCAGGTCGATCTCAGCTTGTAGCGTGCCGGTGAGTGCGACGCCGCCGAGCGTGAGGGTCCCAATACTGCTTCCGGGCGCGACGATGCCGCTGGCGACTACTACGGTTCCGACTGTGCCATTTCCGCCAAGAACGGCGCCCGGATCGACAAAAATGTTCGACGAAGGCAGCGTGCCATCAACATGCAGTTCGCCGACGTCAACATTAATCACGCCGGTATGCGTATTGGCATTGCCGGAGATTGTCAGCCGCCCCCCGCCGATTTTGTTGACTGAACGATTGCCCTGGAGCGATCCGTTCCAGACTGCATTGATTCCTGAGCCGACCTCGACGAACGCATCGCCATCCATGTTGATGACGTTCTGAATTGTTGAGTATTCGAGCGGAATGATCGTCGGTACACCCACGCCGCCGTTCGGCAGTACGGTGATGGGGCCGAGCGGCAATCCGCCGTTGACATAGCTGATGGTATTGTTGTTTCCGGTCGAGAGCCGAACTTCCCCGTTTCCGCTGGCCGTTCCGCCGAAGGTCACCTTATATGTGAAGCCCGTGTTGCCCAGCCAGAACCCGCCGCCGTTGGAGATGGCGGAAGTGGAGGTGAAGATCACGCGTCCATTGGGAATGACAAACCGTCCCGGTCCGCTGACATCACCGGTGAATACGGTCGCGCCCGTCACGGCCCCGGTGCCGCCTCCCCCTTGCAGGTTCACGGAGCTGCGCAACTCGACATTGCCATTCCACGTCTGGGTACCGGTACCGTTTGAAAGCGGCGAGAGACGCGAGATCGTGGAAAATGAAAGCGTCAACCCCTTGGCGGTCTCGGCGGCGTTATCAACGATGAGATCCCGATCAAACACGGCATTCGCGCCGGCACCGCTGAATGCCAGCGTGGGCACAGTGCCGATCAAATCGACGTCATTCTCAGGTACTCCCAGCGTGATCGCGCCGAGGTCCGCGCCGGTTTGACTCACGTTGAGATTCAAAGTTCCCGATCGCACTCGGATCGGGCTTTTGAGTGTGTTGGTGTTGATGTTGGCGGTGGCAGCGTGCACCGAGACCTCGCCGGACAATCCCGACATGTCGCCAGCGAGCGTTCCGGTCCCGCTGGTCATGATCAGCCCCTCCGTACCAGAGAGTGCCGTGGCGATGTTGTTGGTCCCGCCAAGGAGAACGCCCGGCGTGTTTCCAAATGCGATGGTCCCACCACCAGTGTAAGTGGCGGTACCTGTGGCATTGAGAATCATGCCCGAGGTGATCGTGAGCGTGTCCGCCGGGTTGATCGTGATGAGGAACGTCCCGCTGCGTTTGAGCGCGTTGATGGTCTGCGTCGGCGCCACAGTCGCAGCGGTGATGGCGACGTTGGTGTTGGGTGTGGAAAAGTCAGGCGAGTAGCTCGCGAAAGGGGTGAGGCCGGTTGTCGCGTTGTACGTTACAAAATCGGCGGAGTTGGTCACACGTTGCAGAATGCCGGTTGCGTCGGCGGCCGGGAGTGAGCCGTTAACGAAGAAACGAGCGTTTGCCCCGAGCGTGTTGCCGGCACCGAGGGTGTTGACGAACAACGTCGCGCGCGGGCCGACGGAAAGATCGCCAGTGGCGGTGAGCGTGACCGATCCTCCGCCGTTAGGCTGCATGGTAACGACGTTGTTGCCACCGCTGGCGTTAAGGCTGCCGAACGTCTCGCTGGCGGATGTTGCCGACAAGCCACGATAGACAAAGTTGCCATCGCGGAGGGTAATGGCGGCGTTATCGTTCAGCCGATCGTTGTTCTGTGCCTGCAGAATGGTCGGCTGGATCAACCCGGACGCGCCGAGCGAGCCGTTGTTATCGACGATAAAACTCGCGCCCGCTGAAGCTTGGATCGTCATGGCTTGCGGAAATGCGCCATTTGCCCCGAGCAGGGTAAAGCTCGACCCCGCTGGGCCGGCCGGGAAGCCATGCGCCTTGATCGATCCCGAAGCGTTCACCCCAGCCGCAATGCTGGACCCGCTGTTGAGAACGGTAGCACCGGTGTAAGTGTTGTTTGCGTAAAGCCCGATGCCATCCACGGAGCCGAACGTTCCCGCACCGGTCAGGCCGATGGTCTTCACCAGCGACCCGTTATGAATTGGACCGGTAAACATCAGCGAAGTGTGAAGCCCGATCTGGCTGGTAATGCCGTTTCGCACGACCTGTTCCCCACCGCCGAGATCGACATTCGACGCGATCGAGTTCCCGCCGGAAAATCCCGTTACGCCGTTGACATGGATATCGCCCGTTACTTCAATGGTTCCACTGCCGATGACACCATTGTTGGCATTCAGCGTCGAGTTCCAGGTGGCATTGGGGTTTTGATTGGTAAAGTTGAGCTGTGAAATCTTGATTGACTTCCCGCCGGTGTCGAGGAAGCCTGTTCCAATGCTGACGCGGGTTGAGGCCGGTAGTGCCGCCGAGTCGGTGACCCGCAGCGTGCCGCCGTTGATTGTGCCGGTGACGGAGCCGATCAGCACGTCGGCGATCGTCCCACGCTTGAACTTGTTCTCGATGCCCTCCCCTCGCAAAAGAGCGATCGGCTGGCCATGAGCCGCAAACTCGCGTTTCGGGGAAATAGCGGCATCTGGGGCGTGCAGGCGCGGGTGCGCGTCAACACGGTCTTTCTCGCGCCCAACCCCGACAACCCTGAAATGATCGACAGCACGCTCGTGGGTGGTTGGGTCGATTTCCGAAGGCTTCGCCATGACGCACACTGGACGCTGTTTAGGCGACGGTCGTTCCGCGGGGGGAAGGAAGTTAGTGGTGAGGAACAGCCCATCGACCCGCGGGAACCGCATAATGGCCCGATGTTTCTCCGCGAGTTCTGCACCGGCACTCTCCCGCAAATCACGGCAGTCGAGGAAGGAGGAGCGACCACCTACGCGCTAGGCCCCGGCGAAGTGGGGAACACCGGTACCTTCACCTGCTTTTTCGGGTCCATCTACCGGCAATTGGGCAGTCGATTTGCCCAAAAAAGCGACGAAACCGCTGACTTCCATGCCATGATTTCCGCGCCGGTTGAGACGCTGCTGTTCGACTTTGTCGTTCACCATTCGCTGACCTTCGCGATGAATCCGCAGCTATCTGTTTTCAGCGGGATATCGGCCGATTTCTGGGCGAGCACCAAGCGCGACGAGCTTCCGATCCATTCTCTGGCGCAAGATATCGGCTCGCGCCCACCGACGTTCAGCACTCCGCTGGTCGGAGAATACTCAAGCGTCGTCAACCGCGTGTTTGAGCTTACCAATTGGAGAGCATCTGACTTTGTCGCAAGGCGCTTTATCATCGATCATCCCCCATTCCCCAGCGCCGTGAATGTGCGCGTGGCGCTTGAGCAGCGGTAGCGAGGATTCGATCCTATCGGGGGTGTTGGGCAAACTGTCCGGTTTGGCCTATGATTCTCGAAATCGAGGTCTCCGCAGGTGGCGTCTGGCTTTCAACGAAAACCCAGAGGCTGTTGCGGATTTCGCGTTTTCCCGCTCGGATTTGAGCAGTTAGGAAGAGTTCGTTGCCTCCATTCAAACAATTGGCCCTGCCTGATGAGCAGGGTGTGGTTCATGAAGATCATGACCACTTCATCAAACTGCCGTTTTCCATTCAGCTAGCCAACATCGCCGCGGTGTTTTTGCCGCCGGTGGCGCTGGGGGTGGGGATGTACCTGCTTTGGGGCTGGGGTTTTACGCTTTTGCATCTGCTGATGATGACGTTGCTCTATCTCATTACGGGATATGGCATTACGATCGGTTATCATCGCTACTTCACCCATAAATCTTTTGAAGCGCCCGGATGGGTGAAAAACGGGCTGGCGATTCTAGGCTCAATGGCGGCCGAGGGGCCTCTTTTGCGGTGGGTGGCGCATCACCGGCAGCATCATCAGCATTCCGATCATGAAAATGACCCGCATTCCCCCCACTTGCACGGCGGCGGGTTCTGGGGGCTTTGGCGCGGGCTTTGGCACGCCCATGCGGGTTGGATGTTCACCCCGGATGCGCCAGAATTGCACCGATATGTCAAAGATCTCGCCGCGGACAAAGCCCTGGTGTGGATCAGTAAGACCTTCGCGCTGTGGGTCGCGATCGGGCTGATCATCCCGGCTGTCATCGCCGGGTTGCTCACGATGAGCTGGACAGGTGCCCTGCTTGGGTTCATCTGGGGTGGAATCATCCGCATCGCGGTGGTGCATCACATTACCTGGAGCGTGAACAGCATCTGCCACGTCTGGGGCGCGCAGCCGTTTCGGACGCACGACCACAGCAAAAACAACGCAATTGTGGGCGTCCTGGCATTGGGTGAGGGCTGGCATAACAACCATCATGCGTTCCCCACGTCGGCCCGGCATGGGCTGCGTTGGTGGGAGTTTGATTCCAGCTACATCATCATCTGGGTCATGGCCAAGATGGGGCTGGTGTGGAAAGTGCGAATTCCGAGTGCAGAGTTGATGGAAGCGAAACGCGCCGATCGCGAAAGCGCGGCGGTGCTGCCCGTGACGCAGGCGACCGAACCTTCGTGACGGCGACTTTGCGACGGCCGAACCAGAGGGCGATGTTTTGGCGGGTATTTCTTGACGCAGCGGGGCAACTTTCCGATCATTCCGCGCCAGTCGAAGCTCCGCGGGCTGTTTCCCGGCGACGTGGCTTCTGTCACGAAGTAAATCGCTGGCAAAATGTGCCCGGCTGCCACTCGCTCGCATGCTGCCGCTAGATGGAATTTTTGGTTTCCATCTTTTCCGGCGAACATGCGAGTGACCCCGACGTAATGGATAATCGTTCTGTGGTTTACAGAACATTTTTTGGAGAAAACGCGCAATGACCAAGAAGCAGTTGCTTACGGACGCCATCGAACACATTGACATCACTTCAGCCAGCTATAAATCGGTGGTGCCGATGGTGGAATCGATGAGCAAGATGGCCTTCAGCGCCCGCGACCTTGCCCGCGCTGCCGACATTTATGATCGCATGATCAAAGACACCGACTGCAGCGTGATCCTCTGCCTCGCCGGCTCGCTCATCTCGGCTGGGCTGAAGAAGGTGATCGTCGATCTGCTGCGCAATAACATGGTTGATGCGATCGTCAGCACGGGTGCCAATATTGTCGATCAGGATTTCTTTGAGGCCCTCGGTTTCAAGCACTACATCGCCGACGAAAAGCTTAAAAGCGGCCTGCATGATGGCGAGTTGCGCGATCTCATGATCGACCGTATCTACGACACGCTCATCGATGAAGAAGAGCTGCGCATCTGCGACGACATAACATTTAAGATTTTCGATGAGATGGAACCGCGCGCCTACAGCAGCCGGGAGTTTATCAAGGCAATGGGCGAATACCTGGAAAAGAACGGCGGGCCTAAGTGCGACGACTCGATCGTCTACGAATGTTTCAAGCGCGATATTCCGATTTTCTGCCCGGCATTCTCCGACTGCTCGGCAGGCTTCGGCTTTGTGGCGCACATCGCCGCCCGGCAAGCCAAAGGCGAGCCGACCAGCGCCTGCGATAGCGCGAAAGACTTTTACGAACTAACGCAACTGAAGATCAAGAACCCCACCACCGGCCTTCTGATGATCGGCGGCGGGGTTCCGAAGAATTTTGCGCAGGATATCGTGGTCTCTGCCGAGATACTCGGGGTCGATGCGCCGATGCACAAATACGCCATCCAGATCACCGTCGCCGACACCCGCGACGGCGCGCTCTCCGGCAGCACGCTGAAAGAGGCAAGCAGTTGGGGTAAGGTCGACACGGTTTGGGAGCAGATGGTCTACAGCGAAGCGACCCTCGCCCTGCCGGTGCTGGCGGGATACGCGTTTCACAAGGGCAACTGGAAGAAGCGCGAACCCAAGCGGTTTGCATCGCTGCTCGATCAGCCGGTGGAAGCAGTGGCGTAAGGCCTTCGTTTCACTCTCAACCTGTTAAGTTGAACTGGCTCCTGGCGACCGTCGGGGGCCAGTTTTGTTGCGCCACGGCGAATGTATCGACATTGCACGCGCGGCTTTAAGATGCCATTTGTGACAGCAGAACCGCCGCTTCCTGAGCCTCTGAGGTCGTTTGACTCCACGGCGGCCGCACTTGCAGCCGAGCTGGCAGGGGCTGAGAAGCTCGCCGCGGAGGTACGCGACCTTCGATTGTCGGGCCGCCTTCTCGCCAACACCCTGGAATCGATCCGCGTGGAGCTGACTTACCATTCCAATGCAATTGAGGGCAACACCCTTTCGCTCCGCGAAACGCAACTGATCATCGAAGGCAAATCTCCCGGTGCCGAGCGTGACCTGCGCGAGATTGAGGAAGCTCGCAACCACGATCGCGCGCTACGCCAGATCGAAAAGTGGGCACGCGACCGACCCACCTCGCCGCTCGACCTATCGGCGCTGCTCGATCTGCATCGCACGGTGTTGACAGATATTGACTCGGCGGCGGGCCGGTTCAGGTCGGATCGTGTGCGAATCGTCGGAACCGGCTTTGTGCCGCCGGGGAGTCATAAGTTTGACGCGCTCCTGCCCCAACTCGTCGATCGTGCGCACCGCCCGCAGGTTCACCCTGTTTTGCAGGCGGCCGAGTTGCATTACAACCTCGCCGCCGTTCACCCCTTCGCCGATGGCAATGGCCGAACGGCGCGACTGCTTATGAACCATCATTTGCTCAGGCGTGATTTCCCATATGCCGTCATCGAATTGGGTGAACGTGGCCTGTATCTGGCGGCGCTCGATCATGCCAATTTGGGGCGGGTTGAGCCGTTCGCTCGGCTGGTGCTCGATGCGGTCGTCCGCACATCACTAAAGCTCCTGGGACAATAGTATGGCGATGCGCGCTCCTCTCCGCCGGGCGTCTGCTATCATGCACTCGCTGAAGTTGTTCATTTTGAACGGGATCGCCTTCTATGCCGCATATCCGCTGCCCTTGGGCCAAATCCGATCTTTATTGTGAATACCACGACCACGAATGGGGCGTGCCCTCGCACGATGATCGCCACCTGTTCGAGATGCTTACACTCGAAGGCGCGCAGGCGGGGCTGAGTTGGGAGACGATTCTCAAAAAGCGCGAGAATTACCGCAAAGCGTTCAAACAGTTTGACCCGAAGAAGGTGGCAAAGTTTGGCCCGGCAGACGTGAAGCGGCTGATGGCAGACGCGGGCATTGTGCGCAACCGGCTCAAGATCGAGTCAACCATTAACAATGCCGGTGCCTTTTTGCGAGTACAAAAAGAATTCGGCTCGTTCGATAATTACATTTGGGGCTTCGTGGATGGCAGGCAGATTGTGAACAAGCTCAAAACAATCAAAGACGCGCCCGCGGAGACGGAACTTTCTCGTGCGATCAGCAAAGATCTGAAGCAACGCGGGTTTCGGTTCGTCGGCCCGACGGTGATTTATGCCTTTATGCAGGCGGTGGGGATGGTGAATGACCATCTCGTCGCCTGTTTCTGCTACGCGAACCCCGGCGGAACCGCCCGCGGGAAGAAGCCGTAGTCGAAATCGCGGCCTTCTTCATGTTGCCGCCCGTCATCCGGGCAAACTCGAATCCGACCAGAATCTTCCGTGACAACCGCGCCCACACCTTACGCTAGGCCGCCGGACGGGTATAATCTCCGGATGATGAACATGGACGTTCTACCGGAGAGGCACCGCGTGGCTCGAAATTCACCGCTGGCTGAGAGACTGGACAAGCTAAGGGAGCGCGTCGCTGAGGCTTCGATTCGCGCCAAGCGCGATCCCGCCGAAATCACCCTTGTGGCCGTCACCAAGACCGCCGCACCAGAGGAGATTCGCGAGCTGCTTTCGCTCGGGGTTCACGATCTGGGCGAAAATCGCCCTCAGCAACTCATTCAGCGCGCCACGCAGTTACAGGAGCTTGCCACGCGAAGAAGCCAGTACGCCGAATCGGCCCCCCCGCCGGAAAAAGTTCGGTGGCACATGATCGGCCATTTGCAGCGCAACAAGGCCAAGCCCCTCCTGCCGCTTGTGAATCTGGTACATTCGCTCGACTCGCTGCGGCTTGCCGAAGAACTGGACGCACAGGCCGCCAAGATCGAGCGGCGGATTCCGGTGCTCATGCAGATTAACGCCAGCGAGGAGTCGCAAAAAAGCGGCGTCGCGGTCGGTGCAGCGATCCACCTCGCGGAGCAGATCGATTCGATGCCTCATCTGCAGTTTACCGGCCTGATGACCATGGCCGAGTTAACCGATGATGAATCCAAGATCCGAAACGCATTTTCACGCACGCGCGAGCTTTTCGAAGAAATGAAGTGGCACAAGATCGGCGGTGCAAATCTGCGCCACCTTTCGATGGGCATGAGCGGCGATTTTGAACTGGCCATCGCCGAGGGTGCAACGATGCTGCGGATTGGCTCGCTGCTGTTCGGCGGAAGGGCCGACGCGGACGACGCTGAGGAGGAGGACGCCTAGGCACGGCGGCCGAAAGGCAGGAAGGCCCGTTTCGATCCCTTCGTGCCTAAGCGAGTAAGTGCCTTGGTGCCTCGTTCAACTTGCCTGAAGTCGATTTTTTCCATTTCTTCCGCAAGGGCGTCGGGTGGATTGCGACGGTTTACGCCACCGTGGTCATGTTGCAATCGCTCTACGGATGGTGGGTGTACCTTGCCGCAGGCGATCGCTATACGAGCCTGATGCGGCGGTATCTGCTCGTGCAGGCGGTGCGGTTGCGGTTCTGGCGATTTGCGGGCGATTTGGCGGTTTGCGTTTTGTTGTGCGTTGCCTTCTTGATCATTTGGCGTGCCCACTACACCATCTACGGTATCGAGACAGCCCTTGCCGATGGCCCACGAACCACCCAAACCAAGTGACGCCCCTTCCCACCCCGGCATTTCTCCGCTTCCGAGGGTGCCTGGGTCGAAACTGGCCGATTTGCCCGCCGACGAGTTGGAACGACTGGCCGAAGAACTCGGGCTGGAACCGAAGTCGCACAAGACCAAGCTACACCTCGTCGCGGCGGTGGAGGAGCGCAAAGCGGCTGTCGGCGCGATGGATCGTGATGCCATGCTCGATGTCGTCCGCTGGGGCCGCAGGCCCGTGGCGGTGAATGCCTCGAAGGAACAACTCGCCCTCGAGATCGCGCGCATCAAGTCGATGCGTTTCGACGGCCTGAGCATTCGTGGGCTGATGGTCCTCGCCACGATGCGCGGCATGAAGGTGACGGGCAAAGAACCGCCCGAAGCCGTGGCCAAGGCGCTGGCGAAGCAGGAGGGCTTTTTCGCCCGCGTGGCCCGAAAGCGCCGGGCGATTGTCGGCAAGTGGGTCGCCGGGATGATCGGAGAAGAAGAGCCGGCCGACGGGGAATATCAGTTTCTCCCGTCCGAACAGCAAACCACCGCCGCCGCTCCCCCGCCGGCGCGGAAGGAGAAGCTTGCAGAAGAAATTGAGGAGTCCGGCCTATTCGGCGGCATCGCCAGCCGGGTGAAGAAGACCGCCGACGTGTATCTCAATCAAAAGCTGGATGAGATCGAGCAGCGAATCGATAGAAAGCTGGACGAAATCGACCGCCGATTGGGCGAATGGCGCGACAAGGAGATCGCCAACCGCATCCGCATCATGAAAATCACGCTCTGGGCGAGCGTGGCGGTTGCAGCACTTTCGCTGCTCTATAGCTATGTGAGCGTTTACTTCCGCACGCGGTGATGGTCGTGCCAAGATCGTGTCTTGCTCTCTCGACTTGAATTCTCGACAGCACTATTGCATAATGTAATGTCGCGTGAGAATGATTTCTTACAGCCGCATTCGAGAGTTTGCCGAACGAATGCCCGCCGCGGCAGAAGCGTTGGACCGCTGGTACGAGATCGCCCAACACGCAACCTGGATGAAGCTCGCCGATGTTCGCAAGGATTTTTCCCACTGCGACCCGGTCGTTGTCGGTAGCGGAAACGTCGTTCATGTGTTTAACATCGGCGGGAACAAGTTTCGGTTGATCGCTGCAATTCACTTCGACTTCAGCCGGGTGTTTATCCTGCGTATCCTCACCCATGCGGAATACGACAAGAACCGTTGGAATCGAGAGTTGTGATATGGCAACGACATCAAGAAAAGCGACGGCAGACCGCGATACCTATCTCGATCTCGTAGCAGAGTGCCCGCTTCGTCCGATTCGAACCAAAACGCAGCACATCGACGCGCGATCGACGATTGATCAACTGGCCATTCGCGGGTCGTCTCTTAACAGTGCTGAGCGCGACTATCTCGATGTGCTGATCGATCTCGTCGAGGCCTACGAGCAGGTGCATTTTCCGATGCCGGCAAAGGGCGGCTCGGTACCGCAGAAGCTCAATGCGTTGATGCAACACAGCGATACCTCGCCGACCAAGCTGCAGGAGGTTCTCGGCCTGAGCCAGACAGCGGTCTCCTTGATTTTATCCGGCAAGCGAGGGTTATCGAAATCTTCGATCGTCAAATTGTCGCGTCACTTCCGCCTTTCGGCGGACTACTTCTTGTGAGCCGATTGTTCCGCGGGCCGGCCCTTTCGTCCGGCGGCTTGACGATTCCCCTTGGACACACCTTCCCACGGCCCCCGGCGGGATGTACAAACCTACCCAACATGTCTGACCCGCTCGAACAGCTTCGCGTGCGCATTGATGCTTTGGATGAGAAGATCGTCGAGTTACTCAACGAGCGCGCCAAGGTCGTCGTCGAAGTCGGAAAACTCAAACAACAGACCAACGCCCCAATCTACGCGCCCGATCGCGAAAAACTGGTGCTCGAGAAGGTACACCGGCTGAACAAAGGCCCGCTGCCAAATCGTGCTCTGGACAGTGTTTACCGTGAACTGATGAGCGGCAGTTTCATGCTCGAACGCCCGTTGCGAATCGGCTACCTCGGGCCGTCGGGCACTTTCAGCCACTTCGCGGCGGTGCAGAAGTTTGGCCGGAGCGTGGAACACGTTGATCTAACCGATATTCCATCGGTCTTTACCGAAGTAGCGCGCGGCCACGTCGATTATGGAATGGTCCCGGTCGAAAACAGCATTCACGGCGGTGTGATTGATACGCTCGACGCTTTTTTGGGGTCATCGGCGAAAATCTGCGCCGAAGTGCGCGTCAGCATTCATCATAATCTACTCGCCAAAGAGCCATGGGAACAGATCAAGCGGGTCTACTCAAAACCCGAAGTCTTCAATCAATGTCGCGATTGGCTCAGTTCGGTCGCCAAGGGAAGAGAAATCGAACCCACCACGAGCAGCGCGCGCGCCGCAGAACTGGCAAGTAAGGAACCAGGATCGGCCGCCATCGCTTCAGCGATTGCCGCGGAGCTATACGGCTTGAGAATGCTTTTCGAGAACATCGAAGACAACCCCGACAATGTCACCCGGTTTTTTGTCATCAGCCGGGAGGCGGCTAGAAGAAGCGGCAGCGACATGACCGCCATTATGTTTACGACTGCCAACAAGCCCGGCGCGCTGGCCGATGTGCTGGATTGCTTCAAGAACGCCCAGATCAACCTCACCAGCCTCGAAAAACGTCCGAGCAAGAAGGTGAACTGGGAGTATTATTTCTTCATCGATGCAGAGGGCCATTCGGATGATCCGGGCATGCAAAGGGCCATCGATGATGCCCGGCAGCACTGCCTTCAGATCACAGTTTTGGGCAGCTACCCGCGGGCGGGCGAAGTGCTGTAGCCGTCGGGTATCAGAGGTTGACGCACACGGCCTGTGCCTTTTGCGAGAGCGGCAGTTTACCCTGTGGCAATCGCCTTGATGATGCCGATAATGCGATTGAACGAAGGAGCGCGCATGGGTTTCACGTCACGGAAGACGGCTGCTGCATTACTGACACTCGCCTCGATTGCCACTGCGGCACCGACCGCTTCCGAGCCGGATCCGGCAACCACCTCTCCCACCGCCGCCGCAACTCTTCCAGACGGCCCGCTGCGCGTGATCGTTCAGGCATTTGCGGGCAGCGTGCAGGCGCGGCAGAACAGCGAAGACGCGTGGGCCAATGTAGTTGAAGGACAGGAGTTTGATGAAGGGGTAGAGTTTCGCACCGGGGTGCGCAGCGTGGTGAAATTTAAGATTCCACCCGATTCTGATCTGACCGTTGACAGGCTGGGTGTGGTCAAGATCCTCCGTGCGACAATTGAGAATGGGGCAATCAAGACCGATGTCGGCATGAAATATGGCCGGACTCGCTACGACATCGAGGCCGCTGGCCGTGTGCACGACGCGACCATTCGGTCCACCACAAGCGTCTTGGCCATCCGGGGGACTGATGTGATTCTCGACGACACGCCTGGCTTCGCGCCGCGCGCGGTCAGCTTCACCGGCAGAGCGTCTTTTCGCGATGACAAGGGACGGCAGAGTTCGCTGGGATCGAGCGGGGGCAATCCGAACCGGCCCGTGAGGATCGATGCCGCCGCCGGGGGATCGGCCGCCGAAACTGGGCTGCAGCGGTCTGTGACGATCTCCCCGCTGAATGCCGGGCGGACGGCGAATGAGAACCAACTGGTGATCAACATCCCGCAGACCGGCGGCCTGCCTCCCCCGCCGGGCACCCCTTCGGGCGGGGGAAGCGCCTTGGTGCAGTCGGTGAATTCCGGATCCTCCACGGGGGCGCCGCCGCCACTCCCGCCCCCACCGCCAGCAGATTTTCCGAGTCTGGTGGGCCGGCTCGAGTTCATTCTCACCTGGCAGGGCAATGCCGACTTGAACATCGGCCTCGTCAGCCCGCTGGGGGAACCGATCACGACCAATCCGTCGGTCGTAACCAGCACGCCGCCCCGACAGGTAAGCCCGATCGCCACAGTCGCCCCGCGCAGCGGCGGCGTGGCAGGCCCCGACGACCCCGGCGGGCCTAACGGGGGACGCGAAACCATCACCTGGCCCAACGGCTTTCCCAGTGGGCGATACGACTACGGTGTGAAATACAACACCGGCAGCAACTCGGCGCAATACACCGTCGATGTGCTCGTCAACGGCGTCACGCTCGATCCACGCACCACCGGCACACTCACAGGCCCCGGCGGAGGCGAAGCCGAGTTTGAAGGCGAGATCATCGTCATCGAGGCAGCACCCAATTCCAGCGCCGCTCAATCAACTTCGAGTAACACGGCACAGGGCGCGAAGAAGAAGCGAAAAAAGAAGTGATCTCGGCCACAATCGCGCCGGTTGTGTTCGGCGCGGCAGATATCACTGGTTTGCCAATCACAGTACTCCTCGCCGCCGCGGGTGTGCTGCTTATGCTGGTCTTTCTCGTCTGGCTGAAGCGGCAGTTGTCGGGCGAGCCACCGCTGCCGTATCGGCCAGTGTCGTCGCTGCTAACACAAGCCGAGGCGGTCTTCTACCGCGCGTTGCTGAAGGCGACCGATGGGTCGAAACTGGTCATCCTCGCCAAAGTCCGGCTGCGCGATTTAGTAGACATTCCAAAGGGCACTGACTCTCCGCAGCGCCATCATGGAAAAGTGATGGCTAAGCACGTCGATTTTGTGCTCTGCGACCTGCAAACCCTGCGCCCGCTGCTGGTGATTGAACTGGACGATCGCTCACACCTCCGCCGCGATCGAATGGAGCGCGACGCGTTTGTAAACCGGGTGATGGCCACCATCAACCTGCCAATCTGGCATATTCAATGCAATGGAAAATACCCCGTGGCCGACCTGCAACGCGGCATCGCCGAGCGCACCGCCGGGGCTTTCGCGGCCGCACAATAGGTTCTGTGCAGTTCAAGCGGCAAGCCGCTTGTGTCCCACCCGATGTGATAGCATCTGCACCATCGCTGCAGTGTCCAGCGGCTTGGCGAAGTAGTAGCCCTGCCCGAATTCGCACCCCAACTCACGGAGCCTCTCCAGCTGCGCTTCGGTCTCAATTCCCTCTGCAACCACGTTCATCTGCAAGTTGTGAGCCAGGTGAACGACCGTGCGCACGATTTCGTCGCCTTGGCCCGGCGTGTCGATCATCTTCACAAAGCTTCGATCGATCTTCACGACGTCAATCGGAAACTTATGCAGATAGCTGAGAGACGAGTATCCCGTGCCGAAGTCATCGAGGCTGATGCGCAGCTTCAGCGCCTTTAGCTCATTGAGCATCTGCACCGCAACATCGGGGTCGTTCATGATCACAGTCTCAGTGATTTCGAGCTTGATCAGTTCCGGTGAAAGCCCGCTTGGCAGAATGATGTTGATCAGTTCTTTCACGAGGTCGCCCTGCACAAACCGACGTGCGGAGAGATTGACTGAGAGCGAGATGGGCGACTGTTGGCCGTAAAGCGCATTCCACTCGGCAAGCTGCCGGCACGACTTGGCCATGACGATCCGCTCGATGGGCGCGATCAGCCCCGTCTCCTCGGCAACGGGAATGAAGTCCATCGGCGGGACAAGACCACGATCGGGGTGCCGCCAGCGGACCAGTGCCTCGACCGAATCGATCGAGCCTGTGTGCAGGGAGACAATCGGCTGGTAGTGCACCTCAAACTCGTCGCGTTCGATCGCCCTTCGCAGGTCAGTCTCAATCTGCATCTGCTTAACGACCGCGGTGTGCATGACGGCGTCGAAGATCTCGTGTCGGGCCTTTCCGGCCCGCTTGGCGTGGTGCAGTGCGATGTCGGCATTGCGAAGCAGCGCCTCGCGCGAGTCATCCCCGCCCGTGCTGATAGCGATGCCAATGCTCGCCGTGATGAAGATCTCGGTTTCATTCAGACAAAATGGCCGGGCGAGTGCCGCGTGGACTCGGCCCGCAATGATATCAGCCTCGTCTTTGCTCGAGACGCCCTCGGCGACCAGCGCAAACTCATCGCCGCCAATGCGCGCAACACTGTCCGCCGGCCGCACCGACTGCCGCAGACGGGTGGCTACCTCTGACAGAAGCTGGTCGCCCCCGCTCGGGCCGATCGATTCGTTGATGACTTTGAAACGGTCAATTCCGACGCAGAAGACAGCAAACCGGTGCTCAGTCTCTCGCCGCGCGCGGGCAATGCCCTGTTCAATGCGATCATTCAGGAGCACGCGGTTGGGCAGCCCGGTGAGCGCATCGTGGGTCGCGTCGTGAAGCAGTCGTTCCTTTGCCTGCTTCTGTTCGGTAATGTCATACATCAAGCCATGGATCATCACGGCCCGGCCGACGCTGTCCCGAACGACGACTCCCTCGTCCCTGATCCACACCACCCTGCCGTCGCGGGCAATCATCCGATACTCGACCCTAAGCGGATCACCCGTGTTCTTCGTGTGTTCGTCTGCGTCGATGGCCCTGTCGCGATCTTCGGGATGAACATGGTCGAACCAGAAGCCTGGATCATTGGTCCAGTCGGTGGGCTCAAAGCCGAGGATATCGCGAATCTGGGGACTGGCGTAAAAACACTTGGAAACAGGGCCAAATTCGGCGGCGTAGATGATCGCAGGTACACGTTCCAGCAAAAGTGATGCGATGCCCTCCGATTCCCCGTTGGCCCCGCCGGAGGTGAACTCCAGTTCGTAGCACGCCGCGTCAAGCGCTGTGACTAACGCACTTACTCCAGGTCGATTGCAGTCGAGCAACTCGCCATGCTGCGATATGATTTTCTCCAGAGAAGGATGCATTGCAAAGCTACTTTTCTTCCGTCACATTCTGGCAACGTACGTCATCGTGAAATCAACTACGATGTTACGAGGGGAATCGGACGAATCGTGTGGCACCTTGACCAAACACGGGGCACTGTATTTCGTCCCAAAAGCGCTTACGCACACTTGTCTTGCAGTAGCGCGAGTTGGGCTTAAGCCCGCGGAGTTATATGGGACTCATGTGCAATTGTGTGGCCCGGATTACCAATCAAGCGGCGTGGTAAAAGCCGTTACAAGTGATTCAACCGGCCAAAGGTATCGCACGCCGCCCCCGGAATGCAGGAGCAGTGCGGCGTCGGCCGTGACTTCTCCGAGTGCGACCAGATCCACCCCGCCTTGCTGCAGGGCATCGCGTGCCGCAGCGAAATCATCCTTCGGCAGTTCCACTAGATACGAGGCAAGCCTCTCTGCAAAGAGCCAGTCGGTTTCGCCGTCATGGGGGTTGAATATGGACATCCCCAACCCCGAAGCGATGCACATCTCCGCCGCCGCCGTGAGAACTCCGCCGTCGCTCACATCGTGGCACGCGCGCACATAGCCCCGATCAATCGCCGCGGCCAGCACTCGATGCACACTCGCGAGAATGGGCAGTTCCGACGATCGGGGCCGCACCAGCCAGACCGAGTCGCCCGGCTTCTTCAGATCCATCGTGATACATTTGCGCACGTCTTCAATGACGCCAATCGTGCTGATCAGCAGCGTATTGGGAATGCGCGTCACCCTTCCCGTTTCAGAATCGGTGAACTGGTTATGCAGCGAGTCTTTTCCACTGATAAACGGCACGCCGTAAGCCTTGGCGACGTCGTAGCAGGCTTCGCATGTGCGCACGAGGGTTCCGAGGGTTTGTTCATCGTCAACACTCGGCCAGCAGAAGTTATCCAGCATCGCGAGATTGCGCGGGTCGGCACCAACCGCCACGGCGTTACGAATCGCTTCATCAATGGCAGCGGTCGTCATCGCGTAGGGCGATTCAATGTGCGGAGCAAGCCCACACGAGATCGACACACCCTTGTATGAATCGAACTTCGGCCGAATGACCGCGGCATCGCTTGGGCCGCGTTGATGCGGGCCGATCAGCGGCTTGATCACGCTGCTCCCCTGCACTTCGTGGTCATATTGCCGGATGATCCAGTGCTTGCTGGCAATGTTGGGGTGTGAAAGCAACTGCAGCAGCCGGGCCTGCGGGTCGAGACCCTCGCGCGCACTCGTTGCTGGCTCGCTGGTCGGACGGATTGGTGCGCCCGTGCTGCCGGGCACAACGGCACGGCGCACCGGCATGGGGATGCCGTCGTGCAAAAACGACATTTTCATCCTGCCAACTTCTTTGCCAGCGTAGTTGAGTACGAGTTCGTCACGCTCAGTGCCAAACGTGCCGATAACGGTTGCTTCCACATCTTCGCCGGCAGAAAGCTGCAGCAGCGCCGCGACGTTGGATTGCGGCACTGCGAGTACCATCCGCTCCTGCGCTTCACTGATCCAGATTTCGTCGTAACGCAGGCCAGCGTACTTCAGAGGCACCTTTTCCAGTTCGACAGTTGCGCCGATTTCTGCGCCCATCTCCCCCACCGCGCTCGACAGCCCGCCAGCGCCGCAGTCGGTGATGGCCGAAAAAAGTCCGCGGTCTCGCGCCTGAAGGACCACATCGGCCACTTTCTTTTCGGTAATCGCATTACCGATCTGCACCGCATGGCTGAACTCGTCGGCATGCGTGTCGGTCAACTCGGCTGAGGAGAAGGTCGCGCCGTGAATGCCGTCGCGGCCCGTCCGGCCTCCGACCACGACAATCGCATCACCCCGCCCTGTCTGCTTCGCGATCTTGTCCCGCGGGATGATTCCTACGCAACCGCAGAACACCAGCGGATTGCCGATGTACCTGTCATCAAAATAGACCGCACCATTTACGGTCGGAATGCCCATGCGGTTGCCGTAGTCGCGCACGCCGGCGACGACCTGCTGCAGCACGCGTTTGGGGTGAATCACGCCCTTTGGAAGGCCGGTAGGACCGTCATTTCGAGCAGTTTCGCCCGGAAATGCAACGCAAAATACGTCCGTATTGGCGATCGGCCGCGCTGCAAGCCCGGTTCCGAGGATATCGCGAATCACCCCGCCAGCACCGGTTGCCGCCCCGCCGTAGGGTTCGATCGCACTGGGGTGGTTGTGGGTTTCCACCTTGAAGCAGACCGCATCGGTTTCATCGAACGCGATCACGCCGGCATTATCTTTGAACACAGACAGGCAAAATGGACCGCCACTGTCGAGGCGAGCGTCTGCGCCTGCTCCTTCGTCTCTTGCTCTCTTAGTCTCTGCGTCTTTCACCGCCATCAACTCCGCGGTCGCACGGAAGATCGTTTCCTTAATCAAGTTCTTATAACGGCGAAGAACCGTGCCACTCTCATCGCACACTTCGACGGAACTCTTCAGCGTCTTGTGCACGCAGTGTTCGCTCCAGGTTTGTGCGAGTGTTTCAAGTTCGATATCGGTGGGATCGCGCTCCGCAGCGGCGAAATAGGCCTGAATCGCTCGCATTTCATCAAGCGACAGGAACAAGTGCCCCTCTCGGCTGAGCTGTTTCAGCGCATCATCGGATAGATGGCGGATTGGGACATGCTTCAGGCTCAGCTGGTAACTACTTAGCGAGGGAAACGCCTCGGCCAGAACCGGCTGCAGGTGAATCGACTCGACAACCTCGTTGGCCAGCACGCGCGCGGCAAGTTGGCGTAACTCATTTTCTGGCAGAGGCTTAGAGAAGCGATAGGCGCGCCCTGTGCGCACTCGATCGACAGGAAGACGCATATCGCGAATCGCCATCTCCGTCGACGCAGCGACGGGGTCCATCACTCCCGGCTTGAGGTGAACCTCCACCCAACTCCCGCCGTTGAAACTGGGGGCGACGGAGATGATCTCGGCGTGCTCGACGATGGGGTCGGCGAGCAACTCCCGGCGCATGCGGTCGATTTCTGCAGTTGTTGCAGTTGTTTCAATGAAAAACACCCGCCACGACGCGACCTGCCCGACGTCATATCCAAACGCCGCCGCCTGCTGCTGCACACTTTTTCCGTGCGGGTCGGCGGATTGGCCGTTATTGCAAAGCTCGGGGCAGGCGCCAACGTCGATGCGGTAGATCATCCGTCCAGTGTAGGCGCCGCCGGTTGTCGATCAACCGGTCGATCCGCCGCTACAAAAACTCGACCCGAAGCGTGCCCGCGGCCTCGTTAAGCGTGGAATAGACCAGGCTGTTTCCGAACCGCGCCACATGCAATTCGCGTCCGCCGGCCCCGAGCACGCCATACGCGCCGTTGGTCATCGTACCGCTCGCCCAGTTCAGCGAGGCGGTAAATCGCTTACCGAGATTGTTGTTTCGGTCAAAATAGTAAATGTTGATCGAATTCTGGTTGTTGCCCGAGAAAAACAGTCGGCTGTAAAGCCCTTGTTTCTTGTTTGCGATGGTTGTGGCACTGAAGTTGAAGTTTGCGTCGGCAGCATAGGCAAACTTGAGCGAAGTCGTCGAAGCGTCGTAATAGCTCACCGCAGGCAGGAAGGCGCGTGTCGGATCGGTCGAGCCGCTCTTAAAAAATGCCAGCGAGATGTATCCGCCGGAGATTTGCAGGTCGTCGGCGATGTAATAGGTGTAGCCATTGGCCTTGGTACCCGGGCCGATGTTTCCCTGTACTGCATACTTCACCCTGCCGTTGGTCGTGTCTTCGTAGGCAATTGCCCATTTGCTGCTGGTCGGCCGGGTCGGATCGAGCAGGAGCGAGCTAAACCGGCCCACATCACCGGCGCTGTCGAGCGTGCTGATCGCAAATCCGCCCGTCGCAGCCTGCGCCATGCGCAGATCACCCTTGGTGCGATTGTAATAGGTAATCACGGCACCATCGTTCCGGCTGAAGGCAAGGCTCGGGTACAAACCCGTCGACCCCGCCGATTCGATCGTCTGCACTTCGAAGGCCCGCGTCACGCTCGACTGCTGGGCGAACATCAAATCGCCATCCCACCCATTAAAAAACGCAACCGCGGGGCGGTTGGCACTGTCGAGGGCGAGGGAGAGGTACTGATACTCTCCCGCGAAGCTCGCAGCAGGATTAACAATCTTCTGCACGATACCCCATGCGCCGTCGGTTTCGCGCACCGAATACTTCAGGCTGCGGTCAAACCGATCCGACCAGACCGCGTGAAGCCGGCCATCGGAACTGTAGGCAATATCATTGAACGTGCCATCGGACTGGGCATTGGCATTCAGTCGTTCGAACGTGGGGGCGGCAAAGGAGAGATCCGTTTCGCTGCCATTGCGGTTCAGCCGCACCGAAATCGCCCCGGCGGCAGTCGGCGATGCGGTAAGGACCGATGCACTGATGTTGGGCACCGATGTACCTTCGTACGCGGTGACCAGAGTCACGAAAACAGCGGTCTTGCTGGCGTTCTTGCTGAGGGTGAACCTGTACGCGTCATCCTTAAAATCGCCGGTGGGCTGATTGGTCACGAATGTGACAGCATTGCGGGCAACCGTTCCGCCGTTGGTGAAGATCGGAGCGACCTTCACATTTCCCCCGCTGGCAAATCGGGTGCGGAAGCTGTTGTCGCCTTGCACGCCGGTGGTCTGCGCCGAAGCGCTCGCGTCGAGGTTAAAGCTGATCTGGTAATCGTGGTTTGAGGTGGCTTCCACACGATCAATCAGCAGCATGGTGCCGTCCAGATCGTACCAGATCGTCCGGGTGACCACTGGATTGCCGCGCAAATGGCCATAGCCAAAATGAGACGCGGTCACCTGGGCACTCGAACCGGTCACGGAATAGTCTTGAATGATGATTCCGGGATTCTTATCGCCCTCCAACTCGCCGGTGTTAACGCCATCAACACTCAGCGTGTTGTGTGCCCGCGTGCTGACGACATACTGCCTGTCGGGGTCGGCGGGGTCGTAGATAAACGCGCCCGGATCATGAATCAGGGGCCGGCCCCCGCCGAAAAGTTCGAAACTGAGAAGATCAAAGTGGCCGTGAATGCCACCCTTGGGGCCGGCATCGAAGATGAGTTGATTGGCGCTGGAAGAGTTACCCGACCGCATAACGTAAAGCCCGCCGTCGGTCATGGCGTATGTCTGCCCGCGGTCGCCGAGCGCGGGCGTGACGGGGTTGCCGAGGAAGGGGTTGATCTCAGTCGGCCCGAGCAGGAACAGATCGCGCACCCGGGGCTTGGCGTCGGGCCAGTCGTCGGTGCCCTGGATCAGGTTTGCCTTCAGAAAGAGCGTGACGGAGGTGGTGCGATAGGTATCGCCGATCGCAGGTCGGTTACCGTCGGGAGACAGCAACTGCCAGTAACTGCTAACGGCATTGCTGACGATCGTGGCGACCCGCTTCTCCGGCCCGGCACCATCGGGATCGACCATCCACGGGGCATCGTCGCCGTTGCGGATGTCGAGCAGGCGAGCCTCCACCAAGTCTTCGGCTACGCCTGCGGTGTAGACCGGCGACTGTTCGTGGTGCGAACCGTCATTGTAAAGTTGCCCCCGTGCAGATTTGAACAGCAATGTCCGGCCGGCGCTTTCCCAGGTCGCTGCTGTATTCAGTTCGGGAAACATCTGCCCGAGCGCGAGCAGGCTCTTGGCGACCGACAACGAGCGATTGCTTCCAAAATCGGTGGTAACAGCGGCTTCGGCCTGGAGGTAGTCGCCCATCTGAATGAGCTTGTAGACCATGAGCGTGCTATCAGCACCGCTGAAATCGGCACCACCCAGCATGAGGAAGTAGGTTTGCGTCCACGCATCGGCGCGAAGGGCCGTGTCCAGCCGCCAGCCCGCCTGATCGCTCGTGCTGTAGGCCTGCGGCACGTCGCTGGTGATGTACTGCGTGGACCAGCTTGCAATCTGATATGCCAGCTCATCGGAGTATTCAGCGTCGCCGGTGATGCGGTACGCATACGCCAGATCCATGAAATGCGCATGGCGATTGAGGGTGTGCAAAAACTCCGGGTTGCTGCTCCCGCCGGGGTTGATCCAGTCGATCACGTCGGGGAGATCGACATCGTAGCTACTGGCGCTCCCCTGCTCGGGAAACTTGTGAAACTCCTTCACCGCGTCGGCATTGGCAATGGTGGATGTGTAGTTGATCGTGGTGCCAAGCAGATAGTTCACATACGACGAGACATCGGACTCATCGAAGTACCAGTTGGCGTTCGTGCGCGACTGAAAATAGTTATGAAGCGCGTTGTCAAACTGCGTGCTGCTGGCATTGAGCTTCGTCTGCAGGGTTGACTGCTGCGACGGATTGGCGGCAAAGCGATCTACAATGATCTGCCGCTCACCTTTGTCGAGTAAGGTACCCAGCGTCTCCGGCCGAGGGCCTGCGGGAGTTGAGGTAAGAAACACGCGGGCTTCAAGGTGCGAGAGTTCAAACAACGATTGACGGCGAACAAATCGGGGCATACGACCTCCCAAACCGTTGTATCCCAACGATTTGCCTCGGGGTCAACCCTGTTGCGAGATAACCCCCAATTGGCCCCAACGATATCGGACGACACCGCGCGATGATCGATGCGACGATCGTTGCGTCGCCCATTGCCGCGAGTCAACCCAGATTAACGGCGCTGCCCGTCCGGTCAGCCCTGATGGGCAGCGAGCGCCTTCACAAAACCCGCAAACCCCGCTGCCTGCTTGCCGAGGCGGGCATCGATTTCCGCGTCAGTGAACTTCCCTGCAGCATCCCATTTTTGGGCGACCCCGGGAATGAATACGCGGTCGGGGTACACATGCGCGTTGCGGTAGCCGAAGATCTGCTGCAGTTGCTCGACGCTGCGCAGCCCACCCCAGATGCCCGCCGCCTCGCCAGTGAACGCGACGGGCTTCCGGTCGAAGCTCTCCGGGAACTTCAACATGTCGATGAAGTATTTCAGAACGCCGGGAAATGACCCGTTGTATTCCGGCGTGACGATATGCAGCCCGGCGGCATCGAGGACGCGCTGCTGAATCTGCACCATCTCCGGAGGTTTTTCCGTGTACGCCGCACCCGCGAAGACCGCTGCGGGCAGTTCCGTCAGTGAGAGAGTGCCAGCCTTGACCCCGGCGGCGGAATAGTGGGCTTCGAGCACCCTGCCGACACGCAGCGCATTCGAGTCGGGCCGGTTCGTTCCTGCAATAATGAGAATGTTTTTGTTCGGCATAGTGTCCTAAGTGTAGGCCCGCCGTGAACTTCTGGCCACGTCCACCGTAAATCGTCAGGCCGAAGTCGTCGCCGGCGGTTCGCCTGGAAGGACCGGTTGCTGGTGAAGCTTCACAGGGGCACCCTTCTGCTTCACGTTGATGTTCAGCACCTCAACGCCCAAGGCAAAGGCCATGGCAAAATAGACATAGCCCTTTGGAATATGTGCGTCGAACGCTTCGGCGACGAGCATGACGCCGATCATCAGCAGGAATGAGAGCGCAAGCATTTTAACAGTTGGGTGGCGATCCACAAATTCGCTCACTGGCCGGGCGAAGACAAGCATGACCCCGACCGCAACCACGACAGCAGCAATCATCACCGTCAGGCCGACCCACTTGTGCGCAGGATCGGTCTGCACCATCCCCACTGCGGTGATTACACTGTCGAGGCTGAAGACGATGTCCAGAAGCAGAATCTGAATGATCACGCTGGTGAATGTGGCCTTGACCTTTCCTGCCGAGGCCCCGTGTTCTTGCCCTTCCAGCTTGTTGTGAATCTCAAAGGTCGCCTTGAAGAGCAGGAAAAGCCCACCGATCAGCAAAATCAGGTCGCGCCCGCTGAGCGCGCCGCGTTCGTCGAGAAAAGGCAAATTAAACAGAGGTCGGGTGAGGCTCATGATCCAGCTAATGCTCAGCAGCAGCAGGATTCGCAGCCCCATGGCCAGCCCCAAACCGAGTTGGCGCGCTTTGTTCTGCTGGTGCGCCGGCAGCCGGCTGGCCAGAATCGCGATGAAGACAATGTTGTCGATGCCCAGAACAATCTCGAGCGCCGCCAGCGTGACTAGTGCCATCAGTGCCGCGCCCGACCAGAGCGATGTCAGCCCGGCCGGAGCATGCCCCCCGGATTCCACAGCCCCCGGCGCGGCTGCAAGAAGGCTGAAGCTCTCCAAGAGCATTTCCATCATCATCGCACTCCCATCAACACTTCCATCGTCAACTGATCCAGCTTCTCGTACGGCAACCGGGCAGTGGCGAGCTTTACGCGGTCCAGCGGCGCCGCGAGAAGCTTCTTCGCCCCCGCTGATGAATATCTCTTCGAGAGGGAGCTTATCGCGGCGTCATTGACGTTGATTTCCTTCAGAATCCCCTGAATTTCCCTGTCGGCGTTCCACTTTTTCGCCTTGTCTGCCAGAATCATGTAGGTGCGCATGCTCCCATTGGCAAACGCCTTCACATCCGTGTAATCGCTCTGCCGGAATGCGTGCGCATCAAAGTGGCGAGGGTTGTTGTATTTATGATCTTCCAGAAGCTTTACGAGGAAAAACGCGTGCTTCAGATTGGCTGAGCCGAAGCGGAAATCCTGATCGTATCGGCCAAACTCCTGATCGTTCAAGTCAATGTGAAAAAGCTTACCCGCTTCAATCGCCGCCGCCACCTGATGCACGAAGTTGAGGCCCGCCATGTGTTCATGCGCTACTTCCGGATTCACGCCGCACATTATCGGGTGTTTGAGCGTGGGAATGAGTGCGAGGTAGCTTCCCGTGACTGCAAAATAGATGTGCCCGCGTGGCTCATTGGGCTTCGCCTCGAACGCAAAACGGTAGCCGTAACCCTGGTCGATCGAATAGTCGCAAAGAAAATCGATCGCTTCCCGAAACCGTTTGATCGCATCGACCGGGTTCTTCGCAGCGTCGGTTTCCACTCCTTCCCTGCCGCCCCAGAACACATAGGTCTTTGCGCCGAACTCGGCACCCAAGTCCATTGCACGCATGGTTTTCTGAATGGCATAGGCGCGGATCTTTGCGTTGTTACTGGTAAACGCGCCGTCTTTGAAGACAGGATCGCCGAAGAGGTTGGTAGTCGCCATCGGTACCACCAGGCCGTTGTCTTTGAGCGCCTTGCGGAAGTCTCGCTTGATGAGATCGGCTTCCTTTGGAGATGCGTCGATGGGAATCAGGTCATTGTCGTGAAAATTGACACCGTAGCATCCTTCACATTCACCGAGCAAATCAACGATCTGAGCGGGTGAAAGAGGCTCTCGCGTAGGCCCACCGAAGGGGTCGCGGCCGACGTTTCCGACCGTCCACAGGCCAAAGGTAAACTTCATCTGCTTCGTTGGGGTGTACTCTTGTTTAGCCATGGTCTTGCTCGCGCGAATCCTTCAAAAGTCTGGTTGCCCGTGACACCCGCCAGATTCAACCGTTGGCCGGCGCGCGGAGGAGTGTCGGCGAAAGCGCCTGCTCGATCAAGCAAACCCTCCACTTTTGCCCGCTTGTCGGCCGACTGGCTTCCGCTAAGCTCACGTCAGGACCTCATTCCTGGAGTAACTGCATGTCCGTGATTCAACGCTTCCCGCCAGTCGCCCCCAGCCGCGCACACATTCTCCACGGGGGGGACTACAACCCCGAGCAATGGCTCGAATCGCCGGAAATCATCGAGCAGGACATGCACCTGATGAAACGCGCCGGCGTTAATGTTGTGAGCGTCGGCATCTTTTCCTGGTCGATGCTCGAACCGCGCGAGGGACAATTCGATTTTAAATGGATGGACGCGCTGCTCGATCGACTCGCCAGAAACAACATCGCCGCGGTGCTGGCGACGCCCTCCGGCGCGAAACCCCACTGGATGGCCGCGAAGTATCCAGAAATCTGCCGCGTCGATGCCAAGGGAAATCGCGAGCCTCAGGGTTGGCGTCATAATCATTGCTACTCTTCACCGGTGTATCGCGAGAAGTGCACGATCATCAACACCATGCTCGCTGAACGTTACGCCAGGCACCCGGCACTGGCCATGTGGCATGTCTCCAACGAGTACGGCGGGGAATGCCGGTGTGAACTTTGCAAGGCAGCGTTTCGCAAGTGGCTGCAGGCACGATACGAGACACTTGACGCACTCAATCATGCATACTGGTCGCGTTTCTGGAGTCACACCTATCACGATTGGTCGGAAATCGACTTCATCGACGAATCCGTCCACGGCCTCACAATCGACTGGAAGCGATTTGTCACCGATCAGACAGTTGACTTCTTCAAGCACGAGTCTGCGCCGCTACGAAGACTCACTCCCGGTGTGCCCATCACCGTCAACATGATGGGAATGTATGAGCCGCTCAATTACTGGAAGTTTGTGCCGCACCTCGATGTCATTAGCTGGGACTCTTACCCCGGCTGGCATCAGAAAGACGACGTGATTTATGATGCCATCTGGACCGGCCTGGTGCATGACATCAACCGCTCGCTGAAGCAGAAGCCGTTCATGCTCATCGAGTCTTGCCCGAGCAGCGTCAACTGGCAGAAGATAAGCCCGCTCAAGCGTCCCGGGCTGCATCGAGTCTCCAGCTTGCAGGCGATTGCACATGGATCAGACAGCGTGATGTATTTTCAATGGCGCAAGAGCCGCGGGAGTTTTGAGAAGTTTCACGGCGCGGTCGTCGATCATGTTGGCCATGAAAACACGCGGGTTTTTGGCGAGGTCAAGGCACTCGGTGAGGAACTTGCGAAGCTGCCGCAAGTCGTCGGCACGATGCCCAAGGCCGCCGCGGCGATTGTTTTCGATTGGGAGAATCGCTGGGCGATTAACTGCATCGCCGGCGCGCGCAACGTCGACAAAAACCACGACCAGACCGCCGTCGAGCACTACGCCCCGCTTTGGCAGCGCGGGATCGCCTGCGATGCGATTGATATGGATCAGCCGTTCAACTCATACCGGCTGCTTATCGCGCCGATGCTGTACATGATCCGCCCCGGCGTCGCCGAACGCATCGCCGAGTTTGTCCGCAACGGCGGGACCCTTGTCACCACCTACCTCAGCGGGATCGTCAACGAGTCCGACCTTTGCTTCCTCGGCGGATGGCCCGGGGGAGCGGATAGCCCGCTTCGCAAGGTGCTGGGCGTCTGGGCAGAGGAGATTGACGCCTTGCCCGACCAACGCACGCAAAACGTCACAGCGGTTGATGGCAACGATGCCGGTCTTTGCGGTACCTACGTCGCGAGGCACTTCTGCGACCTGATTCACGCCGAGACCGCGATCCCACTCGCTCACTACACCACCGACTTCTACGCCGGCCGCCCCGCGGTGACGGTGAACCGGTATGGACAGGGCAGCGCGTACTACGTCGCGGCGCGGATGGACAGCCGATTCAACGACGACCTTATCGGTCGACTGTCGAAAGACTTGCCCCGGGCACTCAACACAACCTTGCCCGCAGGGGTGAGCGCGACCATGCGAACCGACGGAGCAAGCGAATGGCTCTTCCTGATGAACTTTAACGCCGCACCCGCAAAGGTCGGCCTCGGCTCGCAATACGAACGGGTGACCGACGGCAAGCCGATTACCGCGGTGGAGTTGGAAGGGTATGATGCGGTTGTGTTGAAGCGTGCCGTGTGAATGCCGGCTGTGAAGCCGCGGCGGTAGATTGGACAATCCACACTCATTTGCGCTGAATATCCGAACCGTGCAGCCTGCAATTCGTGTAGAACTTCATCCCGCAGTCATCCGCAGCAACATCGCGCGCATTGTGCAAGAAACCAAAGTGCCGGTGATCGCGGTGGTGAAAGCCGATGCATATGGGCTAGGCCTGCGCGACGTGATTCCGGCAATTGACGATCTTGTCGCGGGGTATTACCTGTTTCAGCCGCGCGAAGTCATCGCAACCGCGGGGCACCGCCTGACAAGAAAATCGTTCATCGCGGCGTGGTGCGATGATTCGCAAGTTGACGAACTGTTGTCACATCGCATTCGCCCTGCGGCCTGGTCGGTGGATCAGGCGATGCGATGGCGCTCGTGCGACCCGGTGCTTGCCGTTGACACGGGCCAACAGCGGTTTGCCTGCCCGCCGGAGCAAATCGATGCCGTGCTTGCCGCCGGGGGATGCCGCGAGGCGTTTACGCATGCGTCCAGCGTCGATCAAGCCCGCCATTTTCAAGCCATCACCGCCGGTCGTTCCCTCGTTCGCCACGCCGCGGGCTCATCGTTGCTGGAGATCGCCGAAGCGCGCTTCGATGCTGTCCGTCCGGGTTTTGCGTTGTATCGCGGGTCGGTGCGCGTCACGACCCATCTTATCGACGCCCGCGATTCGCGCGGCCCCGCAGGCTACACCGGGTTTATCGCGCCCCGCCACGGCGTCATCCCCGGCGGTTACTCCAACGGCCTCGCTGCCGGCGTTTGCATGGTTAACGGCACCCGGCGCCGCATCCTCGAAATCGGAATGCAGACCGCTTTCGTCGAACTAGGCCCGACCGACCGCGCCGGCGATGAAGTCACCCTGCTCGGAGATGGCTTGACCGAAGACGATGTAGCCAAGTCGTGGGGGTGCGGCCGGCACGAAGCGCTCTACCGCCTGGCGCGCTGCGGCATCCGTGTGCAGGTTTGATGCGAGTTAATCAGCAAAGGTCATTCTCGCTGTTCACCGCAGAGGATCTGAGAACGCTGAGAATATGCAGGCTTTGATTTCTGAAGTGAAGCGCAGCACGTCGTTCTTAGCGTGCAAGTTACTCACCCGAGTCCGGCGGCTGCGCGTTGATCTCTAGATTGTTCGAGTATGTCAATGTGCTCTCTGCGTCTCTGCGGTGAGCAGTTCCTCCTACCGCCGTGCCCGCCGCGCCGCCAGCAGTTCAACAAGGCCATTTGCCCCGAGAATCAGGGCCGCGCCCTGCATTTCTGCGCCCGACATCGCCTTCCCCGCCGCCACCCACGCAAACGCGCTGGCCCAGATCGGTTCGAGCAGATAGATCAGCGCGGCGCGGGTCGGATCGAGCCACGGCTGAAAAAACATCATCAGCGCAAATGCACCAATCGTCGGCAGCACGACCATTAGCGCCAGTTGGCGCAAAACACCCGGCTGCCCGAAAAGCCGCTGCACCTCGGCGGGGTGAAGATACGCCGTTCCATCCTGCAGACACGCCAGCACCGCCAGACACATAAACCCGACAACTACAAACTGCCCCGCCGTCATACGCCAGGGAGAATCACTCTTCACGGTGATGTTGATGAGGAAAAGGTGAATCGAGAAAACGACAGCACATCCGACTCCAAGCCACTCGCCCGTTCCCATCCCCCGCGGCGAGCCACCGGTCAGTCGCCACATTCCGACCAGCGCGATGCCAATTCCCAGCAGCGTCGCCCAGTGTGGCAGCCGTCGGTGCACCACTAACGCAATGATGGGTACAAACACAATGGAGAGCGTTGTTAGAAACGCGGTTACTGCTTCGGTGCTGCGATCGAGCGCCAGATGCTGCAGGATCATCCCCCCGCCGAGTAAGATGCCCAGCAAAACTGAGCGCAGCACCGTACCGCCCGACCAACCGAACGATGTACGTCGCCAGAACAGCGCCGTCCAGATCAATCCTGCCAGAAGAAAGCGCACGGAGAGAAACAAAAGCGGCCCGACGCCCGAATGCTCGCCCGGACCTGCGAGATTGATGGTCGATTGCGCCGACTTTCCCCATGTGAACCCCAATCCCCAGAAAGCGGTGGCTAGAATGAGGCAGCATGTAGCCACACCCACGCGCCGGCGCGCAGAAGCTGCTTCGGTGCCTGAATCGAGGACGAGTGACACCGCTGCACTGTAACCGAACGATCACGCGAGCGGATACAGGTCGTCGTAATGAGCTCGACAACGAGGCCCGACGTTCAGCAGTGTCGCCGTCTTTGACGAAACGCTCACAGCGAAGATACTCCACGCACCACCTATTCTAAGGAAATGACCCGTGAGCATTCACATAACACGTCTTGTTGATTGGCCCTTCCGAATCGCGGTCATTGCATCGTTGGCCGTCACAGGCTGCGCTCATGTTGGCCCGCCTGCGGGGCAAGTGGATGCAGTGGCAGCGGCTGTCGCACCTCCGCCGAGCACACAGCCGGAAGTGGGCGAGGCGGTTCTCGCCGCTTTTGCGCCCCGGCAAGTCAGTGAAGCCGGCGAAGTGGTGTTGCGATACCGTCTCTTGTCCCCTACGACGCAACCCGCCGGTGAGAAGTTTCCGCTTGTTATCTTCCTGCACGGCTCCGGCGAACGCGGCGAAGATAACTACCGGCAACTGATTCACGGCGGGAAAGAGTTCCTTCACCATAGCAAGCGTCATCCGGCCTTCTACGTCTTCCCACAATGTCCGAAAGGCACCTGGTGGAGCACGTCGAACAAACTTCGCACCGAGGCCAACCCCGCCGCCGCCGCCCCGCCGATGGAGAAGATCGTCGATCTGATCGACCGTATGGTCAGAACAGAGGCGATCGACCCCGGAAGGATTTACGTCGCGGGGCTTTCCATGGGCGGGTTTGGGACGTATGAACTGGTCGGCCTGCAGCCAAAGCGATTCGCCGCCGCCATCCCTATGTGCGGCGGGGGCAACCTTGAGATCGTTCCGAAGTATCGCTCGACGCCGTTCTGGCTCTTCCACGGCGATGCCGACACCGCCGTCAATGTCCGTTACAGCCGCGACATGGCCGCCGCGATGAAACGTGCCGGTGTAAGCCACATCTACACCGAATACCCCGGCGGCAATCACAACGCGTGGACGCCCACTCTCACCAATGATGCCGTCATCGACTGGATGTTCGCCCAGCGGCGCAAATGACCCGTGAATCATGGCGGCTGGGGAATATGGCAGTTCTACCATGCCGCCGGGGCCGCTTTCGCTACACTTTTAGTTCCGCGGCCGAGTTGAGCTGCTCGGCGTAGCGCGACCGGATGGGTTCGACAATTTCTGCAATAAACCGGTCGACCTGCTGCGGGGCGCGGCCAATGAAACGACGGGCATCGAGCACGTCATCGAGGCTGACGGCGGCGAACGCAGGATCATTTCGCAACCGGGCGATGAGGTCGTTGGGTCGGCCATGTTGCTTCACTTCTGCCGCCGCTGCCAGGGAATGCGTGCGGATTTGCTCGTGCAGCGCCTGTCGATCGCCCCCCGCCTGCACCGCCGCCATCAGAATTTCTTCTGTCGCCATAAATGGCAACTCGGCTGCGATGGCGCTCTCAATCACTCTTGGGTACACAACCAAACCCCTGCACACGTTCGTCACAATGAGCAGCGCACCATCCAACGCCAGAAATGCCTCGGGAATGCTCAGGCGCTTGTTGCTCGAATCGTCCAGCGTGCGCTCCAGCCACTGCCCGGCAGCGGTCATCAGCGGCGAGCCTGCCAGGCTTATCACAAAACGAGACAGCCCCGTCGCCCGCTCGCAGCGCATCGGGTTGCGCTTGTAGGCCATCGCGCTCGACCCCACCTGTTCGGCTTCAAACGGCTCTTCCATCTGCTTCAGGCCTGCGAGCAGACGAATATCGTTGCAAAACCGGTGCACGCTCGCCGCGGCGCCGGCGAGGCTGCTGACGATCGCCGCCTCGATCTTCCGGGGGTGTGTCTGGCCCGTCACCACGAACGATTTTTCAAAACCAAAGGCGCGCGTGAACGACCCGTCAAGCGCTTCGACCTTCGCATGATCGCCGTCGAAGAGCGCCAGGAAGGTGGCCTGCGTGCCGGTGGTTCCCTTCACGCCGCGAAATCGGAGCGAGCTGATGCGATACTCCAGCTCTTCCAGATCCAGCGCAAAATCCTGCGCCCAGAGCGTGGCGCGCTTGCCCACGGTCGTTAGCTGTGCGGGCTGAAAGTGTGTGTAGCCGAGCGTGGGAAGGTCGCGATGGCGCGCCGAAAAATGCCCCAGCGCGTCGATCGCGTTGGCCAGCCGTGCGCAGAGCAGTTTCATCGCATCGCGCATGATCACAAGGTCGGCGTTATCAACCACCGTCTGGCTTGTCGCGCCGAGATGCACAATTCCCTTCGCGGCCGGCGCGGCTTCCTCGAAGGTGTGCACATGGGCCATCACATCATGCCGAAGCCGCTGCTCCCACGCTGCGGCCTTGTCGAAATCAATCTGGTGCAGGTTGGCACGCATCTGCTCGATCGCGAGATCGGTGATGCGGGACAACCCCAACCGCTTCTGGCACGCGGCCAGTTCAAGCCACACCCGGCGCCAGAGCGAAAATTTGTGCTGTGCCGAGAAAAGTTGCAGCATCTCCGGGGAAGCGTTGCGGGCTGCGAGGGGAGATTCGTAGGTGTCGTGAGGCATGGTGCCAGATTGTGAGCGTGTGCCCGCTGAATGCAATCGCGCGACCGTGGCGGACGCGTAGCGCGGTGCCGAAGGGTTTCACGGCAGGAGGCGCACGCGCATCAGCTCGCCGCTGCCGGCATCGTAGGCAATGAACGTGGTTTCGCTTTCGCGGTGTGCCGTCACCAGGCGCAGCGCATACACCGGCTGGCCGGGGCGGGCGTTCAACCTTTCCCTGGGAATGTCGAGAATCGGCCCGCTTTTCTGAAAAATGAGGATCGCGGGGTAGCTCGTCTGCACTTTTGCCGCATCCAGCCGCGACTCGACCGAACCGCGGATCTCCTCGCCCACGGAGGCACAGAGCGCCACGCGGTCGCCGCTGAGCGCGATGGCATGCGAAAGGCGGTCGGGCAGCGCGATGAGCGTGCCAAGCTCGTGTGCCTTGCCGTCGGGCGCGATCTCAAACAGCCCGGCGGCGTGTGGATCCATAAACAGCAGCGAATCGCCCAGCCCGCCGGTGAGCCGGGTTCCCGAGGCGCCGAGTCGCAACACTTCTTCGCCGCTCCGGGCTTTGGCAAATGGGGGGAGCAGTTGCGTGAATCCCTCGGCAGTAAGGCGCGCCGGCTCGAGGCGCAGCAACACCGGCTCATCAAGAACGCTCAGCAGCAGATATACATAAGAGTCTGTCGCAGCGAGGGTTAGGGTTGCCAGGTCGATTGCCGGGCCAAGCCCGGTGTCGCGCATCAGCGATGTTGCATCGGCAAGGAGTCGAATTCGGGCCGATTCAGGGTTGTATTGTCCAAAGGCGAAGACCGGTTCCTTGCCGCCGAGGCCCTTGAAGAGAAAGTAGATGCAGCCATCGCCCCCGCCGGCGAGCGCGACGAAGTTCCCGCGCTGCTCCGGCCGCGCCATCGCGGCGGCCACATTGGCGGCGGTAAGCGCCGTGGTCTCGGAAAACCCGCGCGACCCATACTGCATGACGACGTCACGGCCATCTCGAGTCGGCTGAGAAAAGAAAACCACCCCGCTGCGTCGAGCAACGGCCAGATGCGTCGGCGTGTTAGGCCAGAGGGGAGCGAGGGTTTCGAGCGAGGCGCGGGCAAACTGACCGGGCGCTGCGGCCGGGGCCGATCCATCGTCTGCATCAGGTTCGAGTCGCTCGCAGCCGAGGCTGATCGAAACGATCAGCACGAGCGACAGCCCACAGCTTCGAGCCATCGGTGGAAGCCGCCGCCAAAGCTCAGTCAATCGTGACGGTACCAGTGCGACCATTGAGGAATCGGTCAAAGGTATCGGGGTTGATACCCGCTGTCGCGGAGCGGACTGAAGATATTCGAGTACCCGCTGGCATCCACAATCTCGGATTGGATGACTGGAGATCGCCCAGCGTTTCGACGTGCCCGTCCCAGAACACCGCGTTCATGCGCATCGAATCAGAAGCGGCGTAGGGCTTTCGGCTGCCGTGCCGATAAGCAAAAATTCGTGCGTCCTGGCCGGTTGCCCCATTTCCGGGCGCTTGCCCGCGATACCACGCACGCGTGAAGCTCGACCAGGAACCCTGGTCGGCGTACATTCCGCCGCCGCCACCAGAAATTGTGTTGTCATAGGTCGGCGGCTCACCACGGGTGGAGCGTGCGCCGTCGGCAAACGCAATCTTGGTCGACGGATCCTTTATCTTCGAGATTCTGGGCGTGTAACCTGCCGGTGGATCATACGCCGGCGCACCGCCGGACATATTTCCGCCTGTTCGATTGGTGTGGCTCGTCGGAGTGACGTTCGCCGGCGGAGGGGTGGCGTTCGGCGTGAGCGTGAAAATGAAGGCGAGGTTGTAAGACGGATAGGGTACCGCGCCCCAGTTCGTGCCAGAGAAAAAGGTCATCAACACGTCGGTATTGTTCGGGCAGGTGAACGACGGATGCTGCACCAACTGCAGAAATCGCTCGCGACGGTTCGCCCCTGACGCACCGTCATTGAAATTGATCCGCATGATCCGCGCGAGAGCTGATTGCCAGTCGTTGATGTGGGTGTACCCGGGTGCGTTGAGGTCACTGAACGGGCCGCTCGGCTGCGCGAAACTACCGAGGCTCATGAAAGCGATGCCGCTCGTGTTCGCGCTTCCAGCCATCCAGCCGTTGTTCTGTGCCGCATATACCTGCTGAGCCTGCATCAGATTTCTCAGATTTGCCGCACACTTGACCGTGTTGGCCTGCTGCCGCGCCTTCCCCAGTGATGGCAGCAGGATCGAGATGAGAAGCGCGATAATCCCGATAACGACCAGCAGTTCGACAAGGGTAAAAGCGCTGCCGTCGCGAATACTTCGACGATTAATCATGATTCAGATCTCCTGCCCAATTCGAACCTCACCTGTTTCTCCCACCGCGTGCCTTGTATTCCTGCTCGGTCGGGGGCGGCTGTTCGCCAGCCCCTGCGGGCGGGTTCAACCCTACCACCAACCGCTTGCAGTCCTGACAAAACGTCGGCCCGGGCTTGCCCACCGCCGCATTCAGCAGGACGTAGGTCGGCTCCGGCTTGGGTTTGCCGTCGGCGGTCCAGTAGCAGCGCTCTGGCTCATACCCGGTTTCTTTTCCCGAGTGGGGCGACTTCACCGGCGTCATGTCGCCAACCTTCAGAGTATATCTAAATGTCTTGCCTGTTTCGCTACAAATAAACACCCGGTCGGTGGAAGAAATGACCGCATCCGACCCGCCGGCGGCAGAATAGAGAAGATAACCCGTCCCCAGCACCGCCAAGACGGCAAACGTGATGGCAATCGGGCGGCCTTTCGGGCTGTTGACGAATTCGGCAAGTTTCATTCAGTCGTCGCGATTCACCGGCAAACAAAAACCGGGCTGACTTTACGGAAGCGTCGATCCCGATGAAGCGGGATGCCCGCGTATACTACCCAGACAGAACCCCGGCTGCGACCCTTGTACCGGTTTTCGCCAGTTTCTCCCCGGACAGAAGCCCTCGCCTAACCTCGGCGAACGGCGTCGGGCTTGAACGGGGGGCATTGTAGGCGACAGTGTTAACTTGCGATGAGCGCCAAGCGTATTGTCATCATCGGTGCAGGAGTCGGCGGTTTGGCAGCGGCCATCCGGCTGGCAGCGCGCGGCTTTTCCGTTCAACTGCTCGAAAAAAACGAACGCGTCGGCGGAAAACTCAATCTGTGGGAAATGCCCCACCCACATCGACCATCCGGGCGGCCGTTCCGGTTTGATACCGGGCCGAGCCTGCTGACGCTCCCCTTCGTCTTCGCCGACCTCTTCGCCGCCGCCGGAGAAGACGTGCGCCACTGGCTGCCGATCACCAAGCTCGACCCGATCGCCAGCTTTCGATGGCAGGACGGGTCGCGGTTCGACCTCCGCGCAGCGCAAAATCAGCTTGAACAAGAGCTTATGCGCTTTGCACCGACCGACGTCGCCGGGTGGAAAGCGTTTGCAGCGCGCGGAGAACGCATCTGGAACCTCTCGGCGGAGTTGTTCCTGTATCACGCGCCTGAGCAAGTTCTGCGCGGATTGCCCGGGGAAAGTCGCAACCCTTGGCGAGGCCTGACGTTACTGACCACGCCGTTTCGCATCGGCATGCTCAGCAACTTTGCCAGGCTGGTGCATAAGCATCTGAAAAACCAGAAGTTACGCGAAGTGCTCTACCAATACGCCACCTATTCTGGTGCAAGCCCGTTCAAAGCTCCTGCCACGCTTGCCGTTATCCCCCACGCCGAAAGCTACTTCGGCGGGTGGTATCCGACCGGCGGGATGTATCGCATCGCCGAGGCGCTTCGGGAGGTGGCCACAAAGCTCGGCGTGACTATTCGCACAAACTGCCCCGTCAAACAAATCCTCATCGAACCAACCATGCCTTCAGCGGGTCGGCGGCAGACGAACCGCGCCACCGGGGTGAAACTGCACGACGGTACCGTCATCCGATCAACCGCCGTCGTCGCCAATTCCGATGTCGTCTATACCTATCAAAATCTGATCGCACCGGAGCATCGCCCCCACTACCCGAATAAGAAGCTCCAGCAGCTCGAACCCGGCGGCAGCGGGATGGTCCTGCTGCTGGGCATCGACGGGACGTACCCGCAATTGGCACACCACACGAAATTCATGCCCGCGGATTATAAGAGCGACCTGCGTGCGATGTTCGAGACGCGCACCGTGCCCAGCGACCCGTGCATCTATGTCTGCGCCTCGACCCGAACCGACCCGAGCCAGGCACCCGACGGCTGCGAGAATCTCTTCGTGCTCTGCTCCGCCCCGCCGCTCGATGGCGGGCTCGATTGGGCCGTTGAGGGAGATCGATATGAACAACAGATATTGCGGACACTGGAACAACAGTGCGGATTAAGCGATTTGCGCAAGCGAATCGTGGTCAAGCGGCGCATGACGCCGGCTGAGTTGCAGCATATCTACAATGCCAACGCGGGTAGCATCTACGGCATCGGCAGTAACAGCCGGAAGGCCGCCTTTCTTCGCCCGCCGAACCGCGACAAGAAGATCGCCGGCCTCTACTTCGCCGGCGGTGCCACCCACCCCGGCGGAGGGCTGCCGCTGGTCGCGCTCAGCGGGAAAATTGTGGCAGAACTGGTGGAAGAGGACTTTCCGCAAAAGTAGAAGATCGGAACCCGCGCACCGGAGTTTCGCCCGGGTTTGTCACCGTGAGTCGTCCCGCTTGCGCAACTCCAGCAGATAGATAGGCAACCGCTGTCGCGTGTAGCGGTGTTCAAAGTGCGTCAACTCGTCGGCGAAACATCGATTTTGCATTTGCGCTTTGGCTGCGGGGTCGTTCCAGTAGTTGTGGCTGAGGGCCGACACTTCAAAATTGCTCTTGATTTCACTGCTGGCGGGCGGAATCTGAGAAGGATGCACAAGGTCCCCCGCACGCACGCGAGGCCAGTCCGGCTGGGGAGGCACCTTCTGTTCCCGCGCCGCCCGCGCCAGCTCAAACCACGTCGGCTGCCGCTGCCCGCAAAGCCCGAGCGCCCACTGATGGTAGCCGGGGTGATCGGTTTTCAGCGTAAGCGTGGATGTCCCATCGCGAAGCACTTGATGAACATCCAGCAAAAACGGCTCGGCAAACAATCGGTTGTTCAGTTCCTGCAGGCGGTCACACGGTTCGGGGTGGAAGAGCCAAATCTCATCGACCTCGCCCGCGGTAAAGATGCGTGCGACCTCCTGCCCCCGACCGCGGATAAGCACAGCATTGCGAAGCTGCCGACGGGTGACCTCCTCGGCCCCGGCCAGTAACGATCGCACTTTCCAATCGATTCCGACAAACCCAATCCGGGGATGCTTTGACGCCACGCGCGCGAGAAATGAAGCATCGTAGCATCCGACGTCGAAGATGATTCGTCCCTCGAATGCCCTGCCCATGCGCTGGCGAAACTGCGCTGCCCACTGGCCGCAATATCGAAACGCCTCATCGCCGATCAGCACAAGCTCGTGGAACGCCATGAGTCGTTGCAGAAAAATACTGGTGGTGGGCTTCACGCTGCCACAGATCATGGGCACAGGCGCGTCGGCGGGCAAGCTGCGCGACGATATCGCGATCGATCCGAAAGCTGTATCCTCGCCGGCATGCTCCTGACCGGAAGAAATCTCGCGAAATCATACGGGCCGCGAAGGCTATTTAGCGGTATTACGCTTGGATTGAACGAAGGCGAGCGAATCGGGCTGATTGGGGTGAATGGGTCGGGAAAATCGACACTCTTGCGAATTTTTGCCGGGGTGGAGCAGCCTGACGAAGGTGAGCTGATAAACCGCCGGGGGCTACGCGTGGGGTATGTGGCTCAGCAGGAGGCATTTGCGCCGGGTAAAAGCTGTCTCGATATCCTCGCCGATGCGACCGATGACCATCTCGATGACCACGAGCGTCACCTTCAGGCGCAACGACTGTTGGACAAGCTGGGCTTTGCAAATGCCGCCGCCACTGCGGAATCGCTTTCGGGCGGGTGGCGCAAGCGGCTGGCAATCGCTTGCGCGCTCGCCGGGCAGCCCGATCTCCTGCTGATGGACGAGCCGACGAATCACCTCGATGTCGAGGGCATCATCTGGCTGGAACAGTTGCTCGCGGCGGCCCCGTTTGCCACGCTGATCGTCACGCACGACCGGCGGTTTCTTGAATCGTTTGCCAATCGCATCATCGAGCTCGGCCGAGCGTATCGCGAAGGATTTCTGAGCCACAACGGCCGCTACAGCGATTTCCTCATCAAGCGCGAGGAGTTTCTGGCGGCCCAGCAAAGCCAGCAGCAATCGCTTGCCAGCGGTGTGCGCCGGGAAATCGAGTGGCTGAAGCGCGGGGCCAAGGCGCGTACAACCAAGGCAAAAGGCCGCATTGAGCGCGCCGGGGAGATGATAGATGACCTGGCCGATCTGAAGTCGCGCAACACCCAGCAGGGCGCGGCGAGGGTCGATTTCACGGCAACCGGTCGCCAGACCCGAAAACTGATTCAACTGAAACACGTCGGCAAATCCCTAGGCGGTAAGCCGTTGTTCACCGACGTTTCTATTGTGCTCTCGCCCGGCGACAAGCTTGCGTTGCTCGGACCGAACGGCAGTGGAAAGTCGACGCTAATCAAGGTGCTCGCCGGCGAACTTCCACCCGACCGCGGGGAGGTGTTTCGAGCCGATCAGCTCAATGTAGTCGTGCTCGATCAACACCGACAGCAACTCGACCCAACCCTGTCGCTCCGGCGGGCGCTCTCCCCCGCGGGCGATGTGCTGAGCTTTAACGGCAGTTCGATGCACATCAGCGGCTGGGCCAAACGATTTCTGTTTCGCACAGAGCAGCTCGACCTCCCCGTGAGCGAACTCTCCGGCGGCGAGCAGGCGCGCGTGCTGATCGCTCGCCTCATGCTCCGTCCCGCCGACGTGCTCGTCCTTGACGAGCCGACCAACGATCTGGATATCGCCACACTTGAAGTGCTCGAACAGAATCTGGACGAGTTTCCCGGCGCGCTGGTGCTGGTAACTCACGATCGATTTCTGATGCAGCGAATCGACGCCGAGGTGCTCGCGCTTGATGGCCGCGGTGGAAGCGCCATGTTTGCCGACCTCTCCCAGTGGGAAAGCGCCGGGACGACCAATCCCGTCAGGCCGACCGAGAAAAAGTCGGTCATCAAGCCGCCTGCCACACCGTCCGACGCAGCGGCTCCGGCAAAGAAGCGATTGACGTGGAAGGAACAAAAGGAGTTGGAAGGCATCGAACCAGCCATCCACGCCGCCGAGGCGCAGCTGGCGGACCTACACACCCGGGCGGCCGACCCGACAATCATCGCCGACCACAGCAAGGCAAGAATCGTCTACGAAAATCTCGCCGCGGCGCAAACCGAAATCGAGCGACTCTACGCCCGGTGGGAAGAACTTGAGGCAGCAACGCGGTGATTAACTACGCCAACGTGGCCGTATGCTCGAAGACTTCATCAGAAGTGAGGGCAATCCGGCTTGGCAATTGTGGACACAACGCCGTCAGCCGCGCATTTCCCAAATGGACTCGGTTCAGGTTTAAAACCTCCACTACCTGAAATTCTTATACTGCAGCGGCAGCTCCGGCGGGTTGGCGCGCAGATGGGCAATGACCGCCTGCAGGTCGTCCTTCTTCGCTCCACTGACGCGCAAGGTGTCTCCCTGAATGCTCGCCTGCACCTTTAGCTTCAGTTCCTTGATCTGCTTCTGAATCTCCTTCGCGGTGTCTTTGTCCATGCCGTCCTTGAGCTTGACCACCTGCCGCACAGTCTTGTGGGTTGCCTGCTCAATCTTCTGATCATCCATGCACTTTGGCTCTACGCCGCGCTTGACAAACTTCCCGATAATCACGGTCTTCACGGCATCAAGCTGCGATTCGCCGTCGGCGGTGAGCGTGAGGGTCTTGCCCTTGCGATCAAACTCCACCCCCGCCGCCGACCCTTTGAAGTCGTAGCGGGTGGCGATCTCCTTTTGCGCCTGGTTGATGGCGTTATCGACTTCCTGCAGGTTGAGTTCCGAAACGATGTCAAACGATGAATCGGCCATGCGAGCAATTGTACACGCTCGCCGCGGTTCAGGTGAGATCGCTGACGAGTGCTCGGACGGAGTTGCGGGTGCGATCGAGCAGAAGGCGGGTTGCCTGGCCCGTTACGGTGGTGGCTTCGGCAACACTGATGGCCTTGCCGCCCGGGGCGATTCGAGTGCTCGACCAGATGCCGGTGCTGCTGCGCGTGGCGTCGAAAGTCGCGTCACGCGTCCGGTTGTAGTACGCGATGTGCAGCGTATCGCCGCTGTCGTAGTATAGGTCGATGCTAAGGCCAACCGAGCCTTTGTCGGCGACCGTTTCAGTGAACCAGTCAGTGTTACGATAGGCGTACTTAACGTCGCCCTTGTCGGTATCGCGATAGGCAATCGCCGCGCGACCGCCGGCGAGGCTCAGATCGATATTCGCCACGCCTTGCAGATCATCCACGACAAAAGTCTGCCACGCCGGCTCGGCTGTGCTGTAGCGTGTGTATTTCAGGTTGCCGTTGGTATTGTCGGCATATGCAATGGCGACAATCGTTGCGCCGTTCGACTGCACGGCGTCGATACTCGCCCACTCACCGACGTCGCCAGCAGCATCGACGGTGGAAGTTTGGTAGCCGGTGCGGCGGTTGCCCGAGGCAAACTTAAGATCGGCGTTGGTCTGATCAGAGTAGGCGACAAGTGCCTGCCCCGACGCATCAAACGCAATCGATGCGTATTGCCCGACGTCGCCGCTGGAGTCGAGCAGGGTGTTGAAGTAGACGCCGTTCTCCAGCGATGCCAGCCGAAGGTCTTTGTTGGTCATGTCATAAAACGCCACCGTGGGCTTGCCCGCCTGGTCGATCGCCAGTGAAAGATATGCGCCCGCGTCGGCACCGGCGTCGCTGGCGGTAAGGGGGCGCGACCATTTGCCGTTGCTGAATCGAGTGCTGACGAGCACGCTCCCGGACGTCTTGTCGTAATAGGCAGCATGCAACACGCCGTAGGGGTCGTACGCGCTATCGATCGATTGCGACTTGTCGACTTGCAGCGAATCGGTCATGCGCGATGTCAGCCGGGTCACGCTCCGAACGGCGGCGAAGACATTCACCCGCGAATACTCGCGCCCGCTGGTGCGGCCGGTTTCATTATCACCGTCGTAGTTGGTCACACCGCTCGAACGGATGATGCTAGTCACCTCCGCGGGTGTTAAGAAGCTGGCTACTTGCCGAACGAGCGCAGCCACGCCGGCGATGAGCGGCGAGGCGAAGCTGGTGCCGCTGGTGGTTTCAAACCCGCCCCCCCGGCTGGTGGTGACGATGTTGTCGCCCGGCGCGAGCAGATCAAGCTCGGTGCCCCGCTGGGTGTATTCAGCGATTTGGTCGCTCGCGGTGACCGACCCAACCGCCGTCACGTTGGCGTCGGCCGCCGGATACGCCACGCCGTTGCCACTGACCCGCGATCGCCCACTGTTACCACTCGCTGCAAACACAGAGATGTTGAGCGCGGCAAGCTGCGCATATTCGTCGCTTAACTGCGCGTTCGATTGCTCCGCCTGGTATGCCCCCGAACCGAGCGACAGATTGACGACTGTTATGCCATATCGCTCATGATTGGCGATGACCCATTTCAGCGCCTTCTCAATATTGCTGTCGAGGATGCTGTCTTCCGTGCCGACACGCAGCGCCACCAGCTTCGCATCGGGCGCAATCCCTTGATACTCGATGCCCTGGTAGGTGTATCTGTCAGCTGCGATGACGCCAGCGACACTGGTGCCATGGCCTTCGGTGTCCATCGGATCGGAATCGTTATCCAGAAAGTCATAGCCTGCGATCACCTTCTTATCAGGCCCAATCCCCCCTCCCAGACTTGGGTGGGTGTAGTCAATGCCAGTGTCGATTACAGCGACCGTTTGCCCCGCACCGGTGATTTCACCATATGCAGCAATCGCATTATCCTGACTGATGAGTTGTGCGTACGAACTAAACGCCAACAGTGTCCGCTGCTCGAGTCTTTCGATGAGCGAACGGGCTGAGTTATTGTTATCGCTGGCGGGCATCCTGATGACTTTCTGATAGAAGAATCGTGCCGTGCTGGTTCTGACAAAGAACAGATCGCCGCCGGCCCTCGCTGCAATGGTTCGGGGTTGGGAGACGATTCTTCCCTGGAAAGTTTCTCACTTGCAGAATTCTAAAGTGCGAATTTGACCGACCAGTGTCCGATCGCTGAGTTTTCTATCGGCGCAAGACCGAGTAGGTGTCCAGTGAAACCGCCTTAAGAGAGCGCCGGCGGAAAATCGTGGTGAGCAGGATCAGGTCCGCCGCAATGACCGCCGCGGTGACGGTCAGCGCGCGGGTGGGGAGGACTTGCTCGCCTTCGATCGCAGGCAGGGTAAACTCGTCCGTTAGCGCCGCGATGGAATCGAGCATAAACGCCGAGGCAGAGCCTAGCCTTGGAAAGTAAAACATCATGGGTCCGACGACCGCCGCCGCGGTCATGGCGGGCACGACAACCGGTGCACTGAACGTTGACGCCAACTGCCGCGTTTGCACGATGATCGGCGCAGCAGAACTCGTTTCAAATGAGAGCGGCAGAATCGGCGTTGACCCAAACAACGATGCGAACGGGCCATCGAGCGGATTCCCGCTGATCAGCGCATCTTCGCTGGCTCTTCCAATGGTTGCGGCAGACGCTGGTTCAGTTGCCAACGTCATCGACATAACGCCCAACGGCAAGTTTGAACTGATACCTGCCTCGACGATCGAAGCGACGTTCGACTGAAACTCCGGCGAATGCACAGCGGCACCCTGATCGGTGGACGACCACGCCCGATCTGCCGCCTGAGTCGGTTGGCCAACACCGGCTACCGCGCGGCCTGCGTTCGCCAAAACGACCGGATTGCCTCCGTCGGACTGCTGAACCGAAACACCGCCCCAGACGGCCGGATCTTCTCCTGAGCGTGAATGAGTCGGTGGAACAAGGCCTTCTACTGGGCGGGGGACTGGTAGCGGCCGTGGAGACGATGCTCCCGTGAACGACAATCGCACAACAATTGGCATCGAGGCCGCGCGCGCCCTGGCTGAAGCGACAACCTCAAGCAGCAGACCGGGCGGAATCACAGCTTGCCTCCCAGGCACTTCGGGCTGATTCGTTCCAATCTGCTTCAACACCGCCGCGGGAGATCGCCAACCCGCCGGAAGCTCGGCATGTGGCTTTTCGCCACGCAACACCGCACGACTAAGTGCAGCCCCTCGCGGTTCCGGCCCTGCCGGGCGCAGGTCTTCGCGCGGATCAGAACGCGTCGATTCCCGGAGCAGCATGCGGTGGGTCGCCCTGTCGGCAGTCGCCGCGACGAGTCTTGCGTTAGCGAGTTCGCCCGCGAGCTGTTGCGCCGGTTGGTTTGTCGCCGGCTGACCGACCATGGCGCGGTGAGCCAGGCGAACATCCGGCAGATCGCCAGCGGCGATCGTTGAAAACAAGGCCCGCGACTCCAGGGCTTCAATGCTGATCGCTCGGCGTTGTGTTTCTTGGCTCATGGCATCACCAAACCAATGTACGGCAAATCAGTGCGCCGCGACTCTCGCATTCTAAGACGCCTTTGAAACCCCATTTCTTCCATTCACTTTGCCCAAATGGGTAAAAAAATGCGCGTCAAAATGGCTCGCCGGGACGGCCTCCCCGCGTGCTCCGTCCAGCCCTGCTGGGCCCCTGGCGCGTAGAATCTCCTCATATCTCGCCCGCTGCTCTGCGTTTAACAACGTACGCGTTCTGGCGACGGCGACTTCAAACAGTTGATCGCGGCGATGGCTGAGTGAATCGAACTCGATGGCAAGTTCCTGTGAAATCTTCTCATACTGCGCTTTCTGCTCGTTGGTGAGCAGTGACACAAAAGCCTGATCGCGCCGCCGTTCCAGGGCGCGGGCTTGCTCGAAGGTATCACGTACCTCCGTTCGCACTCCTTCCCAGATCGTGCGCATCTGCTCACGTTGCTCTGCGGTAAGTCCAAGCGCCTCGGCCAATGGCGGCGGACCGGGGGCCGCAGCACGCGCGCCGCTGGTCACCAGCGACCATCGCGCCGCGAGCAAACCCCCTACCACACCCGCTGACAGAGCCAGCAAGGCGACGGCGACCATCAACCATTCGATTCGACTTCGTCGCATTAATTCGACTCCTGCAAGATTCCCTGCAACATCCACTCGTCGAGCGTCGCCTTTGCGGTGGCCGGCTCCTGACCTTGCTCAAACATCTCCGCCGGGGTTGGCCTGAGCGTCGTGGCGACTGTTTCCCATGGTTCAACCACCGCCGTCACGGTGCCTTCTCCGGCCTGTTGAACCGGAACTGAAAACTCGGCGAGCCACACCGCGCCGATGATCAGCACCGACGCCGCCAAGGCCGTGATCGCTGTAAAAATGCGCCAGACGTGTTGCGCATTCGCGTCCTCAACCGCGGTATGAATGCGCTGCAATTCGTCGGCGGTGAGATCTCGGTCCGGTCTCGGCTCGAATAATCGCGAGGTTGCCTGCAATTCAGCGAGCTGCGCTGCGCATCGGCTGCATGTCATTAAATGCAACTCGACGCCCGCCTGCGCCGCGGGCGGCAATTCGCCATCATGAAACGCGCTGAGAAGTTGATCGTCACACTCCGTCATGTCATTACCGAAAAAACCAACTGCCATTGGCCGTCATTCCAGCGGCCCCATTTTGCTGCGAAACTCCGCGCGGGCGCGAAACAACCGCGACTCCACCGTGCCTCGCGGCACGTTTATCACCGCGGCGATTTCGTCATAACTGAGACCGCGCACTTCGCGGAGAGTCAGAATCTCACGAAACTGCGGCGAAAGTTGTTGCAACACCTCGTTCACGTCCAGTCGCTGTTCCATGCTGCGCGCGGGCCGGGTCGTCCCCATCTCCAGCGGACCGGACGTCGTACTCTCTTCATCGCCACGATGAATACTCAATGCCTTGCGGTGATGCCGTGACCGGTGCCATGCCTTGGCTGCCTGCCGTGTGAGAATCTGGGTCAGCCATGTGCGAATGGACGACCGATGTTCAAAATTCTTAAGCCCCCTATACGCACCGATAAAGGTCTCCTGCATCAAATCTTCCGCGTCCTCCCGACGGTGTGCCATCGACATTGCGACGCGCATGAGACCAGTGGCGTGACGATCGATCAGGGCATGAAACGCCCCGTCGTCCCCGGCGGTCGCCGCGCGCACCAGATCGGCATCGCTCACCTCCAAAGTTCTGATCTCCATGACACGGGCCAACTGCAGAGAATAGTTCCTGCAGCGGGGCATAAAATTCCCTCGCGCCGTACAGCTCGTAAGCTTAGGTAGAATAGGGCGTTACGCTCGCATCTTCGCAACGACATAGGTCACGTCGTCCTGAATGGGCCGGCCGCCGAGGAATCCGCTCAGCGTGGCATCAATCGCGGTGGCGATATCGTGCGCGCTGCCCAGCGCGTTAGCGCGGATGACCGAGTCAAGACGGTCCTTTCCGAACATTTCATCGTCGTGGTTGCGCGCCTCCCAGATTCCGTCCGTGCCCAGCACAATCACGCTGCCGGGCTTGATATCGCGCGCTTCATACTCGGCATACTGCGTGCCGGGCATGGCACCCAGGGGAATATCACCGTCGTCGGGCGTGGTAAAAACATCGGTCGCGGGGTCGTATATCACGATCGGATCGTGCGCCGCGCAGGCGTAGCGAATCCGGCGCAGGTCCGGATCGATCACCATTAACGTCATGGTCATGTAGAGCCGGTGCTCGGCGTCCTGGGTCAGCACGGAGTTGACCGCAGACAAAATCTGGCCCAGTGAGCCACCACTTAGCGCCGCGGAGCGAACTGCGGCCCGGGCTGTGCACATTACCAGCGCTGCGCCGATGCCATGCCCGGTGACATCACCGACTGCGATGAGCGCATTGCGGTCGGGCCAATCCAAAACGTCGGCAAAATCGTAGTAATCCCCGCCAGTGCTGTCGCAGTAACGGCTATGACCGGCAATATCGAGCTTACGCAACTGCGGCGGCTTCTGTGGCAGGAGCGCCTGTTGCACTTCGGTTGCCAATGCCAGCGATTGTTGTAACTCCACCGCATGCTGAAGCTTGGGCACCATCGCGTTAAACGATGTCGCAAGCTGGCCAATCTCATCGTCGGAGTATTTCGTCGCACGTGCCGTGAAGTCGCCAGTCGAAAGCTGCTCTGCGGCGGTGTTGAGCGACAACAGGGGCTTTACAAAACTCCGCGCTCGCCAGATCGCCAGCAGCGAGGCAACTCCTGCCACCGTTACCACCGTCCGCCACTGCGCCGCCACCATATCGTGCGTCGCCATCTGAAACTGCCGCAGCGGCTGCACAACCGCGACCTTCCAGGGCCGTTGTTTCATCTGCGCATAGCCGGCAACCCAGTTTGACCTCCCGGGTTCTGAATCTGTCGGCGCCATGGTAAAGCTGGCGTTGCCCGACCCACTTTCATCGTTTAGCGGAGCGTGCAGCTCAGGCATGTCGAGCGATTCGATCTTGTCGAGGCTGTATCTCAGTTCAGGATTGATTTCCTTCAATCGCTCGGCCGACACCGGCAGAAAGCTATGAAACAGCTTCTCCTTGTCGGGGTGCGAGATCACTACGCCAGCGTCGTCGACAAGCATGGCAAAACCGGCCGTGCCGATGCGCACGCCGTCCACGATCTCCCAGACCTTCTCGCCGCGCAACTTGACGACCGCGGCTCCGACGACGAGGCCGTTGTTTCCCGGCTGTGTTGATGCTGGTTCGGTGGTCGGCTGAGTCGCGGGGCGGGAAGGATCGCGCACGGGCGACGAGAAATAAACTCCCGGTTCGCGCGTAGTCTTGCCAATCAGAAACTCGCTCACATGCTCGCGCCCGCCGAGCGCTATGCGGCAATATTCTCGAAATGCCAGGTCCTGACCAATGTTGCGCGAGTTGGTGCTGGCAATGCCGACACCCAGCGCATTGGTTACGAAGATTGAGGCGTGATCGGGATTTGTTGTAGTAACCGCAAGCAGCCGGCGCTGGATTGCATCAAACTCCTCCTGCGTGCGGCCCGTTCCCGCGGCGGCGGCGGCAATGACGTCGTCATCCAGGCTCGCCTGCGCCACCACACCCCGGGTGTCGCTGATGAGCTGGTCAAGGCGTTGCGCGGTCGAACGCGCGAGTAATTGCACGTTCTGGCGAGCGAGATCTTCCAACTCCCGCCGACTCGTGCGGCCCGTGATCCAGACAGCAATAATCAGAGGCACCAGGGCGATCAACAGCAAGTCGATCGTCAGTTTCACAAGGATCGGCCAACTGGCCGGTCGGAACAGTCGCGAGGGGGTGGTGACAGGCATGGCCGACGCATCTTACTACGGCAACGACGTTTTCAGGAACTTTCAAGCGGCGACGCGTCGGGAGCGGTGAAAAGCCGACCCGTGTCAGGCCGCGGCCTTGTGGGTGTCGGGGAGGAACTGTAGCAGCGGCCCCGGAAACTCGCGGCACCCCCGCCGGACGGCCTTTCCCACCGCATATTGCATGCTCAGATGAATTCGGCGCCAAACCCGCTCGTCCGGCTCCACCCCATAGTCGCGCATGCGCTCCACCGCCCACATCCAGACGTGGTATTCCTCTTCGCAACGCTTCTTGTACTTCTTAAAGCCGATCGCGTGATGACCAACTTCGTGCAAGAAGATGGAAAGGCTGATGGGTGTTTTCGGGTATGGCGCTTCGATCCAGTTGACCGCGCGGCCGTCGTGATAGTAGACACGCCATGCGCACCCGGACATTTGCTTTCGCCAACGGCGGATGCGCAGGTCGTACCGCTGCTTCATCTGCTCGATTATCAGCGCGTAGTCCTTCATCCGCCAAGACCTTATCGGCCAAGCCCCGGGAAACTCTTAGCCAAAGGTTGCCCTGAAACTGCCGGACGATACAAAGGCCGTTATCAATGTGGTTTTCGTGGGTCACACTTCTGCTTTTGCTCGGGATGGCTGCGGTCACGTTCGCCGTGACGCAACTGTTGTCCTGGAAGCACACCGTCTGGCGACGCTACTTCGCACTCCGCGATTTTGCCGATAGCCGGGGTTTGAAACTGCATATCAAGCCTGCTGCGATGGATCGCCTCCCGGGCAGCCTCGCCGGCCTCTCGCCCCCGCCGCGGGCGCGATGGAACTTTCACGGGCCTACAATGTCGCTGCTTCGGCTGCACAGCGGCACGGAAACCTATAATCTCGCGTTGATACGATTCACCGACAGATGGCCGACCACGGCTTTTCGGCCAGCCAACCTGCCGTCGTCGCTCTGGGATCGCCTGCCGATGTTTAGCTACCCCTCACCGTATGGGTCGCATCGCTTTACATTGCACGGCGTTGACCCTCCGGCGGCACGCCAGTTAAGCGATTCCGCCTGCCGTGCCTTGCTTCCGGCAGACCTCGGGCTGCTGCTGGACGAGAACGTGATGGTCATCGATTTTTCGTCCCGGCCGTTTGATCCGATCGAGCTAGGGCGGATGGTCTCGCTGGGGCAACAACTGGTTCGCGCGCTATCTGTCCTGAAAGCTAGTGGGGACCAACCCGCCGGGAATGAACCCGCGTAAATCAGCCGCGACGGTACCCTGAACCCGGCGATTGCCATCAATTTGCGGCGGATTCGACGCAAGGGCCCCGTGGTTCCGGCGGTCACTTGAGCTTTCCAAACTGCACAGCCTCCCGCGCCGTGACCGCTTCCTGCAACTCCGGCTCATCAACGGGGTGATCGATTAATGTGCCGGCATACACCATCCAGCCGGTCAGCCCGCGAATAGTAAAATTCGTGCGAATGCGATATCGCCCACCCTCTGCCTCAAACCGAATCCCGCGCAGGTCTCGATCCGACACCTTGCTGATCAGCTCCGCGGCACCTTCACTCCGTCGCATCTCACTCAAGAAAATCCAGAGCACGGGATCGTGCGGAGACGGAATCGGCAGGGAAAATTTCATCACCCCAAACGCGGTGTGGCCAGACGGGCTAACCCAGACATGATGCCTTACATTGGGTTTCTCAGGCGTCTTGATATCAAGCGTCCATCCCAGAGGCGGGGCGAGCGTTGCATGTAAGTCAGGGTTGTACGCCGGCGTGACGGGTTGTGTGTTGGAAACGCTGGCTGGCGAAATCGGCCCAATCGACACCGGCGGCTTGGATCGGATGCAGCCAACGCCGAGCGCGCAAAGAAACACCACGGGGAATAAAGTGCCGTGTGACATCAAAACGAATTGTAGGCGCAGAATCAGGCTTACTTCGCAGAAGCGGCCGGCGCAGCACCGCCGGATTTCTGGAAGCTGTATGTGCCGCCAAACTTCTTGCTGAATCGCTCGACCCGCCCGGCGGTATCGACAAACTTCTGCTTGCCGGTGAAGAATGGATGGCACGACGAGCAAATATCCACGCCCAGCTTGGCTTGGGTGCTGCGCGTCTGGAATGTGTTCCCACAGGCGCAGTGAACGTTGCAGGTCTGATATTTCGGATGAATCTTGGCTTTCACGTTACAACTCCAGTTGCCGCAAGGACGTGCGACCCAGTTTACTCGCCGGGTCGTCAGCCTTGTTCGGGGCGAAGACTATAGCAGCTTCCGACGCGGCGCTCAAACGCGTTTCGGGACGAGCCTGCTGAGATCGCGACTCAATTGCCCTAAGCACTTGTCAATAATGATGTTGTCGCAATTCGACCTCGCACCGAATAGAGTAGCTTCAGTCAAAAAGTGTCGACCCAACCAGCCATTCTCAACGATCCCGGCAGCGCGGCGGAGCCTGTAAACCGTGCTGCGATGGTGCTTCGCGTGTCGGGAATCAGCTCGCCGGCTGCTGCACGGGGTATTGAAGCGTCACTTTCCAAAATGGCTGGCGTTTCGGCAAGGGCGTCGCACTCTTCGCAATCAATCCGCCTTGAGTTTGATCGTCGCGCGTGCGCGCTGGCCGAGGTGGCGCATCGGCTCGATAAGCAGGGTGTTCGTATTGTGGGTGCCCAGGCAATCGACCCGCAATCACGTCAGGACGCCCAGATGCTTGCCCCGACGGAACCGCGCGTGACGAACGCAAATCGGCTTCGGGCTAAAATTGACGAATATTGGGGGATCATCCTCGCTTCAGTCGGCGCGCTGCTCCTGCTGGCAGTCTTTCTTGTTCACGCGTTCGACGGCCCGCAATGGCTTCGGCTTTCGTTACTTGCCGGGTGCTACGTCATTGCCGGGTGGCACACCGCCATCGACACGCTGCGTACGCTGCGGCAGTTCCGATTTGATATCGACGTCTTGATGTTCGCCGCTGCCATTGGTGCCGCGATTCTCGGCCACTATGAGGAAGGCGGACTGCTGCTCGTGCTTTTTGCGTTCGGTGGTGCCGGAGAGGAATTGGCGCTCGGCAAGGCGCGCTCCGCCATTGGCGCGCTGGCCCAACTCGCGCCCGAAACCGCAATCGTCCGCAGCCGCTCGGGTGAACAGCACGAGGTGCGCGTGGAGTCGTTGAATCCCGGCGATGAAGTGATCGTCAGGCCATTCGACCGGCTCCCCGCCGACGGTGAGGTGATCGAGGGCAGCAGCGCCGTCGACCAATCGCCCATCACCGGCGAATCGGTGCCAGTGGAGAAGCAGCCGGGCGACAAGGTGTTTGCAGGCACGATCAACGGGCAAGGCATGGTGGTCGTCAGGGTGAGCAAGCTATCGAGTGAATCAACGGTGGCGAAAATCGTCCGACTTGTTAACGAAGCTCAGACCACGAAAAGCCCCACACAGCAATTCACCGATCGCATCGAGCGCGCGTATGTACCGTTGGTGCTGATAACTACTGCAACGCTTATCTTGCTGCCTCCTTTGATGGGACTAACGCACCGACAAGCCGACTCTGGTTTGTGGGCAGGCTGGTTCTATCAAGCGATGGCATTCCTCACCGCGGCAAGCCCGTGCGCGCTTGCCATCGGCACACCGGCAGCGGTGCTCAGCGGAATCGCGCGGGCTGCGCGCATGGGCGTGTTGATCAAGGGAGGGGCACACCTGGAGAATCTGGGCCGGATAAACGCGATCGCTTTCGACAAGACCGGCACAATCACGCAGGGCAAGCCGATGCTGACAGATGTGCTGACGATGAATGCCCAGGATGAGAGCGAGCTTCTTCGAATCGCCGCTGCGGTCGAGAGCGTGTCATCTCATCCGCTCGCCGGCGCGATCGTGGCGGCGGCCCAGAATGAGCAGTTGACGTTTCCCCCCGTGACACAAGCCGAGCAGATCCCGGCATCCGGCGTCCGTGCGGTTGTTGAAGGGCGAATCGTCACCGTCGGAAAGGCTTCGCTTCTGCCACACGATGTCGAGGGGGTCGATCGATTGAACGAAGCACTCGCGCGGCTCAATGCCGAGGGCAAGACAACGGTTGTCATCGGAATCGACGGCACCATCGCTGGCGTGATTGCGCTGGCCGATCTGCCACGCACAAACGCACGCGCCGCGATCGACCGTCTGCGGGCGGCGGGCATTCGGCATACAATCATGCTCACCGGAGATAACAGCCCCGCTGCCGGCGCGATTGCAAAGCAGGTTGGCATTGATGCGTTTCACGCGCAATTGCTGCCGGAAGACAAGGTGACGCTCGTCCGCGAACTCTCCGAAAAATACGGCGGCGTGGCGATGATCGGCGACGGCGTTAACGATGCCCCCGCGATGGCTGCTGCCACGGTCGGCATCGCAATGGGAGGCGCCGGGACCGATGTCGCACTGGAGACCGCCGACATTGCCTTGATGGCCGACGACCTCAATAAACTGCCCGATGCGATCGGCCTGAGCCGGTTTAGCCGCAAGATTATCACGCAGAATCTCGCCATCGCGCTCGGCGTGATCGGGGTGCTGGCGCCGTTGTCGGCCCTGGGGTTTACCTATCTTGGCATTGCGGTGCTCTTTCATGAGGGATCGACTGTCATTGTGGTGCTCAACAGCTTACGACTGCTATTTTATCGGCCCCGATAAGCCTGCCTCTCTGCTGCATCCGGGAGGCGATTGACGTCGAAATGCCCTCTGTACGAAGCAGCCGTTGAGGATACGGTCTTCCGGAGTGGAGCGGTGATCGTGCGAGCCGCAAGCGTAATCGAGAGGTGAAACGGAGCAGCGAAGTTTGCGGCTAAACGCGCCTAACCTCGCGAACACTTGCGGCTCGCAAGACGATACCGAACGCAGCGCCAGACGGCACATGGAGTGGCATACTGCAGAGAAATTTGGTTTGGCGCGTCTGAAAAACCTGACAATCGCCTGCGGATGGCGTATGCTGCCCCGTCTGCGGTGGCCTTGTCTGGCCCCGTCTTGAAACGCAGAAAGTCGCGATTTGAGACTTACTCCAGCCGAACATGACGAGCAGGACGTGCTCCCGAGAATCGCCGCCGGCGACAAATCGGCCGTACGCGCTTGCATCGATCGGTATGGCGGGATGGTGTACGGGTTGGCCCGGCGATTCCTGCGCGATCCGTCGGCGGCCGATGACGCATCGCAGGAGATCTTTATCGAGCTTTGGAAGGTCGCCGCCCGGTTCGACCGGTCGGCGGCGAAAGAAAGCACATTCATCCTCACCATCGCCCGGCGACGATTGATTGATCGACTTCGCCGCGACAACGCGCGGGTGAAGACCGATTCGTTCGAGACCGTGCCCGAACCGGCAACCGATATGCCGATCGATCAGGTGGAACAGCGCGACATGGCCTTGCAAGCAATGAGTGCCATGCGGCAATTGCCCCCCGACCAGCAGAAGGTGTTGATGCTGGCAATCGAGCAGGGGTTGAGTTACAGCGAGATTGCCGAAAGGCTCGGCACCCCGCTGGGCACAATTAAATCGCACGCGAGAAGAGGACTGATTCGCATCAGGGAATTGTTGGCAGTTGAACAGACGAGAGAAGTCGAATGAATCGACCCGACGACACACTATCGCCAGAGGCTCGGAGACGGATCGACGATCTGCTCGCCGACGATGCGCTGGGCAACCTCGATTCGGAAGATGCTGCGGAGTTGCGAAACCTCGGCGTGCGGAGCAACCCGTTACACACGATTGTCTCCTCACTCAGCGAAGCCATTGTCCCTGAAGCTGCAGTTTCACTATCGCTGCAAAGCAAAATCGAAGCCGACGCCGCCCGGATACTCGGCGGCTCGGAACCGATTCGCGAACACCCCCGGAAAGTGGTCGCGCGGGCGACCAGCACGCGCCAACCCCCCCAGCTTAACTTTGCGACTTGGATGGGTTGGGGTGCCGCCGCTGCGGCATGCGTCGCGCTCGGCCTGACGCTTGCCCGGCCCGGCCCGCCGGCGCAGGTGGTGGTGAAGGAAGTGATTCGCGAGGTGCCGGCACCGGCCCCCAGGAAACTCCCCCCCGCCGAGGCGCGAGCCGCTCTGTTGGCGGGTGGCGAGAGTGTCCTCCAGGCTGCTTGGAGCAAGGGCAACACCGATGATGCCGTTGCCGGCGACATTGTCTGGTCGGCCAACCGCCAGAGCGGTTTCCTGCGTCTCACCGGCCTGCCCGCTTTGCCAGAGGGGTTTCAGTATCAGCTCTGGATCATCGACGCCGCGCGGGAGGGCCAGGCGCCGGTCGACGGCGGCCTGTTCGACATCACGCAAGTGGCCGATGCACGCCCCGCCGAGGTCGTGATTCCATTCTCAGCAAAGCTGCACGTCACCCAGCCCGCCGCCTTCGCCATCACCATCGAACGCGCCGGCGGCGTGCCCGTAAGCAAGCAGGAAAAAGTGGCCGCACTGGCTAAACCGGCTTAGGATCCGCCATCCCTTCGCTGCCAACTTCATCCACATTCCACTTTGGTACAAGCAGATGGGACTCGTCGCGACAGACGTATCGTCTGTTAACGGCTATCGTGCATGCAGCCCCGTTCGCGCACCCTCATCATCAACGAGATAGTCGCTATCGCGGATGACCCTCGGGAGTGCGTCCCACTTGGCGGCGCACAACACATGCCTCCAGGCGACAGGCGTGACGGCATCCACAACGAAATCGACCCTTGGCGTGAGCTGAGCGAAATCGATGTCGGCGGGGACGCGCGTGAAGACGACCGTCATTGCCACTTCGCGCATGCGCTTGGCGATGATCAGGGCACGCTCAGCAGGGATTTCACTGAGCGCAATAATCACCAGTTCGCACGCGTAAGCGGAAGAGGTTTCAAAGCCGTCGCGACCCAGTTGCAACCTGCGCACGAAATGCCCATCCGGCAGGTTTCGTTCAATCTCATCTGCGGTCGAAACGGTTGTTGCGAGAATTCCGATTTTCACCTTTCGAGGCCTCCAAACCATGCTTGGGCAGCACCCAGCCGCCGCACCGTGCGACGACCGGGGCTGCTCAATAGTTAGTCAGTAATAACTAACTTATGGATGGCATCAATTGTAAATCGCGGGAATGTTCATAACCGGCGGAAAAGGGGGCGATCAGCCATAGCGCAAATATTTATCATTGCTATACTTAAGATGTGATATAGCACGCGACCCGGAAGTGCGTGGCAATGCCGGGAAGGTGCTTCTAGTCGGCCCGGAGTGGGTTGATTGCAATTGGCGTCGTCGCCTTCGCCACCGCGTTGGCGAGCGTTCCGTTGCCGACGATCTCTCGGACTGCGCGTAAGTCATCGGCGATCACGCGATCGGCGAGCAGAGTCGGCACAACCGCGCGAATCGCCCGGTACGCCGCACATGTTCCCGCCCCCAACTGCTGTGAAAACAGCTCATTGCTCGACTGCCCCCCCACCGCAGCCTCGAATTGCTTTGCTTCCTGCTCGGCGGCGGCGAGTTTGTCGGCGACGGCGCCGATGACATTTTGCGTCGTGGTATCGCTATTCGGCGAGATCTCCATGCCGACGCGCCAATCGATCGCCTGCGCCGCCGCAAGCAGGTTGATCGACAGCACCGCCTGCGCGTTGCCAACGACTGTTCGGAGCTTTCGAGCGGCGTACGTTGCCATCGCATTGTGATCTTCGCTGTTTCCACTGGTGGGAATCGAATCGACGCTGCTAGGATGCGTCAGCACCTTGTTCTCACTTACAATCCCCGCTGCCGTGTATTGAATGAGCATCAGCCCGCTGTTAACGCCCCGGCGGCTGATAAGATTGGGTGGAAGGTTTCGATTGTGATGTCGATCGAGCAGTAGTTGCGTGCGGCGCTCGGCGATATTGCACAGTTCGGCGAGAGCGATTGCGAGAAAGTCGGCCGCAAGCGCCACCGGCTGGCCGTGAAAATTCCCCGCGGAGAATGCGCGTTCATCACCCAGATCGGCCTCATCGTCACCGCGATCAATCCGGCTCTGCACATCAAACGGCCGTCGGCCAAGCTCCGGGAAAAACAGCGGGTTGTCGGTGGCCGCATTCATCTCAGCCAATGCGACCATCTTTGCATATGCAATGGTGTCACGCGTCGCGCCATGAACCTGCGGCGAGCAGCGGATGCTGTAGGCGTCCTGCAGGCTTCTGGCACGGTCGGCGAGACGACTGCCTTTCAGATTCGCCCGGATGTTGGACGCACTGGCGCGTTGCCCTTGCATGTTTCTCGCGTCATGGATCGCTTCATCAAATGCGCGCGTGCGCCCGCAGACGGCTTCGACAGTCATCGCTGTGGCCACGTCTGCGGTGTTCGCCAGTTGCTCTGCATCAAACACGCTCAACGCCAACATCGCTGCGCTGAATGTAGCGCCGTTGGTCAGGCCCAGGCCCTCCTTGTAGCTGGGTGCGACGGTTGTGATGGTGTTCGCAAGCTCGGCTGCGGGGTGAATCAGACGAGTCGGCGACGCCCCCGCAACGCAATCCGTCGGGCTTTGAACTCGATAAAACCGGCCCCGGCCAAGCAAGACCACAAACAGATGTGCCAGCGGGCACAGGTCGCCGCTCGAACCCACACTTCCACGAGTGGGAACGAGCGGGACGATGCCCGAATTGATCATCTCGGCGATGCAGTTGACGAGTTCCTCACGCACTCCACTATGGCCCTTTATCAGCGTATTCAGCCGAAGCACCAGCACCGCGCGAATCACATCGGCGGAAAAATAGTTGCATAGATCATCCGCATTGGCGTTGTCACCGGTGCCGGCGGCATGGCTGATCAGGATGTTCTGCTGCAGTTTCACAAGGTCTTCGGGGGGAACCGGCTCGTTCTTAAACTCGCCAAACCCGGTCGTCACGCCGTAGACATGCAAGTTCGGCTTTGCACCATCGGCCAGCGAAGCGTGATACTCTGTCACAATCTGCTCAATCTGCCTGCGCCCGATCCGCACTTTCTCCATCGCGGCGGATGCTATGCCGACTTTGATGCCTGGATCTCGTGCGACTCTCGTCAGCAATGTGATATCGAGCGATTTACCATCGAGCACGACTATGGGTGTGGCAATTGGCATTCGGCTGAGAATTGTGCCCGGCGCGATGGTAAGATGCCAGAGCGCGAAGATGGAAGGATAGAGAACGATGCAGGATAAAATCGACATGGATAGCGAACCGCGAATTGTCCGCGCCCCGCGCGGAGCAGAGCGAACCTGCAAAAACTGGGTCATTGAAGCTGCGTATCGGATGATCCAAAACAACCTTGATCCGGATGTGGCCGAGCGGCCGGACGAACTTGTGGTCTACGGCGGCATCGGCAAGGCGGCGCGAAACTGGGGCTGTTTTCACGCCATTCTTCAAGCGCTCGAAGCACTCGAACCTGACGAAACGCTTCTAGTGCAGAGCGGCAAACCGGTGGGCGTCATTCGTTCACACGAAAACGCCCCGCGGGTGCTCATTGCCAATAGCAACCTTGTCCCCCGCTGGGCAACATGGGAACATTTCCATGAACTCGACCGCAAGGGCCTGATGATGTACGGCCAGATGACCGCGGGCAGTTGGATTTACATTGGCACGCAGGGGATTGTCCAAGGCACATACGAGACCTTCGCAGCGTGTGGCCGGAAGTATTTCCGGGCCGACCCCTTGCCGCTGAGCGGAAAATCGGTCGTCACTGCCGGCCTGGGTGGAATGGGTGGCGCGCAGCCGCTGGCGGCAAAACTCGCGGGTGCGGCGATTCTGTGCATCGATGTTGACGAGTCGCGCGTGCGACGGCGGCTGGAGACGAAATACCTTGACGAAGTTGCCGCGACGCTGGATGAAGCTCTCGACCGGATCGACCATTACACGAAGGGCCGGAAGGCAAGGTCCATCGGTCTTGTTGCCAATATCGCCGATGTCATGCCCGAATTGGTGAAGCGGGGTTGGAAACCCGATGTGGTCACCGATCAGACCAGCGCACACGATCCGATGGTCGGCTACATCCCGCGCGGGCTGAGCCTTGAGGCGGCGGCGAAGCTGCGGGAGAGCAATCGAGACGAGTACCTCCAGCAGGTCAAGGAATCGGCCGCGGCTCATGTCCGGGCAATGCTCGAGCTGAAGCGCCGCGGGAGTATTGTTTTTGACTACGGCAACAATCTTCGCGCGCTCGCGGTCGATGCTGGAGTGGCCGATGCGTTTGACTATGCCGGCTTTGTTCCGGAATTCATCCGTCCGATGTTCTGCGAGGGTTCCGGCCCCTTCCGCTGGGTGGCACTCAGCGGTGATGAGAGCGATATCGCGGTTACCGATCGCGCCATGCTCGAACTCTTTCCTGAGAACGAGACGGTGCAGAATTGGCTTCGAAACGGTGCGCCGCAGATTGCGTTCCAGGGTTTGCCAGCACGCATTTGCTGGCTGAAATATGGCGAGAGAGAAAAGGCCGGGCTGATGCTCAATGACCTGGTGCGACACGGCAAAGTAAGTGCCCCGCTGGTCATCGGCCGCGATCATTTGGATTGCGGGAGTGTCGCATCGCCAAATCGCGAGACCGAATCGATGAAAGACGGAAGTGACGCCGTGAGCGACTGGGCCATCCTCAACGCGCTTATCAATACTGCTAATGGTGCAAGCTGGGTCAGCTTCCACCACGGCGGGGGGGTGGGAATGGGCTTCAGCCAGCATGCAGGAATGGTTATCGTCGCCGACGGCACCGAATCCGCGGGCAAGCGGTTAAGCCGGGTGCTGAATGCCGACCCGATGATGGGCATTCTGCGCCACGCGGATGCGGGATACGAACAGGCGATTCAAGCGGCAGAACGGAATGATATTGACCTTCCCACGCGCTAAGGTTGCACGGGGTTCCATCCCGTGATGGAGTGTGTAGGGGACGGCAAATCAATGCCGCCTATACTCTCAATCACTACACGCGGGCTGAACGCCCGCGCCACGATTATGATCATCAGAAATCTCTCTGGCATATTCACCGGCGAAGGATTCGTGCAGCGGGAAGGCCGACGCGTGCGCGATGACGATTGTTCCTTCGTCGCAGGGCCGATCGACATCGCCATCGACGACCGCGGGACGATTTCTGGCGTCGGCCGAGAACTCGCTTCACCAGGCGAGGTGATTGACGGCGCGGGAATGATCGCCCTGCCCGGGTTCATTGATCCGCACACCCACGCCATTTTTTCCGGCGATCGCAGCACCGAGTATTTCATGCGCTGGGCGGGAAAGACGTATCTCGAAATCAGCCAGGCCGGCGGAGGGATTCATTCAACTGTCACGGCAACAGCCGGGCAGACATCCGAAGAACTTGAAGCCCTGCTTCGCCTTCGCCTGCAAAACATGCTGGCGTGTGGTGCAACCGTTGTCGAAGTGAAATCGGGCTACGCCGCGACAGCGGAAGATGAATTGCGGCTGCTCCGCTGCATCAAACGTGTCAGCGAGGACCGCGCAATGCCGGAACTTCGCCCGTCGTTCCTGGGCCTGCACGCCCTGCCCCGGGGCCGAATCGAATCCGAATTCGTCGATGAGATGATCGCTGCGTTGCCCGAAGTCACCCGGCATGAGCTTGCAACACAAGTAGACTCATTCCCTGAGAAAGGTTTCTTCACTCGCGAAAGTGCGCTCCGCTTCAGCGCAGCGGCGAAAGCGAGCGGGTTGCCCTGCAAAGTACACGCCGATGAGCTATGCGATCTCGGTTCTTCGGCGGCGTTCATTCGTGCGGGCGCGCTGTCGATCGATCATCTGCAACACATCAACAATGAAGCGGTCTCGCTGCTGGCAACTCATCCCACGGTCGCCACGATGCTCCCTGCGACGAGCTTCTTCGTGGGCATCCCCTACGCCAATGCCCGCCGGCTGCTCGATGCCGGCGCTCGGGTGGCCCTGGCGACCGATTTCAACCCCGGCACCGCCCCCGCATTCGACCTGCAACTCACCCACATGCTCGCCGCCAGCCAAATGAAGATGACGCCGGCGGAGATTCTGTGCGCCTCCACCTACAACGCCGCGGCGGCGCTGGGGTTGGAAAAAACGCACGGCGCAATCATGCCCGGCCGAGTCGGCAACATATTGCTCTACAGTTCGACGGGGGCCGCCGCCGGCCTCACCATGCTGCAACAAATCTCCATCTCCCGGGCGAAACCTTTCGCAGTCGTGTTGCTGGGGAGTGTTTCTGAGCAACCGCGGCATGGTTAGATGCGACCAACGCGGCAAATCGCACCAACCCGTCACAGGGCCAGGTTCAGGACATCGGCTGAGAGCTTGCCATGCGTTGCTATCAAGTGTGACGCCGGCACTCTACTCAACGATTGGCCAACCGGCTTCCCTGCCGCTGCCGTCCGCTGCAAGCTCGGTGGGACGGATTTCCCGAACTGACTCGCCAAGAGTGTGAAATCGGTCAAGTCCACCCGGCCTGAGTGATCAAGATCACCCCCAAAAATCCCCGGTGTCCGCCCGAACGACGCTGAGAGGAATACGAAGTCCTGGACATCGACTCTTCGATTGTTATCGATGTCCCCGAGTAGGCTATAAAAGTCAACATTCACAGACCCCTGCACGCTCAAACCAACGGAATCAGTGACGGTACCCGGCAAGAGTGTGCCTCGATAGTTTCCGTCGGGCAAAAGCCGGTTGGGCAGATTCGGGAACCTGACACCCACGCCTCGGCCCAGTCGATCGATCTGCGTAATCGTGTAAGAGATTGGGTTAATCACGGCACCGTCGTCGAGCGATTCAATGCGAAATGCTTCAGGACGAACATTGCGCGCCACATCTTCGCTGAAGAATACCTCAAACCCGCCAGGCGGATTGGCATACGCGTTAACTACGACGGGGGGGGCAATGTCATCGGGCGAAAGCGCCCAGATGGTTCGGTTGTTCAGGTAGCGAAGTGAATCACCGGATCTCGCCTCGAGTCGCTGAGAAAAGCTTGACATTTGATCATCGACGCTCACCCACGACGCAACAGTGGTATCGTCGGTTCCATCGGTGCGCCAGATGCCGGAATCAGTTCCCACAAACGTTGAGCCATCGAGAACGGCTAGGCCGCGATAAATGGTATCCGGGAAAATCGGAATCCGCATTGTGCCCGCGGGGGTTCCATCCGTTGACCAGATCTCCCGAAATGTGCTGGAGTTTCCGCGAACAAGCGTGAGTCGGGGGGAATCGACAACCCCACCCGGAAGCAAGAAACGGCTTCCTGAGGGGCCGGGATTAAAATCACGAAGCAGCGCCGTGCCCTCGGGCGTGCCGTCGGTCGACCAAAGTTCTGAACCGGTATCCGATCCTCCGCCGATGAAGTAAAGCCGATTCTTGAACACCGTCAGATCTGGATGATTTGCCTGATACAGCGCTGGGGAGAACGCGAACTGAGCGAGCAGTCGTGTGCCGGCAGTCGTTCCATCGGTGGCATAAATTCTCGAATCAGAGTTAAGCCCCGTTCGAAAGAACGTGAGGCCGTTGAGCGAAGTCGGGATTCGACCTTGTCCCGGTGCCCCACCCGGAAGGAAAGCAATCAGCTCCGTTCCTTTCGGTGTCCCGTCTGTACGATAGAGCGAACTGGAGTCAGAACCCGTTAAAAAAATTAGGTCGCCGTGAAGCTCAAAAAAATCTGCCAAGAATCTAATGCCATCAAAGTCGCGAACGACCTGCGGCTCGGGGGTTGCGTCTGACGTACGCAGAAGAAGGGTTTGGTCAGCAACTGTCGCAGAGAAGTAAACGAAATCTTCGTGCACGAACAACGGCTTGGCGAACGAACCTGCCGATCCGGGTGCAACATCGGCGACAAGCTTTGTGCCATCCACGGTGCCATCGCTCCGCCAAAGCTCCAATCCGTGCGTGCCGTCATCGGCCGAAAAGTAAACGTTGTTTCCAGCGCTCAAGAGTGGGCCAATCTGGGCACCAACCGCGCCAACCCGAATGTCGGCGACGCGGAAAGTAGTCGCCTGCGACCCGCCGCTCACCCACAATTCTTCGCCGTGCGCAACCTCACTCGCTACAAAGAATGAGCGTGACCCTGCCCCCGTGAGGCCACGACCGTAGTTCACCTGCACATCGCTCGGAATCCGCGCGAGCGGTTCCTGCGGGAAGCCGGTGTAGGCAACTCCCGACAAGAGCCTTCTGATTTCTAGTGACTCTACAGCCGTGCGGCTTGCACTGGATGAACCCGCCATGACTGCCCCTTTCTTCCCACACTAATCGGAGTCTCGGCCCCAAACAAGCAAAAACCTCGCAATTCGTCACCTATCCAACGTATCTCGAACCTTCTGTTTCATCGCTTCCCCCACCGCACCCTTCAAAGGTTCATCAACCACACTCATCTTGCCGGTTGCATCCAGCGTGATGGTGTACAGCCGGTCGGTTTTGAACGGGCCGTAGATGCTCTTTCCGTTGGCCACTTTCACGCCCCGTTCATTTCGGAAATTTTCATCTCCCGCCAGCCGCCAGAAGTTCGACCATAGTTCCTGCTCGAACTGGCTTACCTCGGGGGTGGCCGATCGGTACAACTCGGGGATGTTGCCCGGTGAATCGATTGGCTGGGCGTTCATCGGCTGCTGCGCGCTACCGTAGATCTTGTCGAAAAGCAGGATGCTGTGGCCGCGGAGTGGGTCGTCTTTTTGTACGAAGTCGTTCGCAAACTCGATGACCAGCCCATCCACATGCACATGCTCGCCGCGCACCGTAAACTGCCTCGGCGGGAGAGTGGAGCCGTCTTTTGCATACTCCACGAACAGTAGATTGCTGATCGGCAGCCCGGCGGCGTCGATGATGCGCTCTGTCACCAGGATCTCGGCAACCCGCTTCTCGGCGGTCAGGCGGGTTACTACTCCCTGCAACTGCTCGGTTTTTGCCTGCAGCTGCTCTTTTTCCTGCTGAAGCTGCGCGATCTGCCGCTGCTCGGCGGTGTGCTTTCGGTACTGCCACACACCCAGCCCGCTGACGGTGAGCAGACACACAATCGTGGAGAGTTTAAGCACCGCGCGCAGCATCCAGATTGCTCCGTATCGGTTCACCCGAGTTGTCCGCATGAATCTCCGGTCGGCAACCGAAGCATCACTTGCCCTCAATTTCTGCGGGACGTGTGAGGTTGGCATCTTTCCAGATTTTCTCAAGCGTGGGTTTATCGGTCGTGAGAATCAGGATTTTGGATGCTTCGTTCTGCGAGCCGAGATATCGGCCTTCTGGGCTGACATAGTGCGTCGTCACGGCACCCTCCACCCCGATGCGGTCGGCAATTGGGATCGCCCGCTGCCGCCTTCCGTCGAGGGTGAAGTATTGCTCCGCGCCGACATCGATGTATCGCTTGACTACTTCCCCCTGATCGCCGATCCATGTTGCGAACAGGTAAGTCTTAGGCTCGTGATAAGGCAAAATTCGAGGAAGCAGGTGGTTCAATGCCTGCGGAAGGTAGAACGGCGGAAGTTGGCGCTCCAGCGTCTGCCCGCGCATGGTCTTGCTGTTGCGCGTCACCGTGAGCATGTACACTTCGGTCGGCCGCACGGGCGGCTGGTTGGCATCGGCGGTTCCATCGGGCAAAAGTTCGCCGGGCGCAAGCCTCGGATCAATCACGCGGCGAACTTCTCGGTCGGCCGTACCAAACTCTCCAAAACTCTCCCGCGTGCCGTCTTTCTGCTCGATCAAACCCGTACTCGACCAGACCTCGTTGCGCCGATCAAACGATGCGTATAGCCACGATTCACTGTCCACCTGCGCGCCCGACTCAGGATAGGTCCGCGACCGAACCCCGATTCGCACGCCTTCCGTACCGCGCACGGCATCGAGCGGCACACCCCGGCGCGGCAGGTCATTGGCCACTTCCTCAACCACATAGGAGTATCCGATGTCCTTGCCATCGCGAATCAGCCGCCACCACTGTTCGGGGGCCAGCGCATCGCGCAGGCGGGCTTCTGAAAAATTAAGCAGCACTGCCCGTGTGCGGTAGAGACGTTCATTCTGTTCTTCCTTCAGCCGCGACTGATCCATGACGCGAACGGTATCGATCACGCGCCCGAACAAATCGACCACTTTCTGCGTCTCTAAGTCATTCTCCAGCGGGCCTTGCCGGGGTGCCGGGGAGATGAACGTAAAATTGTAGTAAACCAGATCACTCCCGCGGACCAGCGCCCGCTGGGTGAGTCGCGTATCCATTCCCACCGTTGATCGAACGACGATCATGCCGACCTCGGCATCGCCGATATTGACAAAATCTTCCCGCAGAATCTCGGCACCGGGCGCATCAACTTTGATCTGCTCGATCGTGCTTTCGAGCAAACCTGGAATCCGTCGGCCTTGCGGCCCGTCGCTGGCTATCAGCCGCATGGGCTTGCTCAGCAACACTCTTCCAACCGACATCGACCACTTCATTTCTTCGTTGACAAATTGCACCAACTGCTCGCTGTTACTTCGCTTAAGCTCGATGCAATTGCCAGGGCCACGAAAACTGATTCCTGCCGCCTCGCTTGTAAAAGTATCGCCCAACTCATACCGCTGCGGGCGACCGGGCGCGGGGTCAGCGAGCGGCAATGGGCCGACGGGTGCAAGCGGCTCGTCCGGAACTTGGGCATTACACCAGCCTGCAAGCATCAATCCCGCTGCGATCACTCTTGTCAGCATGCGATTACCCATACGATTACCTCGGTTGTCTAATCTGGTTGCGTTCTTGTCTTGCGATGGTGCTGTCGAAGCACCTCTTCGATTTGCTGCACCTGGTCCGGGCTCATCTGCAAATCGAGCTGCGGGGGAAGGTTCGGATGCCGCGACGCCAGTCCCGCCAGGCCCAGGGTACCGGCAAATAGCAACCACACCACCGCAGTCATAAGGTGCCGCCGTCTGGCGTTGATGAGTTCCCGTTCGTCCTGCATGAACCGAGGCATTCTAACCGCGAAACGCGATCATGTGTCACCCGCAAACAGGAAAAGTGGCAACATTCACACACGACGAGTCCGCGCGAAGCAGCCATAGAGATAAATCAGTGCGAGCAGCACCATCGCCCCGGCGAGGGTCGGGCGAAGCTGTTCGAGGATCGGCTGCAGCGTGGGCCAAGCCCCTGAGTGCATTCGCAGCATCTGGAGAAAGACCATCGCAGTCGAAATGCCCACCACCGCCGTGTGCAGCAGTCCCCACCCCACCGACACGGCCAACCCCACTCCGACGACCGCAGCACCCCAGGTGAGGTATCGCTCGTGCATCTGCGGCAGCACGGTGTATGCAACGATCCAGGGCACCGCCATTGCCAGTAACATCGCCGGGTCGTTCCTTTTCTGCTGAATCGCCGCGCCCAGCGCACAGACGACGCATGCGACTGCGTGCAAACCGATCAAGAAGTGGCGCACCGTCACATCCACTGCCGTGTCGAACATGACTCGGGAAAAGATGATGCCATCCAAACCCCACCGAAACTCCGAAAGCAAAAATGGAATATTGGCCGTCGGCCCCATCACCATCTGTCGATACTGCCGGCTCGGGAAGGTGTAGCTGATGACGAACCAGTTCCAACTCCCGTCAAACCGGTGCGCGGCGATGAAAATGGCTGCAACTGCCACAATTCCAACGGCCAGCCCGCGCGATCGCTCCGGCATCATCCACGGAAGCAGCACGATCGCCGCCACCAGCGGCATGCCGATCAGGAGAATACTGATCGCCCACTCGGCATTTAAAAATGGTCCAAGCACCAGCGCCGCAGCAGTGCCGACGGCCAGCCACCATATCAGCCCGAGCCGCCCCGGGTATCCAGAAATCGCAAACACGACCGACAATCCGATAACCGTCCCGACCCAAAGCCACGCGGTCGGCGACCGCACCAGCCATGGCAGGCCAGTCGCAAGCCACATAAAGCAGAATCCCACCGCCAGCCTGGCAAAACCGAGGATGTTTCCCCGAAACATCGGAATCAGCGCCAGCGCCGGCATGACCAGCAATATCTGGCCCTTCAATCCCAGCGACGCGCCCCACACAATCCCCGCCCAGCCCCACTTCCCGATGGCGGCGAAACCCATGCCCGCGATCACGAATGGCAAAATCCAAGTATCCCACTGCACAAATGCGTGCGAGTCGATGATCACCGCTGGGTTCAGCCATAAAACCACCGCTGCCAGAAGCGCGATCATCCACGCGGGGTCGTGCGGCTGGAAGATGGAGCGGGAACGCGTGCGTAATGCCGGCAATTCGATCCCGGCTGCCAGCAGGACGGCATCACATCGTCTACGCCAGATGAGAACGGCCGTAAACATCGCAATCGCAGAAAGTCCGGCCACCGCTGTATTGAGGTGCATGAGTGGCCAGGCAAACTCATTGCGATATTCAGTGGTGCCAGGGTAAAGATCCAGGGTGTGTTTCACCCAAGCTGACATGATGAGCAACCGCAGCGGGGAGTAGTCAAGGCCGTAAGTTAGCTCGGTAGGCCTCCGTCGCTCGGCTCGTTCGGCAACACTGTCGTAAAATGCGAGATATCCGGCCCAATACTCCGCCCAGGTAATCGACCGCCTAGAGCCGGTTGTGGCGTCGGTTGTCACACGGGAATCTTCCCGGTTCCGGGACGCGAAGAGTTTGGAGATCAATCCATCGAGCTTGCCCGGCATCGGTAGACCGGCATTCTCACGCGCCAGGTTGACCACACTCTTGCCGTGCCCGAAGCCGTTGTGAATGTCCCACCACATTCGCAAGTCTTCCGTAGCAGCAAAGACCGTATTGCGGCCCACAACCCCAACGTAGCCCGCAGCTACTGTCAGCAGCAGCGATGCGAGCACAATCAGACGACGAAATAGCGGCTTTCCGCCCAGTTGTCGTCGCAGGGGCCGAGCCGGCGGCGCGCGCAGGGCGCTCTCGATGGCGTGATCGGCAGAAGGTGGCGTGGGGGTGGCCTGCTTCACAGTGAAAGGATACCTTCACGACTATCAGACGCGGTTTCAACTCATGATTCAACGGTGCCCGTTCCGGGGTTCGCAAAACGCTAACTGTTGGTTACACTCGCGTATTCCTTGAGATACACCAAGTATTGCATTCTGCTGGCGGTGCTTTCAGGCTGCTCCCCCGACCATTATCGTCGGGACGCCGACGCGCAGGTAGGTCGATTGCTAAAGGATCGAACCGAAAAGTCACTTGGCTACACTCCAGAAACTAAGGTGGAAGCGGCTCCGACGTCACAGCCATCGCGCGCTGCGTATTCCAAGCTCCCGGCAACCCCACTAACGCCGGCGGGCGTGCCACCGCTTGAACCCATCACCCGCGGGCTGACCGCCGGGGGAAAGCTCGGGCCGGAACTGCTCTTTGATCCCGAACAGGTGTTGCTCAATACCGAAGACCTTGGTGCCGACACGGCAATCAGCCTGGCCAATGACAGGTTCCGCCTCGGCCCTTCAGTCGATCTGATGGCTGCCGATCAGGCGTTTGGACTTTTTGACTCGCTGCAATACGCCATCCAGCACAGCCGTAACTACCGTGCCCGTACGGAGGATCTATACCTCGCGGCGCTGAGCGTCACCCTGCAGCGCCATTTGTTCACGCCGCGCCCGTTCGCCCAGTCAACCGTCAACTACGACGGCGGGCAGCTTGACGCCGACTACCGGTCCGCCTTCAACGTCACCCAGTCTGCAGGTGTTCGCCAGCAGCTTCCCTACGGTGGCGAAGTGGTTGCCGAGGGGCTGGTCCGGTTTGTGCAGGCGATCAATGACAATAGCGAATCGGGTGAAGATGCGTCGCTCGCCCTTCGCGCGAGCATCCCGCTGCTCCGCGGCGCCGGCATGGTCAACCTCGAGCCTTTGATCAACTCGGAGCGCCGGCTGGTCTATCAGGTGCGCACGTTCGAGGAGTTTCGGCGCAGTTTTGTGGTGGACATCGCTTCAGCCTATTTTTCGATCGTCAACGCGCAAAGCCGAATCAATAACAACCTGATTCGTTATACAAACGCAGTCAACCTGGTATTGCGACTCGAGGATCTTTACGCCGCCGGACGACAAAACTTTCTGCAGGTGCAACAGGCGCGCCAGCAGCGGCTCGACGCTCAAAACCAGCTCATCACGTCGCAGCAGGATTATCAGAATCAGTTGGACGACTTTAAGATTCTCCTCGGCATGCCGGTGGAAACCCGGCTCGATGTGGTCGGCGTCGCGCTGCTGGTACCTGTGCCGGATTTGCAGAATGTTGACTACATCGCCCTCGCCGAAAAGCATCGACTGTTGCTGCAAACCGCGCGCGATCAGGTGGACGACGCGCAGCGCGGTATCGCAGTTGCCCGGAACGGACTGCTTCCGGATCTCGACCTAAGTGCATCCGGCCGAATCACCAACCGCGACAATGAACCCGCAGCCCGGATTGATAGCCGTACAGCGACCTACTCCGCGGGCGCAACGCTCGACTGGCCGCTCGACCGGCTTCGTGAGCGAAATGACTATCGGGCAGCCCTGATCGATTTTGAGCGGGCGCAGCGCAACCTGATTTCCACCCGCGACAACATCGCCGCCGACGTCCGAACCGCCGCCCGGGCGGTCGAATCGGCCCTTTTCACGCTCGACATCCAGCGGCGCAGCATCGATCTCGCCCAGCGGCGCGTGGAATACTCCAACGAGTTGCTGATTCAGGGAAAAGCCCAGGCGCGCGACGTCACCGACTCTCAAAACGCGCTTCTCAACGCCCAGAACAGTTTCGACCGGGCCAAGGCAGACCTTCAGATTCAGATTCTCCGGCTCCTGCGTGACACCGGAACCCTGCGCGTCGACCCGACCGCGGGCACCCTGGGCACGATCATGAAAGGCCCGATTTTTAGCACGGAAACCACGATTTCTGATGAAACCTGGGTGCCCGGGGACGAAGCGAGAAACATTTTGACTCCAACGGGATAGAATACGCACAGGCTCTATGACTCAAATTGCGATCTCCACCCATTCTCGCCTTCAGAGGCGGCTCATGCCTTGGGGCATTACCGCTGCGATTATCGTCGTTTTGCTGATCGCCGCGGCGCTTTTGGCGCGCGGGCGTGGCTCGTCAGGGGGGCCGGTTTCGGCGCAGTATCATCGGGTCGCCCCGATGGACCTGGAAGTGAAGTTCATCAAAGATGGTGAGTTACAGGCCGTCAACAATCTGGAGATTGCCAGCGAGGTGGAAGGCCAGACGGTTGTGCAGACGATCGTGAAAGAAGGGGCCACCGTCAAGCGCGGCGATGTCCTGGTCACACTCGATTCGGCCAGCATCCGGCAGAAGATTGAAGACACGACCATCGAGATCCAAAAAGCCGACGCCGATCTGACCAACGCGCGTGAGTTGAAGGACATTCAGGAGAGCAAGAACGCCGCCGATTTTGAAGCAGCGGAGGTCTCGCTCGCTCTAGCCGAGCTTGATTTGCGCGATTACGAAGAGGCCGCCTATCCGCAGCAGCTTGCCAACACGCGCACCGATCTAGAAATGGCGGAGATCGATCTTAAGAACCGCCGGGAAGACCTCGGGCAGACCAGAAATTTGTTTGCCAAGGGTTTTGTCACCGCGGCCGACGTGAAGAAGGCTGAACTTGAGGTGACCAAGGCGGAAAACGCCGTTTCCAAGGCGCAGACAGCTTTGCGTCGGCTGATGGATTACACACACGCTTCCGACCTCGCCGCCAAGCGCAATGCGCTGAGCCAGGCCGAGCAAAAGCTTCAGCGGGTGAAGCGAGAGAATGCCGCGCAAATGTCGCAGCGAAATGCCGACGTTAATGCCAAACAGACCAATCTCGCGATCATCAACCGCAGAATGGACCGGCTGCAGGAACAGCTCGATGCCTGCACAATCAACGCGCCGACCGACGGCATGGTGGTCTACGCCACCAGCAACGACCGCAACGCACAGAACCCGATTCAGGAAGGCGCGACCGTCCGCGAGCGCCAGGCAATTCTTCGATTGCCTGACACGACTTCGATGAAGGCGGTCGTCCGCGCGCAAGAAGCCCAAGTGCCCCGCCTCCGGGAAGGCCAGCGGGCACTTGTGCGGGTAGTGGGCATCGCCGAGCCGATCCCGGCGACACTCAGCAAGATCAGCATCCTCGCCGACTCCGGCGGGCGCTGGTGGAATCCCGATACCAAGGAGTTTCCGGTTGATCTGGTGCTCGACCGGACAATCGATGGCCTCAAGCCCGGCATGGGCGCGATGGTCGAAGTTTTAATCAGTCGCGCAGAGCAGGTGTTGGCGGTGCCGCTGGGTACGATCTACTCTGTGGGAAATCGCACGTTTGTGTTCGCGCGCCAGGGGAATGAGCACAAACCGATCGAAATCAAAGTGGGCATGACAAGCGAGACGCACGCACAAATCGCCTCCGGGCTGACAGGCGGAGAGGATGTGCTGCTGCTGGAGAGAGGCCAAGGCCAGCAATTGCTTGAACGCGCCGGTATCAAGATCGAACCCGCAACCCGGCCGTCAGGGTCATTCGATCGCCCGGGGGCTCTCAATGGCGAGCGGCAAGGCGAGCGAGGCGGCGATCGCGGCGCGCCCGGCGGGGCAAACGGTGATCGACCCCGCCGAAACCGTGGCGAAGGCACCGGCGGACCCCAGGGTCCCGGCAGCGACCCACAGAACCGCGGTGACACCAACGGCGGCGCCAGCAACGGCTCCGCTAGCGGTACTGAAACTAAGGCAACCGGGGAAGCAAGCCGCGACCCCGCTGCCACTGGTGATCGCACCGAGCGCCCCCGTCGCCCGCGCCCCGAACCGACAAATGGCGAAGCGCCATCGCCGGCCGGTAAGTAGAACGCCGTACAGCGCAGTGCTTTTCGGCTGTGTTGCCTCCGTAGGTACCAGAATTCGCCGAAATTCTAACGCCCCCGCCGTTTCCTTTTTTGGGTTGCACACTATCGTTACACATGTGAGTAAACCACAACTCGGACGGTTCGTCAGGCCAGTAATCAAGCGAGCCATCAACCCCTTCACTCTCGCTACCGCTGCGCGACTGCAATGGCAGCGGCAACCTTCCAAGAATCGCCTGGATGATGCCCAGCTCGAGCTTTATTCCAAGGTTCTCCCGGGCGAGTTTCTCCATTACGGCTATTTTGATGACGTCGATCGACAGCCGGGCGATATCTCGCTGAATGAGATTGTCGAAGCCCAGAAGCGATACACAGAGTTGCTGGTCAATCTAGCCAACCCTGACAAGAGCCGGCCCGTACTGGATGTGGGCTGCGGCGTGGGTGGCATGATTCGTCTGCTGCACGACCGCGGGTTTTCGCCAGTCGCGCTCAGCCCGGCGCGCGGCCAGGTGGCCCACGTTGAAAGCAAGTTTCCCGGCACGCCGACCGTCTGCAGCAAGTTTGAAGACCTCGAAATCGAGGCGCACCGTCAGAAGTACGCGACGGTGTTCACGTCCGAGTCGCTGCAATACCTGCGGCTGCCGCGCGCGCTTCCGGTGATGCGCGAGATTCTCATGCCCGGCGGCACTTGGGCCGCCTGCGACTTCTTCAATCGCACCCCTGGCCATCCTTCCCGACGGCTTCCTGCATGGCCCGATTTCTGTCAGCTCATGAAGGAGCAAGGCTGGACCATCACCTATCAGCAGGACATCACGAGCAACATCATTCCCACCCTTCGGTACATTTACATGTGGGCCACGCGGCTCGGCCCGCCGGTCATTCAATACATGCAGCTCAAGCTGCAGCGAAAGCACCCGGGCTTGCACCATTTGCTCGCGGGCGTCGGCCCGGTGATCGATCAGACCGTTGACGAAAATCTGCAAAACATCTGCCCGACACATTTCCGCGAGAACAAGCAATACATGCTGTTTACGCTGCAGCGCGCCTAGAATGGGCGAATGTCACTTATCTCGATGCTTGAGCATCCGATCGAGGGAATCAACCTCTCAAGTGCAACTCTTCAAGATGAACTCGGCACCGGGCCGACTCTGGTCGTCTTTCTGCGCCATCTCGGGTGCATCTTCTGCCGTGAGATGGTGCGCGATGTGCGGAGCGCGATCGAAGCTGATTCGGCCTACCCGCCGGTGTTGTTTTTCTATCAGGGCACCGTGGCAGATGGACGCGAGTTCTTCGCAAGATACTTTCCGGGTGCGCGGGCAGTGGCTGACCTCGACCGAAAGTTTTATGCCGCGGCTGGGGTGCGGCAGGCCCCGGTCGTTCAACTCCTCTCGCCCCGGCTGATGATCAGCGCCGTGCGTGCCACGGTGAAGGGAAACACGCAGCGGATTGGCCGCGTAACTGGCGACCCAATGACCATGCCAGCGGTGATGGTTTTTCAGCACGGACAGATCATCTGGCAACACGAGTTCAAACACGCCGGCGATCATCCCCAGTTTGCAACGATCCCGGAAATCATCCGGCGAGCGGCATCGCCCGAGACGCCGCATTGACACGCATCATCAACGATCGCGCCGGCGCACGCGGCCCACAAGACCGGCGGCCAGCATCGCCATCACGCCAGCCATCCCGGGCTCTGGTACCGCCGCTCGAGCAACGTCGGAGGGAAGCGTGAATCCGAAATTAGCTGCCAGCGCAGTAAAGTCATCGAGATTGGTCGCGCCATTGTAGTTGAAGTCGCCGCTGGTCCACGTCGTAGCCGGTGCGCCAAAGCTTGCAGCGAGGGCGGTGAAGTCGTCCAGATTCACCGAGCCATCGAGGTTGGCATCGCCAGCGAAGGTGTAGCGAATGAGGACCGACGTGTCGTCGACCATCTGCCCGCTAAACAGATGCGATCCCGCACCGAGCGCGACTGCCGTTTCGCCGTAGCCGAGCGCCGTGCCGGGAGTGCCAAGCACCGCTTCGCTGATGATGCCCGGGCCGGCCCAGGTTCCACCGGCATATCCGCTGGCAATCGCCGCCTGAACGGTTGCCAGGGGTGACGCGTCGGTGTAGTCGTAAACTAAGTCATTCTCTCCGAGATCCAACTGAACATTTCCGGTAAGTGGAACCACTAGCGATGTGACATTGCTCGTGCGATCGTTGCTGCGCGCACCCGCCACAGCCACCTTTCCCGTTGCAATCGCCAGCCCTCCGCCGCGAACGCGTTCGATCGAGAGCACGCCGTTGCCGGTTTTGGTGAGCAACTGCCCCGCGGCGACATCGACCGGGCCGGTCTTGAGTGAGCTGCCGATCGTCACATTGGCCAGCGCGCTGGCGGGCACGGAAACCGTCGCCACGCTGTTGGCACCGCCGATGCTGTAAAGCGCACCCTGCGCCGCAACCCCCATTCCCCGGATCGTCACCGGTTCGGCGGTGAGCGCGCCATTGAGTTCGAGCGCTGCACCGTCGGCAACAAGCGTCGGCGATTGGGGCGTACCCAATGCGTTGGCATGTGCGGCCCGGAGTGTGCCGGCATTGATGGTGCCAGTACCTGAGAAGATATTGTTCCCGCTCAGCACAAGAGTGCCCGGCCCCGCCTTGGTAAACCCGCCGGTGTGCACCACCCCGGCGTAAGTCGTGAGGCTGGCATTGTTGATGACATGGGTGAAGCTCCCGCTGAGATTGATACTCCCGGTAAAGGTCAGATCCTGTGAACCGGCGATTGTCCAATAGGTAGCACTGAATGCGAGGCTAACGGTCGGATTGGAAATCGTCCGGGGCGCGCCGACGGCTAGAATTGTTGGCGTACCGCTGGTCTGTACGGTCTTGATCAAGCCACCGTTGCCGAATGCGGTATCCGACGCCACTTCCCAGGTAGCGGCCGTCATCTCCACGCCGCCCACGAAACTGTTATTGCCAGCGAGGCGAATCGTGCCGGCGCCCGTTGCGGCATCGGTCACCGGCCCGCCGTTACCCCCGATATCGCCGGCAAGAACCAGCGTGCTCCCTGCAGTGCCGGTAAGACCCAGCGGCGAACCATCGAGCATGATGTCTCCGTTCATTGTAAACGTGCTCGCGGTGGCTACGCCGAATCCCGGAATGGTGGCCGAGTTGCCTGTTGCGATGCGTCCGGAGACGACCAGATCTCGCTCGAAGCTTGCCGGGCCTACGCCGGCGTAGACGATCCGCGCGGTTGTGTTGCCCGTTCCTACGCCTGCTGGCGAAAGCACGACAGCGGAGGTGTCGCTGCCGAAGGGACCATTCCCAGTCGCGGGCACGGCGCTGACAAATGCCGCCGTCCCTCCGGCGATGGTCGTGGTGCCAGTGTAGTCATTCGCGGCACTCAGCGTGGCGACGCCCGATCCCAGCTTGGTCAGTCCGCCGGAGCCGCGGAGCGCGCCGGCAAATGTGACCGACGCCGGTGCCTGAATGACGAACTCACTCGTTCCCGAATCTAGCGGCGCGGCGATGCTCGCGCCGTTGACGAGACTGAGAATCGCCCCGCTGTTCACCTTCAATTCACTGGCACCGCCGACGGTCGTGGCGGCGGCAATGGTCAGCGAGTTAATGGCGGTGTCTGCGTTGATCGTTTGTGTGGTGGTGAGACGCACGTTGTCATCAGTACTGGTGCCGCTGATGATGGCGGTGGCGTGCTCCGTCGCGATGTCCAGCGGTCGAACGCCGTTCGCGCCGTAGGTGAGCAATGAGTTGGTGGCGGTGTTGAAAGATGCCGTGGCCACGGTGTTTCCGTATGCCCACGGAAGAATGCTGACGCTGGTGGTGCCATCCGCCCCGCCGCCGCCGACGAGAGACTGGGGGTTGGCGAAAGTCACGCGCGCCCCCGAAGCACTGCCGAGGCCCGTACCGCGAACAAACGCCCCGGCACCGACTGCGCGGGCGGTTTCACTGAAGGCGAGCGTGGCGTTTTGGCCGGTTCCCGGCGTTACTGTCAGCAGGCTTGTGCCCCGGGCAAAATTGGTCGTTCCAAGTTGTTCGCTGCTTGCAGCGGATGAGCTTCCGAAGAAAGTGACCGCTGCGCCGTCAAGCGAGACCGCCGCCGCATCGTTCACGCGGTTGGTGAGATTAATCGAACCGCTGTTATCGAGCACCAGCGAATCGCGGACACTCAGCGACGATGTGCCTGTCACCGCGCCATTGCCGGCAAACCCGATCGAGCCGGCAAGGATGTTGGTGGCGCCATTGAAATCGCTGGCAGAAAGCAGATTCAGCCCGCGCGCGCCAGTCTTGTTGAGATCGCCGGCACCGGAGACCCCGCCACTGAATGTGGTAGTCCCAGTTGTGGTTGCTTCGAACGTCCCACCGCCGGCCAGAAGCGTTATGGCGCGATTGCTTGTCCATGCCGTCGTGGTGACCCGAATAGTGCCGCCGTCCAAAGTCACGCCGCCGGAAGTGTTGCCGAAACCGGCGTCGCCTATCTGCCGTAACACGAGCACACCGTCGTTGACGGTCGTCCCCCCTGTGTATGTGTTGGTGTTCCGCCACAGCGAGACGGTGCCCGGACCGTTCTTCGTCAGCCCTGATGAGCCGGTAATGGGCAGGTCGATCAACTGGCCGAAGGTGGTGATGCTTAGCCCGTTGATGCTTGGAATCGGTGTGTTGATTGCTGCCGGCCCGGCAAGCGTCAACGTGTTGCCACTGGCGGTTGGAATGCGAAGCTGGTAGGTGATTTGCGTGCCGAAATCGATGCCGTTGAGTGTGACAGTCGGAGAGTCCTGAAAAACGCTGAGCGGCGCGCTTGTGAATGTGGGAAGCGTGTTAAATGTGGCGGTCCCTCCGTTATCCGGCACCACCCCTCCGACCCAGTTGCCCGGCGTGCTCCACGAACCACCAGCGGTACCGACGTCGACGGCCCAGGTGGAGCTGGTCTGCGCGAGGAGGCTTGAGGAGTAGCTTGCGGCAAGTACCGACAGCGCGACGATTTTTGCTTGACGACGAGTCATGGATCCAGCTCCAAAAGTAGGTGGCGAAGCAGCCTTTGTTCGGCAACGCGCGAACAATCTCCCAGCCGCTTCGCAGTCTCGAAAGCTTGAAAATAAACGAGCAAAACCGGACACCCCCGAACCCGGCTCACTCCCATCCACCTCGAACCATAGCAGAACCTCGCTCAGGGAGGCAAGTAAATTTCCCTCGCCACAATCTACTCCTGAGAAGTCATCGTCCCTCGTTCCAACCACCGAAATCGTCTTCACCCATCCGCCCTTGTTGCGCAAAGAGTGTGCCACCTGCGCAGCGCGGGCGGTAGAAGTGGCTATTGGGAGCGATTTCAAGGGAAAAAACTGTTGAAGATTCCCGGAATCCACAAAACGCGCGCTGCGCCCCACGAAGGCTTTGGGAGCGACCGATGGGGACTGAGATGCGGTTAGAATTCGTCGTCGGCTTTCTGAAGATAGACGAAGAAGCACATGCGTTCTTCCCCACCGAGCATGCCGCGTAGGCTGAAGAGCTTGAAGAACCACGCGCGATCTCGCTCGGAGGGCGAGTCGCCGGGCGCGGATGCCTCGCCGACGATCTCCGAAGGCTCGACATTCATGATGAAGCTCAAATGCAGGATATCCATCTCGTCGGCTGCCTGCGTTGAGAGCACGCTGACCGACGATTTCCTTACTAACTCTCGTAGATATCGCTCAGACATGTTGATCGTGACCGCATCGAGCGCATCGAGAAAATCGGTGGTGGCGGCATCCTGCTTCCACCCGTGCGACTGGCGCTCTTCCTCACGATACTGCTTGAGCGCGGCATCGAAATGCGCCTGCAATCGTTCGTAAAACTGCTCCACCTCTGCCCCGGCGAGCCAACGGACGATCATCACCTCACCCGGGCGGCAGTGAATATGGTAATCATTGGTCCCCACTCCTTCCCCGTCGCAACAGGAGAGCATTGCCAGCACCTGTGCGGCCGAGTCGGGCTTGAGCAGCGGGCTTTCGGGCGACTTGGCCTTCTCCAGCCTGCCGATGGTTCGCTGAATGTTCCGGGCAAGCTCAGCATCCAACCCCGGCCGGAGGGACGCGTCAAACTTACGAACCCCCTCCAGCACCGCACACAGTTCGGCATGCATGCGAAATTCATCAGCCTTCTCCGCGGCGCGCTGTTTGGGTGATTGCGCCTTTTCGGTCGGGGCATCCTCTTCGTTGGGTTCATCGAACATAGGAGTGGTGATGGTAGCAAAAGGTGCGGGCGCAAGCGATTTCGCCCGGCGGGCAGTCGATGGCCGCCAAGGGTTCGAGCGAGTAACCTGAACAAAAATGCTCGCCGCAACCGTTCAACCATGCCCTTGGACAACCTTCAGCGCCGACTCCCTGACAGCGATTCTTCTTGAAAACGGGCTGTCGGCGGGAAATGTGGCGCACATTCTCCGCTCGTGGTATCGCAACGACGGCCAGCTTGATGAGTGGGCGCGCACAAGGGTCGGGCCGCGAGTGGTGTCATTTCTGGAAACGAGCATTACTTCGGTGCCTTCATCCATTTCCCAGCGGCACATCAGCAGCGACGGAACAACAAAGCTGTTGGTCAACTTCACTGACGCATCCAACTTTCAACCGACTGGTTCGATCCCTCAATCGGCGGAGTGCGTGCTGATGCCCGCGTACCGCGCCGGGCGCGCGATGGCCTGTGTCTCTTCGCAGATCGGCTGCGCGATGGGGTGCGAGTTTTGTGCATCGACTGAGAATGGACTCGCCCGCAACCTCACGGCAAGCGAAATCGTTGAACAGTTTGTGCACCTCCAGCGCGAGGCGAGAGCGCAGCAGCGGCGGATCACGTCGCTGGTGTTCATGGGAATGGGTGAGCCGATGCACAACCTTGATTCGGTCATCACTGCCATCCGATGCATCGCTGATCCTGACATGGGTGCCGTCGGTTGGCGGCAGGTGACGGTCAGCACGGTCGGCATCGTCCCCGGAATCGATGCGCTGGCCGCGGCGAATCTGAATGTTCACCTCGCCTTGTCTTTACACGCCGCCGATGATGATACGCGCAGCACGATCGTGCCGATGAACCGGAAGTATGACATCAATGCGATCCTGTCTGCCGCGAGCCGATTCTATGACCGGACCGGCCGGATCGTCACCATCGAATGGTGCCTGATCGATGGCGTGAACGACAACAACACACAAGCCGACCTGCTGGCATCCTTGCTCGCTCGCTTCAACCTCCTCAGGCGCGCCAGGGTGAATGTGATTCCATTCAACCCGATCGGCCCGGGCCGCGACGCTCGCGGTCTTGCTCGCCGGGTGCTCCAACGACCTCCTGCGCCGCGAGTAACGGCGTTTATCGAACGGCTGAAACTGCACGGTGTGGTCTGTCACGCGCGCGATACCCGAGGAGATGATGTCGCCGCGGCCTGCGGGCAATTGCGGCGGACGGTGCTCCGGCAAGTGCGATCCTAAGCTGCGCGGCGTGAATCGGTGCGATTCTGATCGCCGCCAGTTGGCTTATCAGCGGCATCGCACCGGATGGGCGTTGATTCCAGGCGCGTGGCCAAGCGGGGAGTTACGACAATCCGGCAAGAAAACGTCGCTATCGCCGCGGCGACCGCCCCCGCTGCGGGAGCGAGCGAGTACCCGAGCGTGTTGACGAACAGATTCTGCGCTGCCTTGTCGTAGTCGCTTCCCGGCCTCACCTGTTGCTGAGGAATGAACTGAATCGCAGTCCCCGCAAGCAGCAGCCCCACCGCTGCGCCAGCCACCGCCAGCGGCCACACGTTTGCCCGCGCCTTGCTGTTACGAAGGATGATCAGCAACGCGCCAATGCCGCAAGCCACGCTCGCCAGCAATCCCAGCGCGAGGCCTGCCATGATGTATAGAATCAGGATCAATCCCATATGGCGAAAATCGGCCGGAAGCAGACCCCGGTTGACGACGGCGGCGTTATAATGCCGATTAACCAGAGTACGCTGGCCGATTTACAGACCTCACGGCACCTCCCAACCGCTGCAAACGTCAAGAATTGTGAAAGGACTTGGCGATATCGTCCCGGCGCATAGGATGACGGGACTATGGCAGTTGGTAAAAAATCTCGCGTGGTAGTGGTCGGCGGGGGTTTGGCAGGTCTGGCTTGCGCCGTGAAACTAGCCGAGGAAGGCGTCAACGTCGATCTGATCTCAATGGTGCCGGTCAAGCGCTCGCATAGCGTATGCGCGCAAGGGGGCATCAACGCCTGCAACGAAATCGCGCGGCAGCAAGGTTTTAGCGAGTGGATGCATTTCGACGAAACCTGCCTCGGGGGCGATTTTCTCGCCGACCAGCCGCCGGTGCTGGAGATGTGCAACTGGGCACCGAAGATCATCGATCTACTCGACCGGATGGGCGTGCCCTTCAATCGCACCCCCGAAGGCCAGCGCGATTTGCGTCTCTTCGGCGGGAGCCTCTTTAAGCGAACTTTTTTCGCCGGGGCGACCACCGGGCAGCAATTGCTCTACGCGCTCGATGAACAAGCGCGCCGCTGGGAAGCCGAGGGGCGAATTGACAAGTATGAGTTCTGGGAATTTCTCTGGCCGGTGATTCATGACGGCCCGAAAGGCGCGCAGTGTGTCGGCATCGTGGCCCAGGATATGCGTACCATGCAGATCAAAGCCTTCCGCGGCGATGCTGTGGTGATGGCGACCGGAGGCAACGGACTGATCTTCGGGAAGAGCACGATGTCGGTCATCTGCACCGGCGGTGCCGTCAGCCGATGCATGCAGGCCGGGGCGAAGTATGGCAACCCCGAGATGGTACAGGTGCACCCCACTGCCATTCCCGGCGAAGACAAATGCCGGCTTATCAGCGAAAGTGCTCGAGGCGAAGGGGGCCGCGTCTGGGTGCCGAGAAAGCCCGGCGACTCGCGCCCGCCGAACACGATTCCGGAAAATGAACGATACTATTTTCTTGAAGAAAAGTTTCCCAAGTACGGCAATATCGTCCCGCGGGATATCGCCACGCGCGAAATCTTCCAGGTTTGCGTCGAAGGCTACGGCGTCGGGGGTGGAAACATGGTCTACCTCGACCTGCGCGACAAGGTAAAGGAAGTGGGCCGGGAGAAGGTGCTGGGCAAGCTTGAGGGCATTCTCGAGATTTATGAAAAGTTTGTCGGAACCGATCCCCTCGATGAGCCGATGAAAATTTTCCCTGCCGTCCACTACACGATGGGTGGGCTGGCGGTTGGCTTTAAGAAGAACGAAAAGACCGGCGGGCTGCAGTTTGGCGATCCGGCAAACATGATGACACACATCAAGGGCTTGTATGCGATGGGGGAATGTAACTTCGCCTACCACGGAGCCAACCGTCTGGGCGCAAACAGCCTTCTGAGTTGCATATTTGACGGACTCTTCGGCGGCACATGTGTAAAGAACTATTGCGCCGACGACGCCACAACATCGTCTGCGGAGTTGCCTGAGTCGGTTTTCCAGGACATCGTCCAGCAGGAGACCGACCGCCAGACATGGCTGACTACCAACAAGGGTGATGAAAACCCCTACAAGCTCTGGCAGGAGATGGGCAAGACAATGCTCGAAACGTGTACGGTGGTTCGCCACAACGAGAAACTGGCGGAAACCCTCGAGCGATGCGGCGAGTGGCGCGAGCGTTACAGGCGCGTCAAGCTCAGCGACACGGGGCTTTACACCAATCAGAATCTGTCTTTTGCGAGAGCATTACGCGACATGCTCATCGCCGCCGAGGCGGTTGTCCGTGGGGCGCTGCTGCGCAATGAGAGCCGTGGCGCTCATTACAAGCCTGCGTTCCCTGATCGCGATGACAGCGCGTTCCTGAAAACGACGCTGGCCGGTTTTAATCCCGCCGATCAATCGGTGACGATTGAGTATGGCCCGGTCGATACAAGCCTTATCCCGCCGCGCGCGCGAACTTACGGAAAAAAGGAAGCGTCGGCCTCCGGCGCTGCCAAGCCTGCGCCCGTCGGGGTGTAATGTCGGAACGAGGCGACACAACTCGACTGACACATTGGGCAGCGTTAGTTGCAATCCTCCTCGCTGGAATAGTGGTGCGCCACAATCGCATTGGCGCCGATTCCATCTCGCTCGATGAAATGTGGCACCTGGGACTGTCGACGGGCCGCGGTTCGCCGCAGATGGTATGGCCTGTGAATGAAGTGATTTCGGTCGAGCGATCGTGGACAGAAATCGACAGTGCCCCACCCTGGTATGCATGCTGGGCGAACATGGAGCGCGTGCTTCATCCGCCGCTATTTGTAACGTCACTCAGGCTCTGGCGGGAGGGATTTGGCAGCAGCGACGTGGCCGCGCAGTGGTATACCGCGGTCTGGTCGCTGGTGACGATCCTGTTGGTTTTTGAGATCGTCCGCGCGGTTGGCGGGAGCGCCCCGGCCGGGCTTTGGGCGGGCGCGACCCTGGCGGTTGCGCCGACGCAAATTCTTCTTTCACAAGAACTTAGAGCATACAGCATGCTCGCCGGGCTGACGTGTGTGGCGATGCTGGCCGCCGCGCGGATGGATTCACACGGCGTGACGCCCCGCCGGGCAATCGCCCTCGGTGCGGCGATGCTCGCAATGATGCTCACACACTATTTCGCAGTCGGGGTGTGCGCCCTGATTGCGCTCTGGGCTTGCATGCGATTTCGCGGGCGAAATCTCGGCCTCCTGTGGGTCGTCTTTGCCGGCGCGGGTTTGGCTTTCTGCGTCACATGGCTACCGATTGCACTTCAGCAGATTCCCGATATCGGTCACACCGCCGACCCGTGGCTGAAAGAGCCAGGCGACCGACCCTACCTGCTGGCGGTCGCACGGTTCTTCGCGATGCCGATTCGCCTCTTCGTCGATCAGCTTCCCAGCCGACCGCTGACCGACCATGAATACTCGGCATTTCTCTGGCCTGCGATCGGGCTTACATTTCTGATGCTCGTCACTTGGCGCGCGATCAAGCAACCCAACCTGCGTCTGCCGCTGTTGTGGTTTGCAGGGGTCTGCGGGTTTCTGCTGGCACTCGATCTGGCGCGCACCACACGGCACCTTGTGTACATTCGGTACAGCCTCGCAGCCGGCCCTGCGGTGGTGGTCATGCTCATTTTGCTCGCAAGACAGAGAAAGGGCATTGCAGTTCACTTTGTTGGCGCTGCAGTCGTCCTCTTGCTGCTCTTGCTCAATGAGAAGGCGTTTTTTGAAGACGAGCCTGACTATCGCCCGTTGCGCCGGTTCATGGTGTCGCAGGCGATGCCAACTGAGCCGATGGTTTTCTATTCAGGCCCCGCGGTGAAGGGCTACTTCAACGAAATCCTGATGCTCGCAGCCAGCCGCGAGCCTTCGTTGTGGCCGCGCCACATCGTAAAACTCGCCGAGCCTGCCACGCCAAGATTGATTCACTCACTCGGCGGTGGCACCGCGTGGGTGTTTTCCGGGCCGGTGGATGACATGGCAACGTTGATGCCCGGCTGCGAGGTGCTTCGATCGGAGATCATCATCGATTCTAAAGATCGACCGGTGGCGGTATGCACTCAGTTGAAGCTGCCGTGACCATCTCCAACTCAATGCCCAGGCACAAGTCGCGCAACCGGGCCGGATCAAACTCGGTGCTGCTCCGCGGCGATGGCACTGCGGAGCCGCTCGTCGGCTTCGTGATGTTTTTCGCTTTGCTGGAGCAACTGCCGAATTCCCGGCAACGGCTTGGCAGTCACGAGAAACTGAAACGCGAACATCGTCGGCCAAACCGCGACCAGTGCCGCTGCGATATGCCCGAGCATGCGCCCCATGCTGCCGCCGACCACTACTTCAAATGGAACCGGCACGCCTTCGATTTTCTCGACCTTGTACCCGCAATCGCGCAACACACGCTTCAGCGATGAGCGCGTGAACAGCCGCTTGTGCGTGATATCCAGAATGCCGCGCTCGGCGTAGCTGAACCGCCCGAGCAGCAGATTGAGTCGCATTGCCGCGAACGCGATGTTGGGGGTGCTGATCACAACCGTCGGCGGCTTCCGCACGGCTTCGGTGGCCTGACTCGTGTTGCGCAGGTCAAGCAGAAACTGCTCCGGATCAGCGAGATGTTCGATCACGTCGAGCAGGAGCACCATATCGTAATCAAACGCATCAACGGGCAGCCGATGTTCGTCGAAGTTCAGCTTGTGAAAGTGCGACATCGTGTCCGCTTCCGGCGGATGGAAATCAAGCCCCGTCACGCGAACACCGGCCCGCTCGCACTCGCGCGCGACATGCCCCGGACCGCAGCCGATGTCGAGAAGCCGGGACGGGCTTCGCTTCTTCACAACATTCAGTGCCATGGTGTGGCTGCTGTAAAGTGCCGATGTTTTATCGCGATATCGCTCGGGCGCGAGATTGCGATATTTTAAGGTACAGAGCATGCCCATCTGGTGCAGCTTGTATTGCAGCGTCGATCGAATCACGTCTTTCGCATACTTGAAGCCCTGTACGTGACAGACTTCGTCGCCGTAATGCGTCGGGATGCTAAACTCCTCAAACCGCGCGCCAACATGAAACGCCTGCAGCAGAATCTCGGTATCAAAATGAAACTCGTTCGTGTTCGTCTCAAAAGGCACAGACTTCAGAAAGCGAGTGCTGTATCCGCGGTAGCCGGTGTGATACTCGCTTAGCTTTCGGCCGGTCATGCGATTCTGAAAACTGGTGAGCATCTTGTTGCCGACGACTTTGTACCAGGGCATGCCCCCTTTTCTTGCGTCCTTCACCTGCTGCATGCGCGAGCCGAGCACGACATCGGCGCGCGTATTTCGGAAAGTCTCAATGAACTTCGGAAGCATTTCAGGCGCATATTGCCCGTCACCGTGAAGGAGAATGACGAAATCAAACCCCGCCTGCGCGGCGATGCGATAGCCGAGCTTCTGGTTGCCGCCGTAACCCTGATTCACCGGGTTACGCAGCAGTGTAATATTTTTCACCCCGCGCGCGGTCACCCAGTCGCGGGCGACGGAGATGGTCTCATCCCGCGAGGCGTCGTCGATCATGAGAAAATGGACCGAGGGATCGTCCCATAGGTCCGGCGGCACCCTGTCGAGCAGCCGGGACACATGGCGATGGGCCTGATATGAGACGATGAACACCAATACGCGCGGATTTGCGGCAGTTTCACTCACGATGATATTGTATCGGCGTCACGTTGATTGTGCATGAACCCAACATCCCCCGATCTAAGGACACACCAAGCCCCGCCGCGCAGTGGTGTTGCCGCTGGGCCACCTCCGTAGCGTTAATCTGTCTCTTGGTGATTGGCTTTGCGGCGCGCGCCAACCAGCTTGACTACTACAGCCTGGAGTTGGACGAGTTCTGGAATGCCGAGCTTACCACCGGCTGGGGCACCCTGCATGAGACCATGCCCCGAAATGTCATTTTTGTCCCCCCTGCCCCTACAAAGCTGCAGGGCGCGCCAGGCTGGTGGAATATTCTTTCCCACTACACCAATCTCACACACCCGCCGCTTTTCTCGATCCTGCTCCGCTTCTGGCGCGACGCGTTTGGTGACGGTGATGTTCCGATGCGAATGTTTGGTGTGGTGCTCTCGACGCTCACCATCCTGCCGCTCTACGCAACCGTGGCAATGCTGGCCGGACGACGCGCCGGGCTGTTGACGGCGGCGGTGTTCTCGCTGGCCTCATCGTCGATATTCATTGCTCAACAGGTTCGCCCCTACAACCTGGTAATCGTCCTGCAATACACTGCGGTATATCTCATGGTGCGCGCGAGCAATCGTCCGATCGGCTGGCCGGCGGCGATCTTGCTCGCGTCCGTCTGCCTTGCCACGGTCTGCACGCACTACTTCTCCGTGGTTTTCCTCGCGGCCGCGGCGGGATTTGCCGGGCTGCGGATGGATCGAACCTCGCGCCGCCGCTGCGCCGTGGCCGTCGCGGCGGCGGCGATGGTGTTCACCCTGGCTTGGCTCCCCGTCATGCTGCAACAGCGAGCGATGATGACCGACGCCGCCACCTCATGGATGAGCGATGTCGATCCCAATCCGAGTCTCGCAACACTCTACCGGTTGCTCGATGTTCCGTTTCGACTTCTCGCCGCCCCGCCGGCATCGGCGAAGCTTGTCACGCAGCTAAGCATCGTCTGGATCCTGATCGCAATCGTGGCTGCATGGCGAAGAACCGAACTGCGTCTGTGGCTCTACCTCCTCGCATCCACCGTCGGTTTTGTAGCAGTGCTCGATTTGGTTCAAAGGACGTGCCTGCTCGGCTATCTGAGGTATCTCACCCCGGCCGCACCGGCGATGGCGGCGCTGGCGGTACTGCTGGTGCCGACGGGCGCCGCAGGATGGAAACGCTGGGGCGCGTGGGTCGTGCCGCTGGCTATCTTACTGGCAGAAGTGACGGCTTTGCCCGATGCGAACAAGCGTACCGAGCCGGATTTCCGGCCGATCGCCAAGTTCCTGGACGAGCAGGTTGGCCCCGACGATATCGTCGTCTACCCCGTCGACCCCAACTGGAAATGGATGGCCGGCTTTCTCTACACCACATGGTCGCATTATCGCGGCGAGCCGATGGTGCGCTGTCTATTCCTCGAAGGAACCGCCGACGAGCAACTGGCAATGCAGCTTGCCAACGCTCGGCGCGTATGGATCGTGGCCAACTGGTTCGACGCTGATGCCCCGCAACACATCCCCAGGTTTCAGCCGCTGGGCGGTACGAGTTTCCCCGAGGTGGTGACTATCAGTGAAGGGCGCGTCGCGCCGCGCGGGCCGGCTACGGCAACACAACAGGCACGCGACCCGTAACCGCGACCACGCGCGGCATCGCCGGGTGCTCACCGGCGCGGTACATTCTAAAAGTGCCGCTCAGCCAGGCCACATCGGTCCCATCAAGCTGCTGAAACTGCACCTGCACCTGGAACGGCTGTAACTGCCACCGGTTTCCCTGCAAGAACAGGCCGCTGGGCGTGTGCTGCTTTTCGGAGTCGGGCGCCTCATACTGCCAAACCTGCCCGCGGACGGTCGGCAGCAGGTCGTCAAACTCCATCTCGAGGTAATAGCTGTTACCCAGAAAATCGTCATTGATCGCCGCGGGCGGGTCTTCGCTCATCAGCAGCGCGATGGTTTTCCCATTGCGATCGTCGACAATGAGGCGGGACGACGGAAACTCCTGTGGCTCGCCATCCACCAGAATCACCACCGTCGGCCTTGTGGTGGCCTGATCGGCGGGTGGAACCGGCCCCTCGGGTAATTTAGTTTCGTGATTCGGCGGTGACGCGTGCGCCTCAGTGAGAACGGGAGGCGCGTCGCCGGCAGTGTTACCATCGCAACCGGAGACCAATCCCGCGCAAAGGCAACCGCCTAGAATGATTTTCCCAAACCTCATCGCCAAAGCCTATTATACCACACAATCATGGCCGGTGCGGTTCCTTCTGAGTCCGATATCCTCTGCGAAACGTGTGGGTACACCCTGAATGGCCTACCCGACAGTTCCAACTGCCCGGAGTGCGGTGCTGCCATCTCACAATCAACAACCCAAAGCGGCAGAGGACTCACTGGCTTCGAGGAGCGCAGCGGCCTTAGCAGCTTCATCACGACCACGCTGGCCGTTTTGCTGCGACCGACGCTTTTTTACCGCGCCCTCGCCACACGCACCGATCACCCCGCCGCCGCCTGGTTTGCGCAACGGCACAGGTTTATCGCCTCGCTCCTCTTCTGCTCGGCGGCCATCGGCTACGGCCTTTGGCTGGAATCAATCTCACGACGCCCGCGTGACCTTGAAGCCTCTGACTTCCTCGCGTTATTGCTGCTCTATTTCATCTGTTCGATCGGGTTGTTCTTTTTCATGGGCGTTCTGACTCGCTTTGCAGGATGGCTCAGCAGCCTGGAGAGCGCGTATTGGGGCATGCGGCTGCCGATCCCGGTCGTCAGGCGATGCCTTCACTACCACACGGCTAGCTATCTGCCGATTGGCATCGTGGCCAACATCGTAGTCTGGAGCTACCGGTGGATGATTGAAGTCGGCATCATCTCTCGTGGCACCGGCGTAACGTTCGCCTACACGCTTAGCGGCGTGGTCATTGCGTCGGCTGCGTATCTGTTCCTGATGTATCTGACCGCCATGAGGCAGACTCGATATGCGAACGTCTAACACGCATCACGACCCATTTCGGCATCGAAAGAGAAGGGGCAGACCCGGGAGATCGCTGTGAACGAAACTGCGATGCGGCCGGACCCGTCGCGAGTCAGAATCGGATTTTGATCACCCGCGCGTCGATGCCACCCGGCCCCGTCGGACATGCCACGCGCAGCCCGGTTTCGTCCTGCTTCCACAACACGCTTTCGTTCGTTCCGAGCCACTCCACCTGCTTGATGCCACGCTGGGCCAGACGAAGCGTCGTGCCCAGCGATCGAATCACCACTTCCCCGCTAGGCGCGGCGAGACAAATCGCATAAAGCGCGTTCTGACCGTGCGTAGTAAAACGAATATCGGCTGATGTGTAGGACACGCGTTTTGCGTCAGTAAAATGCCCTTCAGGCACAACGGTCGGTCCTTCTCCGAAGACCCTCCACGGCCGGGTGCCGTAGATCGCTTCGCCGTTTGTTTTCAGCCATGCACCGATCGCTTCCAGGATCGCCACTTGCTCGTCGGGAATCGACCCATCCGCCCGTGGACCGATGTTCAGCAGCAGTGTGCCATTCTTGCTCACGATGTCACATAAATCGCCAATGAGCAAATCTGGTGACTTATACGTTTCACCCTCAATATGGCACCAACTTTTCATGCCAACGGACGTATCGCTCTGCCAGAAGAAGGGCTGAATATCCCCCAACTGTCCGCGCTCCACATCCGGAACTGCCGCACCGGGTGCGAACATGTGATTCTTGTAGTTGATCGCCACCGGCAACCCCCACGAAGCGGCGCGGTTGTAGTAGTGCGCGGCGAAGTAGCGCAAGTACGGACTTAACGGCGGGCGCTCAGCCCATGTGTCAAAATAAAACAACTGCGGCTGATAGTTGTCAACCAACTCGCACAATCGGGCCAGGTAATCTTCCTTAAAGTGTTTCGAGGGGGTCTCCGATTGCTGCTTCGCAGGCCCGTAGAACTCTTCGAACGCAGCATCGTTCACATCCGAATCAAACTCGCGCCCCCCATTCATAAACCACCAGTGTTCCGCGCGGTGATTCGATACACCAAAAACAACCCCCCGTCGTCGCGCCGCCGCCGCGATCTCCCCGACAACATCGCGCCGCGGGCCCATGTTGCGGGCGTTCCACGGGTTGAACTCCGTGTCGTACATCGCGAACCCGTCGTGATGCTCGGCTACCGGTACAACATACTTCGCGCCCGCTCGCACAAACAAATCCATCCATGCGTCGGCGTCGAACTTGTCGGCCTTGAACAACGGAACGAAGTCCTTGTAGCCAAATTTGTTCTGCGGCCCCCAGGTTTTCACATGATGCTCGAAAGCCGGGTCGCCCTTGATGTACATCTTGCGCGAATACCACTCGTCCCCGAACGCCGGCACGCTGTAAGGCCCCCAGTGAATGAAGATTCCGAACTTGGCATTCTGATACCATTGCGGCACGCGAAAAGCCTCCAGCGAATGCCATTCGGGAATGAAAGGGCCGTCGGCGATTTTGAATTCGGGGGTTTCGTACATGGGTGCGTCACTTGCTGATCAAATGAGAACGGAGAAACTCATAAATTTCACGAAGCCGGGCCGGATCGAGCGTCACTGTGTGCCCCCTGCCGTCGCGATCCTCTCTGTAGACATGCTCGATTTCTTTCACGTCGAGCCACTTGGCAAACTTCGCCAGCCCATCGCGGTACTCCGCTGATTCGGTGTCGCTTGTGTTGAGAAACATCGGGCTAGCGCGATCCGTCAGATATGCCATCGCTCCGTGTTCGCGCCATCGCGAGCCGTTACCATGCAATGGCCCCCAGGCTTTCTCAAACCGCGGCAACATCGGATCGTCAGGCAGCAGATCGAGGTAATCATATCGATTGCCGTGAATCAACGCCGCATCCACTTCGCCAAGCCCCGCGAGCATCGCCGAGAACGGCCCGCCGCGGCTGAAGCCCACGGCAGCGATCTTTCCGGTCAGAGGTAGCTCATCCTTCAATGATCGCAACTTCTCAACGGCATTCACCGCGCGTAAGAGTGACGCAGGCATCGGATCGTCCAGCCCCTTATACGGCGGCGCAACAGGATGATCGACCATCGCACTTGCAAATCCGGCAAACGCCGCCCCTTCTATCAGGGTGTCTCGACAAAACAGCAACGAGAAACTACTCATTCGGTTCACGTTGTCGCAAGTAATCTCCATCACCGCAGCGACTGGCCTCAACGGGTTTGACGGATAAATCACATCCATGCCCAGCACGCGCTCGCCGTCGCGCGCGAACTCGATGTCGCGCCGCAAGGTGAAGCCTTCAGGAATGATGAACAACCGGTTGCCATCGATGGGCTGCTCGAGAAAAAGCGTGCGCGCCTTGCTGTCGGCAAGATCGCGACGGAGCTTCAAAAGGTCTTGATTGATCCCCGGCGAGATAGCCGCCGGGTCGTGGGCATAATCTACGATAATCAGCAAACACCCCTCGGCACGAAGGCGGCCAAGAATCTGTTCATCCGAATCCCGCCCAACGCGCTCCATGTTCAGATGTTTCAGGTAAACAACCGTTGGCAATGGGGAAGCATGGTGACCAGGGACATCTGGCAGAATCAGCTCGACACGAAGTGGCTTCTCCGCGGTGACGCTCTCCCAATTCAGTACCTGCGCGTCCTGCGCTGGGATTTGCGCACGCACACAGCCGTCGTAAGCACCCATTACGACCGCAGCCATGAGAATGACCTTGAACTCGACTAGCCGAAGCATCCTCAACCATTCTAACGAAACGCATGGTGCGTGAAGCGTGTAAACGCTTGCAGAAATGGTTGCCGTATTGTGGCGTGGAGCATCGCCTCCGATATGCTTGCGCACATGGCAGCGGCGCGGCGGAAATGGGAGCTATATCCTCGGAGTCATTCAACCCGGCTCGACCGCGGGCTCTTTCGCTTACCAACCTCCGAATATCGCGGTACGCCGTTCTGGTCGTGGAACACGCGCCTGAACTTTTCGCAACTCAGCCGCCAGATTGACCATCTTCAGAAAATGGGCTTCGGCGGCGTACACATCCACGCGCGCACCGGGCTGGCAACTGAATACCTCGGTCGAGATTTCATGTCGCTCGTCAAGCAGTGTCACGCCAGGCTCAAACGGCGCGGAATGCTCACATGGCTCTACGACGAAGACCGGTGGCCGAGTGGGTTTGCCGGCGGGCTTGTCTCTTCCGACGTGCGATTTCGCGAGAAAACGCTGTTCTGGACGCAGAACCAGGATGCGTCAACAGGCGAACTCCTCGGCCGCTACATTGTCACGCTCCGCGAAGGCCGACTGGTCGCGTTTGAGCGACTGGCAATCCGAGACCTGCCCCCCAAAGGCACCTGGTACGCCTACCTGCACACCGCCAAGCCCGAATCGTGGTTTAATCACCAGACCTACATCGACACATTCAACCCCGCCGCAGTGGCCCGTTTCATCGAAATCACGCACGAACGCTACCGCGCGTGCCTTGGTAGCTCGTTTGGCACAACTGTGCCAGCAATCTTCACCGATGAGCCCCACTTCACCAAGAAGCAAACTCTTGCCGTGGCAAGCGCGCCGCAAGGGGTGGTGTTGCCGTTTAGCGATCTGTTTTGCGCCACATTTGAGAAGCGGTTCCGGCACGACCTTCTGGACAGTCTGCCCGAGCTATTCTGGGATCGCGCCGATGCCCGCCCGTCTCTCACTCGATACCAATATCACGAGCACACCGCAGAACTTTTTGCATCAAGTTTTGGCGACACCATCGCGCGCTGGTGTGCCAGGAATCGTCTTGCCCTCACCGGTCACATGCTCAGTGAGGCAACGCTCTTTGGACAAACCCGCGCCGTGGGCGAAGCGATGCGCGGGTTGCGATCGTTCCAGCTTCCTGGCATCGATATGCTGGAAGACAAGATTGAACTGACCACCGCTAAGCAGGCGCAGAGCGTGGCGAGACAGAATGGCCGGCCGGGTGTCGTGAGCGAACTCTACGGCGTAACAAACTGGGATTTTGATTTCGCCGGCCACAAGCGACAGGGTGATTGGCAGGCGGCGCTCGGGGTGACGGTGCGCGTGCCACACCTTGCGTGGGTCAGCATGGCCGGAGAGAGCAAGCGAGACTACCCCGCAGCTATCGGATATCAGTCGCCATGGTATCGGGAGTATAAGGTCATCGAAGACCACTTCGCGCGCGTCGCGGTGGCGATGACACGCGGGCGGCCGGTCGTGCGAGTCGCCGTAATTCACCCCATCGAGAGCTTCTGGCTTCACTGGGGCCCCGCCGACGACAATTGCGATGAGTGGGCGCGCCGGGAAGCTGAGTTCAAAGACCTGACCCACTGGCTCACCTTCGGCGGAATCGATTTTGACTTCGTAAGTGAATCATCGCTGGCCCCTCGCGGGGGTGTGCATCGCCGTGGAGCGGGGAAGGACGGGCTTCGAGTGGGCAAGATGGCTTACGACGCAGTGATCGTCCCTGGGTGTCAGACAATTCGCACAGCCACGCTCAATCGCCTGAAGCAGTTTCAAAGGTTGGGAGGCACCATCATCTTCGCCGGCACTATTCCTTCCCTGGTCGATGCCCGGCCGTCTGCCGAACCCGCTGCCATCGCAGCAAAATGTCGCAGGGTATCTTTCGATGAATCCTCCATTCTCGCCGCAGTCGCTCCTTTTCGTGAGCTTCGCATTGCGCTCGCCGACGGTGCTCCCACCGATAGCATCGCGCATCAACTCCGCCATGATGGCACAGCGCGATATCTCTTCCTGTGCAACACCCGTCGGCGGGAGGATGTGGGTGACGTCGCCATTACAGTGAACGGTCGATGGCAGGTCGAAGAATTCAACACGTTCACCGGGATGATCTCGTCGATGACGGCGGCGATCTCGGGCGAACAGACTGTCATCCCGTGGCGATGCCTTGCGCACGGTCATCTTTTGCTCAGGCTCACGCCGCGGACGCGTCAGAGCAACGATCAATTGGCGAAGACGGCCGCCGTCACGCGCGCAGAGCCAAACCTCTTTGCCAGACCTCTCCCCGCGCGGACCAGAGTCATTCTCAGCGAACCCAATGTCCTGCTGCTCGATCAGGCCGAATGGAAACTCGACGGCGAAAGAAAGTGGCGTCAAAAAGAAGAAATCCTGCGACTGGACAACCTCGTGCGCCAACACGTGGGCCTCCCCAGCCGCGGCGGGCGAAATGCGCAGCCGTGGGTCGATACCGCGCCCGATCCAGTCAAGGGCCTGCTGCACCTTCGATTCGCAATCGATTGCAAGGTTGCCGTCACTGCGCCGCAACTGGCGATGGAAAACCCGGCAGACGCAACCCTCACGCTCAATGGACGGCGCGTTGCAACCAAGCCCGTCGGCTGGTGGGTGGATGAGGCGATCCGGACGGTCTCACTACCCAGTCTGAAGCCCGGCGCACACACGCTCGAAATCTGCATCCCGATGCGCCGGCGGACCAATGTCGAATGGTGCTATCTGCTGGGCAGCTTCGGGGTGCGGGTCAAGGGTCGGCGCGCTACGATCATTGAGGCACCCAAGACGCTTAAGTTCGGCGATTGGACACACCAGGGCCTTCCGTTCTACGCCGGGAATGTGACATACGAGATTCCGATTCGTGGCCAGGGCCGAGCGATGCGGTTGCGCGCCGCTCGCTTCAGCAATCCGCTTCTGACAGTAGCGATTGATGAGAAACGACTAGGCCCGGTGGCATTTGCGCCACATGAAATCGAACTCGGCAAGCTCAAGGGGACGCACATGCTCAGTCTGACCGCATTTGGCAACCGCCACAACGCGTTCGGCCCGCTGCACCACACCAAGCGCGACCTCACGTGGGTCGGCCCGGCCGCGTGGCGCAGTTCGGGAGAATGGTGGTCGTATGATTATCATTTCAAGCCGATCGGCATCCTCGAACCGCCGTTGCTGTTGGAAGCAGCTTGACGACGAACTTCGCACTTGGCACGGATGCTATCTCTTGAGAGGCAAGGCTCGATTCGTGCAACGTCTTTATCTCAAACGCTAATGACTTTACCGACACCTCGGGGCACAATCCTCAACTTCAATGTCCGCAGAACGAATCCAAGCTGTCTATCGAATCGAGACGCCTCTGCCCGTAGAACGCGCCGCGGCGGTTCTGGCGGGCGAGCAGTCGTCGGGAACTTTCGTCGAAGTGCCTGGCGAAACCGACGATCTCAGGCGCAGATACGGCGCGAGAGTCGAACTCATCAACCCGCTGGAGCCTGCCGCCGCCGCCAGCCTGCCCGGGTGCCGCGGTGGCGTCCCCGGCGGCCTGTTCAACCGTGCTCAGATCACGGTGAGTTGGCCGGTCGAAAACATCGGCGTCAACCTCCCCACACTACTCGCGACCGTTCAGGGTAACCTCTACGAATTGTCGCAGCTTTCCGGCATCAAGCTGTTGTCGATTGCACTTCCCGACTCGCTCGCGCGCCACTTTCGCGGGCCGGCTTTTGGTGCAGAAGGCTCACGCGCGCTCTGCGGTGTTGTGAAAGGGCCGATGATTGGCACCATCATCAAGCCGAGCATCGGTCTATCACCCGATCAGACCGCCGAGTTGGTGCGGACGCTCGTTGAAGCCGGAATTGACTTCATCAAGGATGATGAACTGCTGGCCAACCCGCCTCACTCACCCTTCAAACAGCGCGTCGATGCGGTGATGCAAGTAATCAACGAGCACGCTCATCGCACCGGGCGGAAGGTGATGGTAGCGTTCAACCTCACCGATGAGTTCGACGCCATGCAACGCAATTACGATCATCTTCTCGCCGCCGGAGGCACTTGCGCGATGCTGAGTGTCAACCATGTCGGCCTGTCCGCGACCAAGGCGATCTGTGACCGCGGCCAACTGGCCATTCACGCACACCGCAACGGATTTGGCATGATGAACCGGCATCCGATGCTCGGCATGGAGTTCCCCGCGTATCAGACCATTTGGCGGCTGGCGGGAGTCGATCAATTGCACGTCAACGGCATCGCCAACAAGTTCTGGGAACCTGATGATCACGTCGTGCGTTCCATCGAAGCATGCCTCGCCCCAATGAACGGCCTCAAACGCCTGCTGCCCGTCATCAGCAGCGGGCAGACCGGGCTCCAGGCACCCGAAACCTACCGCCGCACGCAGACAATCGAAGTACTCTATCAGGCCGGCGGAGGCATCATGGCCCACCCTCTCGGCCCTGCCGCCGGCGTCGCAGCACTCAGACAGGCATGGCAGGCAGCGGTCAGCGGCATCACTCTGGACGAGCACGCGCGGGAACACGTCGAGCTGCGCGGGCAGTTGAAGAAGTTTGGAAAGTAGCCGGCTCAGATGAACGACTTGCTCATCAGCTTCTACGGCGACGATTTTACAGGCTCCACCGACGCCGCTGAATCGCTCTGCCTGGCCGGGGTGAAGACCGTGCTGTTCACGGCCCCGCCCACGCCGTCCCAATTAGGGCGATTTCCCTGCCTGCGCGCGTTTGGCGTGGCGGGAGTCACCCGTGCTCAACCGCCCGCCGTTATGGAGCAAACGCTTCGTCCCGCATTTGAGGCCATGAGGCAAGCCGGCGCGCCAATCGTTCACTACAAGGTTTGCTCCACATTCGATTCTTCGCCTGCCGTCGGCAGCATCGGGAAGGCAATTGACGTCGGCAGCGACGTGTTTGCACAGCATTGCGTGCCGGTGGTGGTAGGTGCGCCGTCTCTGGGTCGATACTGTGCCTTTGGAAACTTGTTTGCACGGTCGGGCACTGGCTCGGAACCGATTCGGCTCGACCGGCACCCCTCGATGAGCCGTCACCCCATTACGCCGATGACCGAAGCAGATCTGCGGCTGCATCTTGCAAAGCAAACGCAAAAGTCCATCGGACTGATCGATGCGACGCAGCTCTCGCTGGGCGAATGCCAGCTCTTTGATATCTACGATGCACAATCCATCGAGAACGAAGTGCTGCTAATCGACCTTATGCAGCGGGAACAGCTCCGGTCAGTGGGAGCGCTTTTGCATCGCGGGGTTGGGAGCGGCGAAGCTCATTTTGTAGTTGGCTCATCGGGTGTCGGCGAGTCGCTCTGCACCTGCTGGCGTGAGAAAAATCTGGTCCGCGATGACGATGCGCTACAGCCCGCCGGCGCAGCGCCGGGGCCGATCATCGCGATTTGCGGCAGCTGTTCCCCCATCACCGCGGGGCAGATCGAACATGCTTCGCGTGGTGGCTTTACGGAAGTGAAGGTTGACGTTGGTTCAAGCATCAGGGCAATGAATGCGATCACACCCGCAACTTCCGCGCTGCGCGACGGGAAAAGCGTCGTACTTCACACCGCCGGGGCGACACTGCCCGACCATCGGCTTGCCCCTGCCGCAGCCAGTGGCATCGGGCCGAGGCTGGCGCGCGTGCTTCGAGAACTGCTTCAGGCAACTTCCGTCCGTCGGGTCGTCATTGCAGGCGGCGATACTTCGGGCCAGATCGCAAATGCACTCGAGATTGAGAGTATGGAGATGATCGCCACCCTCGCCCGCGGCGCGCCGCTGATGCGCGTCACCGCTCCCGGCTCGCCGGCCGATGCCGTCGAAATGGTTTTCAAAGGCGGACAGATCGGCCCTCCCGACTTCTTCAGTTCCGTGCGCGACGGAATCAGGGAGACGACATGACTCAATCGCCCGAGGAAGCGCGCCTACGGACCGCTGTCACACGATGACGCCGGACTTATCCACACTCCGTCGCACCTGAACCTGTGCAGGAGAACGCGTACAGAAGAAGGATATCATGATGTCAAAGACCATCGCACTCATTCACACTTCCCCATCGATGATTCCTGTTTTTAAGGCGCTCGCCGATGAGCATCTCAAGGGTCGCACCATCTTCAACATGGTTGATGAAAGTCTGCTCTGCGACATCATCAGAGACGGAAGGTGCCCGCCGAACACCGCGAAACGACTGGTAGGCCATGTTCTCGCCGCCGAGAGCGCGGGGGCAGAAGTGATCCTTGTTTCGTGTTCGAGCATGGGCCGGGCGGTCGAAGCGTCGCGCGCGCTCTGCGGCGTTCCCGTCATGCGTGTCGATGAGCCGATGGCGGAATGCGCTATTGCAACGGGAAAGCGAATCGGCGTCATCGCGACGCTGCCCAGCACGCTCGAACCAACGGTGGCCCTGATAGAGTCCAAGGCGGCTGGCGCAGGGCAAAAGGTGACGATCCGCTCGCAGGTGGTCGAAGGCGCGTTCGCGGCGGTCATCGGTGGCGACGGCGGCAGGCACGATGCGCTCGTGGCCGCGGCGCTCAAAACGATGGCGAGTGAGGTCGATGTCATCGTGCTGGCCCAGGCGTCCATGGCGCGAGTAGTTGACGCACTCGCCCCGACGGACAAGCCCGTGCCGATTCTCTCAAGCCCGAAACTGGCGATCGAACACCTGGCTTCAATGACCAATCAGTAGCCGTCATTCAGCGCACCGCGGAACTCCGCCGACCTTCGATGCAGCGCATCACCACCATTCTCAACAGCAACTGGCGATTCCATCGAGGCGAGTGCCCCACCGCGGCCGCGGCGGAGTTTGATGACACCCACTGGCAACGCATCGGCCTGCCACATTGCTTTGATGCGCCATACTTCCGCACACCCGAGTTCTATGTCGGCGAGGGTTGGTACCGGCGGGAGGTCGATCTAGGGCAGAACCTCCCGACGGATCGACGCGTGACAATGGAGTTTGACGGCGTATTTCAACGCTGCGATGTCTTCGTTGATGGCACGCACGCTGGCTCGCATCAGGGAGGCTACACGGGTTTTTCGATCGACATCACGCCAGCCATTAATCGACCAACACCGATTATCGCGATTCGCGTTGATAATCGATGGAATCCACAGCTTGCCCCGCGCGCCGGCGAGCACATCTTCTCCGGCGGGATTTACCGTGATGTGCGACTGGTCATCACGCATCCAATACACATCGCGTGGTGCGGCCACGCCATCGCGACGCCAGAAGTAGCGTTCGACCGGGCGAGCGTCGCGATCGAGACGGCTATCGTCAACTCGACCGATACATGCACTGATTGCCTCGTGACAACCGAAATCTTCGATCCGCACGGCCGCTGCGTGGGCTTGGTGCGCGACCGACGCTCAGTTCCGCCGGGCAAAGTGCGGTGTGTGGTGAGGCAATCGACGGATGTCGCCGATCCGATGCTCTGGTGCCCGGCGCACCCATATCTGTATCGCGCACGAACGACCGTGAGTGTCGATGAGATCGCCGTCGACATGATCGAAGAAACGTTCGGCATTCGAACCATCCGCTGGACCTCTGACGCGGGCTTCTTTCTCAATGGCGAGCACCTTTACCTGCGCGGCGCGAATGTGCATCAGGATCACGCCGGCTGGGGCATCGGCATTACGCGCGCCGCTTGCGAGCGCGACGTGCGCCTGATGAAGGAAGCCGGGTTCAATTTCATCCGCGGGGCACATTATCCGCATCATCCGGCGTTTGCAGATGCGTGCGATCGGCTCGGCATCCTTTTCTGGAGCGAGGCCACGTTTTGGGGAAAGGGCGGCTTTGGGCCGGAAGGGTTCTGGAATGCCAGTGCTTACCCGGTCAATCAGCATGATGAAGCCGGATTTGAGCAGTCTTGTGTTGCGCAGCTTGAGGAGATGATTCGCATCAATCGCAATCACCCGAGCATCATCTGCTGGAGCATGACCAATGAGGCATTCTTTACATACCACCTCGACCGGGCCAAGGCGTTGATGGAGCAAATGGTGTCGGTCAGCCGAACACTCGACCCCACCCGCCCCGCGGCCATCGGCGGAGCTCAGCGGGGGGGGATCGATCGCATTGGCGACGTTGCGGGCTACAATGGCGATGGCGCGCGGCTGTTCATGAACCCCGGCGTGCCGAACATGGTCAGCGAGTACGGCGCAATTGGGAAACCTCCAGACGCATTTGATCCCTTCTTTGGCGACCTCCAACCCGAGAAGTTTCCTTGGCGCGCCGGCGAGGCCATCTGGTGCGGCTGCGACTATGGAACCATTGCAGGCAAGCAGGGGTTGAAGGGCATCGTCACGCACGCGCGCGTTCCGAAGCGAAGCTGGCACTGGTATCGACAGCAAAACCTCGCAATCGCTCCACCCCCGGTGCCAGCGCAACATCGGCCGGGCATGCAACTCCGGCTGGATCTGGCGGCCGACAAACGATTCATCGAAGGCACGGAGGCGACGGACGATGCGCAGATCACCGTGACAGTTCAGGATGTATCGGGCCACGACATCGACTTCTCTCCGGCGGTCACACTGACGATCGAATCCGGCCCTGGGGAGTTTCCAACCGGTCGGTCGATTACATTCGATCCGACAACCGACATTGCAATCTTCCACGGGCAGGCGGCGGTCGCCCTTCGGTCTTACCACGCCGGCCGAACTCTCATCCGAGCCACCGCCGAGGGGTGTAGAGATGCGGCCATTGAAATTGAAACGCTCGGCGGGCCGCCATTTGACGAGAGCGTGACGCCCCTGAATGACGACCGGCCATACTTCCCGCCGGTCGAATCGGAAGCGGCTCGGGCTGCGCTTCGTAACGCGGTCAACATCGCGCTCAATCGTCCGAGCCGGGCCAGCAGCGAGTTACCCGATTCGCCTGCCCGCCTGGCCAATGATGGCAACAAAATCAGCGCCTGGCACGCCGCCGGGGATGACTCGCGGCCGGAATGGACGCTTGACCTCGAAGGCTTTTACGATCTGGCGAGCATTCGTCTGCTCTTTCCTGCCAGTGGAAACTGGCGATTCATCATTGATACGTCGCTCGATCGCACCGACTGGCGGCCGGCAATCAACCGGCGGGAATCGATCAACGAAGCCGCGGCGCGTACAGATGTGTTCGATCCGGGCTTGTCGGCAAGGTACCTGCGCCTGACATTCACCAAGGTGCCCGTCGATCGTGCGGGTCTGGCCGAGGTGGAGGTGTACGGGATCCTAACTCGCCAATGACAAAGGCCGATCAGATCAATCTTTTCACTTTTCGTTTTCTTCGTGCCGCGTTACCCATCGTGTACGCTTCGGCCGAGAGGTAGCGAATGTCAAAACTGAAACTTGGTGTGCTCGGGCTGGGCGAAGGCCGCTCAATCATCTCTGCGGCGATGAACAGCGACCTTTGGGAACTGGCGCAACTGTGCGACCTGAATGAAACACTTTGCCAGCAGCGGTGCGACGAGTTTAAGTTCCCGCGTTACACCACTTCGCTCGATGAAATGCTCACCGATCGCTCGATCGACGCAATCGGCATCTACACCCCCGACCCCCTCCACGCCGAGCATATCATTTCCTGCCTGCGTGCGGGCAAACATGTGATCTGCACCAAGCCCCTGATCGACAACCTCGCAGACGCACCGCGCGTCATCGAAGCACAACGCGAGGCGGGAAAATGCGTTTTCGTCGGCCAGAGCACGCGATTTTTTGAATCCATGCAGCGGCAGCGCGCCGACTACGATGCGGGCAAGCACGGCGAGGTCTACTCCGTCGAGGCCTACTACAATGCCGACAACAGGTGGTTTCTTCAACGAGGATGGGCCCGCACGGGCGGACTGAAGTGGCTGTACGGCGGGCTTTCGCATCCGGTGGATCTGGTGCGCTGGTATCTACCCGACATCACCGAAGTCATGGGTTACGGCATGCTCACGACCAATGGTCAGGAACTTGGGTTGACCCATCCCGACAGCATGCATTTCATTGCCACGTCGCGGGGGGGCAAGATTGCGCGCATCAGCGGGCACTATTCCGGGCCGTACGGCAACAGTGATCGCGACAGCGGGATGAGCTGTGTGCTGCGCGGAACCCTTGGAACAAGTCAGGCGGACTACTCCGACTTGCGTTACAGCACACACTTCGCCGGACAGGGACATGTGCAGTACCGGATGGACCACCGCAGCAGCTATTACTTCCGCTTCGGTGGCAAGAGTCACCACGCGGGGGAGTATCAGAATTACATCGAGCATTTCGCCCGCTGCATCATCGACGGCTCGACACCGAAACCCGACATCAGCGAAGGCATCGTGACGGTCGCGGTGATGGCGGCGATGGAAAGAAGTCTCGAAACCGCGAAGCCCGTCAAAATCCGAACCATTCTCGACGAACACGGCTTGTCCGACTTCGCCGCAAACTGATTGAGCGCCGCCTGAACCGGCTCGCGCGCTCGCAGCAACCTACTTGATCATCGGAACCATCGCCCACATGCGCGACAGGTCCACTTCATCACGGGTGATATCCATCCAGATATCATCGTAGCGCTTCCCCGCGAGCAGAATCGTCCCACGAAAGCGCCCCACTTCCTTAAATCCCGCCTTCTCATACGCGCGTCGGGCTCGCGCGTTGTAGCCAAAGTAACCGAGCCTGACGTTGTGCAGGTTTAGGAAAAACATCCCAAACTCGACCATCAGCCGTACCGCCTCGGTGCCGTAGCCTTTGTTCCAGCACTTGGGATCGGCGATCGCGACTCCGAGCGTGGCGTGATTGTTGGGCTGAATATCCCGAAGACTTACCCCGCCGATCCAGCGGTCGCTCTTTAACTCAAAAATGCCAAACTGCAGTTCCCCTTCCTCCTGTTTCAGCGCGCGTTCAAAGAAAGCCGCTTCCGATTCCACCGTCTCCGGCCGCCGGCGCGTGCTGAGATAGGTGATGAGCTCCATGTTCTGAAACAACGGCGTGGCGACGGTAGCATCGTCCTTGTGCAGCGTCTTCAGGCCCACAAGCTTTCCCTTGATCACATAAGGACGATGTTCGGCGCTGCTTGCACGTTTATATTTTCTTGCAGAGTTGCCCACAAAACCTCGCAGATCAATCAAGAACGCCAAGTAACACGCCGAGAGAAATCCGCGGGAGCCTCTCGCACCGATTCGTCGGAAACACAGTTCAGTCTTTCGAGAAATAATCCAACGACTGATACGCCCCAGTCTTTTCCTTGACCAGTTGCATCAGAATGTCATTCGCCAACCGAGACGCGCCCAGGCGGAAGAGGTCGGGGGTCATCCAGTCTTCGCCGAGTGTTTCGCGCAGGACTACCAGGTACTGAATTGCGATCTTTGCTGTCGCAATTCCCCCCGCGGGCTTCATACCGATCTTGCGGCCTGTGGCGTAGTAAAAGTCGCGAATCGCCTCCAGCATGACCAGCGTCACTGGCAGCGTGGCCGCGGGCTGAACTTTTCCGGTACTGGTCTTGATAAAATCGGCACCGGCGTGCATTGCCAGATCACTGGCTCTGCGCACTTCATCGTAGCTTCCCAGTTCGCCGGTTTCGAGAATCACCTTCAGATGTGCCGCGCCGCACGCTTCCTTGCACGCGGCGATTTCGTCGAACACATAACTGTAATCGCCCGCCAGAAACCGCCCGCGGGAGATAACCATGTCTATCTCATCAGCCCCCTGCTCGACGGCGTAACGCGTGTCATTCATCCGGTCGGCGATGTCGTACTGCCCGGAAGGAAACCCCGTCGCCACCGCGGCGACGTGAATGCCTGTGCCCTTGAGCGCCTCTTTCGCAACCGCGGCAAGGGTTGGATAGACGCAAATGGCTGCGACGTGCGGAACGCCTTCCATCGCATCATGCAGGTGGGCGGCTTTGTAGCAAAGCTGCCGAACCTTGCCGGGTGTGTCGGCACCTTCGAGCGTTGTGAGATCAATCATGCTCAACGCAAGTTTGAGCGCATGGACCTTGCTGGCTTTCTTGATGCTGCGCTTGGTCAGCCGGTCAATGCGCTCTTCCACACCCACCTTATCGATCGTGGGACAGCGAGACAGATCCGGATGCGTTCGGGTGACGGAGTTCATGTCAAACAGCATCATACAGCGATAACGGGCCGGCGCGAACCGACAAATTCTCTCATGATTCGCCGCAGAATGACCCCCGAAGCACGGAACACCGAAACCGTGACCAGCTAACTCGCCTGCCGCGGAGGCGATGGCTGATCTCCCGCCGTCGCGTCGGCAAGCAGTTCGTTCATCACATCGCGCATCGTCACGATCCCCTCGGTTGAACCATACTCCGTTACGAGAAACACCATCTCAGTCTTGTACTCGTGAAATGACTTCAACAACTGATCGAGCGTGACCATCTGCGGCACGAACGCCGGCGCATCGGCCAGCAGGCGCAACATCGCAGTTTCCCCCCCGGCATCGGCGGCGGTGAGGAACTCCTTTACCTTCACAACGCCGATGCAGTGATCAAAGTCGCCGTCGCAGAGCGGAAAGCGCGTGTGCAGCATCTGCTCGACAATTGCCCGGTTCTCCTGCATCGACTTGTTTACATCGATCCACTGCACGCGCGAGCGGTGAACCATCAGCTCTTCGGCCTTGCGCCGCCCGAGGGTCAGGCCGGTGAGAATGACCGACCGCTCACGATCAGAAAGCACGCCGGATGCTGCCGCGCGGTCGGCGAGCATCCTAAGCTCATCGACGCTGACCTGATCGGCCTCCAACTGATCCACGTCCCCAATTCCCAGCGGCCTGATGACCAGATTGGCCAGCGCCTTCATCACCCAGACCAGCGGGCGAAGGCACGACTGTATCAGGATGATCGGCCGAGCAGTGAACTGCGCCGCCGCCGTCGCGAAACGCAGGGTTAGTGCCTTGGGCAGAAGTTCGCTCAGTACAACCGTGAGCAGCGTCACAATGACAAATCCCAGCGCGGTGCTCACGACTGTCATGATCGTGGGCGAAAGCGCGACAAGCGGTGAGAACAGCTTCTGCAGCACCGCGGTCATCGCCGGTTCACCGATCCAGCCGAGCATCAGGTTGGTCATGGTGATGCAAATCTGGATCGTGCCGATCGAGCTCGCCGGGTTGGATTTCAGTCGTTCGATCGCTGTAACCGTACTGAACTTTCGGCGGGCGCGCAGCGATTCGATTTGAGATGGGCGAATGGCAATCAGAGCATACTCGGCGGCGACGAAGAACGCGTTCATCGCAATCAGCAAGGGCACAAGCAGAAGTTGTTGGAACAAGGTCATCGCAATAAACGTTGCCGGGAAAGGCGCCGACAGTCAAGGCTCGCGTTTTGGCAGGCGCAGCTGACAAACCTGCCCCCGGTGGTCGACGACGTCGGTCGTGAAGATCGATGCGCTGGCGACGTCCAGACCCGAACGCACCCAGATGTGGTCGATGTCAAAAGTGCTCAGCCGCCAGGTATGACGGATCTCGCGCATCGACCCTCGAAACGGAACGACCAGCCGCGCCGGCCAAGTGGCCCGCCATTGCCCGCTCCAGAGCGACGCCCGCTCGTAGCGCTCGCCGGCGTTTGCGAGTGTTTTGAAGCCGAGAAACCTGGCCGGGGTGTTAAAGTCGCCCGCCACGATATCGATCGGCGTGCCCGCGACGGCGTGCGCTTCGACAATTCGCGCCGCCTGCTCAATGCTCGGTGAGCGGGGAAGACTTGGCTCACTCTCAATATCCACCATCAAGATTCGGAATGGCTTCGCGGGCGCATCGTCGATCGCAACCTCGAACAGCGCCGCTTCACCGTGGTCCAGCAACCACTGCCCCACCCTCTGCACGGGCGATTTGCTCAGCACGCCCATTCGTGACATGTATTGCTCGCTGCCCGCAGAGTAGCCCGCGTGCCAACCCGGGCCGGCTTGCTCTTTCCAATAGTGACCAAAATAGCTCTGGGGAGGAACCTCAGTCAGGCACACAATTTGCGGATCGTGCGCCAGGACCGTTGACACCACTTTCTCAAGCGATGCCGGCCCCGCCAACCCACCCCACTGCATGTTCCATTGAACCAGCGTCACACCGGATTGCGACGAATCACCTTCCGGTGCCCGAGCCGGTGCCCACATCATGCCGATCGACATCACCCCCAGGCCCAAACCCAACATGCTAAGCAAAAATCGCAACGGAAGGGCCTTGCCAAGATTGAGCAAGTCCCAGCCGATCGCAGTCAGCGCTACCGCCCACAAAGGCGTGTAGAGGCAAAACTGCAACCACATAGCGCGATCACCAACCACATGCGCCACGACCAGGATGAGGATCGCGGCGACCAGACTGCCGCTCGCCGCAGCGCGGCCCGCGCGCCAGGCACGCCGCCACCACGACGTCCGCGGGGGTGGGTGACTTGCGTATTGTGATTCGCCTGGCTGCATCGGTTGAAATCGAGCGGCGCATTCTACGTCTGCGGCCTGTCGATGCGAGCGGATGCCCCTCGGCCAATCCCCGTCGGCATCAGCCGCTCGCATCCTCATGACATTTGTGGCAAAACTACTGGTATGAATGTGCCCTCGCTTCTGGCTGCGGTCGATGTGAATCAACTTTGGGAAAGCGTACGCCTGCAATCAACGTTCCGGCAGACGCCGTGGTGGGGCTGGCTTTCTTTCGCCGGCATGATCTTTGTCGGACTTGCGTCGGCGAAGGTAATTTCCCTCATCTTTCGCGCCGCGGGGGATCGGTCGTTGAAATCTGGATGGGTGCGCAGGCAGATCGTCATTCAGTCACTCAGCCGCCCGCTGGGGCTAATCGCTTTCACCATGGCAGCATTGATCGGGATTGGCTTTTTGAAGCTTGACGATCAGATGCGCTGGTTTACCTGGCAGATCGGCAAGCTGCTTCTCATCACCGCCGCGGGGTGGGCGCTCTACAATCTTGTCGCGTTGGTCGAACTCATCCTCCTGGGAATCACCTCGAAAACCAAAAGCCCACTGGATGATCAACTCGTCCCTCTCGTGCGGAAGACCCTCCGCATTATGCTGGTTGTCACGCTTAGCTTATTCGTGGCCGACAACGTATTTCAGGCCGACATCAAGAGCTTCCTCGCCGGGCTGGGTATCATCGGTCTGGCTATCTCGCTGGCATCGCAGGACACAGTAAAGAACTTCTTTGGCAGCGTGACGATCTTCGTTGATCAGCCCTTTAACCTCGGGGATCGGGTTCTTCTTGCTGGACATGAAGGCGTTGTGGAGGAGATCGGATTTCGATCAACCAAACTTCGCACACCGACCGGAAACGTCGTACAGATTCCCAACAGTAAGATCGTCGACTCGACGGTTGAGAACGTCACGCGGCGAAGGAACATCCGCCGCAACATGGCAATCAGTATCACATACGACACGCCTCCCGAGAAGGTCGCGCGGGCGGTGGCGATCTTGAGGGAGGTGCTGAATGACCCGGAGGTGTGCAAAGCATTCGACATGGAGAAGCTCCCGCCGAGAGTGGCATTCGAGGAGCTCGCCGGATCGAGCCTGAACATTCGCGTGATGTACTGGTTTCATCCCGGCACCGACTACTGGGCCTACATGGCGCACGCCGAGCAGATCAACCTGACGCTGCTACGGCGGTTTAATGATGAGAAGATCGACTTCGCCTTCCCGACGCAGACGCTTTACATCGCCGGCGACGCCGGACGCGCGCCGGTCTCGATGCGGTCGATGGCCGACAACGCGACGCGCGAAAGTGACACCTCTGGCCTGCACGAATAGATTTGAGGCCGATGCCTTCAGCAAGTCCCATCGACTACGCCTCCGACCCGCCCCCGCCGCCGAAATCGGCGATGAGCATTCTGTGGCTGGTTGTGTTTGCCGACATGATGGGCTTCGGGTTGATTGTGCCCTCGCTGCCTCTCTACGCCGATCATTACAACGCATCGCCCATGCAGGTGGCACTGCTCTTCAGCCTTTACTCGGTGTGCCAGTTTCTTGCTTCGCCGGTTCTGGGCGCGATGAGTGATCGCTACGGCCGAAGGCCGGTACTGGTATTGTCGCAATTCGGCACGGTGGCAGGTTATCTGCTGCTCGGATGGACCATGCTCGTGCAGTGGGACAATGTCTCAACGGCACTCTGGCTGGTGTATCTCTCGCGCGTGATCGACGGCATTTCCGGTGGAAACATTTCCACGGCGCACGCATATATTGGCGACATTTCCACTCCGGCGAACCGTGCCGCGCGCATGGGATTGCTGGGCGCAGCATTTGGCCTGGGCTTCAGCGCCGGGCCTGCGCTGGGCGGGTTGCTCTCTCTATGGCACGCTGCCGGCCCCGCTTTTGCCGCGGCAGCATTTGCCGCCGTCGCGTGCACGATGACGATCATCCTGCTTCCCGAATCGCGCCGGCGCGGCAGTAGCCCCATCGAATCAAGCTGGCTGCACCCTTCACGCTTCATGCCCGTCCTGCGCAACCCCCTGCTGGGCCACCTCCTGTTCGGCGGATGCCTTGCGATGATGGCGTTCGTCATGCTCGAAGTGGTCTTCGCGCTCTATCTGAAGGACGTGTTCCACTACGGACAGACCGCGATCAATCTCTTGTTTGCGATGGTTGGGGTCGTGATCATGGTCGTGCAGGCAGGACTGATCGGCCCGCTGGTGCGCCGGTTTGGTGAATGGAACATGAACCTGCTGGGAACAGCCATCGCAGTCACGTCCATGGCGCTGTACGCGCTGACCACCTGGCATCCGCTTCTGGCCTTGCTCATTCCCGCGGCGCTGCTGAACGCGGTGGGAAGGTCCATGTGGTTTCCGACGCTCAATTCGCTCATCAGCCACGCCGCCGGGCGCGACACGCAGGGCGTCACCTTTGGCGTGTTTCACGCCATGATGTCGCTGGCGCGCGTCATTGGCCCTTTGATCGCGGGCGCGGTTTTCGCCCGACATGTTTCAGGCCCGTTTGTCATCGCAGGAGCGATTCTGCTGTACGTGGGCGCGTGGATGGTCGCGCTTCACAGACGATCGCGCACCCCGCTTGCCCATCTCGCGCCCGCGGTCGTGGAGAATGCCACTTGAACACGATGAGGGAAATCGTCGCGCCGGAACTCGGCGGCAAGCGTTCGGCTCTGCCTGCTCTCGTTGGGCCTCTGCTTGTAGCCGCGTCGCTCTTCATCATGCTCCTGTGGACGTGGCTGAAGTGGCCCGACCCGCTCACCGATTTCGGCCGCGAGCTTTATCTCGCCTGGCAAGTTTCGGAAGGAAAGACGCTTTACCGAGACGTCGAACACTTCAACGGCCCTCTGTCGGTTCATTTCAACGCCCTGCTCTTTCATTGTTTTAGCCCGACACTTCAAACGCTCGCGTACGCCAACATCATCATCGCCATTGCAACAGTGGCGATACTCTATTCGCTGATTCGACAAGTCGGCGGGCCTGCCGCCGCGACGGCCTGCGGCGTGACGTTCACCACGCTGTTTGTATGCGCGCAGTTTGTCGACACAGGCAACTTCAACTTCATCACCCCCTATTCGCACGAAGTCACGCACGGCCTCTTGCTGGCACTGGTGGCGATCGCGTGTTGCATCAAGGCCATCGAAACGCGCAAGCTGATCTTCGCAGCCGCGACCGGCGCGCTGCTCGGATTGCTATGGCTGACGAAGCTGGAAATCTTCCTCGCCGCCGCCGTCGCTGTGGGGGCGGGAATCCTCCTTCGACCATCGACAGACGCACGCCACCCATTGCCCGCTGCGCCGCAGAAGCTTCTTGCTATCACCGCTGGAGCGATGCTTCTGGTAGTTGCGGTCGCCTTTCTGCTGCTACTGATTCCACTCCCGCCCGGCACCGCCCTGCGCGGCGTGCTCGGCGGTGCATTCTACATCTTCGACTCGCAACTGACGTCGCTGCCGTTCTACCGCCGCATCGCCGGCTTCGATTCTCCCGCGATCAACATGGGACACATGACCGCCTCTGCGATCGTCATCGCCCTGCTACTGCTCGTGCAACCGGTCTTTCGCCGGAACAACACCGTGAAATCGCCGGTGGCACTCGCCATTCTCGCCGTCGCCATCCCTCCCGCCGGAGCGTGGGCTGTCGGGCCAGACTTCCCCTGGCACATGGCGTTGCGCGGCCTGCCATTGGTCCTCGCAGGATTGCTGGCGCATCACATCTACTTGCAGCGGCGCCATCTACAAACTCCCTCGGCAACTGCATGGACGATGCTGCTCGTTTTTTCATTCGTGCTCCTTGCCAAGATTCTCCTGGCGACGCAGTTACAACATTACGGCTTCGCGCTGGCTATGCCGGCGGTCATGGTCGTCGCGACTGTGCTCGTCGGCCGGCCCATCTTTCCATCGCCGGTCGCCGCGCGAGACAGCAGTGCGTGGCGGTGGTTTGGCCTGTCGGTCGTGGCGACGTTCATCGTTGTTCACCTCATCGTCTACAGCCACCATTTCGCCAGCAAACCCGTGCAGGTTGCTTCTGGCGCGAATGCATTCTTCGCCTCGGCTGGGCTGCCCGGTCAGCCGTCGCGCGGCGATTCGCTCGCGGCGCTGCTCGACCGATTCGCGTCGATCGTTCCCGCAGACGCCACCCTCGCCGCAGTGCCCGAAGGCGCGATGATCAACTTCCTCACCCGGCGCCCCAACCCCACGCCATTTATCACACTCCAACCTCCGGAATACCTCATGTTCGGCAGCAAGCGCATCACGCAGGCTTACATCGATGCCCCTCCCGATTTTGTGGTCATCAATCTCGCCGTCGATCCCGCCGAGTATGGCTCGCGCGGGTTTGATGTCGATTACGGCAAAGCACTCGCCGACTGGATCAAACAAAACTACGCCGAGCGGGCGCGATTCGGTCGCCTGATTCTGCTGTCGCGAAGATGACTCCGGCAACCGAGCAGCAAGATCAAGGCCGCACGCCCACCGCCCCGCCGGGGCGCGAGCGACCCCAACTAAGTAGAATCTGGTATTTTCAAAAATCGGGCATTTTCGGGCATTTCCGGGCATGCACCGACGAACGCTACCCTCATTCCTCATCCTCCGTCCCTGCGTGCCTCCGTCCCTGCGTGCCTCCGTCCCTGTGTTCCTCGATCCTCCATCCTTCATTCTCTCCCCTCTACCCCCCGTGTTGCGCCCGCGGTGCACCGAAAGCGCAGCGCGCCGAAAGATTTTCGGTCCACACAAGTGTTCGCGGGGTGCCCCGATATGGGCGTCCAGCCCATGTCGTGCGAGCGCGCGCACCACGCGCCGTCTCCTCCGAGATTCATCCTTCATCCTTTCCCCCATACGCCCCCGCGCTGCGCCCGCGGTGCGCCGAAAGCGCAGCGCGCGATGGTACAAAAGTGGATCAGAATATCTCCAGGGAGTCGAAGGGGCTGCAATCTTGAGATTTTGCGAAGCCCGTGCATGGCTTTCGTGGATCGACGAATGCGGGAAGGCGGGCAGTTGGGCCGGGGCTGCACTGGCGCGGCTGGCGACGTACGCGGATTTGTTTTTAGATTTTTCTTGACTTGGTGAAACGGCGCGTTAGCGTCCTGTCTAGCAGCGGGTTTCAGGGCTGCGTTTCGCTCTAAATTGCGGGTGCGTTTTCAAAGGGGCCAATCCTTTTTGTTGTGAGGTGAGCCACGTTGAGTGCGAAAGTTGTATTGGTTGGGTTGTTCGCGGTGGTGACGAGCATTGTAGGCGAGGCTCGCGCGGGCTCGGCTGTGCCGATTGAGTTCCAGTTTGGTGGGGTGTTTACGTCCGTCTCGGGCACGCAGGCGCATCAGGTGGGAGAGTCGTTTACGACCACCGTGCGGTTCGATCCGTTTGCCTCAGATGCTTTCCCGTCCTCACCCAATCTCGGCCAGTACGCATTTCTGTTGTGGAATGCGCCGAGTTTCAACGCAAATCCGTTCAACTTTACGCTCGGCACCATTCGAACCGCGCTTGGAAGCAACAACGATACCTGGCGCACCGATTTTTCGGGTGACTACGGTTATGCTCTACGACTGCAATTCCCGCCTGGGACACTAGGTAGCGACGCGCTTCCTTCGACTCTTAATCTCTCCATTGCAACTGTCGCCGTCTTTGAAGCCGACCGCGTCTCAACTGGCTTTCAACTGCGCGGCAACATTACTTCATTAGTCATCCGTGAAGTACCGGAACCAACAGGACTATCAATTCTTGCTTTGATGAGCGCGTGGCTCGTCAGGCGTGTTCGCTGAACCGCGAAGCGGTTCAGTTTGTCCTTAAGGGAAGGGAGCGGGTCATGTGGATTAATGTGAAAGACGATTACGGCGCTACGGGCGATGGCGTTACCGACGACACTGCAGCCATACAAGCGGCGCTTGATGCAGTGGTCACTCCGATTTTTGAACTGGGCTACAACCACAACGTCATTTATTTTCCGCCCGGCACTTACCGGATTACCGATACCTTGGTACTGACACACGGCGACGGCGTTCGGCTCGTCGGTGTCGGCAATGTCGGCGGCAGTCCAGCTTATGTCAAAGACTACGGCAAGCGCTTAACCGGCGCGATCATCTTCTGGGACGGGCCGCCCGGCGGCACATTATTAACTATCAAAGGGTCTAACACCGGTTCGATTGAGAACATTACCTTTGTTGGCGCAACGCCGCAAAAGTATCAGTTTTCAATCAGCAACACCGCAGGCGATCCGGGCGCGCAGTTCCTGAGATTCAAGTCGTCAACCTTCGCGAACGCTACCGAAATCTACATCAACATGACGAACTTCTTTGGCGTAATAGGGGTCTGGAATGGTTACGCCGGGGAGATGGACACAAACGGCAGCGAGAATCGCAGCACGACCACCGCCACGAGCAGGATGACCGCCGCCATTGTCCACGCGCGGCCGTGGTGGCCGGTGTCGAGGTAACGGCGGACCCGCTGGGCTGTGCCGGTCATGGCAGTGAAGCCGGCGAAAATCGTGAGCAGCACCACGGTCTGCATGCGCACGTGCGACATCCCATAGCCCGCAACGCCGACCGCGTGCGCGACAAACGCCAGCACGAACATCGCCACCCACGCCGCCGGCGCCAGCCGGGAGAGATCGACCCCTTCAAAGTACATTTCTTCCCTCATCTCCCCCGCATCGACCGGTAATGCCCGGTACTGAAGACAGCCCCGGCGGAAGGCCCGGAATTTGCAATTCTGGGACGTATTCATTAATATATCCGGATATATGGATGATCGATCAGGCCCTGCTTTTGGTCGATAACTCCCTCAAAGGACGTGATTTCGGTGCGCAAACCATTTTTAGAACTTGCCCGTGAACGTGTCGTTGTGCTCGACGGCGCGATGGGAGCCAACCTCCAGACTCGCACGTTTGACCTCGCCCGGGACTGGCTCGGACATGAAAACATCAGCGAAGTAATCAACCTGACCCGCCCGGAGGTGATTCAGGAGATCCACGAGGCGTTTCTTGAAGTCGGTTGCGACGGCGTGGAGACCAACACGTTTGGCGGGATGAAACTCGTTCTTGCCGAAGCCGACCTGCACGATCGCACGTTCGAGGTCAACAAAATTGCAGCGGAGATCGCGCGGCGCGCCTGCGACAGATTCGAGACACCCGACCGCCCCCGCTACGTCATCGGCAGCGTCGGCCCGGGCACGAAGCTCATCAGCCTGGGCCATGTGTCCTGGGATGAAATGCTCGAAAGCTATCTCGAGCAAATGCGCGGCCTGCTCGCCGGCGGCAGCGATGTGCTGCTGATCGAAACGCAGCAAGACCTGCTCTGTATCAAAAACGCCACAAACGCCGCGCGCATCGCAATGAAAGAAGCCGGCCGGACGGTCCCTCTGATGGTGCAGGCGAGCTTTGATCTGAATAACGGCGCAAACATGCTCACCGGCAGCGATCCGGAAACGCTGGTGGCAGCGATGAGTGCGTTTCGGGATGTGGATGTGCTCGGGCTGAATTGTGCCTTCGGCCCGACCGAACTCACCGAGAGCATTCACTACATCTGCAATCATTGGCCCCGGCTTGTGAGTTGCCTGCCGAATGCCGGGCTGCCGATCATGGTGGACGGCAAGAGCCAGTTTCCGATGACCCCGCCGGACTTTGTGAAGGGGTTAATGCGGTTTGTCAGCGAATTCGGCGTAAACATCGTCGGCGGGTGCTGCGGAACCATGCCGGAGCATTTGAAGCTGCTGGTGGAGGCGGTCTCGGAAGCAAGCGGCGAAGCGAAGAAGCGAAGAAGCGACGGCGGGATTACAGCAGCGAAGGTCGCCTCTTCCCCTTCGTCGCTCGATCGCTTTGTCGCTCCGTCGCTCGGTATGATCTCCTCCCTCGTCAACGCGGAAGACATTCGGCAGGACCAGAGTTATCTCATCATCGCCGAGCGAACGAACACCAATGGCAGCAAGAAGTTTCGCGAGCTGTTGAAAGTGGATGACTGGGACGGCCTGGTGTCGATGGCGCGCGACGAAATGGCGGATGGTTCGCACATGCTCGATGTCTGCGTCGATTTCGTCGGCAGGGACGGCGTGCGCGATATGAAGGAGGTCATCAGCCGATTTGTCAACGCGCTTCCCGCGCCGCTGATGCTCGACAGCACCGACCCGCGGGTGATGGAGGCCGGGCTGAAACTGGCCGGCGGGCGATGCGTGCTCAACAGCATGAATCTCGAAGACGGCGAGGAAAAGCTCGGCCAGATCTGCGCGCTGGCGGTCAAGTATGGTGCTGCGGTGGTGGCGGGATGCATTGATGAAGACAAAGAGAACGCGATGGCCCGCACCCGCGAGCGCAAGTTGAGCATTGCCAGGCGGATACGCGATCTAGCCGTCGACCGGTTCGGCCTGCAGGATGAAGACCTGCTGTTCGATCCGCTGGTGCTGCCGATCAGCACGGGCATCGAGGAAGATCGCAAGAATGCGATGGAGACGATCGAGGGGACCCGGCTCATCAGCCAGCACCTCCCGCGGTGCCACACGGTTGTTGGGTTGTCGAATGTGTCGTTCGGGCTGAAGCCTGCGGCGCGAATTGTGCTTAACAGCGTGTTTTTGCACGAGTTGCGCGAGGCTGGCCTCACCGGCGCGATCGTCCATGCAAGCAAACTCCTGCCACAAAACAGGATTCCCAAGGAACAATGGGAAGCCGCACTGGGCCTGATTTACGACCGCAGAACCGAGGGCTTTGATCCGCTTACGCACTTCATCAGCTTGTTCCCGGACGACGGCGCCGCCGCTGCCGTGGCCGCAAAGGCGCATAAGTATGAACATTTGTCGCTTGAGGAGACGCTTAAGCAGCACATCATCGACGGGGAGAAGCGCGATCTTGTAAAACACCTGGAAGAAGCCCGGCAGATTCATCCGCCGCTCGACATCATCAACAATTATCTGCTCGACGGCATGAAGGTGGTCGGCGATCTGTTCGGCAGCGGACAAATGCAATTGCCTTTTGTGCTGCAAAGTGCCGAGACAATGAAGGCCGCCGTCGCCTATCTGCAGCCGTTTATGGAAAAGGTCGAGGGCCAGAGCAAGGGTAAAATTGTCCTCGCGACGGTGAAAGGTGACGTACACGACATCGGTAAGAACCTGGTCGATATCATCCTAACCAACAACGGCTACACGGTTTACAACCTCGGCATCAAGCAACCAATCGCCGACATCCTCGCTGCAACGGAGAAACACCAAGCCGACGCCATCGGCATGAGCGGCCTGCTGGTAAAGAGCGTTGCGGTGATGAAAGAAAACCTCGAAGAGTTGAACGCCCGCGGCGTGAACGTCCCGGTTTTGCTCGGCGGGGCTGCGCTCACGCGGGAGTACGCGGAAGAAGATCTGGCCAATCTCTACAAATCGCCCCTGATGTATTGCAAAGATGCGTTCGACGGGCTGCATGTGATGGACGCCATCAACGGCCGCAAGCTCGATACGCTCGTCGTCGAGCAGAAACAGCGCACCGAGAAGCGAAAGGCCCTGAAAGCAACAGCGGTCAAGCCCCGCGATGCCAGTGCGAGCGATGTGCCTGCCATCGTCAAGGATAACCCTGTCCCCGTCCCGCCGTTCTGGGGGAGGCGTGTCGTCACGGACATCAACCCGCGACACATTTTCCCGTTCATCAATACCAATGCACTGTTTCTCGGGCAGTGGGGATTGAAGAAAGGAAAGCTAACCGATGCGGAATACGAAAAACTGATGAACGACACCGCAAGGCCGGTGTTTGAGCGATTGCAGAAGCAGGCATTGCAGCAGAATTTCATCCAGCCGAAGGTGGTATACGGCTATTTTCCGGTGCAGTCGCTGGGCAACGAGCTGATCGTCTACCATCCCGAGGAATTCGACTGCGCCAAGTGCGGCTGCGGTGTGCGGCATACCAACGAAATCAAACCGCACAAGCCGCCGAGGGAACAGGCGCGCCTCAAACTTCCGCGGCAGCAGGGCCGGCGCAGTTTATGCATTACCGATTTCTTCCGTTCAACCGATTCGGGGCAGTTTGACGTACTCGGGGTGCAACTTGTCACCGTCGGCGACGCAGCGACCGAACTCGCCAACCACCTCCGCGAGAGGCACGAATATCAGGAATATCTTTACCTGCACGGCTTCGGTGTCGAATGCGCCGAGGGCCTGGCCGAATTCTGGCACAAACGCATGCGTCAAGAACTCGGCTTCAGCAGCGAAGACGATCCTTCGGTGCAGAAGCTCTTTCAGCAGAAGTATCGAGGGAGCCGGTATAGCTTTGGTTATCCGGCGTGCCCCAACCTGGAAGATCGAACATTTATCACAAAACTGCTCCGGCCGGAGGAGATTGGCGTCACGTTGAGCGAAAACTACATGCTCGTGCCCGAACAAAGCACCGACGCACTGGTAGTGCACCATCCGCAGGCGAAGTATTTTGATGTGTGATGGGCAGCGGGCGGTGGGCAGAGGGCAGTTAAAGAGATGCTTTGCCATCCCGAACGTATGCGTGAGGGATCGAGTCGTCGATTTCCCTTGTTTTCGCGCTAAACGGTTCGTTTTCCCCCGCCGCACGTTATCCTGCCCCTATGTACGAAACCCACCTCACCGGCCACTGGATGCGCGGGCAGGTTTCGCTCCACTGGGCCGAGGCGGGGTATCGATCAACACCTGCGATTGACGCGCAGATCGAAGCCGAATGGCGAGCGGTGAAGGCACGGCTTGGCGATCGCATTTTTGACGGGCCGATGTGTCGGATGGAGAAAATTTCGTGTGAGAGCAATGGCCAACTGCGCATCGAGCTGTCACAAACCAGCTACCGCATTTTTGTGGGCACGAACATGGCCCACCCGGCGTGGGCCGAAACGATTGGCCGTCAGGTGATGGCCAATACCGTGGGCGTATCGACGACGCTCATCACCGCGGATGGTTTTGTGATGCTCGGAAGGCGCAGCGACAACGTGGCGTACTATCCGCGAATGCTGCATCCTTTTTCCGGTTCGTTAGAGCCGTCAAAGAGCGTGCGGCCAGCACAGGACACCGTGTCGGGCACATTAGCGAGTCGTCCGGCCCACTTCCTACCGCTTGCTGCCCACCCACCTGATTTGTTTGATGAAGCGCTGCGTGAACTGCACGAAGAGCTGGGGCTGTCTGAAGATACAATCGTCGAGATCGCCTGCATCGGAATAATCGAGGACCTCCGGCTGCGCCACCCGGAAGCCATTCTTTACGCGCGGTCAACCCGGACGAGGCAGCAGATTGAGCAAGGCCTTCAAGGCAACGAGCACACCGCCGCATGGCATTGCCCCGCGAGCGCTGCTGCAATCATGGTGGCGCTGGCAGATCGCTCTGAGTTCACGCCCGTCGCGCAGGGGTCGCTGGAGTTACTTGCTCGCCACCTCGGCGTGTAAGATGCCGCGACAAGCCCAACCCGGCTTTCGGAAAGGACATTCGCCCCATGCCGTTTTCACCCAAGACGATCATTGAGCCGTTTCGCATCAAGAGCGTTGAACCCATCCGCGCCATCGGCGAAGCCGAGCGCAAACAGAAACTTCGCGAGGCAGGCTTTAACCTATTCCTGCTGCGCGCGGAAGATGTCCTGATCGATCTGCTGACCGACTCCGGCACCGGTGCCATGTCGGCGGCACAATGGGGGGGAATGCTCCAGGGAGACGAAAGTTATGCCGGCGCACGGTCTTACTATCGCCTGGAGGCGGCAGTGCAGAACATCACGGCATTCGAGCACGTTATCCCAACCCACCAGGGCCGCGCCGCGGAGCGCATTCTGTTTGGGGTTGTTTGCAAGGAAAGGGATGTTGTTCCTTCAAACACTCACTTTGATACGACGCGCGCCAATATTGAGGTCAAAGGGACCGAGGCTCGCGATCTGGTCATCGCCGAGGGGCGCCAGCCGGGGGTGATGCACCCGTTCAAGGGCAATATGGATGTGGACGCGCTCCGCACCACCATTGAAAGCGTCGGTGTGAACCGAATTCCAATCGTCATGCTCACCATCACCAATAACTCCGGCGGGGGGCAACCGGTGAGCATGGCCAACATTCGCGCGGTGTCGCAGGTATGCCGGCAGCACAAGATTCCGTTTTTCCTCGACGCCTGCCGCTTTGCCGAAAACGCATGGTTCATCAAACAGCGAGAAGACGGTTACGCGAACAAATCGCCGCTGGAGATTGCCCGTGAAATGTTCAGCTATGCCGATGGCTGCACCATGAGCGCAAAGAAAGACGGAATGGCGAATATCGGCGGGTTTCTCGCGCTGAACAACGACGCCTGGGCCGCTGAATGCAAAAACCTGCTCATCCTCACCGAAGGATTTCCCACCTACGGCGGGCTGGCGGGCTATGACATGGAAGCGATCGCACAGGGCCTTGAAGAAGTGTTGCAGGAAGATTACCTGCGCTACCGGATTCGTACGATCGAGTATCTGGGCGACAAACTCAGCAGCGCGGGAATCCCAATCGTCAAACCCACCGGCGGGCACGCGGTGTACCTGGACGCCAAGGCGATGCTGCCGCACATCCCGCCGGCGCAATTTCCGGCGCAGGCGCTATGCGTCGCGCTCTATGAAACCGCCGGGGTGCGCGCGGTGGAAATCGGCAGCGTGATGTTCGGCAAACCAGACGGGAAAGGCGGCGAAGCGCCGGCGGCACTCGAACTGGTCCGCCTAACCTTCCCGCGGCGCGTTTACACACAAAGCCATGTGGACTACCTGGGTGAGGCCCTGATCCACGTTGCGGAGCATGCCCGGGAGATGCGTGGCCTGCGCATCACTTACCAGGCCCCGCAATTGCGTCACTTTACCGCAAGGTTCGAAGTGGTTTGAGGCATTTTGAGCCGTAGCGACTACCGCCCAACCGAATCGACAAACTGCTCCCACGTTACCGGCGCGTTGCTCGGCACGGTTACTTTCGGTGCTGATTCGCCGTCGATGGCGCGCAGGTTACTCCATGGATCGTCTGTCAGCCGCAGAAACTTAAAACCGATAAACCTGGCCTTGCCTTCAGCATCCTTCGCTTCGGCATCTTTAGTGGCGCGGGCGATATACTCCCCGATCGGCTCCTCGCGCACGCTTGGCGAGGCCGAATGCAGCAGGTTTACCGCGCCCGTGGTGGGGTCGATTGTCACCAGGCCGACATGCCCCACCCACGCTGCCCCGGTGCCGGCCACCCCGCTTACAAAGTTCACCACATCGCCGTTGCGCAGTTGCGATTGAACTTCCCCTATTTTTTCGTATCGAATGAATGGCTCGACGATCTGCTGCACGGCGATCGTCGTATCAAGTTTGTAGCGATCCTTAAAAAACTTCTGGCGATTCACTTTCTGGCTAAAGGTGCTGAGTGCCACGCCGTCGAGTTCATCGGTAATCTCGCGCAGCAGCCAGCGGTTGTTCACGTTCCAGTCGGCTTCGGTGTAGTGGTTGCGCGTCTGCACACCAATCTCCCCATCGCGGTAACGGATTCGCTGCAGCATGGCCAGGAACTGCGGAAAGTGATCGCTGAGAGCCATCGCCAGCGTGTGTTCGACAAACACTACGCAGTCGCTTTTCTCGATGCAAAAAATCGGCTGTGCATCGATTGTCTCAAACGGCGCCTCCCCAAGCAGATATAGCTCATATGGCTGGCCCAGATTTCGCCGGGCGATGGCCACCACACGGTCGCCCAGCGCCGGCACATCCTTCTGCCACTGCGGAAGCATTTCTGCCAATTGCGAAGGCGACATCTGATAAATCGGCGGCTCCGATGCCACCGCGGCCACACCTGAGAAGCATAGGAAAATGGAGAGATAAACTGAGCGCATGACGTACATCTTGCCTCGCAGCGATCAACAACGCAAAGAAAAGAGCCGATCACGCCGCCGGGGGGCACGCAGCGTGGGTATCGGTGGCAATATCGGGCACCGCCTTGGTTTTTGGCTTCGAGAAGTAGCGAATCGCGTAGTAGAAGACGGGGGTCAGGAAGATGCCGAAGATTGTCACGCCGAGCATCCCGCTGAATACAGCCACGCCGAGGGTCCGCCGCATCTCCGCTCCGGCCCCCGAACCCAGCATCAGCGGTACGACGCCGAGGATAAACGCGGCACTGGTCATCAGGATTGGCCGCAGGCGCAAGCGGCACGCCTCGATCGTCGCTTCAAAGGCATTCTTACCTTCCCGGTCCTGCTGGTCTTTGGCAAACTCGACAATCAAAATCGCGTTCTTGCTCGCCAGGCCGACGAGCACTACAAACCCGATCTGCACAAAAATGTTCATGTCCATGCGCGCGATGTCAATTGTGCCCAGCAGCGAACAGAGCAGGCACATCGGCACCACCAAAATGACCGCCAGCGGAAGCGCCCAGCTTTCGTACTGCGCCGCCAGCACCAGAAAGACAAAGACGACGGCAAACGCAAAGACAAAAATCGCCGTATTGCCCGCCAGGATCTGTTGAAGCGTGATTTCCGTCCAGGCGATGCCAAAGCTGCCGGGGAGTTCGCGCTCGGCGAGTGTCTCTACCAGCCCGATGCCTGCGCCGCTACTCACGCCCGGCGAGGTCGATCCGTTGATCGCCGCGGAGGGATACATGTTGAAACGCGTGATCGAAGTCGCGCCGTTGATGTCCCGCACCGTGCCCAGTGCCCCCAGCGGGACCATTCGCCCCTCGGTGTTGCGCACCTTGAGATTACCCACGTCGCTGGGCTGCATGCGAAATGGCGCGTCGGCCTGCAGGTTGACCTGCCAGGTACGCCCGAACTCGTTAAAGTCGTTTGCATAATAGCCGCCGAGATACACCTGCAGCGTGGCGAAAACATCGCTGAGCGGCACCCCGAGCGATTTCGCCTTGGTTCGGTCAATGTCCACGAAAAGTTGCGGCGTATCGGCGCGAAAACCGCTGAAAAGCCCGGTTAGCCCCGTCGTCTCATTTCCGCTCGCCACGAGGCTCTGCGTCTGCCGCTGCAACTCGTTCACACCCAGGCTGCCCCGATCCTGAACCATGACCTTAAAACCACCTGCGCTGCCCAGCCCATCGACCGGCGGCGCCCCAAACGCCACCGCCGAGGCTTCGGGCACTTTCATATAAAATTGCTGCCGCAGCGATTGAATGATCGAATCCGCATACAGCTCCTTCTTTCCCGCCCGATGTTCAAACTCGTCGAAAACGACAAAGATAGACGCCGAATTGGAAGCCATGGCATTCAAAAGAAATGACTGCCCCACCACACCCATCGTGTGCTTCACGCCAGGGGTTTTCTGGGCTATCTCGCGAACCTTCTCAAACACTTCATAAGTCCGCTCGACTGATGCAGCATTGGGCAACTGAACATCGACCAGTGCGTAGCCCTTATCCTGCGAGGGAATGAAACCCACCGGCGCGGTCATAAAGCTGCGGTAGGTCAAAAAGAGCAGCCCGCCGTAGAGCACCAACACAATCACACTGAACCGCAGCAGCCGCCCTACCGCCCAGGCATAGCCTCCGATTGAGACATCAAACGCCTTGTTAAAGAGACGGAAAAACCAGCCGAGCAGGCCGTTGATAACCCGGGTTAGGATGTCGCGCGTTTCCGCTTTGGGTTTGAGCAACAGCGCCGCCAGCGCGGGGCTGAGGGTCAACGAGTTGAACACTGATATAGCGGTTGAAACAGCGATGGTCAGGGCGAACTGTCGAAAAAACTGCCCAGTGATGCCCGTGATAAACGCGCAAGGCACAAACACGGCACATAACACCAACCCAATCGCCACGACCGGCCCTGCCACCTGTTGCATGGCCCTGACAGTCGCGTCGTACGGTGAAAGCCCGTGGGCGATGTTGTGCTCGACCGCCTCCACCACCACGATCGCATCATCCACCACGATGCCGATCGCAAGCACCATGCCAAACAATGTCAGATTATTAATGCTGAATCCCAAGCCGGCCATCACCGCAAACGTACCGATGATTGATACGGGCACCGCAATGAGCGGAATGAGCGTGGCGCGCCAGCTTTGCAAAAACAGCAGGACGACCAGCACCACCAGCACGACAGCTTCCAGCAACGTGTGAACGACGCTCCTGATCGATTCGCTGATAAATGGCGTGGTGTCATAGGCAATGGCGTAATCCAGCCCTTCGGGAAACCTTGCCTTCAGTTCGGTCATCTTGGCGCGAATCGCCGCAGCGGTGTTGATCGCATTGCCGCCGGGCATCTGGAACACGGCCAGGCCAATGGAAGGCTTGCCGTCAAGCCACACGGATTGATCCTGACTTTTCGCGCTACGTTCGATGCGGGCGACGTCCCCCAGCCGCAAGACTTCGCCGGCCTCTCCCGATTTCAGCACAATCTCCCCGAATTCATCCGCATCGCGGAGCCGGCCGCGCGTGCTCATGGTGTATTGAAACTGCGGTGTCCCCACCGTCGGTGGGGCACCGAGCTTGCCGGCGGCCACCTGAACATTCTGCTCGCGCACCGCCGCAATGACGTCGGTCGCCGTCAGGCTCCGAGCGGCGAGCTTTTCAGGGTCGAGCCACACCCGCATGGAATAGTCGCGCTGCCCCAGCATGAGGACATCACCCACCCCTGCGATGCGTGCAAGCTCATCGCGGATTTGAATCGTGGCATAATTGCTCAGATAAAGCTGGTCATATCGCTCGTCGGGCGAAATGAGGTTGACCACCAGCATGATGGAGGGCGACTTTTTGCGGACAGTCACGCCGGTGTTTTTCACCACATCCGGCAGGCTGGGTATCGCCTGCTGCACGCGGTTCTGTACGAGCACTTGCGCGGTATCGAGATTGGTGCCAAGCTCGAAAGTGACATCAAGCGAATAGCTGCCGTCGGCGTTGCTCTGGCTGGACATATAGAGCATGCGTTCGACGCCGTTGACCTGTTGTTCGATCGGCGAGGCGACTGTCTCGGCCACAACGTCCGCCGCGGCACCGGGGTAGGCGCATGAGACATTGACGGTCGGCGGGGCAATCTCCGGGTATTGCGCTACAGGCAGCGCGAGCATCGCTACCAAGCCGCCGAGGACGATGATGATCGACAGGACCGAAGCAAATATCGGGCGGTCGATGAAGATCTTTGAAAACATGAAATCTGCCTTCGATGTGAAGCAACGCGCGTTCGATCAGTTTGCACTCGGCTGCGATGCCGCGGGTTGCCGGGTCGGTGCAACTTTTGCGCCGGCGCGCGCCCGTTGGAGGCCTTCCACAATCACCTGATCGGACTCGCTCAACCCTGACCGGATCACCCGCATCGACCCAGTCAGCCCGCCGGCTTCCACCGGGCGATACTGCACTGTGTTTTCGGCGTCCACGACAAACACAAACCGGTTTCCCTGATCGTTACCCAGCGCCTTTTCGGGAATGACCAGCGCGCTGTCGTTGACCTCGCGGCGCATGCGCGCTCGCACGAAAAGCCCGGGCACCAGCACGCCCTGAGAATTGTCATACACTGCCCGCAGCTTGATCGTCCCTGTCCGCTCGTCAACCGTGTTGTCAACAAAGTCGAGAATTCCGGTGAACGGAAAATCCTTGTCCGTGGCACGGGCCATCCATACGGGGATGTTACGGGCCTTCACATCCTCGGGCCGCTGGTCCTGGGCGGCGGCCTTGGCCTGGTAAAATAGCATGGTGCGTTCGTCGGCCTCGAAGTAGACGTCCATTGGCGTGATGGAGACGAGCGACGTGAGCGATGTCTGGCTCGATACCAGGTTGCCCGCCGTCACCAGCGGGCGACTTACCCTGCCCTCGATCGGTGCAGTCACCTTGCAATAACCCACATTCAGCTCCGCCGACTGTACATCGGCCTCGGCGGCGGCGAGTTGCGCCTCGTTGCCCTTCACCGACTGCTGCAGATTGTCATATTCCTGCGCGCTGACCGCCCCGGTCTTGAATGGCTCGGCGGCGCGGGCAAGCTCGTTGCGAGCCCGCTCCAGTGCGGCGGTCACACGCGCCACCTCAGCCTGTGCACGCGCCAGCTGTGCCGTGAATGGCCGGTCATCAATCTGAAACAGCAAATCGCCCTTCGCCACGCGCGCGCCGTCTTGAAACGCGACCGAGGAGATATACCCCGAAATTTGCGCGCGAATCTCCACCGATTCCTTCGCGGCGGTGCGGCCAGTGAATTCGTCGTATTCCGTCACTGACTGCTTTACCGGATTGGTCACCACCACCGGCGCAGGCGGCGGCGCGCTCGGCGTCGGCGGCGCGCGATTACACCCTGATAAACCAGCACCGACCATTGCCATCAATGAAACAAACCGCATGACTAAGCTCCTGACCCAGACGACGTGTACCTCGGCAGGCACGCGCGGGGCAGACTACCATGCGGCTACGAATTCAGACAGCATTCCGGCGCGTCCGTGACAGCTACTTCCGCCCCGCCAACACCCCAACCGCGGGCGTGTCTTCCATGAACACCTGCAGATGCGGAAACGGAATCTGAATCCCCGCTTCGTCCAATGCCTTCTTCACTCGTTCCATGTATTCATATTGCATCGCATCTTCATATCGCTCTTCTTTGATCCAGAAGTGAAGCGTTAAATCGACGCTGCTGGCCCCAAGGCTCCGCACAACGACCTCCGCCTCCGGCCGCTTTTCGATACGTGGATCGGAGTTCACCAGCTTCAACATCACCTCGCGGGCGTGCTCGATACTTTCCTTGTAAGCGATTCCGACATCGACATTGCACCGGGTGACGAGGTTGGTCGTCTTGTTGATGAGCTTGTTGTTGAGCATCGCTGTGTTTGGGAACACCACGATATCGCCATCGAGGTCCTGAAGCCGGGTGGACCGAAATGTGACCCGCACCACTTGCCCAAGGTGGTCGTCAATCTCGATCCAATCACCGATTTTGAACGGCTTGTCCCAGAAGATCATGATCCCGGCGATAAAGTTGCTGATGCTCTCCTGGGCTGCAAAGCCCAGCGCCAGGCCGATGATTGAAACGCCCGTGAGCAGCGCAGCGATCTGGATCCCTACCTGGTTGCCCGCGATGATGAGTGCGAAGCCGAGGATGAACCACTTGAGCAACATGCCCAGCATGTCGCGAATGGAATCATCCACGCCGGCGGCCTTCATTCCGCCAAGGATCACCTTGCGGACACCGCGATAGACTGCCCAGAAAAACAACAGCAAGAACGCCGCCACCAGCAACCGGGGGATGAATCCGATCAACCAGACGATGGCATCCTGCACATAGCCCGTCCAGAAATTCACGTTCCAAATGTCATCCATTTTCATCGCACTGAACCGCTTCTGGCTCAACTCGATGATGTCGGCGGCACCCACGGGCTGCGTGGCTGCAGAGGTGGTTGCCTCATTGGCCGCTGGTTCGGTGGCATCCTGCGCGCGGGCTGCGGTTGCGGTAACCATCAGCAGGCTGACGACGATCCAGCGGGCGGCAATTCGATTCATGGATCAACCTTTTCTTTCTCCGGCGCGCAAAGTGGGCGCATCAATTTTCTGTATCGGTTTGCAACCCGCAGCCGGATGAAAATAATCGTCGCGCGTGACTCAACATGTGACAGAGGAATCACACTGGCTTGCCTGCCGATCAAGGGTTTTGCTCGACCCTGCTGTGGTGCAATTGAACGCCGGCACCTGTTCCCCCACCCCGCGTGCAGTTTTTAATCGTGTGACTGCCCTGCGCCAGCGGCAGGCGGAGTCGCCGACGGAGTTTCAGTGGCGCGATGCGTGGTCTCTGCTGCGTCAAAGCCGCAGGGCACTTGCGAGCTATCTTCACGGCGCCGAATCCGCTTTTGCGCTGCTTCCCAACGTCACAGTCGCACTAAACATCGCCGCCGCCGCGCTCGATTTCCCCGCAGGGGCGGAGATTCTCACCAGCGACCACGAGTATGGATCGATTCTCACGTTGTTTCGCCGATTGGCGAAGCATCGGGGATGGTCGGTGAAAATCGCCGAAATGCCGTCGAAAATCGAAGATCCCGAGCAGCTCGTCCATGCATTCGCGGGCGCAATCTCCCCCGCGACCCAGGTGCTCGCGTTCAGCCATGTGAGCAGCCCGAGCGGGCTGGTTTTTCCTGCAAAAGCACTAGTTGCTCTTGCAAAAAAGCGTGGATTAATCTCCATCATTGACGGGGCGCACGCACCCGGGCAGGTTGAGGTCAATCTCACCGACATCGACGCAGACTTCTACGCTGCAAACTGCCACAAGTGGATGATGGCCCCCGCCAGCGTTGGATTTCTGCACGCGGGCCCGCGCCACAAGCTCGCCGCCAAGAGCATCGTGAGCAGTTGGGGTTACGGCTATACGCCCGACGAAGCCGAGCATGATGCATTTCCCGGATCGACCCGGTGGCAATATGACCTGGAGTTTCACGGCACGATCGATCGCAGCCCACAGATGGTGCTTGAAGAAGTCGTCAACTTCAGACAGGAAATCGGCGGCAACGCAGCGGTCTTCGCGCGCGTGCAACAGCTATCCAGTGAGTTGCGCGACAGACTTGCCAGCGTCCATCTTTCCCCCCTGCTCCCTCACGACCGCAGGCTGGTCGGCACGATGACAGCATTTGTTCTTCCCGAAAAGTATCAGGCCGGCGGTGGCTTCATCGCACTACCTGGCGATTCACCGGCGCAGCAACTCCAGCGCCGGCTCTGGGATAGACACCGCATCGAGTGCCCGACAACTGTCTGCGCCGGCAAAGTGTTTCTGCGTGTCAGCACGGCGTGGTTTAACACGGTTGAAGAGCTTGACCGTCTGGCGGGCGCGCTGCGCCAAGAACTGTGATTGTCAGTCGTTGGGAACACCGCCTCAGACACAGCCGTCGGCGACCTCACGCCGCAGCCACCAATCGATCGTTGAGTCGTCGCCGACCATAAACGTATGTTCGCCGCATCGCTGGTAACCCCACTTGCGGGTGTAGAAAGCGATGGCGCGGTGATTATGCTCCCATACGCCGAGAAAAATGGTCCGGTGTCCCTTCGCAAATGCGATATCAATGCATCGCCGCATCATCTCGGAGGCAACTCCGCGGCCATGAAATGGTCGGTCGACGTAGAATTTTTCGATTTCGATCGCCCTTGGGTCACCGATGCAATCGGGGACGCTGACCCACCGCAGCCGGGCGTAAGCGATGAGTTCCCCGGCGGCGGCCGCGGCGACCCAGATTGCCGCGCTCGAATCGGCCAGTTCCTGCTCAAAAACGTCGATTCGGTGGGTGGAATCGAGGTATTTTTGGAAATTCTCCGGGCTGTGATATTGGGCAAATGTGTCAATCGAACAGCGCAGGGCCAGCGCCACCAGCGCCGATGCATCGGCCACACCGGCGGGTCGAAATGTGATTGGGGTATCGTTTAAGCTCAAGGGGCTGCACTCTTCATCTGCTGCTTCGACAAAAAACCATTCTACGGGCGCGACGCAAATGCAACCAAACTGTCCGGCAAACGTGATGATGGAGGCGACTCCGCTGGCGGGTCTGGCGGACGCATCGAGAAGCGCGCTTTCTGAGGATCTTCCAGAAATGGCACAGCGCCGGGCCCCAAGACAGAACCAGGAGAACGGCCCGCCGTCGCGAGGATTCAAAATCTGGGCAATCTGCGGTACCTCCGGGTAGAACATATTATCTTGACAGATCATTTCATCTGAGTGAAGGAATTTTCATCCATGAAGCGAATCGCATCCCTTCTGCTGGCATCGGTTTCGGCATTGTGCGCCTCAAGCGCGTTCGCGGCGACCAATGTATCGCTCCCGCGGTTTCCTGCGGTCTCGCCGGATGGCCAGCGCGTCGCATTTAGCTGGCGCGGCGACCTATGGCTCATCCCGACAGCCGGCGGGGAGGCCCGACGGCTCACCGCGCACCCTGCCGACGAACTCAACAGCGCCTTCAGCCGCGACGGCAAACAGATCGCCTTCATCAGCACTCGAAATGGATATCAGAACATCTATTGCATGAACACAGACGGAACCGACCTACGTCATGTTTATCACACCGACCGCCCGGTGGGCTTGTGGAGCTTTGAGTCGGACAAGGGCGAGCCTGTCATCATATTCAACGCACGCATCGAGCCAGACGAGTTTCCCGGGCTGCGGCCATACTCCATCGGCTTGAATGGCGGCGAGCCGACCCGGCTGTTTGATGCGTTCGGCAGCACCGCGTCCATCAGCCCCGACGGCAGCAAAATCCTGTTCACCCGCGGCGGCGCCGATTGGAACCGCCGCGGCTACCGCGGGCCCGACGCGCGCGAGCTTTGGCTCTTTGAGCGCGCCACCAAGCAGTACAAGCGCCTCACCACCTTCAACGGCAACGACGGCAAGGCGCGATGGCTCGACGATCGGACATTCGTCTTTCTCTCCGATCGCAACAATAACGGACTGAATCTGTATCGAATGACGCTCGCCCAGAACGAGTCGCAGGCCGAGCAGCTTACCAGGTTTGAAAGCGCCGACGTCGATGATTTTGATGTCTCCGCCGACGGAAAGCTGATTGTGTTTTCGATGTGGGATCGGCTTTATCGTCTCGACCTCGATCGCGCCGCTGAAGGCCCGGTGGCGATCGACATTCGCGCTGATGAAGATACTTCCGACCGTGTGCAGCTCAAATCCGCCGACCGGTTAACCACGCAAACCGCGGTCAACCCCGACGGCAAGTCGATCGCTACGATCAATTACGGCCAGGTATACATCCGCGGCACCGAGGCCAAGGCATCGGCGCGGCGACTGACCAAACCGCCCGCACGTCACCGCGACGTCACCTTCAGCGCCGACGGGCAGACACTCTTTTTCGTCAGCGATGAATCGGGCATTGAGTCAATCTACGCCGCCACCGTCAAGCTCACACGCGGCGACGTCAAGAAGCAAGTGACTGAGGCCGCAAAGAAGAAGCCCGCCTCCCAGCCGACAACCGATTTATCAGAGCATGGGGACAGTGCCGCGCCGAATGACGCCACCGCAGACGTGCCTGCCGACCTCGCCAGCGCATCCACCCAGCAATCTGAGCCGAACGACCGCCAGAAGGAAGCTGCGACCAGTGACGCGCCGCCCGCCGACAAGGCAAAGGCCGAAAAGAAGAAGGAAGATTCCCGCTGGCCCGACGCCATCTCCTTCGACATCAAGCCGCTGATAACGACCGCGCAGATGAATCGCGACCCGTCGCCGTCGCCGTGTGGCAAATGGCTTGCATTTCAACGGGGAGCCGGGCAGTTGTGGCTCCACGATCTAGCCACCGGCACCGAACGCCTGCTGGTTGACGGCTGGAGCGATTCGCTCGAGTGGCACTGGAGCAGCGACAGCAAACGCATCGCGTATATCACCGAAGACGTGAACAACAACGCCGATGTATGGATCATCAATACCGACGGCGAAACCCCCGCCGTCAATATCTCGCGCCATCCTGATAACGAATCGTCGCCAAGGTTCAGTGCCGATGGGAAAGTGCTGGCGTTCACCTCCTCGCGAGTTGATAACGAGTCGGATGTGTGGATGGTCTTCCTCGACAAATCGCTGGAAAGCTTCACCACGCTCGAACTGGAAAAGTACTATGAAGAAGCCAACGCCGCGGTGAAGAAGCGCGAACCTGTCAAAGTACGAAAGGCCGCCACGCAGCCCGCAACCGAACCCACAACCAAGCCGGATAATGCCGCAGGTGATGCTACAGCCGATGCTGACGCCGAAACCTCGCTCGATTTGGCCGACGCCTACCTGCGCCTCCGGCGCGTCACCACGCTTCCGGGAAACGAAGGAAGTCTGCTCCTCGCCCCGGCGGGCGACAAGTTTTACTTCACCGCCCAAAACACGTCGGCGCCCGCGGCGGCAACTCCCGCACCCGGGCCGGGCGCTAATCGCTCCACCTACGTCGTCGATAAAGAAGGCGACCCCAAGCGCATCGGTGGCAGCCTGAACCTGCAGGCCTTCACCCTCACGGGAGACAAGATCCTGGTGATCGATTCAGGCAGGCCCGCCCTGATGAAACTGCCCGGCGGTGAGCTTGAGCCGCTGGATATCTCCGACAAATTCGAGATCGATCTCGCGGCACAGTCGCGCCAGAAGTTTCTCGAGGCCGCTCGCATGCTGGGCGTGGGCTTCTACGATCCGAAGCTCAACGGCATGGACTACCCTGCGGTCACCGCGCGCTACGCCGAACTTGCGGGCAAGGCCGTCACCGCCAGCGAGTTTGATCATGTGGCCGATAAGTTCGTCGGCGAGTTCAATAGCTCGCATCAGGGAGTCAACTCACCGGCAGAGCGAAATGATCTGCAACAGCCCATGGGCCGGCTCGGCATTCAGCGGCAGCGCGTCGAGGATGGGTACAAAGTCACCGACGTCTACGAACGAGGCCCCGCGGCGAAGGGCAGCATGAAGCTGCTGGTCGGCGATATCATCATCAGCGTGGATGGCAGCGCGGTGGCGGAGAATCAGACGCTCGAACAGGCCCTGCTTGGCAAGGTCGGCAGGGAATCGCTGCTCACCGTCCGCCGGGTGATTGATGGGGAGCCGAAGGAGATCAACCTGCTGCTCACGCCGATCAGTTCGATGGCCGAGTCGGCGCTTTTCTATGACACCTGGCGCACGCGCCGGGCTGCAAAAGTGGCGGAGATGAGCGATGGAAAAATCGGATATATTCACATTCGCGGGATGGATCAATCCTCGCTCGATGTCTTTGAGCGCGATCTCTACGCAGCCGCCGACGGGAAAAAAGGGTTGATCATCGACGTCCGCAACAACGGCGGCGGATGGACTGCCGACCGGCTGCTGGCCTCCATCATGTATCCGCGCCACGCCTACACACGCCCGCGCGGCGTGAGCGATGATGTGAAGGGCGCGTATCCCAACGACCGCTTGTTCATCACTCGTTACGATCTGCCGATCAACATGCTCTGCAACGAAAAGAGCTTCAGCAATGCCGAGATCATCAGCCATGCGTTTAAGACGCTCAAACGCGGCACGCTCGTCGGCCAGCAAACCGCCGGCGGGGTTATCAGCACCGGCGGTGCCTCACTCATCGACGGCACAACCGTCCGCATGCCCGGCCGCGGCTGGTTTACACCCGCGGGTGTGAACATGGAACTCAACGGCGCCATGCCCGATCTGCTGGTCACCCAAACACCCGAATCTGAAGCCGCCAACGACGATCAGCAACTCAGGGCCGCAGTGGATGATCTGCTGAAACGACTTGATTAGGATTGCAGTGCGGCTCACTAAGAAGGCGGCGTTGATGCAGTGGTGAGCCGGTACGGCCGGCGGCCACGACCTCGTTTTACCTCGACCACGCCATGTCCCGGATCATCGTGCGCATCTGGAGTCTTCCCACGACGGCGGTCGGCCTCGGGGTCGTCGCGCTCACCCTCCTCACCGGCGGACGCGCGCACCTCCACACCGGCGTGATCGAAGCGCACGGCGGATTCGCCCGGCTGCTCCTCACCCGCCTCACCCTCCTCCCCGGGGGAGCAACCGCAATGACACTCGGGCATGTCGTCATTGCCCGCACCCGCCAAGCCCTCGATGACACCCGCGCCCACGAGCGCGTCCACGTTCGCCAATGCGAACGCTGGGGACCTTTCTTCCTCCCCGCATACGCCTTGTGCTCTGCCTGGATCGCCCTCCGCGGCGGGCGCGCGTACCGCGATAACCCGTTCGAGCGCGAAGCGTTCGGAGATCCATCCACAGCCTCTGAAACCAATCGCCCGCACAAATGATTCACGCGGCAGACACTTGATTCACCATCAGACGAACGCATAGACGAGCACAACACCGCCGCCGCCGCTTAAACCGGGCCGCGTTCTTGGGAACGCGGAAATGCGGCACTGGGCATCAACGCGACGCAGTTGCGTGCGGCTTCAATTACGCCACACTCCGCGGCCAGCGATTTGGCGCTGTGTCGGTCAGACCCCTGCACGAGCAGGATGATGCGAAGCAGCCTGTGTACGCGTGAGTATCTCATTGTGTGCAAACCGAAGTAGTCGCCCATCACACCCCTTCTCACCCCACCTCACACAGCGATCTCGTAGACCGCAGAACCCTCGCCGGTCGCTGGCAGAAAATGCCTCAACGATTCATGCCACGGCCTGCGCGCATGGGAGTCTACCCGTCGGCAGCAAAAATGCTCAGCGATGTCCGGTGACTTACTGCTGGAGATAACGCTCTGCGAATTCGGCGTCGAAGCGGGCGAAGGGACTCGAACCCTCAACAGCCAGCTTGGAAGGCTGGCGCTCTACCAATTGAGCTACACCCGCGGGGCTTGCTTCATTATAGCGGCGTGGGCGAAGTGTGCCAGTCGTCAGCCGCGCGGGCAACAGTTGCAGGTTCTGACGGCACTGCGGGGCCTATCCGCCAGGTTGGGTAAAGCGCGATTCAGCGGAAGTGTTGGCCCGGCCGGGCATATTCATGCGATGCGGATTCGGATCGTGCCGAGTGTGTTCTTGGTGGCGGCGGCGCCTTCGGTATCAAATACCTGGCCGCCGAGCACCTTGACCAGATAGGTGCCGTTATCGGCGCGAGTAAACGCGATTCCATCGATCGCGGGCAGGCGATATCGGGCGATGACCTGCTTGCCGTCGAGGCTGACTATTCGGCTGGTGAGCTTGGCGCGACGGGCGACGTCGTCGTTGCCGTAAAGCCGAAGATCCCCGCCGTCGATGGTTAGCGCCTCGACCCCTTCCTGATCGCGCCAGATGACATCAAACAAAAACCCGGCCTGAGAAGTGCGCAGCGTCTTGGGGATGAGCTGTCCTGCCGGGCCGTCTTCGGCAAAGAGCCGAGTGACGGCGAAACGGCGCGAGTCGTTGGCCCCGCCAGGCTCGACGGAGCCTACGGTTCCGCCTACGAGAAGCGAACCGTCCGGTGCGATCGCTGCTGTTCGGGCATCGCCGGGGAGCTTTCGGTAGGGAACGCTCATCACGCCCTGGTCGCCGTAGGTGGTGTCGGTTGCACCGTCGAAGGTCAGCCGTTCGACGCTGAAGACGTTGCGTCCGCTGCGCTCGGTGACACCCGCGAAGACGACGCTTCCGTCCGGCTGCACCTGCAGTGAGTTGGCGACCGGGAAACGCGCCGGGCGGACGCGCAAGTCGGCCACGCCGTCTTCGCCGAATGTGGCGTCAATCTCGCCGGAAGGTGTAACCCGCGACAGGAACGCCTGCTGTCCGCCGTCGGTGCTGCCGACAATCAGCGGCAGACCGTCATGGCCGATGGCAATCCCGCCGTAAGCGACCCCCGTCACCACCGCGACATTTCGTGGGGCGGCGGTGCGCGCCGCAGCGGCGGCTTCATGGGCGATAGTCTGGCTGGCATCGAGCACATCGCGGCGGACGCTGAGAAATCCCCCCGCGCCGCCGAATGACGGCTCGTGTGCGCCGGCCGAGTTCACGCGTAAAGCGCGCACATCCAGTTCGGCTTCGCCCGCAGTGACGGGCGTATCGCGATGCGAACCAGCGACGTAGATTCCGCCATCGGCATCAATGGCCATGCTGTCGAAGTAAAACGTCGCGTCGATGTCGGGATCGAAAACAGTCGCGGTGGAAAAGATGCCGCCGGTGCCAAAATCTGGATTGATGCGGCCATCGGGAAGATAGCTTGCCAGCGCGCCATCGCGTTCCTGCTGGCCGGCGACATAAATCATGTTTCCAGCGCCGACCTTCACCGCCGACGCTGAAACCGGCAGTCCGACCCTGCCGCTCGATCCGAAGCCGACATCCACCTTCCCGCCGGGCGTAAACTTCACGAGGAGGTTGGCGCGCGTGCTATACCCGCTGACGCTTGAACCGATAACGACAAATGACCCGTCGTCGAACATCGCCATATCGAGCGCGTTTTTCAGTCCGCGCGGGGTGGAAAACACCTGCCCCCCGATGCCGAAAGTCGGGTCGAGCCGGCCTTGGAAATCATATCGTGCCAAAGCCAGTTGCGGCGGACCGGCGGGCTGATCGGCGACCAGCGGCACGGCATACCCCCCGGCGAGCAGCGCGCCATCGGGGTAGACGAGCAGGTCATTCATGACACTCGACCCGGCCGCAAACCCAACGGCCACCATCGCCCCTCCGCCAAACGATGGATCGACGCACCCGGCAGCAAACAGACGACGTGGCTCCAGCGATTCGATGGGGCGAAACGCGCCGGCACGAAACGGGTCGCGACGAATATCGCCTGTCGCACGAGAATTCTTAAGTTGCTGATTAGACATGATTTACAAACGCGCCGGGCTACCGCTCCCGGACCTAAGACTGGTGCAGAGACGCCACCAATCTACTCTCCTTTCACGCAACTGACGCAACAACACAATCAATCGCGCATCCGATAATGTGCGGCTTGCCGAACATGCCGATTATTCCGCAGCCGATCCTCCGGACCCGTACAGCCGGTGGGAATAAATGTACTCCGCAACCCCCTCAGGCACGAATTCCGCGATCGAAAGCCCCAGCCGCGCCCGCCGACGGATTTCGGTCGAACTGACATCCACCTGCGCGACAACAATCACATTGTCTCGCAGTCTATAAAATGGGGCCGGAAGTGCATCGAAGTCCAGCGCGTACCCCGGCCGGGCCATCACAACAATCGTTGCCTCGCGCAAAAGAGCTTGCGCAGCGTGCCAGCGTGGAAAACTGGCCACCTGGTCGGCACCTATAAGCCAAGAGACTGAGCGAACACCCCGCGCTTTAAGCGCGCGGACGGTCTCAAGCGTGTAGCTGGGCTTAGGAAGATGGAATTCGATGTCGTCAACACGGAACCTTCCGAGTGCGGCTGCCGATTTGGCAGCGATCTCGCACATGGCGAGCCGGTCGGCGGGTGAAGTGGAGTCGGAAAAGGAGGTTTTGTGAGGCGAGACGAAAGCCGGGACAAGCACCACCCCGTCGAACCCCCCTGCGGCTGCAACCGCACTGGCGGTGGCTAAATGGCCGTTATGAATCGGATTAAAACTGCCACCAAAGTAAAGCTCGCGCATGACTTTCAGAGGATACCCGATACCCGGCCCGGCGTTTGCATTGGATTCTACCAACCGGATTCTACCAACCCGCCGAGCCACACCGGTGGCAATGCGGGTTAGATAGAGGTCGGTGAATAAGTGTCCACCGAGCGAGACGGCCGGATGCCAATTAGAACTATCTCGTAAATGCCTGCGAGATAACAAGTTAGACACCGAACAGAAAATTCGGGAAAACGTATAATCGTTATGACCGGCAGCGGTGCTGTAAGATGCCCCGCGGCCGGTGAGTTTCCTTCGCTGAGAACCGCAACCAGGAGTGCCGATGTCCGCAAAGACCCTCGGAATCAAGGCGAGCCGCGTTTCACCCGTGCCACGAGCGCTTCGTGAGCAGGTGGCCGCGGTCTTGGATGAGAACTATGCATTCATGGATAGCCCCATTTTTCGGCGTAAGCACGTCGAACATGAGCTATTTAACGAAGAGGTGCCGGCGCTGCCTTTGGTTGCGTGGTATCAACCCACACGCGACGACGGCCTCGACGCCTCCACCGGCCAGCCGCAGCTCATGACCGCTGCCGAAGAGAGGCTGACGTTCTACCGCTATAACTACGCAAAAATGCGGTTGAAGCAGCTTCAGCGCATCATCAAGCGCGACGGCCTGACGAAGAAACTCGCGCAGGAGTTCATCGACTGGCACCGGAAGTACGAGCATTTCCGCGAGTACCTCACGCGGACCAATCTCGCGCTGGTGCTGGCAATGGCCAAGCGAACCCGACTCGGCGATATCGATTTCGCGGAGATCGTCAGCGAAGGCAACATGGCCTTGCTCCGCGCCGTAGAAAAGTTCAATGTCGACCGCGGGTTTAAGTTCAGCACATACGCCTGCCGGGCCATTTTAAAGGCCTTCAGCCGGGCCGCGCAGAAACACAGCCGACACCGTCAACACTTTCCAGTCGAGTTTGATCCTGAACTGGAAAAGAGCGACTGGGCCGACAAGCGCCGCGACGTCGTCGAGCAGGATCTGACCGATGAACTGAAGCAGATCATCGATCGCAACCTCGCCGACCTCAGCACAATCGAGCAAACCGTCCTCCGCCGCCGGTTCAACTGGATGCAGGAGGAAGAAAGCCCGATGACGCTGGAAGAAGTCGGCAAGATCATCGGCGTGACCAAGGAACGCGTGCGCCAGATCCAAAACAAGGCGCTGATTAAGATTCGAAACCTGATGGAAGACAAGGTTCTCAAGCGGGAAGGCGAAATCGATCCTGCGTTGACCTCTGCTTAACGGTTGCTTGTTGCCGGTATCATGCCCGCGCGCAAAGCGCAAAGGCCGATCGCGACAGGCAACAACAACCAAGCCCTATATCCCCCCGTCCCGCCGAAACAGTGTGGTTTCGGCGGGAATTTTTTTGACCGTGCCGACCTGGCGTCCACTTTATGGCGATTGCGCACGATTTTTGCGTCCGGAAGAGCACGAATGCTGTAAAAGAAATTGATGTCTACTCCCTCACCCCTCCCCGCCGGCACGCCTTCGGTTCCTGCGCTGACTCGGCATATGGGCCTTGTGGCGCTGATTATCTTTGGCGTGGGCGATATGGTCGGCGCGGGGATTTATGGAACGATTGGCACGGCCGCCGGGTTGATGGGCAATGCCGTCTGGCTCGCGTTTGCACTCGCCATGTGCGCCGCGGTGCTGACCGGGCTTTCTTATGCCTCCATCTCATCGCGCTACCCGCGCGCCGCGGGCGCGGCGTATGTGACGCAGCGGGCATTTGGCATGCCGCTGATCTCCTATGTCGTCGGACTCGCCGTGTGTGCCAGCGGTCTGACGAGCATGGCGGCGACCACCAATGTCTTTACCGAAAACCTGCAGGCCATCATCCCGCCTTTGCAGACATGGGCCGGACGGCTTGCGATCATCTTCGTTTTTCTCGGCCTGCTGACATTCGTTAACTTCTGGGGCATTCGCGAATCGATCTGGCTGAATGCCATCTGCGCCGCCGTGGAGGTCGGCGGGTTGCTCTTTGTCATTGCGCTGGGCGCGCGCTTCTGGGGAACGGTCGATTACCTGCAAACCCCGCCGGGCGTCCCGCTGAGCACAACCCTCATGCTCAGCGGCGCCGTGCTGACATTTTTTGCGTTCATCGGCTTTGAAGACATGCTCAACATGGCTGAGGAGGTGAAGAATCCCGAGCGCACCATGCCCTGGGGAATGATCATCGCGATCGGCATCGTCACACTGCTATACATCGCCATCGCCGTCACTGCGGTGTCGGTTGTTCCTTTTGCGCAATTGGCCAATACAACCGCCAACGGCGCACCCTTCACGCAGATAACGCGTGTGACGGCGCCGTGGCTCAGCCCGTGGGTGTTTACGTTCATCACCCTCTTCGCCGTCACCAACACAGGGCTGATTAACTACATCATGGGCAGCCGGCTCGTCTACGGCATGAGCCGGCAGCGATTGCTCCCGGCATTCTTAGGCAAGGTGCACCCCAATCGCCGCACGCCGCACGTTGCGATTTTTGTGCTAGGGCTGATCGTGCTGACGCTGGCGGTGACGGGCAACGTGAAGCAACTGGCGTCATCGACATCGCTTCTGCTTCTAAACTGCTTCGCGGTGATCAATGGTGCGCTGATCGTGCTGCAACGCCGCCCCGGCGAGGCACGCGGGCGGTTCGAGGTGCCGACGATCATCCCCGGGCTGGGCGTGCTCGTCTGCGTCGGCCTGATCGCCGGCCGGCTGTCAACTGCATACCGAGAAGGCAACCTCACCGGCGACCTGCTGACCACCGCCTGCATGTTTGCGGCCATCCTAGCGCTTTACGGCATCATGCGGCCGAAACAGGTGGGGGAAGGTGATGAGGTAATGCATGACAAACAGAAATCGTAGTAACCAAACCTACTCGCCCAGTGCGCAGCAACGCAGCGGCCCTATCGCCTGCCGCCCGGCGGTCGATCGTCAAACCTCTCCAGGGTGAGTTCGTCTTTTGAAACGCTGGCCACATGCCCATCAAAGAAAAGGACATTGGCAAAGCGAGCCCGGTGCCGCGTGTCAGAGATGCGCTGCGAGGCGGCGCGCGGAAGGTGCTTTGGCGCGAATGCAACATGCTCTGGCTCGAAGAAAATGTCATCAAAAAACTGGTGAGCGACGCCAAAAAGGTCGGGCGTTTCCAGCAAAAGCGGCACATCAGACGGATTGCGGACGTCAGCAACCCTTGAAGCCGCAGCGGCTTGCCAGGCTGGGCTCGTCTCAAACGCAAAGGCATTCATGACAAATGCCGAGGGGATATCTGCAGTCGGATGAGCCGGGCATTGAAGCACAGAAATCTCCGGCAAATCACTCCACGCCGTCAACCCGCCCCGTTTGAGCCAATGGCCTATCGCCGCAACCCAGTTCGGGCCGCGAAGGCCTCGATATCCGCCGCCTCTTGGAATGTACCCTCGGTTGCCAGCCGCATAGCCCGAGAATGCCACACCGAGCTGCCGGAGATTTGACGCGCAGGCCGTCTGGCGCGCCGATTCCCGAACTCGCGCAACCGTTGGGAAGAGGATAGCCAACAATACGATGATCAAGCCGATGGCCACTGTGAGTTCAGTCATGCTGAATCCATGCGACCGGCCTCGTCCGCTTCTGAACGGCCGAACTTCTGCAGAGGGATAATCGTGCGCCTCGTCACCGGTCGCATCCCGGCGCTCCCGAGTACCGCAGCCAACACTGCGATCAGGGCGACGTTACGAGTTGCCGAACGATAGAGATTGCCGGGAGTCGTCAGCTTGGCATTGAAATCTCTTCCAAAACATCCGCACTCCTTGGGCGACGGCTTGCGAGCTTCAGCCAGCAGCAGCCCGGTAAACGCAGACAAAATCAAGATTGCGAGAATTCCGCTCAGGTTGCGCTGGATGCCGGTGAGCAGCAGCATTGCCAGCGTCACTTCGACCGCGGCTACTGAGAGCAGCCTCGTCTTGGAGCCTGAGACCCAAGACGAAAGCAATGTGTCTGTCGAAGAGACAATCTCATCGTACCCCATGAGTTTGGAGCAGCCCGCCCAAACAAACAGCAAGCCAGCAACGATGAAGACGGCGCTTTGCGCAAAGCCCTTTCGCTGCCACCAATTGATGCGATTCGGAAGCATCGGTTGGACGCCTCACGGGGACACTGGCTTCAGATCGTTTGGACCCTTGACAATCTTGGTGCCCGAATTCTTTGGTGCGCCGCCCGGCGTTGTCAGCACCTCGCGAAACCAGCGCGAGGCGTGAGCATTGGTCGCGGCTGCCGCAAGGTGTTCCACCTCCGCCTCTACAGCTTTACACGAGGGTATATCCCTTCGCGAGGAGGCAAGACGGTAAAACGTCCAAAGCGTCGTAGCGTAAGTGCGTTGCGCGCGCAGATCGATTTGCGATCTGGCCGACGCTTCACGCAATTCTGTTAGCAGTTTCGTTCGCAATGACGGATCAATTGCCCCTTCGGTTTGAATCATTCCGTCCAGCATCGGTGCGGAAAGCATGACGAACGCAAACATCGACTGAGCGGCGCTTTCCAATTCATCGGCCGCAGTCGCCAGCGCTTTGGTCGAATGTTCATCCACCCCGATCAACTTCAGCGACTTCTTATCTCGAATCAACTTCACCAGATCCGCAGAGGGTACCGCAGAAAAGTCATCTGAGACGAGGACAAGGTATGCTCTCAGTAAGATTGCAGCACCTCTCGCATCCGACTCCTGCTCTTTCGATGCCAGCGCCAGAATCTGGTCGTACAGCTGACGCCGAACAAAGGGTCGCGAAAACTTTTGCGAAACGGCGATCGTCTTGCTCAATGGATAGATTTCGTATGCCGCATCGAGCAGGCTGCCCGGAACAAAGCCCTCGCCAACTCGACTCGCCAGCGCGGTCAGCTCGTCCGCCGAATATTTGTGTTGTAGGCTGCCGCCACTTCTCTGAATCAAATCGCCCAGCAAGTCTAAGGAGCGTGCATCGTTACTCGGAACGCCGATCAGCGGGCCGATCTCAAAAGCCGAACCCTGCGGCGCTGCGTGAGCAGGTTCAAGCGCCTGAACAGCCCAAGCCAACGTAAGGACTAATGCAATGCCCCTCACAAGTCGATGGAAGGTGAACATGACGTGACTCCTCTCAGCGCGACGATCCATGATCGTCGCAAACCAAGCGCCGCTATTCCGACTCGCGAACCTACTCAGTTCCCAACGCCAAATGAAGAGCACGAACCATGGTCCACGAGGAAATAGAGCGCATTGCAATCTCCCGTCACGCTGATTTGCGGAGGGCAGTCTTCCTCGTACTCTACATTTGTGAGTACCACAAATCGGGGCGGTTGGGTGGGACATGCGTGCAGGGGTCCGTAGCTCGCCAACTCATAGAGACAGCAGTTTCCATAGTCCCCCGGTGGATTGGCGTACGACGTAAAGTAAACTGCAAACCCTGGCAAGACAGCTGCCACTACGATCAGACTAAAACGGCGAAGGAGAGACGGTAGACGGTAGACGGTTCGTTGCAATGTCTCCTGAGAAACCAGAAACTCCGCAAACTCCGCGATCGGAACGATGAAACGTTATCAGTAATCCCCCAGATGTTAAGCAAAAAGTTAACGTAAATCTACTCGCTTCCGACGGAAACCCCTGGGATGGGGTGCAGGTTCGACCGCGGCAGGAATGTCCGCCCCAGCAACCTGCCTACGCCGCCTGGCTTTTCACTGCGTCGTCCAGCAGGCCGCTGACCGGGACGGGTTCTTCGGGGTGCTGCTCGACGTGATGTTCAAGCGTCATGCTCTTCGGCGGGCGCACGCGGTTGATGCCGTCTTGCGCCGCGACTTTATAGCACTCGGCCAGCGTCGGGTAGTTGAACACTGTTTCCACGAAGTAGTCGATCGGCAGGCCGGCGGCCATGCAGGTTTGGCCGATGTGGATTAGCTCGGTCGCGCCGGTGCCCAGCGCGTGGACGCCCAGCAGCCGGCGGCTTTCCTGGTGGAAAATCAGTTTGAGCATGCCGTTCGGGTCGCTGATGAGATGCCCGCGGGCGATTTCGCGATAGCGCGCGATGCCGCACTCATAGGGCACGCCCTGCGCCGTGAGGCTTTGCTCGCTCGCGCCCACCATGCTGATCTCGGGGATAGTATAAATGCCATAGGGAAACAGCGTTTGCGGCGGTTCGCTGAGCAGGTGAAACATGTGCGCCGCCGCAAGCCGACCCTGCTCCATGCTCGTCGCGGCCAGCGCCGGAAAGCCGATCACATCGCCGGCAGCATAGATGTGCGATGCCGCAGTCTGATAGCACTCATTCACCTTCAGCCGGCCACGCTCGTCTGCGGTGAGGCCGGTGGCTTCCAGGCCCAGTCCGGCGGTCGCGCCCTGCCGGCCGATGGAATAGAGCAACGTGTCGGCACTGATGACCTTGCCGGATTTTGTCGTCACTTCCACAACGCCGTCATCCAGATCGATTTTTGCGACACTTTCGCCGAGCTTCAGCCGGACACCCATCTCGCGCAGACGAAGCTGCAATAGCTCGCTGATCTCTTCATCGAGAAACTCCATCAGCCGCGGGCGCGATTCGATGAGCGTCACCTTCACGCCCACCGCAGAAAGCATGCTCGCATACTCCGTGCCGATCACGCCCCCACCGACGATAATCATGCTCCGCGGCAGTTCGCGGAGCGTCAGCAGTTCGTTGGAATCAATGATCTTTCCCGGAGTAAAAGGCACGCTGGCCGGCCTTGCCGGCTCGGTGCCGACGGCAATGAGAAACCGGTCGGATTCCAGTTCGAGCGTGTCTTCCACGCCGCGGTCATGGCGCATGATTCGCACGCGGCGCTCGCTGACAAACTTCGCTCGACCGTAAAAAAGCGTCACGCCGTTGCGGCGCATCTGGTTGTGTACCACATCGCATTCATTGCGAATGGTGTGATTACAGCGATACAACAAATCCGACATCGTAATGTCGTGTTTCACCGCATAGCTGTCGCCGTACATCGAGCGTTCATTGAACGCCGTGAGATGCAGCACGGCTTCGCGGATTGCCTTTGATGGAATCGTGCCGGTGTGAATACACACGCCGCCGATCATCTCCCTGCGATCGATGAGCGCGACGCGCTTTCCAAGCTTCGCGCCCGATAATGCAGCCTTTTGCCCGGCGGGGCCTGAACCGATCACGACAAGATCAAAGTTTGCGGAAGACATACCGATCGTATCGGCCATTCGGGCCATAGGGTTGATGAGTGTGCAAGGGCGGCCGGATGGAAGGTGATTAAGTCTGGCCTGGTAGGGTTCGATAATCACTAAAGTCGTGTTCGATCCGGCACAACATCAGCCCCCGCCGCCGCCGCGCAATTGGCGGGGGTTCATCCGACGCGTGGTGATCAACACGTCGATCGTCGGTGCCGCCGTCGCTGTCTGGCGGTTCACCGGGGCGATTCTGGCGCGCAACGATCCGGCAGACAACGCCCGCGCGCTCAATCTCATCCTTCCTCTGGGCATGACGGCGCTGCTGCTGGGCGGGTTTGCCTGGCAGGAATTTCGCTGGTATCGACCGCGCCGAAAACTGCTCCACCTGATGACCGAGATATCGGCCGCGCGCATGCCAATCGAATCGCTCAACGAAGTAGGCGGCGGATGCACGCGGATCGCGCAGGCCGTCGCTGCGGCGTTTCGTCAGAGCCGCGCGCTGCATCAGAAACTCGCCCAGCAGGAGCGCGACACCGCCGTGAAGGTGCAGAACCGCACCGACGCGCTCGAGCGCGTCATCGGCGGCCTTCGACAGCAGGCCATTCGCGACGGACTCACCGGCCTGCTTAACCGCCGGGCACTGGACGATCTGCTGCCGAGGTTGATCGATCATGCGCGGGCGAGGACCGAGGATCTGTCGCTGTTGATGATCGACGTCGACCACTTCAAACAGCTTAACGACCAACTCGGCCACGCCGCCGGGGATGAGGCGCTGAAGAACATCGGGCAGATCATCCGATCGAGCCTGAGCCGCGCCGCCGACGTCGGTTTTCGCTGCGGCGGGGATGAATTCGTCGTCGTCCTGCCCGGCTGCGGCCCCGCTCCCGCGCGCAAGCTCGCCGAGCAGCTCACCAACCTTGTGGGACAGATGGCCAGAACCCTGAAAAGCAAGCCGCGCCCCGGGCTAAGCGTCGGAGTGTGCAGCATAAGCGAACTGCCCAGCCCCATCGCGACCGCCCTCCTGCGAGAAGCCGACCGCCGGCTGTATGAGATCAAACAAGCGCACCACAGTCAGCGCAAAGTGGCCTGACCGCCGGGGCGTGGTTGCAGGCGTGCGTGTCGCCTGCACGCCACCCAGCCGAGCAACACCCCTGCCGCGAGTGTCGGCTCAGGAATGCTGGCGCGGAAGCCCGCGGGCATGTCGGGGATGGGGCCGAGGTTCATGGACTCGAACTCTTCAAACCGCCACCAGATGTCCGGGCGAAACTTTGCACCCCAGTAAATGTCGGGCGAATCGAGCAGGGCCACATAGAGATCCTGCAATGTATCGCCGCCACGGCGCAGGTCGGGCGACGCTCCGAAGTTGGCGGACAACAGCGAGAAGTCGTCAAGCGTGAGCATCCCGGTGTAATTGAAATCGCCGTCGGACCAGTCGCCGGGATTGCCGACACCGGTCGCGTCGAACCGCGAGAAATCATCCAGATCGACATCGCCGTCAAGATCGGCGTCGCCTGTGTATGTGAATGCGATCAGGGCTGTCGTGTTATCAACAACCTGATTGCCGAACATCGCGGTGCCGCCGCTGAAGGCGAGCACGTCGGATGCTTCGGCGTAACCCAGCGCGTATTGGTTCGACGACGCACTGGACGTGCGGATTCCGTTGCCGTTCCAACTGCCGCTGTTGAATCCGGAGACAATCTCTGCGACGTGTCCGGTGGGGTTCAACGTTCCGCCGTTGTTGATCGATCCGAGCGGGCTGGTGCCGCTGTAGTCGATGACCAGGTCGTTGTTCTTCAAGTCAATCGCTGCCGATGAATCGATCGTAAGCAACCCCGTCCGGCTGATGCCGGCGTTGTTGCCGACGATGTCGAGCGTGCCCGCACCGCCGCTGCTGGCGGAAATTACTGCGACTCCAGCATTTACAGTCAATTCATCGGTGCGAATATGCCTGGCGGCGAACGTACCCGCACCGTTTTTGTTGAAGAAGCCTGCAGTGGTTGAAGTGCCGTCGCCGCTGCTGATGAATGCCGGCATCGTGCGCGTCAGGCCGGTGCTGATATTGGCGGTGGCGGCGGAATCGGTCAGCATCACCGTGCCGCTGCCGGCGAATTGCGTGTCGGTGAACACCAACCCGTTACTGTTGAGTTGTCTCAGTTCTCGGTTGGAGCCGAAGTTGAGGGTGCCTTGAAGGCTCCACGCGCTACCTCCCGATACGGTCACGTTGGAGTTCAGCGAAACGTAGTTATGAAGGATCAAATCGCTGCTAAACTCTTCCGCTACGCGGATTGACCCACCGTTGACGGTAAGGGTGCCTGTTCCCAACGGGCCGCTAACAATGCTGCCTCCTGAAGCAATCGAATTTTGTTCGATTGACAGAATACCGCTGTTGAGAACAACGCCTCCGGAAAAGGTGCTGTCGTCAACTGCCAAGCCTTTGCCGAGGTCTCCAAATCGAATGGTTGCATCGTCATTCAGCGTACCGGTCCGCTGAATTGACATTGAACCGCTGCCGACAATCTGCGATAGAAACTGGAGTTCCTGACCGTCTTCGACATTGACAGCCAATGCGCCAGGAACGGACACAGTGACTTTGCCGAGGCCGAGGAACAGATCGTTTCCGATGGTGAAACTGCTGTCCGAACTGAAGTTGACCCCGATCGCACTCGTGCTGCCGAAAGCAATCGTTGCGTCGGTGTCGAGGAAGCCCCCGATTAACTGACTGTATGTCGGATTGGTGATGATAATCGTGCCGACGGAGTTGGTGCCGGGACTGTCCGGTTCGCGGAGTTCGATCGAGCTGCCGGAGCCACCAGAAATCACTGCGATACTGCCAGCATTTGGCGCGTTATTGGTCCAACTCCCGTTGCGTGTCCACACATCCCCGTTGGCACCGCCCCAATTCGTCGTCTGCCCAACGGCAATCGGCAGATGGATGCCTGCCACTCCGATCGCGAAAAAGCCAAGAATTGTCTTGCCCGACCAACCACTGACGCTACAAATACGCATCTGCGTCTCCTGTTGTACGAGAGGCTTCACGGGATTCTAAACAATGCCTTCCTTTCCCATATTCTCCACTTTGCGCAGAGCTTCTTACCTGCGTCAATCTTTTTTTACGTACTTTCTCTTATTTACTTCGGGCATCGCCTCCGGTTCCAGCTTTAAGGCAACGCGGATTCAAGAGTTAGAACCCTTGGAATTTTTTTTCCCGGAAGCGTTGGCTGAGGACGGAACAGTCGGCGGCTACACAAGACGTAGCTCGACCTCGTTTCCGTCCAACCTCGCGACAATATGGGGTCTAGATGGGGTGCCACGCGCGCTTCCGATAGACGGGCCATACGCTAGTGCCGACATTCGCGGATTTACACCCGGCGGGCAACCGGTTGGCAACTTTGGAAGAATCGGTCAGTACCCGAATGTTCCCGTAGTCTGGGATATGGATGAATTGACGCAATTGTCTGATTTCGGAAGCGGTGGCATTGCTGTCACTTCGAATCACTCAATCATTTTCGGTCAAACTTTTGACACGGTTGAAGGCATCGGAATCACGCGTATCGTTGCGACACTTTGGAACAACGGCGTTGCTACACGTATAACCGGCTTGAGCCAAGTGGACAGCGTGGCCGCGGACATTCGGTCGGACGGCGTTTATGTGGGAATCACATTGGACATAAACGACCCCGTTTACTACGGCGGGTTTATCGGTCGCAACGGCACTGCACAACGGTTCAACTTTCCCAACTTTCCGGCAACACGCGGCTATGAAATCAACGACTCCGGCTGGTTTACCGGCGTGTATGAGCCGACGCGCGCCTTGCAGCGCGGTTATGTGGCGCGCATCGACCTCGACACCGGCACGCAGGAGATTCACGACCTGGGCCTGTTCGACATTTATGACGAAACCTGGGCGTATGCGATCAACAACGACAACACCATCGTCGGCGCCGCCGCCGACGGGCCCAACGGCGATTTTGAAGTGGCCTTGATCTGGCTCAACGGCAGCCGCACGCCGCTCGACCTCAATCCGATGGTGACAGACCTGCCAGCGGGCGTACAACTCATTAACGCCTATCGCATCAACAACGCCGGACAGATTTTAGCCGAGGCGCGATTCAACGACGGCAGTGGGTTTGCGTACTACCGCCTGGACCCGATCGTGCCCGAACCGGGGGGGGTTGCCGTGATCGGGCTGGCCGCGATGGCGCTGCGGCGGCGCGGGTGAAAAGGGGTGGCGGGGGTGATGAGGTGGCGGGGGTGATGAAG